>Ga0302325_10021534_pt1 | contig 13498 bp, 10 predicted proteins | sample Palsa_T0_2_FD_201948 | JGI IMG/M metagenome (GOLD analysis project Ga0302325, IMG submission 201948) | Peat permafrost microbial communities from Stordalen Mire near Abisko, Sweden - Palsa_T0_2 | ecosystem: Environmental > Terrestrial > Soil > Palsa > Peat permafrost | place: Sweden: Abisko... | reverse complement strand
GGAAGTCGACGACAATTATCTTGGCATCGATCTTGTTTAAGAGCTGGTCGGCGATGCGAAACGGATCATCGTTCGAAGCCATGAACACGCGCCCCTGCAGGTTGATGACGGCGTAAGGGATTTTGCCTTTTTGACCCTGGTAGACGCCCCAGCCGGGCATATCCGCGGGATAATTCGCGGGACGAAGCAAGCGGCGTTGCGGACCGTGGCCATTGCCTTCGACCATCTGAAAGTAATCCAGGATTTCGCGCTTGTCCCAGACATGGTTGCCGGTGGTGATAACGTCGATATTCAGATCGAACAGTTCCTCAGCCAGAGCGGGAGTGATGCCGAAGCCGGCCGCCGAGTTCTCCCCGTTGGCAATAATCAGGTCGATGGCTTGTTCGCGGACAATGCCGGGCAGCCGGTCTTTGACGATGGTGCGTCCCGGGCGTCCAAAAATATCGCCAATGAAGAGAATTCGCATGGTCTGCTAAAGTTCGATGGTAACACGCGAATTCAGGCAGGCTGCTCCGCCATCCGCTTAACCTCGCGCAGTATGGCTTTGCGGATCAAGCCGGAAAAAGGACCGACCACGAGCCAGTACGCACGGAATTTCAAGGTTGGGGAACGGCCGAACGTTTGTACCCGCGTTTCGGTGCTGAGTTGCGTGCCGCCAGCCGCGGGTGCGAGTGCGAAGTTCCAAACCGCCTTGGCATAGCCTTCGCGGCGAAAATCCGCGAACTCCCCCGGCGTGAGGCCGCGAACGATTCCGCCGTCGAGCCTCCAGAATCGGCCAGCAATACCCAGTACCACCTCGCGCAGGGGAACCGCTGCGAGCTCGAGAAAGGAACCGCGCCCGCCGTCCTGCGCCTCCGACTCCGGAATTCTGCCCCGGTCGATGCGATAACCGCGCAGCCGCATCAGACTCCGAACGACGCGAAGGTCGGAGAAATTGACGCGTTTCAGGGCGGCGTACGTTTTCTCGTCCGAGGCGTGCACCAGAACTGAATAGCCGGCGCTCACCTGATAATGCGGCAGCCATCCATCGATCGCCATCACTTCATCAGCTCCGCCGTCCTCAGGAAATCATAGTTTCCCGCCGGATTCAATTTCAGATTCATCACGCGTTTGTTGTGCACCAGAACGTTATCCAGATACCACAGATCGATATAAGGGAGTTCTTCGGCCAGGATGCGCTGTAGCTCGTCATAGATGGGCTTGCGCACCTTGGGATCGACTTCGCGACGCGCGTGGTCGATCAGCCCATCCACTTTCGGATTCGAGTAATAGCTCCGATTCGCGCCGTTCGGTGGAAACCTTGCCGAGTGAAACGCAAGTTCGAAGATATCCGGATCTTCGTTGCCCCCGATCCAGCGCAGCCCGTAAAGCTGAAATAACCCGTGGCTCACGTCGGAGAAGAAGGTGCCGAACTCAAAGCTGCGAATATCGAGCACGATCCCCACCTCGCGCAACTGCTGCTGGATGACGGCCACCATCAGGCGTGTGTTCTCATCCGTGGATGTCTTCATCGTGATGTGAAAGCGCACACCGCTCACGGCAGGATATCCCGCTGCGTCCAGCAACCGACGCGCCCTGTCAGGATCGTGGTTGTAGGTCGGCACGTCACCGTCATAGGCCCAGCTTTGCGGCGGAAGAACACTGCGGGCCGGTTGGGCCTGTCCACGCCACAGATACTCGATCATCGGTCGCCGGTCCAGAGCATAGGCGATGGCCTGGCGCACGCGCACATCTTTGAGAATGGGATCCCGCAAGTTGAATGCCAGATAAGCCAGCCTGGTGCCGGGTGCGGACTCGACGGCAAGGGACCGTTCCCGCTCCAGGGTAAGCACAGTATCCGGCGGGAACGATCCGTTGATGATGACGTCAGCGCTCCCTTTGCGCAGCTCGAGGGCTTGGGTAGTCGCATCGGGAACCACCACAAAGCGCACGCGAGCCAGGTGTGCCTTTTCGCCCCAGTAATCATCGTTGCGTTCGATGATCACTTCTTTGTCGGCCTCAGCGCTGACGAACCGGAACGGCCCAGAGCCGATGGGATGCCGCGTCATTTCATCTCCGCTACCCCAGGGCACGATGCCCACCGCTCCATCGGAGAGACTCCAAAGCAAGGGCGTGTCCGGTTCTTTCAGGTGGAAGACAACGGTGAAGTCGTCCGGCGCGTCGATGTGATCGACAAAGCGATACGACGCCGCCTTTATGCTCCGAACCCTGCCTTGAAGCAGGGAATCGAAGGTCCACTTCACATCGCGCGAAGTGAGGGGGCGACCGTCGTGAAACTTTGCGCCGTGATGCAGATGAAAGACGCATGTCAGCGGATCGGGAATCTCCCAGCGCTCGGCTAGGCCCGGCGCCACGTCCAGATTGTCGCCGCGCGAGAGCAGATCGTCGAAAATCAGATTGTCGATGCGCTCCGAATACGCATCTTGCCCTACCCGCGGGTCCAGGTTTGTAGGGCTCGATTCGATGACCATCACCAGCGTGTTGGGATCAGGCTTGCCGGAGCAGGAGAGCAGGGAAACGGTCAAGGTAATTGCGGCGAGAAGGGCAAGAGGCGCGAGAACTGGCGAAGGCCTCGCCATCAGCGGCAGTCCCGGCACATTTCATAGAGTTGGTTGACCGTTTTCCAGTTGCGGGTGGTGGCCACAACTGACAACACCCGGTCCAAAGGAGTTTTCATCAGACTGCTTCCGGAAACTCCATTGGGGAGGTAGAGGAAAATCTCCTTTCCGAAACAGTGGGATTGATCCGGCAAGGCGGCGAGGTCCAGCAGTCTCTTCAGAGCGGAGGGTCGAGGCGCCTCCGACAGGAAAGTGACGTGGAGTTTTTCCTGGTCGATGCGGGGCTGATTCAGGAACGGGTTGTTTCGAATCGCCTCGCCCATATCGCTGGCGGTTCTCGAAACGACCGAAACCGAAAAGCCAAAGTCGTGGAGGATTCTTTCCTCGATTCTCTTCGACAATGCGACTGGAGAAAGCTCCCTGGTCTTGAAGATCACGTTCCCGCTCTGGATGTAGGTCCGCACCTGCTCGAAACTCAGCGCCTCGAACGACTCGCGAAGCTGGTCCATCTTGATTCGCTTGTGCCCGCCAACGTTAATTCCGCGAAGCATCGAGATGTAAGTCGCCATCATTTCACCAGTCTTCGCTTACGACTTTCGCTTACGAGTGCTATGGATATGAAATCTTACCGAGCACTGCGGCGCGCCGCGCACCCGTTGCCGAAGGAAGGTTGGATGACCGCCGGTGCCAGGTTTCCTGCGCCAGAACGGCAAATGCCGCGGCCTCTTTTGCCGCCGACGGCAGGCCAAATTCATCCGAGACTCGCAGCCGTAATCCGAGAGGCGCGAGCTCGCCGGTTAGCATGGCCACTAGCGTGGGGTTCTTCGTTCCTCCGCCGGAAAGAATCATTTCATGAAACGCCCGTTTCGGTGCGGAGTTCGAATTCTTTACAACGAACCGACGCAATGCATCTGCAATCGATTTCGCGGTCAGCGCCGTAGCCGTCGCCACAACATCTTGCCTTCGGGGCCGGCCGCAGCTTCGCAGAAATTCGCGCACAAACTCCCGGCCGAATTCCTCGCGCCCCGCAGTCTTGGGAGGTGCTTGCCGAAAAAAACGGCGCCGCAATATTCCGCGGACGACCTGATCGAGTACCTTCCCGAAAGCTGCGATTCTCCCGTCGCGATCGAACGGCTGGCCAAACAGCTTCTCGGTGACGGCGTCGATCACCATATTGCCTGGCCCGGTATCGAATGCGATTACATTGCTCGCAGCCGCGCTCGCGGGGATGGCGGTAAGGTTCGCAATGCCGCCGATGTTTTGCACGATTCTTCCTGCGCGGGCATCGCGAAATACCATGTAGTCGAGGAAGGGAACAAGGGGCGCGCCCTTGCCGCCAGCCGCCAGATCGGCCGGACGAAAATCCGAAACTACCGGCACGCCAACTCTGGCCGCGACGATCGCCGCCTCTCCGGTCTGCCATGTGGCCGCCAGCTTGCGGCCGAGGAAGCGTTGTTGCTCGCCTTGATGATAGATGGTTTGTCCGTGGCAGCCGACCAGATCCACTTTGATGCGGAACTGCCGCTCCGTGGCGAGCACGGCATCGGAATAAAATTCGCCCAGCAGGAAGTTTAACCGGGACAGATCGGCCACGCTGGCTCGCGAGGAGTTCATCGCAGCCAGGACGACCGCTCGAACCTTCTTGGGGTAAGGGTATTCGGCGTGCCCGAGGAGCTCGAATCTTCGGTGGGAACGCGCCTCCAAACGCACCAACGCTACGTCGATGCCATCGGCGGACGTGCCGCTCATCACTCCCGCCACGATCATGTTTTTCTTGCTCATGTTCGCCGGGGGCGTGGATTCTCCACACCATTCAGAGCTTCCAGCCGCACTTGCTCGCCGAATTCCCACAGCTGGCGAGAAAGCTTCTCAACCGTTGAAGAGGAGGGTGCCGCATTCCTGCGCAGGATTTTCGCTGACCTCTTCTTGAACGCCAGCACTCGCCGCGCTGAGTCCGCGGCGCGTTTGGCGAACTTCGGGTCGCGCTCTATCGTCTTCATTAACTCTTCGTAGGACTGCGCAATGTAGTCCTCGCGATGGCAGATCAGGCACAAATCTCCGCCCGCGCGGATGTGCTCTACTGCAGCCTGTTTTACGGGAGCCGCCGACAAAACTCCTCCCATCTCCAGGTCGTCCGACACGATCAGATTGCGGTAGCCGACACGTTTCCGCAGGATATTTGTAATCCAGACTTTCGACAGCGACGCTGGAGTTTGATCGTGCGTGACCAGCGGATACGCCGCGTGCGAAATCATTACCAACGGCATCTGGGCACGGAGCATGCGGTAAGGGAGCAGGTCTTCGGCCCAAAGTCTTTTAATCGGCTTGTCGATCACTGGCAGCGCGTGATGGCTGTCTAGTCTGCCTTCGCCCAGGCCGGGGAAATGTTTGCCACATCCCAGCACGCCCGCAAGACGAAGCCCGGCGAGAAACTCCCGGGCATAGGCAGCGGTTTCGCGCGGGTTTGGCGAGACTACTCGGGAACTCATCACGCTGCGCGAGGCTTCGAATGCCAGATCGAGCACGGGAGCGAAGTCGACCTTGAATCCCAGAGCGCGGCAGTTCTCTCCGATTACCTGTCCGTGTTTGCGGAAGAGTTTGCGGTCGCCGGTAGCGAACACATCCGCCGCCGAGGGTGCCGGCCCGAGCACTTCGCGAAAGCGGTCGACGCTTCCGCCTTCGAGATCGACGCAGGGGAACAGTGGCACAGAGACGCAGTTCTGGCACTCGCGCAGCAGTTGCCAGGTCTGCTCGGCAGTCTTGATATTTCGCGCAAACAGGATGACTCCTGCTGGCTGCATCCGTTTGAGCAGGGAACTGAATCGCGGCGTCATCTCCGTGCCGTCGAAGCCGACGATCAGGAGCTGCCCAATTTGACTGATCGGGCGCGTCTTTGGCTGGGCAATCATCCGATCGATGTTCGAACTACTGGACTGCGTCTGCTCCGCAATTAGATTTCTTTTTTCAACTCCGCCAACAGATTCAGCGCCTCCAGCGGCGTGAGCCGATTTAAGTCTACTTCACGCAGTTTCTCCAGCACGGGCTGCGACAGGGGCGTGAAGATGGTCAACTGCGTCGGGGGAGGCGTGGCACCGGGCGGCGAGAGGTGATCCGTCGCCAGCCGCTCGACCGATTCATGCTCGGCCAGCACCTCGCGCGCCCGCGCGATCACTTCGTTCGGCAAGCCTGCCAGCTTGGCGACTTCGATGCCGTAGCTGCGGTCAGCTGCTCCTGGTTCCACCTTGCGCAAGAAGACGATGCCTCCCCCGGTTTCCTTCACCGCGACGTGATAATTCTTTACTCCCGCAAGTTGTTCGGCCAATTCCGTCAACTCGAAATAATGTGTGGCGAAAAGTGTCTTGGCTCGGACGCGCGCGTGCAGATACTCGATAGCGGCCCAGGCAATGGCCAATCCGTCGTAAGTCGAAGTGCCGCGGCCAACTTCATCCAAGAGAATCAGCGACCGCGGCGTTGCCGTATGCAGGATCGCCGCCGTTTCCGTCATCTCGACCATGAAGGTCGAGCGGCCGCGCGCCAGATTGTCGCTGGCGCCGATGCGAGTGAAGACGCGATCCACCACGCTGAGGCGCGCCGAGCGTGCCGGAACGAACGAGCCCATCTGCGCCAGGATCACGATCAGCGCGGTCTGCCTTAGGTAGGTGGATTTGCCGCCCATATTCGGCCCAGTGAGCAGCAGAATCGTATGCGTGGTTGCGTTCAGGTAAAGATCATTGGGCACGAAGCGCTCGCTGCCTCCCGCCATTTCTTGCTGCTCGATCACCGGATGGCGGCCTTCGACGATCTCCAGATCGCCCGCGTCCGGCTGCGAACCCGCATCCTGCGAAGCCGGGTTCGTCAAAGAGATGAAATGCGGTCTGCAGTAATTCCGCAGCGCTGCGATGTGCGCCAGCGCAGCCAGCACATCGACTTCCGCGAGCGCCAGCGCGGTCTGACGGATGCGCTTGGCCTCGAACGCAATCGCGCTGCGCAACTCGGTGAACAGCCGGCGTTCGATGTCGACGATTTTTTCTTGCGCGTCGAGAATCTTGGCCTCGTACTCTTTCAACTCGGGAGTGGTGAAACGCTCCGCGCCCACCAGAGTTTGTTTGCGTTCATAATCGGGTGGGACGAGGTGAAGGTTCGACTTCGATACCTCGATGTAGTAGCCGAAGATTGAGTTGAACTTGACCTTGAGCGATCCAATGCCTGTCCGCCCGCGTTCCCGCTGCTCGATCTGCGCCAATACCTGTTTGCTGTTGCGCGAGAGTTCGCGCAATTCGTCCAGATCACGGTCCACTCCCGCGGCAATCACGCCCCCGTCGGCGAAGCTCAGCGGCGGCTCTGGCACAATCGTTGTTTCAATACGGTCGCGCAAATCCCCGAGCGCATCGAGTGATCGGTGCAAGGTGTTGAGCCGCTCTGCTGCCAACCGTGCCACTGCGACTTTGATGGCCGGAATCTTCCCGAGCGACGCCGCCAGAGCCAGCCCGTCCCGCGGATTCGCGGTCTCCAGCGTCACGCGGCTCAAAAGCCGCTCCAGGTCGAGCACGCCATCGAGCGCGCGGCGCAACTCCTCGCGCGCGATCGTGTCCCTCACGCCCGCTTCCACCGCATCCAGACGCGCATTGATTTCCGCAAGGTCGAGCGACGGGCGCAGCAGCCACGCCCGCAGCAAGCGCTTGCCCATGGGCGTGAGCGTGGCGTCGATGGAGCGAAAAAGGGTAAGGCCCGAATCCGTGCCGGCAAACAGCGGTTCGATCAATTCCAGATTGCGAACCGTAACCGCGTCCAGCACCAGGCAATTTTGCCGTTCATACCAGCCGATGCGGTCGACGTGATCGAGCGATCCGCGCTGTGTCGAGCGCACATAGTACAGAATCGCCCCCGCCGCGGCCGCGGCCGCCGTTCGACCCGCCAGTCCAAATCCCTCGAGCGATAAAACTCCGAAATGATTCTCCAGCAGCGGAATCGCATGGTCGGGGGCGAACACCCAGTCGTCGAGGGGAGTCTCCGCACACGTGGCCCCAGGCGCCCGGGGCTGCGTTGCGGGTGTGGGCAGGGCTGGTGTGGGAACAAGCGAAGCTCGGCCGCTTTTGACCTCGAACAGCGGCGCCGCCGACCCATACAACAATTCCTTCGGCCGTAGTTGCTCCAGTTCTTCCTGCACCCGCCGCAGAGCGCCTTCTCCGGAAAATTCCGTGGCGCGAAACTCGCCGGTGGAAACATCCAGGGCGGCAAACCCCACGCGCTCTCCCACCTGCGCCAGCGCCGCCAGAAAATTGTTTTCCTCCGACCCCAACAATGAATCTGCGGCCGTGCCTGGCGTGACCACCCGCGTCACTTCGCGCCGCACCAGTTTTTTGGCCAGCCGAGCATCTTCCATTTGCTCACAGATGGCCACCTTGAAGCCTTTGCGGATGAGCTTGCCAATGTAGGTCTCCGCCGCATGATGGGGTACTCCGCACATGGGCACCGCGATGCCCTTTTCTTTGTTGCGCGAGGTCAGCGTGATCTGCAGCTCTTTGGATGCCACAATCGCATCCTCAAAGAAAAGCTCGTAGAAGTCTCCCAGGCGGAAGAACAGCAGTGCCGTGGGATGTTCTTTCTTGACGGCGGCATACTGCCGCATCAGCGGAGTGGACGGCTCGGTCATTGTTTCCGTCGGCGAGCGGGCTTGGCGCGGATTATAACAAAGCTTCATGCGCGCCCTTCATGCTCCTGGTTAAAGCGCGATGAGGAGAAGGCAGTTGACGCAAGTTCTGCCGCAATGTTTACCTAATGCATGGAACTACGGAAAGATCCCATCACTCGCTCCTGGGTCATGACGGGAGATGACCCCGCCGAAGGCCCACCACGTCCTGAAACTGTGTGCCTTTTTTGCCCGGATTCTCCCGAAGCTCCGCAAGTCATCTCCGCCATACCCAGCACCGTGGGCTGGTCGGCGCGCTCGGTGGTGCATCCTACGCCGCTTTACCACATTGAAGGCGAACCCGGACGCCGCGGCGACGGCATCTACGACCGTATGAGTTCAGTCGGCGCTCACGAAGTCTTGGTCGAGAATCCCCGGCATGACCGCCATCTCTGGAGCGCCAGCGACGACGAGATAGGGCAGTTCTTGCGCCTCGCCGCCGAACGCATCATGGATCTAAAGCGCGACCAGCGCGTCAAGTACGTCAGCCTTTTCAAGGACCATGGTCCCAACGCCGGCCAGGAATTCGCTCACCCCACGTCGCAGCTCACCGCGACCATGTTCGTTCCCCGCCGCGTGCTTTACGAGCTGCGGGCGAGCCGCGAGTATTTCCAAAGCAAAGAACGTTGTGTCTTTTGCGACATTCTCACGCAGGAGGAGCGGGAGGCATCGCGCGTGATTGAAGCCCGCGGCGATTACGTCGCTCTCGGCCCCTATGCCCCGCGCGTGCCCTACGAAACCTGGATCATCCCCCGTAACCACGATGCCTCCTTCGAGCGCACGGGGTTGTCCCAGCCGGGATTGCGGACCAATCTCGCGGCCCTACTGCGCCGCACGCTGCAGCGGGTGCGCGCGATCACGGAGAGTTTCCATCTCGTGCTTCATACCTCGCCCAACAGCTTGCATCCCTCGAAAACCCTGGGGTATTGGAAGACCATTGACGACGACTACCACTGGCACATCGAGATCCTACCGGTCCTGGCCGCCAAGGCTCGCTCCTATACTTTTAAGGAGGTCTACTACTCGCCGGTCAGCTCCGAGACCGCAGTCAAGCAACTGCGGGAGGCAAAGATTGATGGCTGATGTATTCACCGTTCCGACATCCGCCGATGCCAAGGTCACGGGTCTTACTCCCATGACGCTCGCCGCCGATGTGCAGCGCTCGGTGAATTTCTACGAGTTGTTGGGCATGGAGTTGCGCGGCCAGAGGGTTAGGCTGGCAGACTGGCTCAAGGTGCGCGACTTTAAAGTGAGGCTTTTGCCCCTCCGCGCCTCCCAGTAGTCCTCGAATTTCGTACTAGGCTGACAGCACCGAAGTGTGATGACGGCGTTGGCCACGCGCACGGTCCAAAACCTCTTTTGTTCCGCGTCAACCCAAGCTTCCTGCCAGACTCTCCCACTGGCTCATCATCGAGGCTTCGCGGAGGAGGGTGCATTGTTTACAATAGTGGATTCGTGTGCCCGGAAGCGGGGAAACCGGCTAAGGGAACAAGAACATCTTGGAACAGTCAAACCAACTGGAACCGTCAAACTACAAGCCGCCTGCGTCGGTTGGGGCGTCGCCCACCGTGTACTGGCGGGTGGAAGGGAGTTTGCTCGACCTGACGGTGGTGGAGCCGGTGGCCTTCTTTACCTGGAACGCACAGACGTTCTCGGAGCGGTTCCGGCGGCGGGGACTGATCTTCCTGATGGCGGCGCTGCGCCCGTTCCTATATTCGACGAACCGGAAGTTTGCGACCCGCGTGGTCCACACGGCACTGCGGGGTGTGACACGCGACCGGCTGGATTTGCTAGGCGAAGAATATTTTCAATACAAATTAAAGCCGCGCCTGAAGGCGCACGGGATGGAGCGGGTGCAGGGACTAGTTCGCGCGGGCGCAGACGTGGTGCTGGTGAGCCAGGGGCTGGAGCACGTGATGAAGCCACTGGCGCACCATCTTGGGGTGAAACGGGTGGTGGCGAACCGGCTGGAGTTTCGCGATGGCGTGGCTACGGGACGGCTGCTGGAGCCGGTGATCCGGCCGCGAGGAGCGTTTGCGCGAATCCGGGAGCAGAGTCCGGATGGGCGACGGGCTCCGAAAACACTGGCGCGGCAACTCGATATTACGGTGGAGGAACTGCGGGCAGCGGCGATTGGCGCGGGGCGGGAGGCGACAGCGCAGCAACGTCCGATTGTGCATTTCGATGGGCAGTGGCAGGCGGCGGGATTTTCGGTGCGGCGGGCGCTGGCGGGCAAGCAGGTGATGCTAATCGGCGTTACCGGATTTATTGGGAAGGTTTGGCTGGCGAACACGCTGATGGAGTTGCCAAAGATTGGGCGGATTTATCTGTTGATCCGGCGGCAGAAATCGAATCCGGCGCAGCGGCGGTTTGAAAAGATTGTGGAAGAATCGCCGGTGTTCGATCCGCTGTTTGAGAAGTACGGTGCGGGATTTGGGGACTATCTGCGGGACAAAGTGGAGGTGGTGGAAGGAGATGTCACGCAGCCGGGTTTGGGTCTGGATGCGGAGGTGGCGCGGGGGCTGCAGAGGAATCTTGATCTGATTGTGAATAGCTCGGGATTGACAGACTTCAATCCGGATTTGCGTGACGCACTGGCGACGAATACGGATGCGGTGGTGAACGTCCTGGAGTTTGTGCGGGGGACGGAGCACGCGGGATTGCTGCATTTGTCGACCTGTTATGTGGCGGGTGAACGGGATGGGCGGGTGACGGAGAAGCTGATTCCGAATTACACGCCGCGTCATGTGGCGGACTTTGATGCTGAGCAGGAATGGCATGCCCTGCATGAAGTGATCGCCCGGGCGGAGGCGCAGGCCGAGGGCGCGGAAGTGACGGCCGGGTTGAAGATGCAGTCGCTGGCGAAGGAACATGCGGCGAAAGGGTTGCAGGGCGCGGCGCTGGAGAACCAGATCCGCAAGAACCGGATTCGGTGGTTGAAGGCGTATTTGACTGAGGCAGGAACGCGACGAGCTAAGGAGTTGGGCTGGCCGAATACTTACACGCTGACCAAGAGCCTGGCCGAATCGCTGATCGTGAAGTACGGAGCGGGCCTTCCGATTGCAGTGGTGCGCCCGGCGATTGTCGAGACTTCGGTGGCAAAGCCATTCCTGGGATGGAATGAAGGGATCAATACCTCGGCATCGCTGTCTTATTTGTTGGGGACGTATTTCCGGCAGTTGCCGTCGAATGAGAGCAAGCGGCTGGACATTATTCCGGTCGATGCGGTGTGCGCCGGAATGACGCTGATTGCGACGGCGATTGTAGAGCGGCGGCATGATCAGTTGTATCAGTTGGCAACATCGGTGACGAATCCTTGCGATATGGGACGGTCGATTGAGCTGACCTCCCTGGCACATCGCAAACACTACCGGGCGCAGGAAGGGCTGGAGTCGTGGTTGCGGTTGCGTTTTGATGCGATTCCAGTATCCAAGGAGCGATATCAGCGGATGTCGGCGCCGGCGCAGAAAGCGATTGTAAAGTCGATTCAGCGAATCATGTCGCCGCTGCCGCTGAAGAAAACTCCATTGGTGAAGGCGGAGAGAAATCTGGAGCGGGTGGAGAAACTGATTGAGTTATTCGAGCCGTTCATCCTGTTTAACGACCACGATTTCGCCGCGGAGAACGTCGAGAAACTCTCGTACGCGCTGGTGGAGGACGAGCAGGAGGAGTTCGGTTACAAAGCGCGGTTGCTTGACTGGTGGGATTACTGGATCAATGTTCACATTCCGGCGTTGCGGAAGTGGACTTATCCGTTGATCGAGGGCAGACCGCTCGAAGCGCGTCCCGCACGGAGTTTGCAGAATGGGGAGACGGTGAAGACGGGAACGAATGCGGGCTCGTGGTGAAGATTGTACCCTAGGGGCTCAAGCCCGCATTTTGGCAAGGAGTTCAGCGTTGGAAGCGCTGTGCCACCCAAAACTGTCATGCAGTGGAGGAACACAATGACCCTAGGAGCCTCAGCGAGAAGAAACGGAATTGGTGAATGGCGATATTTCTGACGGGATCAACCGGTTACATCGGAGCGCATGTGGCTGCGAATCTGCTGCGCGATCATGGCGCTGCCCTGAATGTGCTGGTGCGGGCGCGGGATGTGAGCGAGGCGGAAGCTCGGTTGTGGAAGGCTCTGCAATTGCATCTGGAGTTCCCGCAGTTTTATGAATTTCTGCAGACGCGGGTGCGCGTGTTCCGCGGTGATTTGACGGAGCCTGGATTTGGGCTGGATCGCGATGAATATGACCGACTGGTCCACACCACGGATTCGGTGATTCACTGCGCCGCGTCGCTGAACAGGAAGTCTGAGAAAAGCTGCCTGAATGTGAATCTGCGGGGCACGCTGGAGGTGCTGACGCTGGCTCGGCACGCCGAGCATTATCACGGACTGAGGCGCTTCAGCCTGGTCAGCACCGTGGCAGTGGCGGGGAAGCGGCAGAATGAGGTGGTGAGGGAGGACCGGGCGATCGATTGGGAGCGGTCGGATTACGATCCGTACGCGCGGACAAAGAAATTCTGCGAACACATGATGCGGATGCTGCTGCCGGAGACGCCGAAGACAATCTTCCGTCCCAGCATTGTGCTGGGCGACAGCCGCTACGCGCAGACTACACAATTCGACATGGTCAAGGCGTTTGTGTTTCTGGCCGGGCTACCGGTTCTGCCGTTTCGGGCGACGGACAAGATCGACATTGTGAACGTGGATTTTGTGGCGGAGGCGATTGCGACGCTGCACCAGAAGGAGCGTCCGGAGCACGACACCTATCATCTTTCGTCAGGGGTTAGCTCGCAGACGTTTCGCGAGATCACGAAGGCTTTGGCGGCAGCGCAGAATAAGCGCGTGCCGGTGTTTGTGCCGGTGGGGGAACGTCCGTTTGCGGGGTCGGTAAACTTTCTCGCGAATCGCCAGGGAGCGATTGGGAAAGGCGCATCCCTGATGAAGGTGTTCCTGCCGTATCTAGTATGGAATACGGTCTTCGATAACACGCGAGTGACGAAGGAATTGGGGAAGAAGCCGGTGGCGTTCTCCGAGTATTGTTATCCGCTGCTGAAGTTCAGCCGGGACAATGAGTTCGCATACAAGTACCGGCCCTGGCCGGCGCCGGCGGGAGGGACAGCGGCATGATGGACTTTATTCTCGAAGCTTGGGTCAGCGGCTCGATCGAGCGGGCTAAGGCGGGATGGATGCTGGGCGAAGGGAAGCGTTGGAAGCCCGGTGAGAAGCTGAAGCTTTTGTTTGCCGGCTACAACGGCACGC
>Ga0302325_10021533_pt1 | contig 13499 bp, 14 predicted proteins | sample Palsa_T0_2_FD_201948 | JGI IMG/M metagenome (GOLD analysis project Ga0302325, IMG submission 201948) | Peat permafrost microbial communities from Stordalen Mire near Abisko, Sweden - Palsa_T0_2 | ecosystem: Environmental > Terrestrial > Soil > Palsa > Peat permafrost | place: Sweden: Abisko... | reverse complement strand
GGGTCGTCGCCGCCCTCGTAGAGGCAGTAGTCGTAGGTGACTTCGTCGCCCGCGGCAATATCGCGCAAGGCGGCGATCCAGACGCGCCCGTTTTCATCTTCGCTGGTCTCCGCGTTGCCGTTGCAACTGTGGTTGATGAACATGGCGGTGCAGAAGCCGTCGATGACAACTGCGCCGTCGCCCAGTCCAAAGAGGTAGGTGACGGGGTAGTCGGTGTAGAGCGCGTCGGCTTCCTCTTTCGAGATGCGTCTACCTGTGTATTCGGAGATGCGTTCGCCCTTGCGGACGGGCGTGGTGGTGTAGCATCCGGCGGCGTGGATGGCGGAGGAGCGAACAATTAGTCCCATGGAGGAAGGCTCAATCCCATATTCTGTATGAAGTGATGTTTCGGAAGAGACATTGCGGATTCGTATGAGTGCCTAGAATCGCATCGTAACATTGGCGGGCTCGCTGGGAAAGCGTTCCGTTTCAGGAAGGGAAGCAGGACTGAAGTTGTTGGGAAAATGCACAATTCGTAGGCCGCATCTTCTGTTTGCGGCTGCTCTATGCCTGGCGATGGCTGCGCCGGCGGTGCGGAGCCAAAGCTCGCCGACCCAGAATCCTCCGCAGCAGACGCCGCCCGGTTCCACGCCCAAGGATGACAATCCCTTTCCGGACGATGTGCCGAAGGCTCCGGCTCCGCAGGCTCCAGCTCCGCAAGCTCCGGCAAGCAAGAGCGCGGCGCCTCAATCTGGCCAGAGCGCGAAGCCGGATGCCTCGCCTGCCAAGCCAACCAGCGACAATCCATTTCCAGGGGAAGACGAGACTGTGCCGATTATTCCGGCGCCGGGAACGCCCGTGAACAACTCCGACGCGGGACCAAACAATAGCGCGGATTCGGGCCGGACGCCGCGCCGGGATTTCGATCCGGACGGCGATCCGGTGCGAACGCCCGATCCTCTGGGAACCTACGCCAATGGCGCTCCCGGCGACGATGGGTTCAGCTCCAGCCGCAGCGGCTTGAAGCAGCTTCCCGGCGAAGATGTGAGCGACGAGCGGCCGGGCAAGTCGACCAGGAACAAGACCCGCGAACAGTTGGTGAAAGAGGATGTGGACGTGGGCAGCTTCTATCTTGACAAGAAGGAGTGGAAGGGCGCTCAGTCGCGCTTTCAAGCGGCCTTTGCGCTCGACAATGAGAATCCAGACGTAGTGTGGGGATTGGCTGAAGCGGAGCGCCACCTGCACCTGTATAAAGAATCGGCCGAGCACTACAAGCTGTTTCTTTCCTACGACCCGGACAGCAAGCGTGGCCGCGAGGCGCGCAAGGATTTACAGGAAGTGGAAGCGGCAGCCCCAGGAGCTTCGGCGGCAATGAAACCCGGCGACGGAACGGGAATGCAACCCCAGTAATCTAAATTTGATTACCTAAACGTCATTTACAGCCTCATTTTAGATTCCCAAATTTCTCTTCCCTGAATATGGCCTCGGTGACTTATGCTTGATTGGCATTTCCAGACATGGCCAAACCGGGGACGGACTTTTCCGTTCACGACTAGCCTTTGCTATTTCGAGAAGGAACGTTCCACAAAACAACTACATGCACCCAGTTTTGAAGTCGGCACTGGAACCATTGGCACTCCTCATGGAATCGGTAACTCTGGAAGAGGCGCAGGCGCCTCCTCTACCCGGTCAAGGGCGCTGGTGCGCCCAACAGGTCATGGAGCATCTGATTCTGACCTATGAACTGACTTCGAGCGTTGTTAGCCGCCAGCTTAAGTCCGGCCGCGTTTCCAAGCATCGCCGGAGCATTCTCGAATTTATTTTGCGGGTGCAGACGATTGGATTGGGGTACATGCCGGCGGGAGTTCCGGCGATTCGCGCGGTGAAGCCAGAGGAATATAGGCCGCAATCCGGATCGGAGATTGCCAAGCGCTTTCTGCACGCGGCGGAAGAAATGGATGCGCAGTTGGTGGCGGCGCGCAAGAAGTTTGGAATTGAGATTTGCGGCGAGCATCCGATGTTTGGCGTAATGCGGGTGGATGAGTGGCGGCGCTATCATGCGATTCACGCGCGCCACCATTGGAAGCAGTTGCGCCACGCGATTCGCCACGCGCGGTTGCCTAAGCCGACGGCCTGAGTCAAAGCGCTACTTTCCCAGGCCGAGCAGTTCCAGATGCATCGGAGCAGTGAGCCAGTGGGGATAGAAGATCTGCGTGATGGCGGCGGCGCAGAGGAAGGTTCCCAGAGGCAAAGGCAGTTTGCCCCAGTCGCCGGTGTCGCGGCGGATGGCGAGGATTCCCAGCCAGACAAACGCCGCGGCAGCCGCGGCGAAGATCGCGATGGCAAAGCACTCGAGCGCGCTGCCCAGGCCGAGCCAGGCGGCCAGCATGGCCATGAGCTTGGCGTCGCCGAGGCCCATGCCTTCTACGCGGCGGACTAGCCAGTAGGCCAGGCGGATGAAGAGCACGATGCCGGCACCAAAAAGAGCCTGCATAGCGACGCTCAGTAACGCGGTGAGCCATCCAACTAATGGATGGGCGCCCGCGTTCAAACCTGAAGTGGCCATCATTACAATGGAATAAACGATCCCCAAACCTATTCCCGGCCAGGTAAACCAGTCGGGTAGCCAGAAATACTCGGCATCCAGCATGGCGAGCGCCAACAGCAGCCAGCATAGGACGCAATATCCCAGGAACATGGTGAGACTGTGCGGCAGGGTGGGAGGGATCTCATTGATGCCGATGTCCGAGGAGAACATGCGGGTGCCGAAGCGCAGCCAGCAAACGGCCCAGAGCATCCCCATCCCAATCTCGACCAGCGGATAGCGAACTCCGATCCAGGCGCGGCATTGGCGGCAGCGGCCACGCAGCAGAATCCAACTTAGGACGGGCAGATTCTCCCACCAGGCGAGGACATGGTCGCAATGCCGGCAGTGGGAGCGCGGCTTGATGATGCTTTCGTCTTCCGGAAAACGCGCCAGAACGACATTGAGGAAGCTGCCGAAGGCCAGCCCGAAGAGCGTGGCGAAGACTGCACCGACCATGCGGATCAAGTGGATCAGTTGGAATTCGCTATCGATTGGGCTTTTGCTCCTGGGTCTATCCGGTAGACGAGGCTGGCGTTGCCGATGCTCGCCGGCTTCGTTTGCGCCCCATTCGCAGGTTACAGTATTGCTATGGCGGCTGAGTCGAGTGCAACCGAAAGGGACCCCAATTCCATGCCGGAGGCGCTGGTTTCCGCGACTCCGGAAGCAGCGTCGGCCTTTGCCGAGTCGGTTGCGATCATGGCGCGGCTGCGCGGGCCGGGTGGCTGCCCGTGGGATCGCGAGCAGAACTTCGATTCGATCCGCAAGTACACTTTGGAAGAGACCTACGAGGTGCTGGACGCGATCGAGCGCCGCGATTGGCCCAATTTGACCGAGGAGCTGGGAGATCTGCTCCTGCAAGTGCTGTTTTATGCCCAGATGGCGGCGGATGAAGGCCGGTTTACCATCGCCGACGTGCTGGAAACGCTGAATCGCAAGCTGATTCGACGCCATCCGCATGTTTTTGGCGAAGAGGCTTCGGCGGCTGCGGGCAACCGGGCAAGCGTGGATGCCGCGGTCGATGGCTCGGCTTCGCGAGTCCTGGCCAATTGGGAGCAGATCAAGAAGGCGGAGAAGTCAGCCGCTGAATCTTACGAGAAATCTCTGCTGGATGACGTGCAGCGTGCGCAACCCGCGCTGGCCGAGGCGGCCAAGCTGGGTTCAAAAGCGGCCAAAGTGGGCTTCGACTGGAGCCACTGGCGCGATCTGCTGGCCAAGCTGGACGAGGAGACGGCGGAACTGGTGGTGGAGGCCGATTTGCCCGCCGAAACTCCCGGACGCAGCCAGGCTATGGAGTCGGAGTTGGGTGATCTGCTGTTTACGGCGGTGAATCTGGGCCGGCATCTGGGGCTGGATGGCGAGATGGCCTTGCGCGGGACCAATGCCCGCTTTCGGGCGCGATTCCGGGAGATGGAGCGGGTGGCGCGCGAGTCCCTGCACAAGCCGCTGGTTGACCTCGCGCCGGATGAACTGGAAGCGCTGTGGGCCGGCGCCAAGAAAACGCTGGCGGCGACGGGAGTTGCAGAATGATCGTCATTCGCGAGTGCCGGGGATTTGAGGAGTTGCAGGCCTGCGTCGATTTGCAGATCGAGGTCTGGGGCTATTCGGACGGAGATGTGATTCCGCGGCGGATGTTTCTGGTGGCGCAGAAGATCGGCGGCCAGGTGATTGGCGCCTTTGAGACAGGGAATAGGGATGAGGGAATAGGGAACAGGGGCGACGGAGATGCTTCTTCGATGGTGGGTTTTGCGCTGGCGCTGCCGGGGGTGAAGACTGGCGCGGAGTCGCGGGCTGGCCGGCCGGAGAGCTATCTGCACTCGCACATGCTGGCGGTGCGGGAGGGGTATCGCAACCGGTCGATCGGCGCGAAGCTCAAGCTGGCGCAGCGGGAGGACGCTCTGGCGCGGGGCATCGACCGCATGGAGTGGACCTTCGACCCGGTGGAGATCAAGAACGCGTTTCTGAATATTTACAAGCTGGGCGCGATTGTTCGCCGCTATGAGGAAAACTTCTACGGCGCGTCGTCTTCGCGTCTCCAGGGCGGATTGCAGACCGACCGGCTGGTGGCGGAGTGGTGGATTCGGTCGCAGCGCGTGGCTGCGGCAGTGAATGGCGAGCGCGTAACGCCTGGGGGCGCGGAAGTGGAAGAAGCAATCCAGGTTCCAGCCGCTATTTACGCATGGAAGGCGGAAGAATCGCAGCGACACCTGGCGCAAGCCGTGCAGGCGGAGAATCGAGCGCGGTTTCAGGAGGCATTTTCGCGAGGTCTGGCGGTGACCGGCTTTACACGCGATGTGGAAGGGAACGGCGCCTACCAACTTGGACCGTGGATTGAGCCGGATTGCGATTGAATTTCCAGTCTCGCATTGCGGTTGGCTGTGGCAGACTAAAAGAGTGCTGAATCGAATATGAGCCTTTTTGCCGCAACTGCCCCGGCGTGATTCGTATAAGGTTGGTCTGGCTAGCCTTGCCAGACCAGATGTATCAGTTCAGATAAGTCAGGATTGATCCCCAATGAAAATTGACGCCATTTATCTGCGCGAACTGAATCTGCCGCTGGTACGGCCGTTCCAAACCAGCTTCGGCATCACCAAAGACCGCCGTGTGGTCCTGGCCGAGATTCATTCCGAGGGGCTGATCGGCTGGGGCGAATGCACGGCCGGCGAGCACCCGCATTTCTCCGAGGAATCGGTCGATTCCTGCTGGAATGTGATTGTGGATGAACTGGGACCGCTGCTCGCTGCCACCACTCCGGAGAACGGCGGGCAGTGCCCGCGGATCTTCAGCGTGGTGCGCGGCAACCGCATGGCCAAGGCTACGCTTGAAAACGCGATCTGGGATCTGGAAGCGCAGCGGCTGGGGATTTCGCTGAGCCAGTTGCTGGGTGGGGTGCGCGAGGTGATTCCCTGCGGCGTCTCGATCGGCATTCAGTCATCGATTCCTGAACTGCTGGACCTCATTGAGCGCGAGGTCGCGGCCGGCTATCAGCGCATCAAGCTCAAGTGCAAGCCGGGCTGGGATGTGGAGGTTTTCGAGCGTGTACGGAATCGTTTTCCCGGCATCACGCTCAGTTGCGACGCCAACTCGGCCTACCGGCTTAAGGATTCCGACCATCTGGCCAGTTTCGACGCCTTCGATCTGCTGATGGTGGAGCAGCCGCTCTGGTACGACGATTTCTACTACCACTCGATGCTGCAGAAGCGGCTGAACACGCCGATCTGTCTGGATGAGTCGATTCGTAACCGGCGGGATGCGCTGGCGGCGATTGAAATGGAGTCCTGCCGGATCATCAACATTAAGCTGGGGCGCGTGGGCGGATTTTCCGAGGCGCTGGCGGTGCATAATGCGGCGTTTGAGCGCGGGATTCCGGTTTGGTGCGGCGGCATGCTGGAGTCGGGTATCGGGCGCTCACACAATATCGCGCTTTCGACGCTTGAAAACTATTCCCTTCCAGGCGATGTTTCGGCGTCTCAGCGGTATTGGGCGGAGGACATTATCGAGCCGGAGGTCACGGTTTCTCCCAAAGGCGAGATTGCGATTTCCGACGCTCCGGGGCGTGGGTATGAAGTGCGCACCGATCTGGTGGAGCGGCTCACGGTGCGTAAGCAGGAGATTCGGACCGTCGCGCTGGTGGGCTGAGGGCGCTGCTGTGGCTTGGACGACGGCGCCGGGTCGCAATTGAGGTAGTATGTGGCTTTCCAGGTTACATGCCCAGATATGGCGGCAGCGGCTGGCCGTAGCCTACGACTCCCTTGGGGTTGAGACCGTGCAGATTTGGGCCGGGTTCGCTGTCCAGGCACATAAAGACCAGCAGAACGACGCTGCCGGCAAATGGCACGAGCAAGATGAGAATCCACCATCCGCTGCGGCCGGTATCGTGCAGCCTACGGACGGTAACTGCCAGCCCAGGGATGAAAACAGCCAGCGAGTAGAGCCAAAGCGGCGCGAAGATCAAGATGGCCGCAGACGCGTTGCCGGTGCGTCCCAGCAGAGCAATGGCCAGCGTCGCGACGATCATATAAGCTACGCCGATCAGGATATTGACAAGTGTATACATCCAATATTCTTTGCGGCGGGCGCGCCCGTCGAATACGGTATATTTCCGCAGGACTTCTACGTACCATTCCATGAGAAAACGCTCCTTGGCCTTGAACCGGTCTCTGTGATTTCGCGAATCACTGATCTGCGGGGGATGGCAGCCAGTCTAGCACAGTGACCCCAGGCGCGGAGACGCGAACGGCTTGGCCAGGAATGGCAGCGGTTACCGGACTCTTCCGCTTTCGTCGACCCAGCCGCCTTGCAGGAAGCGGTGCTCGACCATGCTCTGGGCCAGGAGGAACATCAGGCCTATGAGCGTTACAAGCAAAGTGACCTTGATCGCCCCGGCCCAGAACGGAGTGAATGGCTTCGGATGCTTCTCATTCCAGCTTTCGGACATGGGAGCGGCCTCGTTCCTGACGAAATGGATGAAGGGCGTAATACTCGGCTGCGTTGCTTGGATTGTGACACCGGAATGGATGCGGCGCAATCGAATTCGCGCGAATTCGCGCGGAAAGACACTACTGCGCCAGCCGGGGTGGCCTACCGGCTCAGGAAAGTGACGGAAATTGTAGGGCCGGACGAGGCTTTGCTCAGTCCACCATGAGCTCGCCCGCGACGATCGGGCGGGTTCTGGGCAGCTTGCCGTTGTAGGCCGCGAAGCCCATTGCCGCGAGCGCGGCGGCATAAATCAGCAGCTTGGTCCAGTCGCCGGCGCTGCCGCGGGGGATGGTCTTCCACAGGATCAGCAGGATGGTCTGGGCGATGGTGACCGACCAGACGGTGCCGTAGAAGTAGCGGCGCTCGGTGCCTTCGCCCTTGGTGCTGCGTCCCACGCGCGGCAGCAGGCCGGCCGCGCCCAGGATGAGGATCATGGCGCAAAAAGGCAGATAGGCATAGTGGTAAATCTGGCTCATGTACCAGTGGCCGGTGAGAGCGGCGATCAACAGGCCGGCGAAGTTCATCAGGGCAAAGTTGGTCGCGGCGTTCCAGGCAAAGGTGTAGCAGACGCGCCGGTAGAGCGGATTCCGCTTGTCTTCGTCGAAGCGCAGAATGTAGGGCCGGAACTCGCAGCCGGGAAGCTGGGCGCGCCAGCCGGCAATGCCGGTGCCGATAAGCACCAGCGCCAGCCAGATGCCGTTGGCCAGCGAGAAGCCATGGGCGAAAAGCGAGAAGATCAGCGGCCCCGGAGCGAGGAAGAATACGGTGATCCAGAGCGGCCAGTGGGCCAGCCTGTATCGGGAGGTGTTTCGTTCGCGAATCTTGCGTTCGTGGGCAAATTCCAGCTTTCCGCTGTAGCGCATATATGCCGGAGTTTCGCAGAGGGGCTGGGGGCCCGTCAATTGCAGCTCCGTTTGGAAGCTGTTCTTTCGCTGCGGATTGCGGCTGCGGCTGCGGCCTGGGTTTCAGCGTCCAATCCCCTAGTTTGAATGGGGAGAAGTTTCTGGCTCCAGACGGTACGCTTCCCACCGGCATGATGAACGACGGGACGCATCCGACGGAAGCTGGCTACGCGATCTGGGCGAAGGCGCTGGTGGAGGCGGGGGTGCGAAAATAGCCGCGGAAAGCGCCGTCGGTCCCAAGGGACTCGCCTTCGGAGACGTTCTACACCGGGGTTGGTTTACAGGTTTATTTGCTACTTTGCGGAACTAATGCTGGAAATCGGGGTCCACGAAGACTATAGAAGGATTCCGCTGGGCTGTTCTGGCTGGCTCTGGCATGGAACGGGGCGGAATCGGAAGACGGCGGTTTGAGGCGCTGCGACGCGCGAAAGCCTTCGTGTTCCATTTGAGAGGGAAGATGATACCTCACCTTGATTTGCGGTCTCAGTATTTGCGCTCTGCCTCGGTTCTCGATTCCGGCACATCTTCCCGTATGCGAATAGCCGTTTTGGCCCTGGTGCCGGTTCTGCTTCTGGCCGGGGTAAGCGCGCTGAGCGCCCAACAGCCGTGGCCGCAGCCGTCGCCCTATGGCGCACCGCAGGGCGGACAATTCGCGCAGCCGTACCCGGCCGCTCCGCAACCGGGCTATCCGGGGTATGGCGCCCAGCAAGGCTATCCGCAACAGAGCTATGCCGACCCCAATGCCGGGCAGCCAGTCGATTACGGCGAGGATCCGGGGCAGGCCCCCGCGCTGGCTCCCATTCAGCCGCAGTCTGCTCTGAATGTTCAGCAGCTTGAGCAGTTGGTAGCTCCGATCGCGCTCTATCCAGACACGCTGGTGGCTCAGATTCTAGCCGCATCCACCTACCCGGCGCAGGTGGTCGATGCCGACCGTTGGCGGCAGGCGCAGGGAAATGCGCCTCCGGATCAGATCGTCTACGGCGCCAATGCGCAGAGCTGGGATCCCAGCCTCAAGACGCTGACCGCCTTTCCGCAGGTGCTCTCGGAACTCGACCAGAATATTCGCTGGACGATCGCGCTGGGGAATGCCTACTACAACCAGCCGCAGGATGTGATGGATGTCATCCAGGTGATGCGGCAGCGGGCGCAAGCAGCGGGCAATCTGGCCAGCGGACCGCAGGAGCAGGTGAATTACGACCAGGGCTATATTCAGGTGGCTCCGGCGAATCCCGATGTGGTGTACCTGCCGGCTTACGATCCGTGGACGGCTTACGGCCAGCCTATCCAGCCGTACCAGGGATTTTCATTTTTCGGCGCCCTGGGTTCGTTCTTCAATTCAGGATTTGGATCGGGATTGGTCCGGTTTGGGGCGGGGATTGCCACTTCCGCCTTCAGTCACAGCCCCTTTGGACTGCTGAGCTGGGGACTAAATTGGTTGACGCACTCGCTGTTGTTTAATCATTCCGATTACTACTCGCGCAGCACAACCGTGGCGGATTGGGGTCTGCCGCACGGCGGCCAGCGCTACTTTGGTCCGCGTGGCTATGGGCGCGGTCCGGTGACGACGGCACGGCTCTCCGGCAATGGCTACGCAGGCGGCGGGTACCGGCCTCAAGCCGCTTATGGACGGCCAGACCTCGCGAGTGGCTATCGCGCCGGGACGCCCATCCGGGCAGGCGGGCAGGCGCTGCGGCCGGGTTCCGGCGGCTATCCGCAGCGGTCCAATCCTGCGCCGGGCAACGGCTACGCCCGCCCGCCAATGGAAGCCTATAGCCGGCAGCCCAACGGGTTCGCCGGACAGCCCGTGGCGCGGCCACAGGGCAACAGCTTCGTGCGGCCGGCAGAGCCCTATCGCTATATGCCTGGCGGGGCAGGGAACAGCTATGGGCGCGGGGCTTTCGCGCGTCCAGCGCAGGGATTCGGCGCTTCTCAGCAGGCCTCCGCGGGCTATGGCGGATATCATGCGCCGGTCATGAGTGCGTCGCGTGGAGATTTTGGCCAGCGCGGGTTGGATGCCGGGAAGGCCGCGAGGTCCGGTGGGTCTTATGGCTTTGGCGGAGGCGGCCATGCGGAGAAAGCTCCAAAGGAGCCGAAGATGCCCAAGGCTCCCAAGGCCGAGAAGATGTCCGGTGGCCATGGCGAAAAAGGCGGCCACGGTGGAGGCGGACATCACCGGTAAACGCGGTATGGACGGCATCGCCGATGTTGACGGGAGAAGAGACTCTATCGTCAACGACGTTTATTTCGCCCGCTAAAGTCAAACTGAGACGCGGCCCGCGACCTTGAAAGCTGGCCCCTGCAAGGCCGGGTGATTTACCCTGAACGCAGTATGAAAGCCGCTTTTTGCAGCACATTTCTTGTCGCAGCCACACTGAGCGCTTGCCTTGGCGCTGCCGCCCAGCAGACTCCCCCGGCGACCAAGCCCGCCGATCCCGATTCGCAACCTGTATCTCCGCCTGCCAAGGCTCCGGCGGAGGAGATTCCCGACTCGCCAGCGCCGCAGGCCGCCGCGCTGGTCCACCCCAATGGGCCGACGGTGGTTTTCGACACCTCCATGGGGCGGATGACCTGCCAGTTTTATCAATCGCAGGCTCCCAACACGGTTGCCAATTTCATCGGATTGGCTGAGGGAACGAAGGACTGGACCGATCCGGTGACCCACAAGAAGATGCATCGCAAACCGCTCTACGACGGCACCACGTTTCATCGTGTCATTCCGGGGTTCATGGTGCAGGGAGGCGATCCGGCCGGGGACGGCACGGGTGATCCGGGATTCGCATTTGCCGATGAATTCGATCCCAACCTGAACTTCGACCGCCCAGGACGGCTGGCGATGGCCAACTCCGGGCCGAATACGGACGGGAGCCAGTTCTTTATTACGGAGCAGCCCTATGATTCGCTGAACCAGCACTACACGCTCTTTGGCCAGTGCGACGACGATAGCGTGGCCTTGGTGAAAGCGATTGCGCGTGTCGACCGGGACGGGAACGACAAGCCGCTTACGCCGGTGATTCTGCGCAAGGTGACGATTGTGCCCGACGGCGCGCCTATCCCGCCTCCCGCGCATGCCCCTGAGCAGCCAGCGGCGAAGCCTTCACCCCAGACACATTGATTTCCGATCGGAAGGGTTGCGGCCAGACGGCCGCGCGCTTCTGAAATTCCACCACTGGCCGCAGTTGCAAGCGGCCAAACGCAGTTAGAACACAGGAGTTTTCATGGCACTCACCACCGGCACATATGCCATTTTCAAGACGACCGAAGGCACCATCACGGTTCGCTTGTTTCCCGAAGTCGCACCGATCACCGTTAAGAACTTCATCGAACTCGCCGAGGGCAAGCGCGAGTGGACGCACCCGCTGACCGGCGTCAAGTCCAAGAACAAGCTCTACGACGGCACCATTTTTCACCGCGTGATCAAGGACTTCATGGTGCAGGGCGGCGACCCGGCCGGTACGGGCATGGGCGGCCCTGGCTATCGTTTCGAGGATGAGACCAAGGGCTCGCCGCACCGCTTCGACAAGCCGGGCAAGCTGGCCATGGCCAATGCCGGCCCCGGAACCAATGGCAGCCAGTTCTTTATCACCACAGTGGCCACGGAATGGCTGACCGGCAAGCACACCATCTTCGGCGAAGTAGTTGAAGGGCAGGATATCGCGGTGAAGATCACCAACGTGCCGCGCAGCTCGCAGGACAAGCCGCACAAGCCGGTCGTGCTGGAGTCGGTGACCATCGAGCGTGTAGAGTAGCTATCCCGCAACCGGTAGAAAGCCGTGGTGACCGCCTTCCATTCAGGCGGCATCACGGTTTTTTGCGTTGCAACTCGAACGGCCGATTGCTGGGTCGGCATGTTGACCGCGAAGGCATTCCTCCACCCATTGGTGGATGCTCTCTGAACTCCGGATTTTATAGAGTTGTCAGCGGAATCTTCCCCGTATTTTGACTACACCGGAGTTAAGCCATTGCGCAAGTTTCTCGTGCCCACGTTTCTTCTTGCTTTGAATCTCACAACCGCGCTTCACGCGCAGGACAACTTCTTCAGCCGGTGGGAACAGCGGACAACGGAGACTCAGTCCAAACAGCCTTCCTGGTCCGTGCCGCTCGTCGCGCCCTATCCCATGCTCATTCAGGTCTTTCGCGCGGACTTTACGCGCCAGGTTACTCCGGCACGCACGGACACCTGGAACTACGGCGCCAGCCGCGGCCTTAACCTCGTGCCCGGTCACAATCTCGAATTCGACTTCTACTATCCCGACTATTTTCAGCACAACGTGAAGACAGCCAAGGATGGCTTTGGCGATGTCGGTTTCCTGGGTAAGTACCGCATCCTCACCGGCAACGAAAAGAGCGGCAACTACATGCTGAGTGCTCAGGTCGTCGCCACCATCCCCACCGGCAGCTATTCCAACGGCAGCACAGACGCGACTGTCGCGCCGACGCTGCTGGGCGGCAAGGGCTTCGGCAACTTCGATGTCATCTCTTCGCTTGGAGCCACCCTTCCCACCGGCGACACCAAGACCCTGGGTCGTCCCGTCGGCTGGAACACCACAGCGCAGTACAAGATCCACAAGTTCATCTGGCCTGAGATCGAGGACAACGCCACCTTTTTCCACGGCGGAAAGAATGACGGCAAGATGCAGAACTTCGTCACGCCGGGAATCACCTTCAGCAAATTCAAGTTCCATCCGCAGGATGCCGCTAGCCGTCCGGCTATTGCCTTCGGTGGAGGCGAGCAGATCGCAACTTCGGGCTTGCACACCTACAACCACAATCTCGTCCTCACCGCGCGCTTCATCTTCTGATCTGCGATCAGGCGGTAAGAGAAGCACAGAAAAGGGCTGCGCCGGTTGCGGGCAGCCCTTGTCATTTTGGACGATACTTACGTTCGCGTCGCTATGAGGTTAAACACCGATCACTGCGCAGAGCTCTTTGACCGCATCTGCGCTCTTCTTCAGCGCAGCGTCTTCTTCCGGCGTTAGTTTGATCTCGATGATCTGCTCAAGGCCGGCCGCACCCAGCTTGCACGGCACGCCGATGAAATAGCCCTCGATGCCGTACTCGCCTTGCAGGTAAACCGCGCAGGGGACGATCTTCTTTTTGTCCTTGAGAATCGCCTCGACCATCTCTACCGCAGCCGCTGAAGGCGCGTAGTAAGCCGAGCCGGTCTTGAGATGCTTGACGATCTCGGCTCCGCCATCGCGCGTACGCTGAACGATGGCATCCAGGCGATCTTTGGGGATCAACTCAGTGATGGGAATGCCAGCAACAGTCGAGTACCGCGGCAGCGGGACCATGGTGTCGCCGTGGCCGCCAAGCACGAAGGCAGTAACATTCTCGACGCTGACCTTCAGTTCTTCCGCGATGAATGTCCGGAAGCGCGCCGAATCCAAAATGCCGGCCATGCCGATGACCCGCTCGCGGTTGAATCCCGACTGCTTGAATGCCGCCTGCGCCATTGCGTCCAGAGGGTTCGAAACGATGATCAGGATCGCTTCCGGCGATTCAGCAACGACCTTCGCCACCACGTCGGACATGATCTTGTAGTTGGTGTGCAACAG
>Ga0302325_10021531_pt1 | contig 13500 bp, 28 predicted proteins | sample Palsa_T0_2_FD_201948 | JGI IMG/M metagenome (GOLD analysis project Ga0302325, IMG submission 201948) | Peat permafrost microbial communities from Stordalen Mire near Abisko, Sweden - Palsa_T0_2 | ecosystem: Environmental > Terrestrial > Soil > Palsa > Peat permafrost | place: Sweden: Abisko... | reverse complement strand
TCATCTTAATCTCTAGAGGGCTCAGATTATAATAAGAACCTGACTTATCTTTTACTCTATAGATATAAGAATCATTGTATCTAAATAGACTTTTTTCTAGTTTAGGCATGAAGTTAGACACGAGTATCTCCACATGAATTACACTATTATTTTACCAGTATTAAGAACGACACTGATCCTGACATTTCGACACCCATATGCAATCTGGTAAAGTAATTCGTAAGTACGCTCAACAGTAAATTAAAATAGCATAATTATGATTATAGGCTGAGATAGCAGCCGGGAGTATACTAGTGAATACCAATTTAGTGAAGACTGTTATAGACGATTTGAAATGCCCAAGCGAAGTATGGAGATACCATGCCAAAAATCTGGCTAACTACAGTGAAGACAAGTACGATGATGTCCTACTTGAGACTCTTGTAAGCAGCGTCAGTACTCAAGGGTCACTAAAGTCTTACGAAGGTAAAGACTTAATCTCTTGCGTAATTGCGAAGAAGGACGGAGATACTAGCTGGACCTTTACTTACAATAGCATCAATAGAGATGAGACATATGAGCGCATCAAAGCTATTAAGAGATGGATGAAGAAGACAGTAAAGAAGCTTATGGGCAAAAATCCATATGTTCTTACAGCTGAGATCAGCCTAGAAGATGCTATTATCAAGTATGAACATGCTACTGTAGACTCTCTAGGAAATAACGTCAAAGGTTACTACAACATCCACAAGAAAGGCGCATTGGGTAATATTGTTCGTACAGCACAGTTTGATGAATACGATCACCACTACCATGACAATCTTCTGTATTGCGTGGTTAAACTTCATTTCCATTTTGAGTGCAAAGAAGCTCACTATAAAGGTTTTCAAAAAGACACTAAAGATCTTAGAAAGTTTACAACTCATAATCTCTATATGTGCAAGTCCGCTAGTGGTATGGACACAGACACAAAAGTAGAGAAGACTGCCAACTACGTCACCAAGCTAAATTCTGTAGCTCGTGAATCTTCTGTTCGCAATGGGCGCTTCAAATTCGACGTACCTGTATACGATGAAGAATCCGCAAAGACTAGAGCGAGGTGGCTAAGAGTCCTAAAGCCAATTACCAATATTGAAAATACCGACAAGCAAGCGTTGAAAGACGTAGCTCGCATCCAACACGTTCAAAATAAGAAAAAAGAAGAACGTCAAGCCAAGATAACTCGCCATGTAGAAAAAATTGAAAAGCAAAAGCGGTTAGCTGAGCGTAATAAGCCCCTTTTCAGATTCTATACTGAAGAAAAACAATCCTCATACAATACAATTAGTAAAAATAATCGTGCCCTATTCACTGCTCTCGATATCCAAAAGAAAACTGTAAATAACCGGAAACAGAAGCAATTCTGTGAGTTCCAAGAAGCTGCGCCTACAAAGTGGACGATCTACAATGTCTATGATGTCCCAATGGTGACATATAAGGGCAATGGGCCTCCTAGTATCTCAGCTGTGTGAAATTAGCTAAGACACACAACCCTTCACGTAATCCTTTCAACTTTCCCAACCCCACCTACCTCTCCACCTTATTTCATTGAAATAAGGTGGTTTATCCATGGGTGCAATTCCTGACTTTTGACTACATCTTTGAGTCTGAGGTCAAACCATTTATATTAGTAGTATTATACACTGTTTAATTGGTCATATTGTTTTTATTAGTAATGGTTCTATTATTCTACTGATTATTAGGTCTTTAGTGAATGGTTCTAATGGTACTTTCTTACTGTAGCAATTACACATATGGATAGAGAGCTGTGGTCTATAGACAACGGTGTAAAATCCAGTAGTGAAACCTGCTGTGGTGATATACGAGTATTGTGTGTATGCGATCTGGTAAAATAGTGGTGTAATCAAACAAGAGGACTTATACCATGAAGATCGACCTAGATAGACTTGAGAACATTGAACGTGCTGTGATCTATATCAAGGCTCATGAAAAGACTATTGTTATAGGTGGTAAGGAACATGTACTTATCAGTGCTAATGTATGGGAGAGCGTACAGAAGGCTCTAGGTGAGAAAGAGGAAGACCTCAATAAGTCCTACGTTGAAGAGTTTAAGGTTCACAAACCTAATCCCACTACAGTCATTCTTAGAACTGATGAAGAGGGCGAGTCACACGATCACTATGAGATTGGTACTTATGTTCTAAGAATGACTGAAGATGGTCCTCGTGTAGGGCTTATCATCGGTAATGCAGGTGTGGGTTATAGTACTGTAGCTTTGTTTGAACAGTGGGTAGAGAGCCAGACTAGGTGGTTGAAGGCTGAAGTTAGGCACGTGGTATCAAACACTATGCTTACGTTCCCTTCGAGTGTGGACGTAGCTAATCCTTGCCGGTTTACAGCTCATCACTTTAAGACGCTTACTAGCTACTGTGGTATCAAAGTTAAGATTAGCCCGGGTAAAAAGAGCAACGTACAGTATGGCTATGTTGTTGGGACCGCTAGATACTACGCGGGTATTCCTACTCAGGTATACGTTGCTACCTTGAATGAGCCCGGCCGACCCGGAAAGATTTACACTGCAAGCGTAGCCAATCTATTGCGTGAAGACGGTACTTGGTTGAAACAACGTGCAAAGGCAAAGTGATGAAACATTCAGAGTTTAGAGTAGGGCAGTGCTTTTGGTGCGGTGGCAAGCTATGGCGTTGCACGGATATTGGTAGCCGTGTTGTAACTGCTATCCATATAGAGTCTGACCGTAGTAACGATTGGTACAAAGGTCCTCCCTATGCAGTAGAAGAGTGTGTCTTTGATGAAGACGATCTCTTAGCTTGCAAACCTGAGAGAAAGTAGTGGAAGACGCAGATTATGATGACGAATATCTCGTAAACAAAAGATAGAGGCTATTATGATTAGCAAAGACGTACACATTCTAACTGATGTTCAACTTGAAGAAATTAAAAAGGCTGCTCACGTACAAGGGTGGAATAAAGGTCATGCCACTGCGAAAAAAGCAGGGGAGCAAAAGCTAGAGTCCTACATTGAAAAGAAGAAGATAAAAAACACTAGCCTTACTCAGCAGAAAATTCAAAATTTGCCTGATACGTACCAAACCCAGAAGCATCATATTATTTACTATGAAGCAAAGAATGAGCATTGCTTTTACGTAAATGGAAACTCTGCTGTATCCAGTGTACATGAGACGTTGCATAGAGCTTTCACTCAAATCAATGGAGCAATATGGAACGAGTATGCACGAACAGGCTGCGAACTTTACTCTGTAACGTTGGATAAGTCTTTCAGTGAATGGGTAGACGGCGGTAAAGGGAAACTTGTTGCTACTGTTACTACCTCAGTTCTTAAGCCCGAAACTAGTGAGCCTGAAGAGACTCCTATGCCTCCTAAGAATAAAGCCAAGATGCCTTTTCATATCCTTTTTGATGAATTAGAAGGTTATGTTCTTAAAAACTCTCGTGACACTTTTGTAAGTCGTCTAATCAAAACTTTGAAAGACCATGGCTATGATATTGTTAAACGAGAACAAGAAAAACAGATAGAGGAAGACAGAGTAAAACATGATACCTTGAAGGTGTATCACGGTTTTGAATCCAGAGGCAAGAGAGAGTACTTTGTTTTTATTCCTGGACGTAATCCAATTATTCAGTACAGAGCTTATAGCGCTGAACAAGCATTCAAACAATTGCGTGATAAGATATACGAAGCATATAAGGACGATGTAAGCACTACTCCGGCCAGTATCCATTTAGATACGGGATACGAACAGTGGTTGAATAATGGTAAACCAATCATAACGGCAACTGTATACTATACATAAGGATTAGTCATGACACCCTATCAGGTAATTCTTTCTCAGTTGAGACAGGGAGATAGCGATCTAGAAAGATTAGCTAGAAATATAATGACTAATTTAGGATCGCAAGGTTTTCATATTGTCCAGAGCTCTGAAGCAACAATTAGATACTTGGAGCCTAAACGCGATGAACTCGGTGTATACTATTACACCTTTGGCTTTCCTTCCACAAAAAGGAAACCTATCGCTCTAGAATCTGGTGTGAAGCTGGAAGGTAACTCAATCTACAAATTCCAGGACATGGAAGTTGGAGATTCATTTCCTTTCTTAGCAGAGAAGCATGGTAGTGTAAGAGCATCTGCTTCAAAGTTTAAAAAGAAATTCCCTAACCGTAAATTTCGTGTTCATTGTAAATCTGGTGATGCTGTTGGCCGAGCTTGGAGACTAGAGTAATGTTAGAAACGTTTGATAATGTAGTACAAGGTACTTGGTTCAAGATTACCAACCCTGCTGTTAATAACGCAAATTGTATGTGCGGAGACCTAGTAGAGTTCGTAGGTCTACTAAATGGAGATCGTACTGTAGCTACGTTCTTGGTAGACCGTACTAAAGGTGCTGTCATCCTTACCAGTGTAGACGTTACTATCGTGGAAGACGAGGAAGAGTTTGAAGAGTTTGAAGAGGAAGAAGATTGGGATGAAGAGACTGATACCACACCAGTCTATGACAGAGCTTACCTCATTACGAGAAAAATTTGCAACACGATATTGTGGTTAGCTATAATAGCGGCCATTGCTTACGTTAATCGTCACTAATAGGAGTTAGCCATGCTAAATAGTATGCTTGAAAGATTCAAGAAAGGCATAGAGGCAATGGCAATGTTCTCTGATAGTCCTGAAGTAATGCGTGCTATGGGCAAATACGTTTCGTATCTAGGAAGCTATTGGTTCTCTAAAAATATAGAAAGAATGCAGCACAGCTACGCTACACTGTATGACCTTGAGCATATAATGAATTCCGAATTGCCAGAGTTACTCCACAATAAGCTTTCGGCTATTCTAGATATTAGAGCTGTAGGAGGAAACATTGTCAATACTCCTGATATGATGAATAACGGCAATGTAAGAATGGAAATCTACTTTAGAACACTCCATAAATTACATACGATTATGATCTATCGTCTCGATGACGCTGATCTCGAATCTGACTACACAGAATATCTATCAATTGGTATGTACAACAAATAAGGTGAAATATGGCTGAGTTTGATTTCGAATCTGCTCTCGATGCTAAGTACGGTAAAGGTGAATGGCATTGCGATGACATTTACAGCAATAAATCCTATCCAACATGCGTAATTGATTATCTTCATGTAGCTAGAGCTCCTGCGCATGGCCTAGGAATGGAAAACGTTGCTCTTTATGCTACTTACAAAGGAAAGAGAGTACGAGTAACTATGACTAGCAGGCTTGGAGATGTAGGTATCATGTACAAACTTGCTAAAGATAGAGGCTATGACGTGCGAGTATTTCTTCCTGACCTAACAGATTTCTCAAGTACACCTGTGTATCCTTTGCCCGAGGTATCAGAGTTTTTGACTGCGTTTAAAGACGACATAGAATGAGCTACCATTCTAAATTCGGAGATACTATTTGTGCAAACGGTTATCTCTGGGAGTTAACGTATTCTGAAATGGGCCCACCTAACTCTAGGCAGAACACAGGACTGAAATGTCCTATTTGCTCTGGACAAACTATTTCAAGTCAGCTTTCCGATAGTAAAAGTGAAAAATACGAGGACGATGTAGAATGAAGAAGGTTAAAGACATACTTTTATGGTCTGGAGTATTCGTCGCCCTTACAGCTGGTGATCTAGTAGCAGACATTATCAAAAAACTTTGGTGAATTAAAATGGGCTGTGAACTTTATATCGAACACTCAAATGGAACGTTGCGTTGTGGTGCCTCTCAAGCTAGTAGGTTCATTCTAGCTTTTATGAATACCGAACTTATTCCTAAAGAGGCAGAAGATAATTGTTACTGTTCTTGCGTTGGTTGGATGTTGATTCCTAATGCTCTAATTCAAGAGTTAGATAAGACTCTAGGCTATAATCTAGGTGAATGTAATTACTATCAACAGAAATGGTGGAAAGAATATCACCGTAGACCGGACACTGAAGAAGAAGATCTTTGGCTATTCAGCTATATGAGAAAGTTCATAAGTGACGTAGCTGAAACTAATTATGACGTTAAGGTTATTTAGGAAAGTGTAATGGAGAAGCCACTAGGTCTTGATCGTATCTCAGTAAAGAATGCTACAGCTTGGAGAAAGGCTTTTGAAGCTAAAATTCATGATGAGGGTTTTCAAGGATGGAAACCTGGAGCTCATGGAGATATTTGGGAAGCTATGTCCAGTAAAGAACGTCGTAGTGCATGGCTATGGGACTTAATAATTGGCATCGGTGGTGCCATAATCCTTTGGAAGGTACTGTAATGTCTCATAAAGCTATATTAGTAGTTCTCATATTAATTCCTACTATAGCAATGCTTTGTGGAGCCTGCTTTCTATACGTATTAGACAAACATTTAAGGAATAATAATGGCTACTGAACACCACTGGACATTGAAAACTTTGGACGGGAAGAAATCAGTAGCTGTCTGCGTAAAGTGCGGTTTCATTGCTAGAAAGAGTATTGAAGAAAAACTCTGCACAGGTTTTATTGACGAACAAATGTAGGATAGAATTGATGGACTATATTATCAAGCGTAAGCTAAGCGAAATTGAAAACAAACACCAGTTACGAATTCTCTTCGCGGTAGAATCAGGAAGTAGAGCTTGGGGCTTTTCCAGCTCAGATTCAGACTATGACGTTCGGTTTGTGTATGCTCTACCTGAGAGAGAGTATATGAGACTAGAACAACCTAAAGATAATTTTGAGCTGATGGACGGCGATCTCGATATCAGTGGATGGGAGATCAGAAAAGCTCTTAACCTTATGTTCAAAGGTAACTTCACTATTCGTGAATGGTTACAGTCTCCAATTGTGTACGCAGATAGATGGGCTATTGATACGTTAACAAAGTTGGCTAATGAGACACCTTGCCAAGAACGGCTATTCTATTCGTATCGTTCGCTTCTCAAGAAGGTACTAAAGGACTATCTTGATCCTTCAAAACCTGAGGTTCTCTTAAAGAAATATTTCTACGCACTGCGTTCTGCCTTTGCAATGCGCTATGTAAAAGACTCATATGCCAATGTTCCTCCCATGTCTTTAGTAGACCTGATGAATAACCTGGTTGTGAGTTCGCAGTACAATGAAGAACTGTACGAAGAAATCCTAAAGTTAATAGCGCTAAAAAAGACAACACCTGAACTAGGGTGGGGGCTAAGGATTCCAGCTATTGATGACTTTATATTCGAGCATCAAGACGTAGAATTTGAAAAGCCTATGAAAGCGCACACAGAAGAACTCGTTAAAAAATACGATAAGCTATTGTACAACATTATACTTGGAGATGAGATGTAAGACTGGTAAAATACCATTAGTGTTTAATGGAATTCTAAAATGAGTGATCTTACAATCGATAGGTCTGATAAACTATTCTCAGACCACCTGGATATAATGTTGTTGGAGTTGAAAGCTAGACTGAAAAAGAAGCCTATTCCAGGCCAACCTTTTTCAGTCAAAATTGTTTGTGGCGAGACAAACGTTGCCTTCACTCGAACACCTTCTTTGGACAAAAAGAAAACTGAACCCGTCGAGAAGAAAAAGAAGAAGAAAAAGAAATGACAGACATACCTAACGTTGAGGTAGTTCCTCCATATAAGTGGCCGGAACAAATGATCTATGAGCTTTGGTCTCACATAACAGGTGGCGATGGAACTACCTATGCTATTGCAGAGGCTCTCTATCTTTGTGAGTCTTACTTCAAAGCTCGATTCGTGGCTGAGGAATCAGAAGAGAACATCGTAATGAGAAAGAAGCTCGAAATAGTTGGCGGTGCTTTGAATCAGCTAAAGGACTTATTAGATGTTTAAGTTTCCACGTTTGGAAGTAGATACTATAGTTCACATCTTTAAAGGTAATCATAAAGGTGAGACTACAGAAGGTAGAATTGTGCATGTGTTTGACTTGCCTAATAATCTTGCCAATCCTTACTATGTAATTGCTATTGATATACCCAGTATAGGTGAAGAAGATTATGAGGTTCGTACCAGACTTGGCATTCGTTTGCAGCCTATCCTTGTAGAAGATCCTAACACCGTATATGATGATGAGGATGATGAAGACTAGTTCAAGAAAGAGAGACTAATGAAAAATCCAATCAAGGTTTACTTGATAACTGTCTTACTGGCTATTGTAATCATTCTAGCAATAGTATTTTCATATCTGTACTATAAAACAGATGTAAGTTACCTGTATCATTCTTTTGTAGAAAACGTCTAAATAATCCAATGGGGAGACACAAGATGGATACATTGATTTCGGTAGCAACCGGAACAGTAGGTATGGTTTTTATATCTGTACTAGCTGTGATGCTGATTTTTCTATCAGCAGCTTTAGTAATTGTATCTGTTATCTATACAGTACTAGATCTCTCATCTAGAGAGATGGCTAATATTTATATTCCAAAAGGAGACCAATAATGACATAGAACTAAAATTAAACCCAACCTAAACTTAAAATAATATATTATATGTAACACAGCATCAATTACAATCTATGACTTGGAGTGACTAGACTTGGACTTGAATATGCTAGAAGGTATGAGTGAGGAAGGCAAACGCCTCCTCAAGATACGTAGTCGCGTTATAACAGACGATACCTGTTGTTTTAATTGTCAGTTTTGGGATAGAGATAACGTTGACGAACTAGATTATGGCATAAAAAGTGCCCCTTGTAATTGGTCTAAATTAGCTAACAGGATGCGGGAAAGATTTCCAGATGAAATTCCTCTCAAACTATTTTCTACAAGGGCGATGAAGTCCACAGAATATTTTTATTGTGTAGCTTTCCTGTCAAAAGATAAGGGTACACAGCTTCAACAAATACAAGGATAATATCATGAAGGTGATAAAGCAAACTCTCTCCAAGAACGCTATTGTAGAAATCGATAAGGAAGAGTGCTTTGTCAGTCTTCACGCAAATCGTAAAGTTGAAATCTTTATACCTCTTCCAGACGCAGATTTCCTGGAAAGTACGCTAGTTCCAAGACCATTCTTAGCGATGGCGGAACTAGCGTACCTACTTAAAAATGATCCTCGGTTGATGGAGAATCTAGCGGATCAATACGTCAGAAGAATTCGTGGTAAACAAATTGCTAATGCAACCGTAGGATTATTAAACGATGAAGATAATAGATTTAGGAACGTATAAGAGATACGGTAGAAATAAAACTAACGCTATCGGAAAGAGAAAGCGTAAAATAAAAGTAAAAGTAGATAAATGGGATTCTTGGAATGCTCAACATACTTTGGCTTTGATTATTCTTCCCGTATTAAAACAATTAAAAGCTACACAACATGGCGCGACCAATACAGATGATGAGGATGTCCCTCTAGAACTAAAATCTACTTCATGCGCGCCTGTAGAGAACACTTGGGACATAGATGAGAATTGGTTCAAACGCTGGGATTGGATACTAGATCAAATGATCTTTTCATTCGATACATTGGTGAATGAAGATGACGAAGCTACCCTTAAGCTGAGTACAGAAGATATGTTGGAAAGAGAAAAAAGAATTAATACTGGGTTAAGCCTATTCGGGAAATACTATAGAGGTTTATGGGATTAAACAATGAAAATTGGTAAGCATAAAATTGGTTTTGGTAATCGCTATAAAACAATTAACCCACTAGTGCTATTAGCAAGAGTAGTAGCTGCAAAGTTCGCAGCTAAAGACCAATTCTCTTCAGGTGATGATAGTAATGACTATTGGATTAGAGAAATGGCATCCTTTGGATCTTCTAGTTCTCATTTGATGGGCTTTCCTATTTATGGGGCTGATTACAAAGGTGAGAAGATTGTAGATTTTATCTACGGTGCCTTGAGACCTATCCATTACTGGAAACGTAGCCAATATTATCGTTTCAAGAAGAAACATCATATTCTTAAAATTAGAAACATTGAGCCTACTACTTGGACAGATGTAGATACTCGTATGTTCAACGCAATGTTCACTATACTAGGAAGTTTCGTTGAAGAAGAGCTAGGTAAGATTTCTGAAGAGTACAAGAAAGAATATCCTGATTGCGATTATAAAGGATATCGACTGCACTCTGCCGGTGGTACTGATGAACAAGCTATTGATCTTTGGCTCTGGTATACTGTAGAGCTACCCAAAGAAGAGAAAGCCTATGTAGATTACGTGCATAGAAAATTTGGCAAGAAAAGAATGATTAGTACTCCTGAAGGTAATGGTCTTTCTTCTCTTAGTTTCGAAGGTCCTGATGAATCTACAGAAGAAGATGAGAAAAAGTATGGTGGCGTTTATGAACCCATCGAAGAATTAAAAGACAAAAAGTTTAGGGAACTGGTAGAACTAAGAAGAACGCTATGGACATGACTATTTCCTAGGTAATTCCTACCGTATATGCAGGCACACGGTAGGATGTCTTATGCCTGCAAAGCACAAAGGACAGACATATGTCAGCCGATAGGGTAGAAGTAAACCAGAACGTTAATCAACAACAACAGCAACAGCAACAGCAGCAACAGTCTCCAGTATTGTTTCCAGGACCTTTCTTTGGTCCTTTTGGATTCCATCCAGGGCCGCTCTTTGGATTTCCTCACGCGCAGGCTCAGCATCAGACTCAAGGTCAAGCCAATGCTGTAACTCCAAGACCTATAGCCTCCGGTCAGGCTGAGTCTGAGACCGAATAATATAGGTTAATTTAGTCAAGCGTGTGATACCGAGCGCACTATATCGGTATACTAAATATATGGACATAAAATATGCAAGAAATAAAAGTCTATACTAATCTAGGGCTAATCGGAGATGCAATTTGCGGGATGCCCTTTTTACATGATCTTTCTAAGACGTATAATGTAATAGCAGGTCCTAATATAAGCAAATGGGTACTAGAAGGGGTAGACTTTCCAGTAGCCTTTGATCCTAATCTAAATCTTGAAGATGCCGACTACCATCTAGATTCTTCTCTAACCTGGCAGGCTTGCAGTAGAGGTGGAAACATTCATCACATGGCTCAAGGCCACTACTTAGTGAATGGCTTAACAATTCCTAGAATGCCTCTGTCAATTCCTTTGAAATTTCAACAGTGCAATCTAGAGCCGGGTATTGTAATATCTCCATTCTCAAGATCAGATCACCAAGGAAATAAATTCTGGGATTTGAAGAATTGGTTAGAGCTAATCAACCACTTTCCTGATCCTGTTTATGTAGTAGGTTCTTCACAGTATAATAATGATAAACTGAAATACGGAGAAGACTCTTGGGACTGGATAACCGCAACAAAAATCAGACCCGTAATTAATAAACCTATGTCCTACATTTCTTCGTTGCTGAAGTCTTGTAAGATGCTAGTGTCTATTGATACGGGTACATCTCATTTGGCGCACATGCTAGGCATGTCTAATCATGCTTTGCTATATTCACCGGCAGTTCCTCCTAACTTTGTTAGGAACCCTCATGCTATTACGCTGGTGAATTGGCCTAAAAGAGTTACAGTGCAAGACATGCTACATCTTTGTAAACGAACACCAGGTTGGTAAAAGGAAATATAAATGACTAAACAGAAGCCGTTGTCTCATATGGAGACTATAAAAGTTCTTGATGACTGCGCTTCAACAGTCACTATCCTTTCATATCAAGAAGCTATAGAAGGTTATTTTAAACTTCGTGGACTAGAGATTCCTCCGGATGAAATTACAACTGAAAGACAACCAGAATGAGACATTATCTAGAAGCGCCTTACGCCAGTATGGAGATGAGGTTTGATCCTCTACAGCATACGTTGCTAGTAGATACGATCAATAAATATAACATTGACATCTGCATCGAAACTGGAACCTATCTTGGCCTTGGTTCTACAACAAACTTGGCAAAGGCTTTCATTGAGAGCAATGTGAACACTGCTAAGATCTTTACGTTCGAAGCTAATCACGAAAACTTTTACAAGGCTCGTGACAACCTTAGCAAGTACCCTTTCGTTGTGCCTTTGATGGGCTCTTCTCTAAGCAAAGAAGACATTGAAGAGTTCATTACCAACGATGACGCTCTATTGCATCCTGAGAAATATCCAAACGTATACAGCGACTATAAGCAGGGTGAGGACGCTCGTCCAGGCTATATTTCTGAGAGCATTGGGGCAGGTAGCGTAAAGCCTCCTGAATGGAATGACTTTCCACTTCTCACTAACTACCTTGGAACATACAGTGAGGTTAATCCTCTAATCGTTCTAGATTCAGCTGGTGGACTTGGTTGGGCAGAATACCAGGTCATGATGGAGATCCTGCAGCATAGCCCATTTGTTTTACTACTAGACGATGTAGAGCATGTTAAGCATTTCCGTAGCTTAGATGCTATCAAGAATGATCCTAACTTTGAGCTTCTAGCTACTCGTAACGGTTGGGCTCTAGCCATTCATAACGGTGACTAATGGAAGACGGTATTCCTATCTTTAAAGATATGAGTCCATATGATGCAATGGGGAACAAGAAGACATTCCCTAATGCACGCCTTTTAATAAACGATAGACGTTCTCTAAATACTTTCTTGGACTCTATGGAGGCCAAAGGAGTTTTAACTTATCCTTTCAACATAGAATATCAATTGAAGGATGAAACTGAAGGAGATAAAGAGCGTAGAACATATGCTCTTTATCTTAGAATTGCTAAGACAGTAAACGTCTTTAAACAACTACCTAGAAAGCTATAAAATGTTATACGAATTTATAATGCTAGACACTATTTGGTTTTGGGGTGCTCTAGCTATCCCAACCATTCTTTTGTTGCTCTTTGCTTTCAACGAGAAAGGTACACCTTCTACTATCATCGTAGTATTGACGATAGCGGCTATCGTCTCTTGCAGCAATTTCCCAACCAGAGAGTTTGTTCATGCTCTGACAGTTGGACATATCATAAAGTACGCTGGTGGATACGTACTACTTGGTCTTATCTACATGTCTCTCAAGTGGATTTACACTGCGTATGAGCTAAAAGTAAAATACGTTGACTATAAAGAAGCTTGGCTTGAGCGAATTGGCCTTAAATCACTACCTGAGACTCATACTGACGAGTTCGCAAACTTTAAGAGGGCCCTTCTTGGGGCAACAGGAATTAACATTGCAGATCTTCCACCGAAGATTAGAAGGCACAAAGCTCGTCTAGTATTTTGGGCGTGCTATTGGCCGTTCTCTTTTATTAGCACAATGCTAGGTAATCCTCTAAAGCATTTGGTCAACTTCATTATTTCACTTCTCAGCAAGCCTTTGAACTACGTTTCAAGCTCGCTATTCAGTGAGTTTAAAGAGCTAAACAAGTAAGGATCTCGAATGATCGAAGTATCGGTAGACGGCGGTAAGTATACAGTTATTCTTCCAGACGGCGGCGATACAGAGTTTCGAGCTCTACGCTATGGAGAAGAATGGCGTAACTTGTGCGGAGACAATCTTGTCTTTAACTTAGCTCATGAATTACATGAAGCTAGAGAAAAGTTAAAAGAATTAGAAAAGTAGGAGAGTACCATGAGAAAC
>Ga0302325_10021529_pt1 | contig 13500 bp, 10 predicted proteins | sample Palsa_T0_2_FD_201948 | JGI IMG/M metagenome (GOLD analysis project Ga0302325, IMG submission 201948) | Peat permafrost microbial communities from Stordalen Mire near Abisko, Sweden - Palsa_T0_2 | ecosystem: Environmental > Terrestrial > Soil > Palsa > Peat permafrost | place: Sweden: Abisko... | reverse complement strand
ATGGTCGATACCAGAGCAATCGTCCCAAGGATGTCGTTTCAGTTGATGCCAATGAAATTAACCCAGGCAAAAATAACCAACAAGTCAGACTCCCAGCAGATCCTTAGGCCCGCAGCTTATAAACTCAGTCCCTTCAATTGATCCTTCTTAGGGATAAACCAGACATAGTCGTAAGAACAAGCATTGCCCTTGGGTACTATGTAATTCCATTTCATTCCCAGTGAGGGAAGGATCCAGACCAAGTATCGATAAATGCTTCTGGTGGAAGGAAGAACAGGCTTCTAAAGATCTCAAACATAAGGAAAACCCGTGCAAGGCAATACGGTACTATAAATACCATTACGAGAATCAATTCAAGAATGATTCTAGTAGTTGGCGACATCTTCTGCTCATCGTCCACGACCCATGGAATGCTCCTTATCCAGAGACTCAAAGGCACAATCGATAGAGATGGCAAAACAGATATCATAATCGAGGAAATCCTCCAAGTAAGCGCTTCCCAGTATGTCGGAAAAGAGAAATCCCAAGCAAGACAGTGGAGACCACCGAAAAGGGTGCCGCCGATGATAACAGCAAATGCCAAAGTTGCAATCTCAAAATCATTGCCGAGAGCTTGGAATACAGGCCAATACAAATTAAGCTCAGCTCCATAGTGAGTAGCATCGTTTGGGATGGGAGCAGGGCCCAAGTTTTCATCAAAGGTGCCTTCAGGCCGGTGATCTAACAACAAGTACAGAGGGCCAAATTTGGCTAACGACTCTATTACATATTTTCGATTCTTGGCGTTCTGCTTGACTGGCATAACGTGCACAGTCTCGATACCGTGCGGCCGATTCCAAGAAAGGAGGTACGTGAGAATACTCGATGCGGAGAATGCCAATGTTGCTATCTCGAGCTGCGTGGAGGGGAGATGCGCCACCTTGCGGGCAACCAGTTGTATAATTAGGTAGGAGACTTGAATAAGAGCCAAAGCTTTTACGAAGGCCTCTCCCTTGTCCAGTTTTTTTAAATGGCTAGCTGAGACTTCTGGTGGATCGACTATTCCTTCTTGAATAGCATCCCGCAGTTGGTAAGTCGTCAATGCCCAGTAGCGATACTTTAGGCGTGAACTGTTGATTCGGGCTGTTTTTGTCAAATTGTCCTGTAGTGCATTGACTTCCGCCTCAAATGGTTGAGTGACCAAGGCAATGTCCCTATTGCTAGTCCCGCCATCTCTCCCACTGCCCAGATCTCCTTCGGTATCGAGCACAAAGTGGCCCATATTAGCCATATATGAGTGAACATTCGCCCAACCTGCATTGATATGCCACATGTCTCTGACGGAAGATTTCACTCCAAGCCGCTCACCAAAAGCTCTGCCAACCAAGTACTCTGGAAATAGCACTGTAAAAGCCATCCACTTGATTTTTGTTCTCAAGTCTAAAATGGCTTGCCACATTTTCTTTACTGTGTGTTCTTCTGGGGCTCGGATTGCCGGTACATTTAGACGCTGGATGCTCCAAGTACAGAGGACGATGATCGACAGACAGTTCCAGAGTATTGTAAGGGTGCCACGCGTGTTCGGTCCAGACACGTAGTTGGTACCAGAAGGAGGTAAGGTGCAGTGTGGTTTGAATGTAGAGGCCTGAGTATCCTCTATTAACAGGAGGTATACGAGGCTGAATTGCCAAAATATTGAGATTGATATTGCCATAACGGATGAATCGATGAATAAGACAAAGAGCGAGTTCCTTGTGAAGGGCTACCAACTGTTCTTTGATTTTGGTATGAGGACTGGGATTTCATCGCTACTTGTAGTCAATTTTGTCCAAGCCTCACTCAGCTGAAAACCATGTTTCAGCCAACAAGCTGCATCTAGCCAATCAGGTTCTAGAAACCTCCGCACTTGGCCCCCACATTTCTGTGACAGTCGTGGCGACATGGGCTAGCATATCATGGAGGTGCATTTCATTGGGCGAGGACTCCGGCTAAAACAAGAGGAGGGTGCCTTGAGTGACTGACTCGTAGAATTTTTGAGGAGTGCGATTTTGGGCTCACTGCTAGCCAATTTGGTTTCCGAGAGCTGACTTTGGTAGATCGGAAGCCACTGGTTAAGATAAAAAGATATGCATGATAGCCCAAAGGTAACGTGGCTGAGAGTCCTGATATGAGATTGTGTCGATTACATGTCATCTTCTATAGACATCAGTGCAGAATATCCTTATCAAAGGCTCTCTTGTGGAAGTGCTTAATTTTGAGTCAGTGGCGTACATTTATTCTGGGAAGAAAGTTAGCGGGTGCGGGGTGTTGAATGTACTGGGTACCTGCAGTGGCAGTGTTGGAGGCGCCGTCACGCGGGCACTAACAAGTTACAGATGTCTTAGATAGCCATCTTGAGTTCCCCCCTAATTCTCAAAACCTCAATTGAATGACCTTCATCCAATTCGAAGCAGTCCTCGCCTCAAATCAATTTGCTGCTTACTGTGACTTCAAGAGAATTACTTAACTCGACCATGTCGCTCCCCCACCCTCCCGGATTGCGCGCTGCAGCTGCCACTCCAAGCTCGCGAGCGCCAAACCCACAGCCCGCATCGCCGTTCCTCTCACTCCTCCCCTTCGAGATCCGTCAACAGATTTACAAAGAAGTGATAGCCTCATTCAATTGGGGCAAGAAATTGCATATACTCCTCGGCCAGCGACAGGAATCAACTGAGCGTTCTGGCAAACAGAAAGAACTCTCCCCACAACTCACCTACATCCCATGTACATTACTACCCATTGACCAAATTCAATCAAGTCATAACAGCTATGGCTACTCACCTTCCTGGCCGACACAACATGAATGGTGTCGAGGATGGAAGGGTATTAGACAAGGTTCTCCAGTCCTGCAAGGAACCTATCTGAACGTGTTCCTCTCTTGTCGACGAATGTAAGCATAATCAATCGTTCGAGCACAAGCCTCGTAAGCTGAAAGCGAACCTTTAGCTATGATGAAGCGATTGGACTGCTCTACAGTGAGCATAGCTTTGCACTCACCACGCTCCACACCATGCATCGCTTCCTGAGTGCCGTACCTCCACAGCACCTGAATCTCATCCAAAACTTGCACGTAACAATGACCATTCCAGACTTCTACCTCAAAAATGCAGTTCCCCTGGAGGAAATGCACGTTACTGTCAAACTTAAAACGCATAAAGTCGAGATCGAATGGCTGCGCTCTTGTCTCGCGCTGGCGAAGATGACAGGAATGAAGAATCTCGAGATTGACCTGTGGAATGAAACTTATGACGAAGTGATTGAAGAAGAGCTGTTGAGGGGGATCTGTAATGTAAGGGTTTTGGAGGGAGGCAATTTTGTGGTCAGGTTGCCTTGGAAGGAGGGAAATCCTAATCCGAAGGTTGAGAGGATGGCAGTTGGTGGGTTCAAGCTGGAGAGGAGGCCATTCGGTGCTGAGCCTGTGAGTAGAATCCTAACTTCGCTCTGTTCAAGAAAAAGGAGTGGCTGCAAATATGGAAAAACGAATACTGACTTCAGCAGGCAACGGATAGATTACCCTACAACCCCTCACCTATCAGGTGGTACGAGGTTATCGTGGGAATTTTATGCTGCCCTTGTATTATACTTGTTTGTGTAGGGTCGGGGACCAAGAGTTTGGTGAAGAGGATGAGAAGGAGATCTTGACGTGGCTATCTCGGTTACAGTTGCGAACGAAGTTCTGATGAGCTTTAATTCAGATTCAACTTAAGAAGGGTGGAAAATCAATGTAGGTATGCCCCGCTATGAGTTTTGGCAATGTGAATGGCAAGCTCTGAGAGTTTTCGAAACCGACTAGATGTTGACAGGCTGGCACGCTCGTGGTTTATTGATCATTATAATCTCCAGTCATGAGTTTCGAGGCTTGAAACAAACAAATTCGAGGTCCCTGCCAACGTTGCCCATTTCAGCCAGGACATCTCGCTTCGTTCCAAGATCATCATAGCGCCCGCTCTATCACGAACACTCATTGCGCCCAACTATGATTCGAACTCAGAATTGATCCTTGGAGATTCAGGGCCGAAAGAGGGAACGTGTTTTCACGTGCTGACGATTCAATATTTCCACCTTAGTTAGCGGGTTGATGCATATGTTCGATGTCTTTCCACTTTCTCTAGCTATGTCTATTCAAATGAGTATTCTATTTTCTCTCTCTGATCATGCTGGAAAAGTGCAACAGCGATTATGAAGTCCGTTCCGGGTCAAGCAGCAAGATGGGTTACCGATATTCGAAGCAAGGAGGAAAAGAAAGCGAGGAACGATGTTGAGGAGCCACTCGAATCTCGCCCAAGAAAGAAAATAGTGCCCATAATCAATCGAAGACCGTCATCATCTAGAATTCCAGATCCAGATTCGAAAGGTCTTGATCTTCAGGCTATGATCGAGGAAAGGAGGCTCTTGAAAATGGCCGAGGCAAGGAGGAAGAAGGCGCTGAATCAAAACTTGTCAAAGTTGGACCACTAGGTTGAATGAGAGTGACCATACAGACGAGAGCATGGCTGAAGATGTTATCGCAGAGCTTACTCATTTTCGGCCAGTATCGGAACAGGCCTGCACAACTCGATCAACGACCTTCACAGTTTCGACTTTAACACACTCGCAGTCCGTGACAAGAAATGCTGCTTGAAGTTACCGAATATGTTCCAAGACTTGACCAGCTACCAAAAATTATTGTCACTGGAATTGGCTAAAATCAGGAGCAGCCTTGTCGAATGGTGGGTTAAGTTGTACTAAACAATTGGTCACCTTGTCCGCAATCGATAGACACGAAGTATTTTGTGCGCCAGAGACAGCTGTTATCACGACTTACCGAGCTGCCCTACTCCACTTTAACAGGCACGACATTAGAGTACTACTCTTTCGATATACCCTCATCACCAAAGGGGATGGCCGAGGAACAGAATTAAGTTGACATGGAAGGATGTGGCAGTGTTGGCGTTGCTACCGAGTTTGGGATAGGGATAGGGAGGATGGCGAATGTGGAATGTGAGAGTGGACTGCAGCTTTTGGCACTCTTCACTGCGAACCCTAAAGTCGCTTCTAGGTAGAATGCCTTTGCTGAACTTGTGCCGGCTACACTTGGCGATTGTCCTTGTTCGGCCACTGTCAGATCTAATAACTGATTTTGCTTGTCATCCTGCGAACTGTTTTGCCTGTACTGGTCACGAGAAGAATTCGGCCTTTTAAAGAATTAGCTTTGCCTGAGCCTGAAAGCGGAAGAGGGCTATCTCTAAGATCGGTCTGAAGTGTTCTCAATTCAGAAATGTCCTTAAGTGTCTCACGCTCGAAGAATGTCCCATCCTATATGATCGAAGTGATGACTTTTGATCTTCCCTTCTATCAATCTCCTCCGTTCGATCTCAGGTAAACGGCGAGGAAGGAGACAAACTCATCCTAAACAGTCTCTTGTCTCCCGTCACCCTGTGTCTATTCCAAACCACTTACTTTTGGGTATCATCATGTTCATTTGTAATAGTTAAGAAACATATGCGAAGTTTGTTCCGCGGCAAGCTAGCCAAAATTCTCTCACGACCTGGTTCGTTCCTCTGGCTCCTCGAAGACTGTTCCAGGTTAGCTTGGCAAGTCCGAATTGTTGCTCGGTACTTACTTTATTATCTTCTGCAAGAAAAGCTGCTTGTCCTTGTCAGACACTTTATCGCTAGGGAAGCTTGCATCGAGGAGAGCAGCTTCGAGCCAGGATTTTGCGTTGACCTGCCGAACAACCAATTTCTTCACTGGATCGGAAAGCTTGTCTAGCTCGCTTCGCGCAGCGTGGCCGCCAATGTTGTAGACGAGGGCTTGTGCAAGCATCGGACCGAAATGCTGGATGGCGTTGTTTATTGATCCTTGTAGCGGCTCTGTTTGGTTGGGAAGGCCGATGAAGGTTGCCTGGAAGAATTAGTACGACAGAGTGACGCAAAAATGGAGTAAGTACCCAGAAGTCAGCCGCTGCTTGCTTCGGTAAGGGGTCGCTGCCTGCAAGAGCTTTGAGAGTGAACATGAACATGAACTCCAGGGAGGACGGGGGCTGATGGCTCAATAGGACCTGCGAGTATTTTGGAAGGAGACGGAGAAGGAATTCAATTCCAGTTTGGCTTAGCTCGGGGTCATTGCCCGGCTCTGTATAAACGTTAGCTTGAAGTCTTTGAGAGGGGCCTGAGAGACTTACCTCCAAGAGTATGTAATAGTGAAGCGATCCATGTCAACAAAGCAGCAAGAACCTCGATGAATTCAGCTCCCCACTTGTGGCCGCTGATCAAAGTACAAGCTGTGGTGATAACACGAACCAACCTTGGAGTGTGAAAATTGGCCTTCATCAAGAACTGAGCAGCCATATTCGGTGGCATCACGAAAGGGCCTGGTTCCATCTCTCGGAATCCTTGACGCCAGATGTCACATACTTCCTCGACAATCTCGCCTCGGTTACCAAGTGCGTCGTATATCCGACACATCATGGAATAGATTCGTTGTTGAATTCGCGAGCCGTCACCCGCTGTCCAAAAAGTGGATGGTCCGGATTCCTTTTTCTCAAGGTCTACTGGTCCGTCATCCGGAACTTGGATGCCTTTTGCGATGCCTGCAAGACACTTCAGGGCCGTGACACCCAGGTCTAAAGCCATCGCACCGCGACCTGCGTCGATCTCGAAAGCTTCTGAAATGTATTGGCCTCCTTCAGGAGGGACGATTGAAGAAAGGAGAAGAAGACATTGCTCTACATCAGACTCGACAAAGTCAAGCAACTGCTCTAACGGAGCCGCTCTTTGCTCTTCGTTTTCCAATGCTTGAATGATGGAGGCAATGCCTTCCATGACCGCCTCCTTGACAGAGCCATCAAGAGAGTAGTTTGACGCAATATTGCTATACTGTTGCAAGAATGCACCTAATTGAGGCAGTAAAATCTTCCGGCAGTCCGAGCACAGTCTCGTGATTGCTTTCGATGCTTTCTTAGCCAAGGCCGGCGAACTGGTGGCTTGGAATACAAATGTCAGAACTTTTGGCAAAGCTTGCGTTCTCTCCTTGAAGTATTCAGAGTAGCCAATGACTAAATCGAGAAACGATTGCATTGTAACCCTTGGTACCTCTGTATGGGGATCTGTGAACAAATCAAGAAGTGCTGGCGTGAAGACCTTGTCGAGGTATTCATCGCGCAGCGAATCCTCTGAGACCGTGTCAGCAAATGATCCAAGACAGTAGATAGAGGCTTCCAGTTCAGCCCAATTCATCGAAGCGGCGGATTTGTGAATGAGATCGATGAAAACCCGGAAGAGAGGCATTCCAATTGTGAGGAAGAACTGTTGAAGCAAGTCTGAGAAATCTCGACGAGCATCTTTGAAAGCGATCCTGTCGACAGAGTCCCACGAACTGAACTTCTCGGCAGGAGGAAACTGGCTCTTTCGCCAACATCTTTCTATCGCCTGCATGACGAGTGTTTGGGCTGCTCGGAACCATGGCGGATGCTCTCCTTCAACTGAATAAATATCATCAACCATAGTCTCCACTAGGGTGTTCCAGAACTCCAGTGCTGGAACATAGATCTTGTCTTCATAAATTGCATAACCTTCTGCTCCCAATAGGCCGCTGAGAGCGGAAAGGAATTGCTGAGACTGGGGTTCTTTTTCTAGGTTCTTGGTCAAATCTGTAACCGTAGCATCGCCATATGCGATCATGAACATTCCGAATTGTAGCGAATCAAAGTCGAAGTCGCCTTTGATCAATCTTTCATACCGTTCCTGAGCCCAGGGGCTGTTGAAAAGTGATTTAAGAAAGCTGAAATCAGCGCTGTGGAGGAACTTCGAATAATTTGCTAAAACATCCGAGAATAGCTCCACTGTTGTCTCATAGAGATCATCATCTAATAAACACGCGAGTGCTGGCTCGATCAGGTTCCGCAACGGCTCAAGCACAATCTCGTCATCAATGAAGGCGCGATGTGAGTACGACACCCATGCCTGGAAGCACTTCATCGCCTCTTGTTTGACTTTGCCATCAGTGGATTCTGTAGGCATGTTGGTGATGTACTTCGACATGAGGAGTACAATATCGTCAACATTGGGAATAACTTGGCGGTGAAATTTGTGCTGCTTCATCGAGTTTGAATCCGTCTTTCCGACCTCTTCGACTAGCGTTGCCGCAACCCAGAAGAGAGCTACGCTTTGGACATCTGAGAGGTTCTGAACCAAGACGGCTGTCTCAGGAGCCTCGACCAGGGAGCGGTAGGGATGAGCTTCGTTGGTGCAAAGGCAATACATCAGATGCTTGATACATCTCTCCCAAGACGTTGAGAATTGCATGAAATAGGCAACCAACGTTGAACATAGCTTCCTTACCACCAAAGCACCTTCGGAGGTCTCCAAGCATTGGATCAACCAACTGATGAGAGTTTGGAGCAGAGCTTCAGCATCTTCTTCACTCAAAGACTTTCTGACATGGCGTCAGCACACTGTAAGGGTCCCATTAAGGCCGCACTTACGAATCCGTGTTAAGTTTGACGATGAATGTCAAGGCTGCGAAGAATCTGATCTGCTGATCCTTGTTGTTCATGAGACTGCTGGCTAGATGCCATCCTTCTGGGGATCGTTGAAGCTTTTGCAAGGTCTCTTGAGTCTTGACAACTTGGTCTGCTCTCCCTGGAGAGTATAGCTGGAGTATTAGCTACGATATGTTAGCAAGTCTTACCATGAAAGACATCAAAATTCACAAGAGTAGAGGCATAGTGGGGCTCTCATGGGTCGCCATGGCGGTCGCACTGGCATCGACCAAGACCCAAATAGCACTATTTGACCATATGAGAATAAGAGCTTGACCTACAGCTTCAACCTCCTCCAAAGAAGTTGGTAACTGTCCACTATCAGCGCTGGCCATGATTCGTGGTTGTCACGCGATCAGGGACTTGAAATTCGAAGATCGAAGGTTGAAAGAGATTTCTTAAAGACGAAACTCCGTTGGATGACGCCCGACGACATCATAATGACACAACAGATCGTTTCATTTCAATAATCTTCATATTGTGCGGGTATCTTTGAAGTATAGATTTGTCGCCTAAGATCGAAATCTGCAGCCTTCCGGGCAGTTACCGGAATGCTGACTAAGACCCTTCAGCCTTCTCTTCCAAGGCCCAGACTTGCTGGGGTTTGCATTCTGCAAAGCCTCTTCTTCTGCAGTGCATCCCTTGGGTCAAGTAACGGTTCAGAGGTTTGTTTCAATTTGCAACCCACTCCCTTGGTTCACCTTTGACTAACAAATACCTCAAGTTTGCCAATTCCCTAAGCCGCCACCCCCACCTAGCATCTCGAAGCAGAAGGTGCTTGCGCAGAGGGGTCCGAACCAATGCGATACCCTCGAGCTTTGGGAAAAGCTTTAAGAAGAAGTCCAGTCTCTGTGTTCACTCCTTTTCGACCTCATAACCTGCGAATCTTCTTTCGATACAGTTCCACAGCTGCAACCACGAGAACAGGCACGTTGGACAAAATTTTGAGGTGTGGGGGAGTACTGACGGGAGGACAGACATAGATATGGAGAAAGTCGATACGACGGAGCGCCTTGCTCGACTGAGGGAGCTGATGAAGAAGCACAAGGTGGACATCTACAGTATGTAAGTGTGCAAAATCCTTTCTTCTACTAGACCCTAACAGGAGAATCTAGTCATTCCCTCTGAAGACAGCCACTCCTCCGAATACATTGCACCATGTGATGCGAGAAGAGAATATATAACGGGATTTACTGGGTCTGCGGGCTGTGCGGTGGTCACCCACGAGAAGGCAGCGCTGGCTACGGACGGACGATATTTCAACCAGGCCACAAAACAATTGGATGCGAATTGGTTACTGCTCAAACAAGGACTACAGGATGTCCCAACTTGGCAAGAGTGGTCTGCAGATCAATCAGAGGGAGGAAAAGTCGTTGGCGTTGATCCTACAGTAATATCTGCACCAGATGCGCGGAAATTAGCAGAGAAAATTAAAAAACGGGGCGGGCAGGAACTGTTGGCAGTTGAAGAAAACCTCGTGGATCAGATATGGGGTGAGGGTCGTCCTCCCAGACCCAGCGAGCCGGTCAAGGTGCTGGCAAAGCAATTTGCTGGGAAGGATGTGAAGACCAAGCTGGACGAACTTCGAAAGGACTTGGAAAAAAAGAAGAGCTCCGGATTCGTGGTTTCTATGCTTGACGAGATTGCGTGGTTGTTCAACTTGCGAGGGAATGATATTCCATACAACCCTGTCTTCTTTTCCTATGCCAGCGTCACACCTACTACGGCAACTCTATACGTCGATGAGAGCAAGCTCAGCAGCGAATGCCAAACGTACCTTGCCGACAATGGGGTCTCTGTCCGACCTTATGAGAAGATCTTTGAAGATACGCAAGTTCTAGGCGAATCACTGGCCAGTGCGAATGGAGATGGTCAGCCGGAAGCCAAGATCAAGAAGTTCCTTGTGTCAAACAAGACTTCATGGGCATTGAAAAGATCATTAGGCGGAGAGACCAAAGTCGATGAGCTGCGAAGTCCTATTGGCGACGCTAAAGCTGTGAAGAATGAGACCGAGCTGGAAGGAATGAGGCAATGCCATATCAGAGACGGAGCAGCTCTGATCGAGTACTTTTCCTGGCTGGAGGATCAACTTAATGCCCAGAAGGTAGAGCTCGATGAAGTCACCGCTGCTGATAAGCTGGAGGAGATGCGATCGAAACACAAGCACTTCGTTGGGCTATCATTTGATACAATCTCGTCTACCGGAGCCAACGCTGCGGTCATTCATTACAAACCCGAAAGAGGCAATTGCTCAATCATTGACCCAAAGGCTATCTATCTATGCGATTCTGGGGCGCAGTACTTGGATGGAACTACGGACACTACTCGCACCCTTCACTTTGGAGAACCGACGGAGCTGGAAAGGAAAGCTTATACTCTAGTCTTGAAGGGTCACATTGCTTTGGACGTTGCAATATTTCCCAAAGGCACTACTGGCTTCGCTTTGGACACTTTAGCAAGACAGTTCTTATGGGTAAGATTCATTCTCAGCATCTGAGACTCTTTCACTAATTTACTCTTAGGAAGAGGGGCTGGATTATCGACACGGTACAGGTCATGGCGTAGGCTCATATCTCAATGTCCACGAAGGCCCAATCGGCATTGGAACCCGAATTCAATATTCCGAAGTCCCACTGGCTTCAGGAAATGTGATCTCCAACGAGCCAGGGTACTACGAAGATGGCAACTTCGGCATTCGAATCGAGAACATCATCATGGTTAAGGAAGCAGAAACAAAGCACAAGTTCGGCGACAAACCATACCTCGGCTTCGAGCACGTTACCATGGTTCCCTATTGCCGAAAGCTGATTGACGAGAGTCTCTTAACGAAGAGGGAGAAGAACTGGCTGAATGAATATCATGCCGACGTTCACGCCAAGACGAAAGATTACTTCAAGGAGAACGAACTTGCGACAGAGTGGTTGGAGCGGGAGACGGTACCTTTCTAATAAAATCACGTTCGAAGACATGAACATAAGGAGCGGCCACCTAATTTTGGAGCAGCACATTAAACCATGGCATGGAAATGGAAGCAGGAAGCAAGCGTGGACTTGGTATTGACCAAACCGCATAATTTGATTAATATTTTCTAGAACTGCATGAAAGCCGCTAATGCAAATGTGGTTCCGAAAGAAATCTTGAACGCAACATTATACTGCACTGCGGACCGGAGATCGATGCTCGTGACGTATTTTTGGAGTCTGTTGTATGGGATGATATGAATACCGTAGCTCGATGCCCACTGCTTTTCATCAACTTCCTCTTCTCTCCCTTCCTCCTAAATGAGACTCACCTGTACACCAACAACCAAAAGTCCCAATATTAGCGCCAAGCTCCTCGAGAACGTACTGACCACCAAACCAGCACAAAGCCCTATATCCGTTTTCAGTACCCATTCCCTGAGCCTCCTCCCCGTTTCCGGAGAATAGCTTACCAATGATACTCCCACTGCTAATCTGCCTCACGGCCCCAGGATTCAAGTTACCACCCTTCATGACTGGTGTCCTTGCATTCTTGCTGTACGAATTTGTCGAGAACACACTTCCATCACTGCCCATAGGCCTTGAGTCTAGCCTGAGTGGTCTTTGGTGCATTACGTGGTATGTTGCCATAGATAGTCCGAGACCCAGACCCAGCGCTTGGGGTCTGAATAGAGGACGGAGGAGGAGGGATGCCATTTTGTCTTGAATTCTTGTTCTGTCTGAGACTTTGCTTGAGTAAATGTGAGGGTTTCAGAGGGTGAGAGATGAGGATTTGATGTTGATGAGGCTCAATTGCACGGGGTTATTGAGTGGTTGATCTTTATTTGAAGTTGTGGAGAAGGAACGCTGACATCATTGTCATTGGCGGACCGAGGAGGTTGGGTTCGGCTTGCCGAGTTGAGAAAAGGCCGAGTGCTATGTATTTTCACACTTCACTATCACAACTCCTCTATAAGAAAAGACATCTAGAAATGTTAGATGTTATTGGCAACAATTATGTGTTCTGAAATTACAGTCAGAAGTTTCTTTAAATGTTTGCCTTGTCTCCATCACGTGTAGAACACCCTTGGAACTCCCCCATATCCGGCTGTCAAAGCAAGGAAAAAAGCCACCTTCGCCAGGGCCTCTTCAACCTATCAGCCACAACACCTTTAATAAACCTGCACGACTGCCTGCAGCTGTATGCATGCCACCATCATATACACCCATTGACCAATGTGATGTGAATCTGTGAACCTGGGTACAAGCCAGCTTGTCCTATCTCAACGATCCTTCTCTTCGAACTTATCAACCCCCACCAACAAATCCTCTCCACTCCTCTGCCTCTTCGACATATAACTATACCCTCCACCTGCCTCTCCAAAAAGGCATGAGAAGATGAATCCAGCAGAATGCACCCGACTCTCTCATTCTACCGGTCCTTCGCAGCAGCACTCCTGCTGTCAGCAAATGCAACCGCAAGCACGATTACGAGCGCAGCCTCAAAAGCATCCCCAACGGATATCGCAGAGCTACCGAGAACATGTGAGGCGAGGACTATAAATTATATCACGGACTCGCTGCCGCAGCTGTGTTTGAAGAGCTCGTGGAGTGCTGCGAATGGGACACATGCTAAGGGGCAGAATGTTACTTCTTCGGTCGAGACGGGAGACGGCGTGAGTGGTGAAGGGACTGTGACCGTCGAGGAGGTGTCGAGTACGACTACTGCGGTGGCACAGAGTCCAGCGGAGACAAAAGAAGCAGCTGCCGCGGACCTGGAGGTCGGCGAACTGAACGAAGCGTCATTTCTGTCGTTCGAGGAGTGGAAGAAGCAGACGCTGGAGAAGGCAGGTCAAGGGAGCGATATTGGGAAGAAGAGATCTGGCGATGGAAAGAAGAGGGATTCGGAGGGTATACAGAACCACCTAGACTCCCTCGGAGATGAAGGAGAGATAGATTTGGATTTTGGTGCATTCAGGAGTGCAGGGAAGGGAGCGGAGA
>Ga0302325_10021528_pt1 | contig 13500 bp, 6 predicted proteins | sample Palsa_T0_2_FD_201948 | JGI IMG/M metagenome (GOLD analysis project Ga0302325, IMG submission 201948) | Peat permafrost microbial communities from Stordalen Mire near Abisko, Sweden - Palsa_T0_2 | ecosystem: Environmental > Terrestrial > Soil > Palsa > Peat permafrost | place: Sweden: Abisko... | reverse complement strand
TCTCACAAAAATATACCCACCCCGTTATCAACAACCTACAACAAAAATTCGCATTTCCCCGTTCGCCCTCGTTTTACTCTTACCTCGTAGCCGCGTCCTGCGTTCGAACGCACGGCGCAGAATTTACCAAGGAGAAAGAACGACTTGACCACCGCACTCACAACTCGCCACGCGCCGCATTGGTGCTCCCATCCGCTGGCGCGGGAAAAAAGCCACCCCGCCGGCGCCCCAAAACCCATCATTTCCCGCTGGCCGCAGCTATTCTTTATACGCGGGACGCATTCGGCCCTCTGCCGGCCCATTCTTCCCGCCCAAAACCCCGCGTTCTCCCGGCTATTTCACCTCCTCGCTCATCCCTTGCTCGTAGCTGATCCCGCTCTTCGCCGCCACTTCCGTCGACCGCCCTTGCGGCAGACATCTCTCCTGCCGACACCATCCGAAAATAGGACAAAGAATGCACATCGCAATTGACACCGGCGGCACATTTACCGATTGCGTCTATTGGGAAGGCGGCGAACTGCGCGTTCTCAAGGTACGCTCAACACCGGCTAATCCCGCGAGCGCCGTTTTGGATGCGGTGACGCAAATCTCCGGCTCTGCCCAAGCCGAAGTGCGCCACGGAACCACGGTCGGCACCAACGCCTTGCTCGAACGCAAAGGCGCGCGCGTGGCATTTATCACAACCGCCGGTTTCGAAGACACGATTGCCATCGGCCGCCAGGCTCGGCCCAAGCTTCACGATTTGTTCTTTCAAAAAGAAGAGCCGTTAGCGGGCAAAGATCTGCGCTTCGGTGTAGCAGAGCGCGTAGCCGCCGATGGCAGCATGCTGCTCGCTGTCACCGAAACCGAAACGGCCTTTGTCTGCGAAGCTGTACAACGAGCCAAACCCGAAGCCATCGCGATCTCACTCTTATTCGGTTTTGCGAACCCGTCCAACGAGCAAGCTCTCGCCGCAGGCTTAGCCGGTCTCGGAATACCGGTCTCCGTCTCGCATGAAATCCTGCCCGAATTTCGCGAATATGAGCGTGGTTCCACCGTCCTGATCAATGCCTATCTCGCCCCTAAAATGCAGAGTTACTTGACTGCTTTGCATGAGGGCCTCAAGGCCCGAGGATCCACTCTGTTTGTGATGCAGTCTTCGGGCGGCATCACCAGCGCTCTCGTGGCTGCGCGCGAGCCTGTGCGCACCATCTTATCGGGCCCTGCCGGCGGTGTCGTCGGCGCAGCCCGTGTGGCCAAAACCGCCGGCTTTTCAAACATCTTGACATTCGATATGGGCGGCACGTCCACAGATGTGGCCCTGTTAACTGCGGAGGGTCTTCGCACCACTGCCGAATATCAGATTCTCGGTATGCCCGTGGCCGTCCCAATGCTCGATATCCATACAGTTGGCGCCGGCGGAGGTTCGCTCGCCGCTTTCGACCGCGGCGGGGTCCTCAAAGTCGGCCCGCAATCGGCAGGCGCGGACCCCGGTCCCATCTGTTATGGCAAAGGCGAGCTGACCACTGTGACGGATGCCAATCTGTTGCTGGGCCGTATTGAACCGGATGGTTTTCTGGGCGGTGGCATGCATTTGGACGAAGCGCGCACGCGCGAGTTCATGACCCGCGCGATCGGGAAACTGGCGAACGTCGAGACCTTTGCCGAAGGCATAATACGCGTGGTAGATACCAACATGGTGCAAGCTTTGCGCAAGATCTCCGTAGAGCAGGGGCATGACCCGCGCGATTTCATCCTGCTGAGTTTTGGCGGCGCAGGCCCACTGCATGCCTGCGCTTTGGCAAGAGCGTTGCGCATTCCTAAGGTGCTCGTTCCGAGAATGCCAGGGGCTTTATCGGCCTATGGAATTCTCGTTTCGGATATCGTGAGGGATCGCTCGCGAACAGTTATGCTCGGTCCGGGAGATGAACGGCTGGCAGAGTGTTTCGTAACTCTCGGAGAGGGCGAGCAGTCAGTGGATCTGCGCTACGCTGGACAAGGTTATGAGTTGAACGTACCCTGGGTTGGCGACTTTGTCGCGCGATTTCACGACCTACACCGGCAACGCTATGGTTACTCCGATACCCAGCGGCCAGTGGAAGTGGTAAACGCCCGTGTCAGAATTGTTTCTCGAACCTCATCTGTCGAAGAAAAACGTGAGCCCGTGCGTCCGGGGGACGGAGCCTCAGCCATCACCCGCGAAAAGGAGATCTATTGCGACGGCGGATGGCACAGCGGCAAGGTATATGCTCGTGATCGCTTGCAACCGGGCGACACATTCGCTGGCCCGGCAGTTGTTGTGGAATATAGCGCGACGACCTTTATCGAATCGCGCGCACACGTTGAAGTAGACGGATACCGCAATCTGGTGATTACCGTATGATCGATCCCATCGAACTCGCCATTTTCAAAAGTACATTCCATTCCATCGCTGAGGAGATGGGGGTCGCTTTGCGGCGCACTGCCTTCTCTCCTAACATCAAAGAACGGCGTGATTATTCGAGCGCGGTGTTTGACCGTGCCGGCCAGGTGATTGCCATGGGAGATGACATGCCTGTGCATCTCGGCTCCATGCCAATGTCGGTGCGCGCGGTGCTCGATAAGCTCAGTCTGCTCCGAGGCGACATCGCGATTCTAAACGATCCTTACGCTGGCGGCACTCACTTGCCCGATATCACTCTTGTCATGCCGGTCTTTGTGGTCGGTAGTGAAGCGGCGGCCTTCTTTGTAGCGAACCGCGCGCATCATGCCGATGTAGGAGGAATGTATCCGGGTTCCATGGGATTATGCCGCGAAATCTATCAGGAAGGCATTCGCATTCCACCCTTGAAGCTGGATGCCAACGTCTTAGAACTGATTCTCAACAACGTGCGAACGCCGCGTGAACGCGAGGGCGATTTGACAGCACAGATCGGCGCATGCCGCATCGGCGTCGAGCGTGTGGAAGAGTTGGTCGTCAAATATGGGCTTGGCCGCGTCGAATCGAATGCCGCGGCGTTGCTCGATCACTCGGAAGAATTGCTTCGCGCCGAGTTGGCGCTGTTGCCAGGCGGCGAGTTCGAAGCGGAAGATTTGCTGGACGACGATGGAATCACCGCCGAGCCAATCAAGCTCTGCGTGACTGTCAGAACCAACCCAAAGGCGCGCAGCTTGCAGGTGGATTTTAGCGGCTCTGCTGCGCAAATGAATGGCAGTCTGAACGCCGTGGCGGCCATTACCTATTCGGCCACATTCTACGTTCTCCGTTGTTTGCTGCCCGAAGAAGCCGCGCCCACGGCTGGTTTAATGCGCCCTGTGGAACTCATCCTGCCGGAAGGGTCGGTTGTCAACGCCAAGCCGCCGGCTGCGGTCGCGGGCGGTAATGTCGAGACATCGCAGCGCATCGTCGATGTGCTGTTGAAAGCTTTCGCCCAGATCGTCCCGCTACGAATACCGGCCGCCAGTTCTGGCACAATGAACAATCTGACAATCGGCGGAATCGATCCACGCAACGGCCAGGGTTACGCCTATTACGAGACGATCGCCGGCGGCAGCGGAGGGCGTCCGGGAGGCAATGGCGTTTCAGGTGTTCACACACATATGACAAACTCGTTGAACACACCGGTCGAAGCGCTAGAGTATGCTTATCCGTTTCGCGTGCAGCGCTACAGCTATCGTGAGGGTTCAGGTGGCGCGGGTCATTATCGCGGCGGGGACGGATTGATCCGTGAGATCGAATTGCTCGGCGCGGCGCAAGTGACTCTGCTGGCCGACCGGCGCGTTTTTGCGCCCTATGGTCTGAACGGCGGCGCGGCCGGGTCGAAAGGGCGGAGTGTGCTGATTAAGAACGGTGAGGAAACTGCTTTGCCGGGTAAATGCAATCTGCAAGCAAATGCTGGCGACATTCTAAGGATTGAGACACCGGGCGGAGGAGGCTGGGGAAATGAATAGACGAGAGTTTACAAAGAAAGCGGCATTGTTAGCAGCGGGGTCGCTTGCGCGAGCGAGCTTGAGGCCGCTACGAGCCTATGTCGGGACCTACAGCTCGCCACAAGGGGCGGAGGGCAGCAAAGGCCGTGGAAGCGGAATCTATCTCTTTGAAATGGACCCGCAAAGCGGCACTCTGACTCAGCGCGACGTATTCAAGGACGACACAAACCCCTCATGGCTAGCTCTCAACAGATCTCGCACCCACTTATACGCCGCCAACGAAACAGAGGGGGGCGCGGCGAGTGCGTTTTCGATTGATTCCGGCAGCGGAGAGTTAACTCTGCTGAATCGCGTTAGTTCCGGCGGCGCCGGTCCGGCGCATCTCAGCTTGCATCCCTCTGGCAAATATGTGCTGGTGGCCAACTATGCCGGCGGGACAGTGGCGGTTTTACCCATTCTGGAAGACGGCCGGTTAGGTGAGCCGGTCGATATCCACAAAGACAGCGGCACTGTGGGCCCTTTGAAAGCCGCCAGCGCTCCGCCGGGTAGCTTTGCTATCAGCGGACACGAAAAGCCGCACGCGCATATGATTGAAGCCGATCCCATGGGCCATTTCGTACTTGCCGCCGATTTGGCGCTCGATGAGATTTTGATCTATAAGTTCGATGTGGCGTCAGGCAAGATGACTCTCAACAATCCTCCTGGTTTCAAGCTTCCTCCGGGCGAGGGACCCAGGCATTTCCTCTTTCACACAAACCGCCACTGGTTCTATACGCTACAGGAAGAAAGCTCCACGCTTGTTATGTGCGACTATGACTCAGCGCGCGGAGTTTTGAAAGAGAAGCAAAAGATCACAACGCTGCCCAAGGATTTTGCGGGTACGAATTTTACTTCGGAGATCGTACTCTCACCCGATGGGAGGTTTGTCTACGTGGCCAACCGTTTGCACGATACGATTGCCTGGTTTAGCGTGGAGCACGACGGCAAGCTGACTTGGATGGGAGAAGAGTGGACGCGCGGCGATTATCCGCGGAGCTTCACCATCGATCCAAGCGGTAGCTTTGTCTATGTGTGCAATCAACGCGCCGACGCCATTGCGTGTTTTAAGCGCGACAAAAAAACCGGAATGCTGGAGTTTACCGGCCAATATACGCCGGTGGGAACACCCGCGATTATCCGCTTTGTCTAAAACACGACTCGCCGTGCAAACTTAACCGCTGGATTTTCGAATAGTTGTGAAATAACTGGATCGCTAACCGGTTCATCCGTCTCCACAATCGAAATGGCCGTTAACGGCGCTTTACCTTTCCGCGCGGACTCATCCTGCCGTCCCAAAGCGAAGTTCGCGACGTTCACCCCATTCTTGCCCAGGCAAGTTCCAAGGAACCCAATCACTCCCGGCACATCGTCGTTCCGCGAGTACATCAGATTGCCGCCCAGTGTCGCTTCAACGGCGATGTTCTCCACTTGCAGCAGCCGGGGCTTATCGAGCACCACCGCCCCTAGAACAGGAAAATTACCTGCTTCCGTATCAATTTCAACCCCGATCGAATCCATGTGGGCCAGCCCCGGTTCGAGTTGTTCAACAACGCGGAAGCCGCGCTGCGTGGCAATTTGCATGGCATTCACAACGTTCGCGCGGTATTCCAGCGAGCGGGAAAGAACGCCGGCCAGACCCGCGTTGCGCAAAATCTGGGTGTTTTGATCGGCCAAGCGGCCATAGTAAGTGAAGCGAACGGTCTGCGGGTTGCCCACCATAATATTGCTGAGAAACAGCCCGAGACGTTCCGCCAAATCGACGTAGGGACGCAGCGCCTGGTATTGATCGGCCGTCATGGCGGGCATGTTGACCGCGTTCAACGCAACCCCGCTCTTGAGATATTCGATCATCTGCTCGACAATGCGAATGCCGACGATTTCCTGCGCTTCTTCGGTGGAACCGGCAATGTGCGGCGTGGCAATCACCGCTTCAAGTTTGAAGAGCGGATGATTTTCGGGAGGTTCCTTCAGAAACACATCTAACGCCGCTCCCGCCACCTTGCCGCTGGTGATCGCCCCTTCGAGGTCGCCTTCATCCACCAGTTCGCCCCGCGCGCAATTGACCACGCGCACGCCGGCCTTCATTTTCTCGAACGCGGCCGCGTTCAGCATGCGCTCTGTCTCCGGCGTATGCGCCACGTGCAGCGTAATGTAATCGCTCTGCCGGTAGAGATCGTCGAGCGAAACCAGTTCCACGCCGATATCGCGCGCGGTGAGCAGGCTTACGTACGGATCGTGGCCGACGACATGCATTTCAAACGGCTTGGCGCGCTTCACCACTTCCCGGCCAATGCTGCCCAAGCCAATGATGCCAAGCGTCTTGCCGCGCAGTTCGTTGCCCAGAAACTTCTTCTTCTCCCACTTGCCCGATTTGGTAGACAAGCTGGCTTGCGGGATGGCGCGCGCCATGGAGAGCATGAGCGCGAGCGTATGCTCCGCAACCGAAATCGCGTTGCCGCCGGGCGTGTTCATCACCAGAACGCCCGCATCAGTGGCCGCTGGGAGATCGACGTTATCCACGCCCACTCCGGCGCGCCCAATCACACGCAGCTTGGGCGCAGCTTTTAGAACGTCTTTCGTCACTTTCACCGCGCTGCGCACAAGCAGGGCATCGCAATCCGCCAGATGCGGCTGATAGGTTTTGGGATCGGCAATCACCACATCCCAGCCCGCTTGCGCATGCAGTAGCTCGATGGCCGCGGGAGCAAGCGGCTCGGCAACAAGTATTTTCATTGTTTCGATTACTTCACCGCGAGTTCGGCAGGTTGCGCTACCGCCAGCTCGGCATAGACATTCTGCACAGCCGCCACGCCGGAACCGAACTTCACCGGAAAACCGTTGGCGCTCAGAATGATTTCCAACTCCGCCACCACCGCGAATAAATCGTGGAAATCGAAGTAGCCGAGATGCGCTAAGCGGAAAATCTGCCCTTTCATCGAGCCTTGGCCGTTCGTGATAATCGCGTTGAAGCGCTTGCGGTACTCCTTGATGATGACGCCCGAATCCATGCCGGCCGGCGGACGAACGGAGGTAACAGACGAGCCGGGCGCGCTTGAAAATAACTCCAGCCCGAGCACCTGCATGGCTTCGCGCGTGGCATGCGCCAGGATCTGCGCGTTTTCAATCAGCTTGTCCATGCCGATGGATTTGATGTATTTCAGAGCTTCCGCCAGCGCGAGCAACAGCGAAGTATTCGGAGTCCAGGCGGATTCCCCGTTTGCGGCGCTCTTCTTCTCTTTTTTGAGATCGAAGTAGAAGCGCGGTGCCTTGGATGTCTCGGCCAGCTCCCACGCTTTCGGGCTGATCGCCAGAAACGCCAGGCCGGGAGGGATCATGAAAGCCTTCTGTGAGCCTCCGACGACGATATCGAGCCCCCAACCTTCGATGTCGAGCGGCATGGTGCCGATACCGGTAATGGCATCCACCACGAAAATCGCAGCGGTTTTTTTCACCGCCAAGCCCATCGCTTTGACGTCGTGCTGAGAACCAGTGGAGGTCTCGGAGGCTTGCACGAAGACGCCCTTAATATTGGGGTTCTGCGCGAGCGCTTGTTCAACTGCGGCGGGTTGCACAGCCGAGCCATAAGGTGCCGTCAGCACGGTGGCCTTCATACCCCACGCTTTCATGATTTCGACCCAGCGCTCGCCGAACTTGCCGGCCGAGCAAACCAATGTCTCATCTCCGGGCGAAAAGAAGTTTTGGGTCGCTGCTTCCAACCCCCCGGAACCGGAGGCTACCACTACCAGTACGTCATGCGACGTGCCGAGTACGATCTGCAGATCGGACAGGACCTGCTTGTACAGACTGCGGAAATCCTCCGTGCGGTGATGGATATCGGAGCCCATCATGGCGTGCAGAGCTTGCGGCAACAGAGGCGTTGGACCGGGGGTGAGAAGACGCTGTTTTCTTATATGCATGAAAGGGGGAACAAGAAGTAAATCGGAAGAACTTTTAGAATAACAAAACAGGCCGCTGCCCGATACGTGGCTGAGCCGGTAGAGTACTTCGTTCGACGTACCGCTCCTTCACAGTCGCGGCTCAGTAATGCCTCAGTTGGCGGCGGTGAACTGGCGTGAGACAGAGTAGCTTTGTCCTGCAGCGGTGGTGCCCGTTACCGACAAAGTATGAATGTCGTTCGATAGGAGCCCGGTATCCACAAGAATGGTCCAACCCGTGTTCGGACAATCGGGACTGACGCTTGTGCTGGTGCAGACGTCCGGCCGGTAGCCGTGAATGCCCGCATCGCCGAAGGGAATGCCATCGATCGAGATGAAGACACTTTGAATCGAGACAAACTTTTCATACAGCCAGCCACCGAATACCACGCTGCCCGAAAACGGCGTCTCCACGTTGCCATTGGGTATATCGATGTTGATCATCATCGGCGTAACCACCGTTGAGTTGGCAACGGTGAACGCAGCGGATGCGCTCGCCGTTGTGCCATCGGCAGCCGTGGCGAGCACACCAAACGTGTGGGCGCCATCCGGGAGCAGCGTAGTATCCAGCGAATAGGTCCAGCCGACATTGGGACAATCCGGACTGGTGAGGGTGCTCGTACAGATATCGGGCCCTACTCCGTAAGCAGCGTTCCCAACTGGCACGCCGTCCACGCTAATTGACACCGAAACGATGTGAGCGTTCGCGTTCAGCGCCCAACCCTTCATTGAGGCAATGCCCGAATAAGGGTTGTTGCTGGGTCCGGGAGCGTCTATGATCACTGTCCCGGCGGGACTGACGTTAGAAACGTTAAACGTGTTGGATGCGGTAGCACGGGCACCGGCGCCGTTGATGCCTGTTACCTCCAGCGAGTGAGAGCCGTTCGTCAAGTGGGTTGTATCGAGCGTGTAAGTCCAGCCTACATCGGGACAGCCTGGTTCGCCAGGAAATACCACGCATACATCCGGCCGCGACTCGCCATAGGTGGCAGTTCCTTTCGCGATTCCATCCACGGAGATGGTCACACTTTGAATTGGGGAGGAATTGCCAATGGCCCAACCATATATACCGGTAACCCCGGAGAGGTTCGACGAAATAGCGCCGGGCACATCTATATTGAGAAGAACTCCCGAGCGGCTCTGATTGCCGATGGTAATCTGTCGACTCGCGCTATAGGGTTGACCCGCCGCCGAGTAAGCAATCAAATTCAGGGTATGGGTGCCATCCGATAACAAGGTCGTGTCAAGACTACCACTGAAACCAACATTCGGACAACCAGGGTAGCCGGAGAACAGGGCGCACACGTCGCTGCGGGTCGTGCCGTAGGCCGGAGAGCTGTACTGAATGCCATCCACGTACATCTGGACCTCATAGATGGTGGCACTGGGATCAATGGCCCAACCGGAAACGGCAATCACGCCACTCAGTGTCCCCGCCGAGCTGCTCGGCGTGTCTATGTTCACATAGGGGCCGCTGGAGGGGCTCTGAGTTGTGAAGTTGTCCACCACAAACGGATTGACGAGAGTGTACTCCTGACCGTTCGCGGCGATGGCCGTCAAAGAAAACGTATGACTTCCGTTCGCCAACCCGGTGAGATCGGCCAGGTAGCTCCAGCCGACATTCGGGCAATTCGGCCTGCCGGGATAGTTTCTGGCGGAGCACACATCGGGCCGCAGAGTGCCGTAAGTCACCGCGCTCCCGTTAATCGGCAAAGCGTCAATGTAACCTTTGAAGGAGACAATCCCCGTCGTGTCGTTCAGTGCCCAACCGGCGAACTGGACCACGCCGTGGTAGGTCGCGCCGCCGAACGGGGTATCGATCCCCACGTGAGTAGGATAAGAAGCCGGGTTATTACTTATGGTGACACTGTCGGCGGCCGCGGTGAAATGATTGCCGGCCGTGTCGGTGACGGTCACTTGGAAGGTGTGCACGCCGTTACCCACAAGAGAGGTGTCCACCAGTGCGTCATAGCCCACATCAGGGCAATTCAAGCCAGTGGGATACACCGCGCAGGCATCCGCGCGCCGTCCTCCATAGCTGGCCGTTGCGTAAGGTATACCATCCACCGCAACCGTCACTCCCGAGATTGGGTAACTGGTGTCTATAGCCCAGCCACCGACATGGTACACGCCGCTCACCGTGGCGCCGCTTTGCGGAGCGCCAATAGTCATGAAGATGGAGGGCAGCGTAACGGGTCCCGAAGCAGGAGGGGGATTAGAAACAGCGGCGCCTACCGCAATAGTGACAGTGTTGCTGATGAACGCGTTCTGAGCGATGTAAAGAGGCGTGATATTGTTGTCGGCCAGGTCGGAGGGCACGATCAGATCGACGCGATAGGTGCCATAAGAACCCTGAGGCAGACCGGCATAAATGACCTGTGCAGTCTCCGTTCCCATGGTGGCGGCAACGAAGTTGGCGGGTAAAACATCGTCGGTGCTGGGGCCGGGGAACGGCTGGCCGGTATTCACATTGAGGAAATTACCGTTCACGTCGTTGATGGACCCAAGCCCCGCTGTTGAAATCGAAATCATTTCATTAACAACCGCCGGGTTGCTCGGGGTAATAAGAGAGCCGTTTACGACGGCGCAGCAGGTAGCGCTCGTATAGGCGGTCAGCGTAAGGTCGGCGCCACTACTGGTTGAAGTTGTGACGGCGATTCCATTACCGCCGGAGAAGCCGTCTAATTTGGCGGTGAGCACCACGCGCGTGAACGCTCCGCCGGCTGAGGCAATTACATTTGGATCGGGAGTACTGCCATTGTTGATCAGGTTGATGAATGCCGTCACCACGGTGGCCAGCGTGTCGCTGCTCTGCACCGTGTATGTGTAGCTGGTGCTGCCGATGGTGATGGTGCCTGTGTCGGCTGCGTGTACCGAACCATCCACTGAAACCACCGCGGTTGGATTGTTGAGCTGATGATAGGCCATCGAGATCGGCCAGGGCCGCACCTGCCGCGGATATTGCGGCCCGTTGAAGATGCCCGGATTCGCCGGCGCTATATAAACCGGCGTGGCGTTGGTTACTGTGATGGAACCATCGTTATGCACGGTGCGGACGTAGACACTGGTGCTGTTGCGGTCTGTAAAGAAGTAAGGTATCTGGCCAACGATCTGCGTAGGAGACACTCTGAACAAGGGTGAAGCCACACCATCCAGATACAATTGCACGCCGTCCAGCATGGACGGCATCTGCGGAACGAGGTCTGCCGTCACGGGCGTGGTGTTATCGGTAAAACTCACTCCCGGCGGAGCATTCACCTCAATCAGCGTTCCCGGCGAAACCGTAGCACCGTTGCCGGCCGTCAGATAAGCGCCCGACGCCGTGGCGACAACGTTCGCGGTATTTGACGTACTGACTGCGAGCGTGATGGTATCATAGCCCAGATTCGATTGGACGGAACTCAGGTAAATCGTGGCGGTTCCGGCACCGGCGAACGTGGCCGTCACATTCGGGTCGGATGCGTTGATCAACTTGACCAAGGCCCGGCAAATCCCATCTAATGTGTCGGTGCTCTTCTCGGTGTATGTGTAGGCGGTGCCTTGGATGGTCACGGTGGCCGTGTCGCTAGCCGTAATTTTGCCGCCGGAAGCGAGAGACAAAGTGACCGTGCCTTCCTGCCGGATGATTTCGCTGGCCCAATTGACGACCGGCACGACTACCGCCGTCGGGTCGAACGCACTGGGTAAAAGAGAGTCGCCCGGTGTGAAGATCAGTACACGCCGGTTGAACGGATCGGCCACATACAGATTCGTTCCGTCCCAGGCGAGCGAAGTGGGTGAAGGTGTGGTGTCAACGCCGCCGGTATTGTCGACTTGTGTGCTGATGATGCTGATCGCCTCGCTCGTGATGATGTCGGTGTAAAAGGTGACTTGTCCCAATACGTTGTTCGCCGAAACGCCGTTCGTCGTTGGAATGGTGTTGTAGATAAGGACGCGGTCGTTACCGCCGTCGGCGATAAACAAGCGCGTGCCATCCGACAGGGCAAACCGCGGGAAATTCAAGCTCGCGGAACAGGGACCCGGCAGGGTGACCGTAGCACCCGTTATCGAATTTGTGGTCACGGTCGTAGATGGGCCGGTTTGCAGGTTGGCACAAGCGTTGGGGCTGTTGGCCGGCGACGATACGAAATCTGTCTGCCCCACTACGACATCGGCATTCTGATAGGTGCCCGGCGAGGTTGTGTTCCAGATCAGCACGCGATTGTTGCCCAAATCGGCGACGTAAACGTGGCCGCGATCGGCTGTCACCGCCACTGGATTTACGAGTTGGTTGGCTGCCGTGGGCGGGGCCGTGGCTGAAGGCGTGGGTGCGTTCCCAGTTGTGAAATTGGGTTGTCCCAGAACCACATCGGGCGCCTGATTGTTGGTGGTAGGGAAAGTGTTCCAGATCAAAACGCGGTTGTCTTGCGAGTCGGCTACGTAGAGCTTATTGTTGGCAATCCAGACGCCTTGCGGTCCGCGCATGATAGTGGCCGAGTACACCCCTTGTTGTGGCAACGTCGCGGGGGGGCCGAAATTGGGCTGGCCCACGACCAAGTTCGGAGGCTGGTTGTTACTGGTCGGAATGGTGGTCCAAATCAACACGCGGTTGTTGTTGCTGTCGGCCACGGCCAGCCGGATGCCGTCGCTTGCCACAGCTGTAGCGCTGTAGAACCAGGCGTTCTCGGGCACACTGGAACCGGACGGGTCTTGCGTTCCGTTCCAACCGTTATAGTAGGCCGTCTCACTCGTGCTCACTCCGCTGGGAGTCCAGGTTGGCGGGTTAAACGTATCCTGACCCAAAACCAGACTCGCCTGCGTTCCACATACGAAGCACGAAGCTTGGCCGTAAAGCGCGGTATCCGTCGCCAGGTCAGCGTAGGGACCGGGGACTAAGGTCGTATCGAAAACCAAGACCCGGTTGTCCACCGGGGTGGCACCCACCAGGTTTGAATCGGCCACGTATAACCGGTTACCCGCCCACGCGATGCCGCTGGCACCGCCTAGTGTTTGCTGCGACGGATTGTTATTACCCACCGTGAAAGTAATCTGCCCGACAACGGCGCGCGCGGCCTGTCCATTCTGAAACGGCTTCTGGGCTAACAAGGCAGAGGCAAACAAACAGAGAAAGGAAATCGTTCGGTACGTTCTAAGCAATGGGTCCCCAAATTAATGCGTGTCAAGAGCGCGGCGTATAAAGGCCGGAGTTTAGACCGCAAACACCGTTACACGAGGCGCAGTACTCGCCAAAATAGCTTTAGTATAACAGCGCTAGGGACGTTGGCTCGCGTCTGACGGTTGCACGGAAACGGTTCTAGCGGCCATTTCCCACCGAGCGAGCGTACAATAAGGGCGATGTCGATCCTCGATCAAGTACAGAAGGACATGGTTAGCGCCATGAAAGCAAAGGACGAAAATCGCCTGAGCGCGCTGCGAATGGTAAAAACGGCCCTCAAGAAGCAGGAAGTAGACGGCATGAAGCCGCTGGACGATGCGGCGGAAATGGCCGTTATGAACACACTTCTCAAACAGCGGCGCGAATCGGCGGATATGTTTCGCAAAGGCGCGCGCGAGGAATTGGCGCTGAAGGAGGAGGGCGAAATTACCATCCTTGAAGCGTATTTGCCGGCTGTGCCCACGGCGGAAGAGTTGGAAGCCG
>Ga0302325_10021527_pt1 | contig 13500 bp, 14 predicted proteins | sample Palsa_T0_2_FD_201948 | JGI IMG/M metagenome (GOLD analysis project Ga0302325, IMG submission 201948) | Peat permafrost microbial communities from Stordalen Mire near Abisko, Sweden - Palsa_T0_2 | ecosystem: Environmental > Terrestrial > Soil > Palsa > Peat permafrost | place: Sweden: Abisko... | reverse complement strand
CCCTGCGAGATGACCGACTGCATCTCCTTGCCGAGGCCGGTGTCCGAGAGCAGCTCGATCACGTCGACGAGACGGCAGCGGGCCCCGGCGATCCGGTACTCGCCCTCGCCGGTGCGGTCGAGCCTGCGGAGGATCGAGATCTCGGGCAGGCCGAAGTCAAGCGTGCCGTCGCTGTTGTCGAGCACGAGCTCGACCTCGGCGCTCTTGGCCGCCTGGCGTCCCGGCGCGCCGCCGAAGATCACGTCCTGCATCGACTGGCCGCGTACCGCGACCGGGGACTGCTCGCCCATGGCCCACAGCACCGCATCGGTCACGTTCGACTTGCCCGAGCCGTTCGGGCCCACGACCACGCTCACCCCGGACGCGAACTCGAGCCGCGTGCGGTCGGGGAAGGACTTGAATCCCTTCAGCGTGATCGACTTCAGGTGCATGGCCGGACGCGATTCTGCCTCACGGCGCGGTCGCCTCGAGCGCGGCCTGCGCCGCGCCCTGCTCGGCGTCCTTCTTGCTCCGCCCCGTTCCCCGGCCGACCTCGACCCCGCCGACAACGGCGCTGACCGAGAACACGCGGTCGTGGGGCGGTCCCTCCTCGGACACCACCGCGTAGCGGACGAGCTCGCCACGCTGCGCCAGCTGCTCCTGGAGGGCCGACTTGAAGTCGACGGGGTTCTCGAGTGCGTCGGCCATCTCCGGCTCGAAGGCCTCACCGACCGCCGCCGCGGTCCGGTCGTAGCCGAAGGCGAGGTAGCAGGCTCCGATCACCGCCTCGATCACCGACGCGAGCACGCGCTCGGTCCGTACCAGCGCCGCCAGGTTCGGCCCCGCGCCGAGCGGAGCGGCCGCGTGGAGGCGCTCGGGTACCCCGAGGCGCTCGGCGACGGCGGCGCACGAGCGCCCGGACACGGCTTGGGCGCGGATCTTGGTCAGCCGGCCGGCGCCGAAGCGCTCGGCTTCCAGGCGGGGATAGAGGTGAGTCGTGATCGCGAGCTCGAGCACGGCGTCGCCGAGGAAGGCCAGCCGCTCGTAGGAGTCAGAGCGCCGCGCCGTCCAGGAGGCATGGGTGAACACCTGGGCGGCCAGGTCGTCGGGGAGCTCGTCGAGCAGGGTCTGGAGGGCCTCGGGCGCGCGGCCCGGCTGCCCTGCGTCCTGATCGGGAGTTTCAACGCTCACTAGGCGCTAGGCTCGCGGTCGGCGGGGGCGCCGTCGACTGGGGCCCCGGCGCCGCTCGCGAGCACGAAATCGACCGTCTGCCCGACGGTCAGGATCTTCGAAGCCTCCTCGTCGGACATCTTCACGCCGTAGGAGTCCTCGAGCTCCTGGACCAGCGTGTAGAGGTCGAGCGAGTCGGCCACAAGGTCCTCCTTGAAGCGCGTGGACTCAGTGATGCGATCCGGATCCACCTCGAGCTCGTCGACGAGGTGAGAGCGGATCAGGGAAAGGATCTGCTCGCGGGTCATCAGCCTGACACGCTAGCCGCCGGCCCGGATGGTCGTGAAATGTCTTCGGATGGGTCGGGCACCGACCTGAGCGCCCCGGCGGCGTCGAGCGCCGAGCGCGTCTTCGCGATCACATCCTCCTGCACGCCGCGGGCGGCGACCTCGATGGCGCGGGAGAAGCCGTGACGGGTGAAACGACCGTGGGCCACTACGCCGAGCTGACGCAGGCCGAGCATGTACGCCCCACCGGTCGACTCCGGGTCGATCTCCTGCCGCAGCCGCCTGACCGACGGCGCCAGCAAGAGCCCGCCGAGCTTTCCGCGCCAGGAGGTCATCGCCGCGTCGCGGACGGCGACCATCGTGCGCCCCGAGATGCCCTCGATGAGCTTGAGGGTGATGTTCCCCGTGAACCCGTCCATGACGACGACGTCGGCGGCGCCGGCGGCGACCTGGGTGCCCTCGATGTTGCCGATGAAGCGCAGGCCGTTTCCGGCCGGGCCCGCGAGGCGCTCATGCACGGTCACAAGGTCCGGCGTTCCCTTGGCCGGCTCCTCGCCGTTGGACAGGAGCGCGACGCGAGGGGACTCGATGCCCATCACCGCCTTCGCGAAGGCCGAGCCCATGTAGGCGAACTGGAACAGGTGCTCGGGCCGGCAGCTCACGTTCGCCCCGACGTCGAGGAGGAGCACCGGCGAGCCGGGGATGGGCATCGGCAGCGCGAGCGCGGGCCGGTGGATGCCGCGATCGCGGCGCATGTTGAAGAGTCCGGCGGCCAGCGCGGCGCCGGTCGAGCCACCGGAGACGAGCGCCTGGGCGCGGCCGTCGGCGACGGCGCGCGCGGCCTGGACGATCGAGGCCTCGGGGGTCGAGCGCACGTCGGCCGCCTTGGCGATCGACACCGGGGCGTCGACGACGGAGACGCCCTCGGGGACGGGACCGATGTCGCGCGCCGGCCCGAAGAGCAGCACGCGGATGCCCTGCTCGGCGGCGAGCGCGGCTCCGGCAGCAACCTCAGCAGGACCGAGATCGGCCCCGCACGCATCCACAGCGACCGTGACCACGGCCGTGTTGGCTACTCGACCGCGTCGCCCGCGGGGACGACGACGGTACGCCCCTTGTAGCTGCCGCACACCGGGCAGACCCGGTGTGGGAGCCGCGGGCTGTGGCACGTCGGACATGCGTTGTGCGTGGGCGCGGTCAACTTGTGCTGCGCGCGCCGCTGGGCGGTGCGGGCGTGTGACTGCTTCTGTTTGGGGACGGCCATGGCGCGAAGAGTGTAGTGGCCCCCGGCCGCGGGCCGAGTCTGGGCCTCAGATCCGAGATCTAATCGAACCTGAGCTCGGACAGCTTGGCCCACCGCGAGTCGGGCGCGGGCTCGTGTCCATGCTCCGGTCCGGCCTGGTTCAGATCGGCCCCGCACACCGCGCACAGGCCCGCGCAGTCCGCCCGGCACAGGAGCTTCTCGGGCAGGCTGAGGGCAAGCGCATCGCGCGTCCACGCCGCCAGGTCGAGGATCTCGTGCTCGATGTAGGGGCTTTCGAGCTCCTCACCCTGGCCGGGCTGTGAGATCTCGAGCGCGTCGATGTGAAACTCGGGCACCGCCGGCTCCAGGCAGCGCATGCACGGCCCCGCGAGCGAGGCATCGAAGCGCAGGCGCAGCGCGTAACCGTGGCCCGTCGTCCGCGAGATGTCGAGCCTCGCCTCCACCAGCTCGGGGTCGACGTCGAAACGGTCGCCCCCGAGCATGAACGGTGAGATCGCGACGGTCACGTCCAGCCGCCGACCCTCGCCCGCGGTCAGCCGCAGGCGGCCCAGGTCGAAGGTGTCGGTGTGCAGGGATATGCCCCCAGATTAGCGGGCGCCCAGGAAGCGTTCGACGTCCCGCGCCTCGGCCCCGAGCGCCGTCGCATCGGCGTCCCCGAGCTCGTCGAAGGGCGCGAGCTCCACCCGTCCGCCCGGCATGCTCCAGATCGCCGCGGCGCGGCCGCGGACGAGGGCGAAGGGGCGGAAAAGCCCGTTGACGGTGACAATCGTCTTGTGGTCCCGGAGGATGGCGTCGCGCGAGCGCCATCCGAGCAGGACGGGGTCAAAGGCACCGAGCAGGCGGGGCGGCGCCGTCGGCGCAGTGGGCGGACGGCCACGAAGGTCGACAAGCCCGTCGGGGCGCTGGACGAGCTCCGGCGCGATCGCCTCGAGTCCCGCGCGCGCGTCTCGCAGCGGGAGGCCGGCCCACTTCGCGAGGTCGCGATCATCCGCCGGTCCGTGTCCGACGAGATAGCGGCGGGCGAGCTCGGCCAGAGCGCGGTCTCGCGGCCGGGGCGCCGGAGCCGCCTCGCCGAGCCAGTCTTGCACGAGCACGTAGGCGTGATCTGGTCCCATCATCGGGCCCCGGACGATCAGGCCCCTGAGCGAGGCCAGGATCAGCAAGTGGACCAGAGCCTGGCCTTCGGTCCGCACGCCCCCCGCTTTGATCCGCTCACCGAGTGCGGCGCGCGTGAGCGGACCCTCGCGCGCGAGCGAACGCTCGATCACCTCCACCCCGCGCTCGGCGGCGGCCGTCGTAACGCCCTCCTGGGCGAGGCGACGCGCGTTGGCCGTGCGCAGCGGTGGGGTGGTGAGGGCGTGGAGCCACGGGTAGTCCTCGGCCCTGACCAGGTGAAGGGTGCCGCGGCACAGCCAGGCGATGAGGAGCGAGCGCGTCTGGCTGAGGCCGCGGTCCACGTCCGCCGCGCTCAGCCCCGTCGTGCGCGCGCGAACGGCCAGGCGCACGCCGCGAGGGTCCTGCCCCTGGACGGCGAGGAGTCGCCCGGCGACCGCCTCGGGGCTCGCCGCGGGTGGTCCGGCGAGGAGCTGCGAGGTCAGTCGCTCGGCGAGGATCTGGAGCTCGGCCTCCACGTCACGCTGCTGGCAGCTCGAGTCCGGCGGGAACCACCCCGCGCTCGATTAGGGCGTGGATGTCCGCGGCGCGCCGCGGGTTCAGGAACACGTGACGCTGGCCCACGCTCGGCTTGGCGAGCAGGAGGCCGGCGCCGACCAGCCGCTCGCCGACCTCGATCGCGAGCGCGCGCTCGTTACCTGCGAAGCCTCGGGCGAGGTGGGCGACGTCGGTGTGGTACCCACCCCACTTTCCCATTCCCGCCAGGCGCTGGAGGATACGGCGGGCCGCGCGCAGCGAGGGGTCCTGCTCCTCGTGCGGACGGGCCCCCTCGACGGTCGCCCCGAGCAGCGCGAGGACGGCGTCCTCGTGCTCGGCGACCGAGGCCTCGTCGGCCGGCCGGCCACCGAGGCGCGCGACGACCTCCGCCGTCCTCAGCGGGTGGTCTTCGCCGATCGGCGCACGGAGGTCGGCGACGCCGTCGAGGACACCGGCCGGCACCGCGTAGGCGCGGGTCCGGAGACGGTCGATGCCGCGCGCCTCGTCCTCGAAGGCCAGGACCGCAAGCTCGGCGCCGTCGCTGCTCTGCGACTCGTCAACTCCGAGCGCGAGCACGAGCCAATGCCCGAGCGCGCCGGCCCGCAGGTCGAGCGCGAGCGTACCTGCCGCGCCGGGCGAGCTCGGCGCGCGGCCATGGGCGGACGAGCCCCGCCCGGGGGTGGGCGACGGCACGTGAGCGGTGGCGCCCGCGGCCTGGACCATCGCTCCTACGAGCGCGGCCGTGAGCAGCCAGGCGCGCTCCCCCACCGCTCCGGGGTCGGCCCGGAGGGCCTGGTCGACGGGCGCGACCGCGACCAGCGTCCCGCGGTCCTCGCGGCCGGACGCCCGATACCCCGGGCTCTGCGCCGCGCCGGGCCCACCACCGGGCATCACGGCGAGCGCGACCGCGACCGGCCGGACCTTGCCCGAGCGGGTGAGGTCGAGCTCGGCCTCACCGGCGACAAGCTCGTCGAGCAGGGCGCCGCGCAGTCCGGCCACGCGCCCCCGAGGCGCGTGTACGCCGCCCGCCTCGGCGAGGGCATCGCCGAAGGCGAGCCTGCTCGCGCGGTGGTGGGTGTTCTCGGTGGGCATGGGTGGCCAGGTTACGAGGGTTGTGTTAGTTCCCTACGCGAGCGCTACGTCGAGGTCCCGCGTTCTCCATCATTCAACGAGATGTCGAACTGGTTCAAGGTCTATGGCTTCGCCGATGTCCAGGACAGCCTGCTCGTCGGTGCCTATCCGCTGGACCGCGCGGACGTGAGCATGCTCGAATGGATGAAGATCGACCGCGTCCTCAACCTCGTCGAGGACGAGGAATACGAACTCGGTGAGCGTGACGCGGTGGAGGAGGCCCTCAACGAGGCCGGCATCGAGGAGCGGCGGATGAGCCTCACCGACTACGGTCGCCTGCCCGCCCCCGCGGTCGAGCAAGCCGTCGCGGAGGTCATGGAATGGCTCGATCAGGGACATCGCGTCTACGTGCATTGCCGCGCCGGATGGCAGCGCTCGGCCGCCATCGCCGCCGGGGTCGTGGCGCTGACCGAAGGCGTCGGGATCGAGGACGCCCTCGAGCTCGTGCGCCGACGCAAGCCCTCCGCTGACCCCCTCCCCGAGCAGCGCGCTGATCTCCTGACCTGGTGGGCCGAGCGCGACCGCGCCCGGCAGCGCGAGGGCGTCGGTTCAGCCGACGAGGCGCCCGGCCCGGCCGAGGAGGCGGACGAGGACGTGGCCGATCGGGGCGACGAGGCCGACGATCTCCTGCGCTGGTGGGCCGAGCGCGACGCCGAGCAGTGAGGGCGCCGGCGGCGGCCGCCGCGCGCAGCCGCTAGGCCGAGTCCGCGGGGCGAAGGCGCGGAGCCACGAGCTCTTCGTCCTCTTCATCGCCGGCGTCGACCGGGGCCACGTGCAGGGTCCGGGCGCTGAGGGTGATCGGCTCGAGGGGCTCGGGGTCGCGCCCGGCGGGGACGACGCCGTGCTCGGCGAACCGGCGGGCACCGGGGAGCACGCGCGCCTCGTATGACCCGACCGCTTCGTTGTAGGCGCGCACGGCGCTGTTGAGCCGGTTCCCGAGCGTGCCGAACAGGCCCGAGAGCTTGACCAGACGACCGTGCAGCTCGCGGCCGAGCTCGGAGATCGCCTTGGCGCTGTCCGCCATCCGCTCCTGCTGCCAGCCGTAGCCCACGGCCCTCAGGATCGCCAGCAGGGTCGTCGGCGTGGCGATGAGCACCCTCCGCGCCATGGCGTCCTCGAGCAGCGCCGGATCGGCCTCGAGCGCCGCGCCGTAGAGATGCTCGCCGGGGAGGAACATGACGACGAAATCCGGCGAGGAGTCGAGCCCCTCCCAGTACGCCTTCTCAGCGAGCGCCTTCACGTGCTTGCGCAGCAACCGCGCGTGGTCTCGTAGATGCCCCGCCCGCTCCTCCTCGTCCCGCGCCTCGTAGGCATCGAGAACGCCCTGGAGAGGAGCCTTGGCATCGACCACGACGTGCTTGCCCCCCGGCAGGCTCACCACCAGGTCGGGCCGCAGCGCGGTGTCCTCGCCCGAGAACGAGGACTGCTCCACGAAGTCGCAGTGGGCCACCATACCCGCGAGCTCGACCACGTTGCGCAGCTGCATCTGACCCCACTGGCCGCGGGTGTTCGGCTTACGTAACGCGGTGACGAGCGCCCCCGTCTCCGTCCGCAGCTTCTCGCCCGTCTCGGCCAGGGTGCGGATCTGAGCGTCCATCCGGCCGCGCGACTCGCGTCGCTCCTGGTCGAGCTTGACGAGCTGGGCGTCAACTCGCCCGAGCTGCTCGCGCAGCGGCGCCACGAGCTCCTCGACCGCGTGCTGGCGACGATCGAGATCGCCCTTCCCCTCGGCCTGAGCGGCGGCCAGCTGCGCGCGAGCCAGCTCGACGAGCTGGCTCTGGCTCGCCTGAAGCGCCTCGGCGCTGAGCGCCTTGAACGTGGACGAAAGTCGCTCCTGCGCGTCTTGCACGGCGGCCAGGCGCTCAGCGGCCAGCGCCCGCTCGTGCTCGAGATCGGCGCGGGCGCCGATGAGCTCGCGTTCGAGCTCGGAGGACCGGGACGACGCCACCGCGAGCGCCCGCAGGCGCGCGCGGAGCATGAGCACGGTCAGGCCCGAGCCGAGCGCCAATCCGAGGAGGAGCCATAACGCGTTCATCTGGACTGTTCAGCATGGCGCGCGCGGCGGACGGAACGCGCCGCCGCGCGGACCACTAAGCCGCCCGCCGCGCCTGCGCTCCGCGCCGCCGAGGCTCGAGCCGGCGCTCGAAGGCGGCGCGCTTCCACCGGGGCACGACGCTCGGCGCGTTCACCTCGCGCAGGGTGAGCGGCCCCAGCGCGCGGCCGAGCCGGGCGGCGAGCAGGCGCTCGGCGAGCGCCAGGCGCGACGGCGTGGGTGCGAGCAGGCAGACCTCGGGGGCGTCGAGGTCGAGCACGATGCGGGCGAGGAGCGGTGGCGCTTCGGCGTCCTCGTCGCAGAGCTGGTAGCGGACCCCGGGCTCGGTCCTGAGCCGCCGCGCGCGCGGCGGGTCCCAGCGCCAGTTCCAGCGCAGGATGCCCTGGCGCGCATCGGCCGGCGAATCCCCGACGAGCTCGCAATCACACGTCAGCGCGGCGACCGCGGCCGCCGGGTCCGAGAGCCGGAAGGCCGCCACGGATCCCTCGACGATGTCCCCGTCGAGGGTGTGCTCGCGGTCCTCGGGCCAGGCCCAGGCGGCGCGGGCGAGCACGCCGCCGTGCACGCGCCAGAACTCCCCCCGGGGCGAGTCGAGCGACGCGAGCAGCGCATCGAAGCCGCCGGCCGCCTCCCGGTCCACGACGGGCGCGCGCCCGAGGAGCCCCCACCGCCCGGGTCCGAGGGGCACCGATCGGGCGACGAGGACCGCGCCCGGGGTCAGGGCGCCGTGCGGCGGGCGCACCGTCTCGATCCGCGCGCGGCCGGTGCCGAGCGGGCAGAGGGCGCCGAGCACGCCGGCTCCGGCGATCGATTCGATCCGCCACGCGCGCAGCTCCGAACGCGCGAGCAGTTCGATCGCCCGCCCGCTCGCGAGCTGGCGGATCCGGTGCAGGGGCGTCTCGCCGCCGTCGTCCGGGCAGTCCAAGAGAAACCAGAGCTCGGCGTCGAGGCGGGCATCGGCGCCGGGACCGGCCGGTCCGAACGCTTCGATCCCGCCGTCGTAGAGCTCGCCGAAGCGAGCGAGATACCAGTCGCGATCCTCCTCCCAGATCGCGCGCCCGAGCTCCCTCACCGTGCCCTCGAGCTCGCCGACCAGTCGTCTCAGGCTCGTCTCGCGCTCGAGGCAGCAGGCCTCGTACGCGGCTCCACTCCCGCAGGGACAGGAATCGTCGCGACTGGCCGTCACTGCCGCGGCAACGTAGCCGTCGCCGCGGACGGACCCGGACCGAGCACCTGGTCGAGAAACGCGCACACGTCGTCTCCCCACGCCGCCGTGCCCAGGCACGCGAAGTCGCCGTGCCCGGACTGCTGGGTGCGGCCGTAGGCGGGGTAGACGCGGGCCCGGTTCGGTGGTCCTTTGCGCTCGAGCTCGCGGCCCAGGACCTCGCTCGGACCGAGGCTGTAGTCGTTGGCCGCCTGGAGCAGGAAGATCGGCGCGCGCGCGGCGCGCACGGCGTCCAGGAGCAGTTCATGGAGCTCAGGCGTGGTGCTCCACGCCATCGCCGCGGGTGCGAAGGCGACGTACGCCTTCGCCCCCACATCGGCTTGCGCGGCGAGAACGGTCTGGACGCCTCCGTGGGAGACGCCGGTGATGGCGATCCGGTCAGCGTCGACGTACGGCAGCCGGGCGAGCCATTCGAGAGCGGCGACGGTGTCGAGCAGGTAGCGCCGGTGCAGGTCGATGAGGAGCGCGATCGCCTCGCCGCGGTAGTCCTCGGGAGTCGCGGCCCGGGTCCGTGCCTGGGCCCGGATGACGTCGAGTGGATACTCCCCCGGCGACAGGCCGTGCCCGTGCCGGTGCAATACGAGCAGCGTATATCCGCTCGCGACGTAGAACTGACCGAGCCGGGGCACGTGGTCCGGGCCCCGTTCGCTGCCGTGGTGCCAGAGGATGGCCGGGACCGGGCCGGCGCCGGGTCTCGCATAGAGCCAGCCGCGGAGCAACACCTCGCCGCGGCGGATCGAGACCATGCGTGGCTCGACGGGATCCTGGCGGCCGGGCATCATCGGAGTGCCTATGATCGCCCCACGCGCCGGTTCATGACAGCGCCGCGCCCCGCGGTCCCTCCCGGGCCCTACTTGGTGCTCGGTCTCGGACGAGCGGGGCAGGCCGCGGTCGAGGCGCTCTGTTCCCGCTTCGGCCCCGGCGCTGTGCGGGTGTGGGATGACTCCCAGGGACCCGTCGTCTCTGCCTACAAGGCCGGTCTCGAGGCGCGCGGCATCTCGGTGCTCCCCGGGCCGGAGGTGCTGGGTGACGCGAGCGCGGTGATCAAGAGCCCGGGCATCTCCCTTCACCATCCGCTGCTGGCGGCGGCCCGGGCCCGCCGCCTGCCCGTCATCGACGAGCTCGAGCTGGGCTGGCGCTTCTCCACCCGCCCGCTCGTCGCCATCACCGGGACGAACGGCAAGTCGACGACCACGGGGCTCGTGTTCGCCGCGCTCGCGGCCGCGGGCGAGCGCCCCGCCCTGGCGGGGAACACCGACTCGAGTCGCGGCGGCCCGCTCTCGGCGCTGCCCCCGGAGGCGGACGGCTGGGTCGTGGCCGAGGTCTCGAGCTATCAGGCCGAGGGGTGCCCGGCGCTGCTGCCGAGCGCGTCCGTGCTCACCAACCTGACCCGCGACCACCTGCACCGGCACGGCACCATGAGCGCCTACGCGGCGGCCAAGCGCAAGCTGTTCGTGCGCGGCGCACGCGCCGTTCCCCTGGCCGTGCTCAATGTCGACGATGGTTTCGGTCGCCGGCTGGCCCGCGAGGTCGATGCCCGCGGCGGCCGCGTCCTGCGCTACGGCCGTGGCCCCGACGCCGACTACCGCGTCCTCGACTGTGCCTCGAACCTGCACGGGAGCGTGGTGGAGATCGGCGCGCCGACCGGGCGGGTGCAGCTTCGGACTCGCCTCTCCGGGGACCACAACGCGGAGAACCTGGCCGCGGCCCTCGCGCTCGCCGACGGACTCGACCTGCCCCGATCGTCGACCCTGCGCGCGCTGGCGAAGATGGTCCCGCTGCCGGGACGCCTCGAGGTCCTCGAGACCGCGGCACCCTTCGACGTGATCGTCGATTTCGCCCACACGCCCGACGCCGTCCGCCGCACGCTCGCGGCCCTCCGACAGGCGCGCAAGGGGCGACTGATCGTTGTCCTCGGCACCGTGGCCAGGGGCGAGCGGCTCACTCGTGAGGCCGCCGGGAGGGCGGCGCGCGCCGAGGCCGACCATCTCATTCTGTGCGCCTCGAGCCTGCACGGAGAGCCGCCCCTGGTCGCGCTCTCGGGTCTGCTCGCCGGCGCCCGCTCGATCGAGCAGGGAACGCTCGAGGTCATCCTCGACCGCCGCCGCGCGATCGCGCGCGGACTCGCGCTGGCCCGGGCCGGCGACGTCGTGGCGATCCTCGGGCGGGGCCCGGTGAGCCGCCGGTCCTACGGCGCCAAGGCGCGCCCGGGCACCTTCGACGATCGCGAGGTCGCCCGCGAGCTGCTGCTGGCCTCGCCGCGGCGCCCGAGCTGACGCAGAGGGCGCGAGGGCCGGCCGAGCTTGAGCATCGCGAGGACGTCGATGGCGTCGTCGTCCTCGGGGAGGCCCAGCAGCCGCGCCGTACGCGACTCGTGCACGGCCGGAGTGTTCCAGCCGCCCAAACCCAGCGCCGTCGCCGCCATCAGCAGCTCCTGCCCGAGCTCGCCCACCTGGATGAGCAGATGCAGGTACGCCCGCGAGTGACGGTAGAGCCACGCATAGCTGCGTAGATCGGCCACAACGAACACCACGAACCCGTTCCCGAGCACCCACCGCTGTCCCTGAACGCAGGCGAGCAGGGCACCGTCGCCGTCCGCATCGGCGGCCCGCAGCAGGCGGTGGTCCGTCCAGTCGTACTCATAGACGCCGGGTGCCACGCCCGTGACCTCCTGCACGACCACGAACAGGTGCGCCCACGAGTAGAAGGAGTTCATGAGCCGGAAGGCGTCCCCGCCCGCCCGGTCGGCGGCCACCGCTCGAAACGCGCCCGTCGCGGCGTAGAGAACCTCCCCCATCTCCTCCACGCTGGGCGCCGCAGCCGCGAACGCGCGCACCGAGCGACGGGCGACCAGCGCCGAGAGCTGCGGCGCGGACCCTTGCGGCGGTGGTAGCTCGGTGGCCTCACCTGCGGCCAGGGGACGCGGCGGGCGGTAGTCCGAGACGGCCTGGTACTCACGCACGGTGGCGCGCCGCTGCTCGGTGAGCGACTCCACCAGCTCGGGCGTCTCGCGGTAGGGGATGTCCATCTGGCTGTAGAGCAGGTAGGCGGGCCGCGACCAGCCGCGCTGCTCCCACCCCTCGAGGCGGCGTGACTCCTGCTCGCCGATCAGGATTCCTGCCTCGCGGGCCTGCGTCAGCTCGGCCTCCGTGAAGCCCTGCTCCCGGGCCCAGCTCGTCGAGCGCGGCTCGAGGAAGGAGGAGGCGAGCTCGGCGCCGCGCACGCTCGTGAGCCGGAACCGATTGCCGCTGCGCGCATCGCACGCCGCGAGGCGCCCGTCGCGACCGCGGTAGCCGAAGAGCAGCGGCGAGGTGGTGAGCCGCTCGTCGGGGTCCATCACACCAGGGTGCCGACACACAGCGGCGGCTGCGCGAAGCGGTCGACGCGCACGAGGTCGGCCATCTCGCGGTCCCGCATCTTCTGGTACGAGTAGGTGTGAAAGCCGAGCATGCGCGCCACCCGGCGATAGGCCATCACGGCATGACCTACGTCGACGAGGATGGCGCGAAACGAGCGCGGGTCGCGGTAGCGCCACATCGCGCGCTCGACGAGCGAGGTGAAGACCAGGGCTCCGACGGGCGCAGAGGCGTGCTTGTCGAACAGGTCGTATGTCGCGTGGGCGAACGTGCTCCGCTGCTGCCCGGGGCGAATCCGATCCAGACGGTGGCGCTCCACGTCGTAGTGGTAGACGCCGGGCGCGATCCCGGCCAGGTCGAAGGCGGCGAGGAAGACCTCGGTCGGGTGACGGGCGCCTCCCGAGGGGATGCTCTTGAGCAGGCAGCTGCCTCCGCCGGCGACGGCCACCCGGCCGCGCTCGCCGAAGCAGAGGTCGAGCAGCAGACCCATGCCCTCGAGTCCGCGACGCTCGTCCTCGGGCATCCGCGCCAGCCAGTCGTCAGGCGACTCGCGCCCGTCCCAGCGAGGCAGATCGACCACCAGGTCCGCGGGCAGACGCTGATAACTGGCCGGAGGCTCATCCTCGCCGCGGTAGCGCTCCATGCGTGCCGCGTCATGCGCGAAGGCGCCGCGCTCGTCCATCTGCACGAACGGATAGTCGCGCGTGGCCCGATGATAGGCGCGCGCCTCGCGCCAGCCGAGCTCGTCCCACCACGACGCCTCCCCCTGCTCCTCGACGACGACCTCGGCGTCGGCGAACGCGCTCCAGAGCTGCTCGCCCGCGGCCTCTGAGACGCCCGCGCCGCGCCAGTCCGCGAGCGCGCTTTCGCGCGTGAACTGGCCGGGCAGGGCGGCGAGCGCCGCGAGCGCGAGCGGGTGCTTGAGTACGAGCGGCGGCCTGGCCGATGAGACCTGCGCGACGAGCTGCCTACGGCCCGCAATCAGCGCGGTGTGGACGAGCAGCGTCGGGTTGAGGCGCTGCGGTCGCCCCTGCGCGGTGGGACCGGCGTCGATCTTCAGTCCGAGTCGGACGCGTCGTCGCGCGGCGCGTTGGCCTCGATGAACTCAACCGGATGGGCGCTCTGGAGGAGCGCCGGTAGGACGGCTTCCTCGGGCGCGAGCTCGACGAGCGGCTCCTCGATCTGCGCGGACTGGGCGGTGGTGCGTTCCATGGCGTTCTCCCCGGTGATTGGCTGACGTAGTCCTGCGAAGGTTGGGGAGCTTAGAGTCGGCGGGCGCCGTTTTCAAGCCCGCCCGGCGTCAGCGTCGGCCGCGGCCGGCCAGGAGGCGAAGCACGTCCGCCGGCCGTGCGATCCGGCACATCAGCTGCCACCGGCGCGTGGCC
>Ga0302325_10021526_pt1 | contig 13501 bp, 23 predicted proteins | sample Palsa_T0_2_FD_201948 | JGI IMG/M metagenome (GOLD analysis project Ga0302325, IMG submission 201948) | Peat permafrost microbial communities from Stordalen Mire near Abisko, Sweden - Palsa_T0_2 | ecosystem: Environmental > Terrestrial > Soil > Palsa > Peat permafrost | place: Sweden: Abisko... | reverse complement strand
CCCATTATGGCCTCTGTTACAGAAAGAACGAAACGTGGACTTTATTTTCGCCGTCGATTCTAGTGCAGATACTCAGAATTGGCCTAACGGGACGGCCTTTGTGGCTACGTATGAGAAATTCCAACTCAATGCCACAAGCGACGTCGTCTTCCCTTATATCCCTGATCAGCAAACGTATCTCTCTATCTCACTATAGAACTCACGATAGATTTGTGAATCTCGGACTTAATTCGCGTCCAACGTTTTTTGGCTGTAATGCAAGTAATTACACTACATTCAGGAGAACACCTCCCCTTGTGGTATACTTCCCTCATACCGGCTGGACAGCGTATACCAACTTTTCCACCTTCACACTCGAGTACTCCGACGCCGACGTGGCAGCCTACATCAACAACGGCGTCGCCACTGCTGTATCTCCCCTTTCATCTCCCTTCCCTCGGCGACAGTGTTAATAGTAGTCCCAAGGGAATAGCACCACTTGGCCCACGTGCCTGGCCTGCGCAGTCCTCCAACGCGCAAAAGAACGCGTCGGAATGCCAATAGGGGATCAATGTCAGCAGTGTTTTAATCAGTATTGCTGGGATGGGACATTAAACACCACTGCAAATGCTTACAATCCTGTTCTCAAGTCGGATAATGCGACGTTCGCGACAATGGGACAGGGAGGTGAGAAACCTAGTGCGGGGTTCAAGGATGGAGTGCCTGTGTATTTGTGGAGTATATTGGTTATGGTGATGGGAGTTTTGTTGATTTAAGGGGGTTTTGGATTCTTGGAAGAGGTTTGATTGACAGTATAAAATTCATTCAGGAGCATAGTTTGTGGTAAAAAGGTTATTTCTAATGTCTACGAATAGTTGGTATCGAATCTTACAGCATTTGCAGGCATGGAGCACAAAGCCTCCTTCGAAAGTGTCAACACAACGAGTGATCTCAATTGCTGTGACCTGAATTCCTTAGAGAGGACTCTCATTTCGAGGAGTTTCACGAGACAGAGAAATCTGTGCAGAACAATTTCACGAATTTAGGCCCCCTTAAATCTCTGATATAATTATGAACCCATATCCAACAATAAATTAATACTTTCCCTTACTTTCGTCAAACATGATTATACGGACCAAGATACTTCCCAACAACATGCATCAAGAACTCCTCCGAAATGTGCATCTACCGTTAATCTCTCAGTCCAATAACGAGACATACATGTCCCCCCTCCGCCTCCAAGAACACCAACCCCTTCTTCTCATCCAGTGTCTTTAATCCGAGCCAATCCTCCTTATATAAATCCCCTTTCCTCAACGGGGTATGTTCCTCGCTCGTAACGTTATAATCTCCAAACCACTTCAATTAGGAACCTGGCACTGGGGGATGGTACGCTGGAATCAGAAGGAACGACAGTTTTCTCTTCGGTGAATTTGATCATGACGAATTTCTCGAGGGAGGATAGGTGGTCTGCGTAAGTTTGGTTCTTTTCTTTGCGTTCGTTGTTGATGTCTGCTAGCCATGTCGAGAGTTCTAGGTATCGATCAAGGTCCTCGGGATCCTATACATGTTAAAACGAGTTAAGCCAAAGGGGGAGTACCCTCCAGTACTGGGCTTGAATGAGATTGTTTCGGACGTACGAAGTCCACAGATTACGTCTTAGGATACTGAAAGTGGCTTTACAGAACCAGTCTCCGTCGGCACATTCAGGGAGATCGGCTACTCGTTAAGTCAACCCTTTGGATCCACGTACCAATTCCGTTATGTTGCGATCCCCAAGTAATCAAGTTTCGCACCGGAGGATGATTACATCTCTCAACGAATCCCCTGTTCATTAATCAACGCTTCTAAAACAGGACTTACCGTAAGAACTGTCCTCCTTGGCTGAACCCCATAGCATCAAACCCAGAATACAACTCCGGTATATCTGCCAACTGCTCACATACAAAGTCAATCTAAATAAGCCACTTTCCCTTTTAACACTTCTACCTGATCGGATAAATGGCCGATAAATCCTGCATTCCGGTCATCGCCAGGCTTCTCATTAAGATATATCGAGTGCACAAAAGTCCCCGGATACGTCTTGTTGATGTACTCGGCTATTCGCACCATTCCCTTGCTGTCGTAAGTATCGCCAAGACCATGCCATAGAACCACAGGCAGAGAAGTCGGTGGTCTGGGAGGCTTGTGAAAGGGACTTTGAGGCGGAAGACTGAATGCAAGGGAGACGAGCGCTGAAAGAAGGAGGAAGGGGCGAAGGATGATGGTCATGTTTGATTGTGGTGGATGCTTTGATGGTGATCCGCACACAAACAAATCATGGGGAAATTGGGCGGGCTTTATGGATGGGCTTTGGCGAGCTATCCGATGCCGCATCTGACCTTAGCGGATAGATAAGTCGCAGAGAGCGCCTTCTCTATGAGTTTTAGACACGTTTTGTTGCTCGAAAAATACTATAGGAAAGGTGGAAAATTGGAGCGAGATGCATATTTATCATACGAGAATCAATTCTGGCAACAGGAAGATTATAGAAGTGCCGAGCTTGCGATTACTGCCAACACTACCCATATCCCTATCTCAGTATCTTTCCACACTCCTCATGCATTTCACCAAGCCAATGTCTCCACCCCCTCAACCCTACTGATCGACCACCGGCATCCCCTTGACGGCAAACATCTTCATCATACTAGCGGAAGAAAAGTGATCAATCTGTTTACAATATTGATCTAACATTAGTCCTCCAAGTCTTCAATACAGGGATAGGGTGCGCGGGAAATACCAATCTGCCCACTAAGCAACAAACTCTCCAATCTCGATGGCTCAGCTGGGAGTTTAAATAACTTGATCCACTCGTCTTCCGGCAAGGGCGCCTGTCCCGCTGCAACTCTCGTCAAATTCTCAGCTTTCTACAAATCAGTCTACAATCCAGGACACATCGGAGTGCGAGTCCAGGCGGGGGAAGGGGGATTACGCGTTTGGCTTGCCAGGCGGCGATTTTGGTTTGTTCTCTTCCTAGTTGACGTTGGAAGTACTGCAGATTGCCTTGTTCATAGGTCCATTCATCGACCTTATCAATGACATGTTCGAGGTTTTTCTCGAGGTAGGGGTCTACGCTCAAGTCGAGGGTGTCGTAGTTGGGGGTCAGGACGGGGGCGTCGATGGAGTGGAGGAGGGAGGTGACGAGGTGGGAATTGTGGACTTCGAGGGGGAGTTCTTCTAGGATATCGCGATGGGTGAGATTATGTCGCGCAAGACTGGATGTTAGATACCATTTATTTGGTGGGGATAAACCTGTCGATGGTGAATTTTCCTTCTTTGTGGGCTGCGAGAAATGACGAAGTCAATCTGAATGCACGCAATGAAACTGGTCCCAAAGCCGATCGCGAAACATCTACAATCAGTCCCCCGCCATGAAACCCCATAAGAGTAATGATGCCATACCATGAATAACCAAAATAGCCTTATCATTCAACAACTGATTCTGTCCAAGAGCGACCAGTCCATCCACCACACGTGTATTCATAAAACTCCCCAAATACGCACTCTGGTACCATCCCACCATATTATTATCCACGTTCACCTCGCTCAGTGTCTTGGACCATACGGCCTGTTGTCGTCTCCGTTCGGTGTCGAGGCTGGCCCCGGGGGGGAGATCGTCTTGTGACGTGGGCAGGGGATACGAATTCGTGATTTGCAGGACACCATTGACGTCCAGGCCAAGGAGATTACCACTCGACGGAGAAGGGAAAAAGCCCCGAGACTGCTTGATGATTTTCATCACAACCTACAATAAGCATCCCGCATTCAACCCGTAGGAATTCTTCTTCGGTATATGTAGAGACGACGTACCAGTGCAGCAATTTGGACAATTCGAACGGGAGGCGTGTCTTCGATATTCAACGCTGCCTGCGCAGAAAGAACAGACGGATCAGGCTGCTGGGGCTGTTTCTGTGCCTGCATCTGTTGATGTCTCTGCGTCATATGTTGCGCTGCTGTCTGTGCTGGCGCTGCCATCTTGGCTGTTGTCAAATAATGAACAATCCGTCAAGATTCAAAAGGTGAAAAGAAATTTCCCACTGCCATTGCTGCTCCCTGGGAACCCTAACCCACAATGGGACCTGCCTAACTGGGCATAAATAAGGGATCTTCGGCGCCTCGCGTGTCGCGTCACAACATGGCTGCTCCAGAGGACAAGGAAGCGTATAAAGAGGTATCATGGGGGATACTAAGGCGGTTTGTTGATAGTAGAGGCTACAAGCTGCTGTGTGGCATTATGTGAACTTGATCATCGAGGAAGAGGGAGAAGCTCTAGAAACGACAGCGACACCTCAATTCGTATCTGCTTTAGCGGACATGGTCTACGCACAAATTGGTCCCCGCCCTTGACTTGCTGTTATTGATAGTAGAATCCCTTGCAACGGATTTGGAGAGTTTCGCGGGACATGCAAAGAGAAGTATCATCAATGTTGAAGATGTCAAGGTATTATATTATGACTGTTTAGGTGGGTTGACTTTAGCTATGTTGTCGACGAAATGAAGGATTGGTGGGTCCATTGGGAGGTGGGACTGACTTTAGGGGGATGTGATACAAGAGTACATTGAAGGAATCGAGCGGAGGAAACGGTTGGAGAAAGAGAGCGCTCAGGAAACGAAGGGGACGGGAGGTGGACGGGGAAGAGGACGAGGACGAGGCAGAGGAGCACGGAATGCTAGTTAGGGGAACATGCAGTATGGGGGATGTACACTACTGTATAGTTCATGGAGTATATAAATATTGAATCTTGCGGTTATCATGATTGAGAACCAGCCCTTGTGCTGGGTGAGTGAACACTTGAGAATCTCCGTTCCGAGTAGTTTTCCCACACTTGACCTCACAGAGTTATATCACTGCGAGCCTATTGACAGCAGTTCCTCCAACGTCATTGTCTCTGGCCAACTAGTCCGCACCACATGATCCTGAATTTGAATCTCACTTCCCTTCGTTTCAACACAAATAACCCGTCCCGTCCATCCTACAATCAGGCCCCTTACTCCGAGTGATCTTACCCTTCACCTGTTCCACCGCCCACGAATACTGTTGATCCAATAACACCACGTCCGCACCAATATGTCTCGCAATATGTACAACTCCCTGTTCCGTGGCACAACTAATCACTCTGGTAGAATGCTCCACCTTTGTCACCACTTCCTCATTATCCAGCACATCCTGCACCGTCGGCGGACATATCAGGTACACATCCGCATACTGCGTCGATACCTCATACAAAGGTATCCGCTCTACTAAATCCTTCCATTAGAACAATCATCCATAGGGTGCAAGAATACCTGACTCAGAACGATTACCACTGATTTCCGTTTCGTAGGAATGGTTCTCCGACGAGAAGGCTCTGGCACCCCTTGATCCCGACTAAAATACCAATACAACGCCGCCCCCGTCGCAGCAGCGGTCAACGCCGCTATCCCCAAGGGAATCAATCCCCATCCCCGTGGTCGAGTCCTTCTCGTCTCTGGCATCTTCACAAACTCGTCGTCGTCGTGCACGTGTCCCCGGCCCTTTAAACCGGATCTTCCAACCAATCACCACCGCCCACCAAACATCGCTTTCCTCAAAAGTTGACTCCAACACCGGGTCCGCAAACATTTTCAACTCTTCGTGCCAATGGACGTCGCACAGCAGAAATTCACACACGCCACCGCACTGATAATCCACTGCTGGAGTGCCCTCGATATGGCCGTGCAAATGGAACTAGCGGGCCCCGAATCAAGTAACATCCGCGACTGGCTGGGCGGCTGCATCGTCGACATGTTTCCCTTCCCCCCCGCGCAGGGGGACAAAAAGCCCGATGCGGACGATCTGGAGCAAGTTCTACTACAAGTCCTGGAAGACGAGTTTGAACTGCGGCTGGAGGATGATTCTGCGTATCAGGTATGCACTCGGGAATGGGATGGAGGTAATAATGGGTAGGTTGCGGGGGATATTGTGAAGAGTTATGAGGCTTGTTTGGCGGGGGAGTTTGAGCATGTTGAGAGGTTGGAGAGGGTTTATGAGAGTTTGAGGAGACGGCCTAGGCAGGAGGTGAAGGTACAGGTTGAGGATGAAGAGAGTGAGTCCGGGGAGGAGATGACGGAGGAGGATACTAGGGAAGGCGGTGCAGATGGGAAGGACGGGCAGGGGATGGAGGTTGATGATGGGCCGGTCGTTGATGAGGATGGGTTTCAATTGGTACAGGGGAAGGGAAGACGGAGAGGGAGGTAGACTAGAGACAGGCATAACGAAGGGTCGGCGACGAGGCATTCAGGGATGATACGGCAGGGCACGGTAACGAGATTTGGGATACCCCTTCAAACAACGAAAATACTCCATCTTCAAACTACTTATCTACCCAACTCATAAGATTTGACATCTTTAAAACTCTCTTCTGAACAAACAACGAAAGTATTCACGAAAAAGGCACGTAAAAATTAATTTTGTCACAAAGCCAGACAAGCACAAATTCCACCCCTAATCCCGCGTCCCATCCATTCTCGTCCGAGCGAGCACCTTAGCATTTTCGAGATCACCACCAGCATCCCGTCGGGCCAGCCATGTCATTCACCTCGCCCACCTTCCTCGCTTCCACCGCCTCCTCATCCAAATCCCTCGACCACTCCCGCCAACGCGCCATCTCCCTCTACCGCCAATGGCAAAGAGCCGTACCCCCCCTCTCTTGCGCAATCCCCCATTCTCTGCCCTTTCTGTTTAGGTTACTAAGCATATATGTTAGGCCCCCGAGATAGTCGAGACGTACGGCCTAGTGATCCCCGTATCGGCAGTCCGCTCGCGAATCCGCCAGGAATTCGAGCGACATCGCTATGTGCAGGAATTGCCTGTCATTGACGTGCTCCTGTTCAAGGGATTGGCCGAGTATCAGGTACCCGAACGAGTGAGTAGAGGCTAATAGTGGTGTAGGAGACGATGAATTTCTGGAAGTGGGTTATCCTGGGATGCCGCTGATGGTAGACAAAGCACGCATGTTATGCAGTATTTTAGGGACATTGAGGAGCCGAGGTCGAGGTTACCCTCGGGGTTTGTGGGCAAGTTTTTGGAGGGCAAGGCGTGATGGATGGATGGATTGCTCTGCGGGGAGGGGTGGGATTGGAGGGCTTGCGGCTGCGTTGTTGGGGGTAGGTCCATCTGAGAAGAACTCGATAGAGTGTAAATATAAGGAAGATTGCATAAACTATGATGATGAAGAAGTGAAGGTGTTTATAAGTGTAGCATTGCATTGGCTCATTTTCAATGGCCGTGCCAGGTATCTTACTTTCTATATCCCTTTAAGCAACCCAGAACGTTTTCACCATCTCAATCCGTTCCCTCTGTGCCCCGTCCGCCATCCGCTCCACTTCCTCAAACACACTCTTCCATTTCTCCTGCGGCACAAACACCGTCGCAATGCTAAACCTCCCACACCATCTCAGGCTATCAAGTAACGCAATACTCTGATCGACCCATCTCGCATCACGGTCCGGCACAGATAATATCGCGTCTAGGAAAGCTTCTAGGAATGCGGAATCGAGGCCCACGGGGCCGAATAGGAAGGGGAATCTGGAGGGGTTGAGATTGAAGAGGGTGTGGAGCAGGCAGGATTTGTGGAGGGTGGATTTGTTGCTTTGGCGGAGGAGTTTTTCTAGGGATGATAGGGTGACATGAGTCAGTGGGGCAGGGGCAGGGAGAGAGAGAGAGGGTTGGACTGGTTGAGGTGATACTGTAGGGGGAATTGAGGTGATGGAGAGTTTAGGTTCTTTTTTGGTAGTAGGGGCTTCTGTCTTTGGAGGTTGGGACGGAAGACTCGGTGAACTATCTAGTTCTTGGATCAATATTTGTTTCCCCTTCTTGGTCTCCGTCGTCGAGGCTGGGAGGGATGGGGATTTAAAGGTCGAAGTTTTAGGACGCGGTGATGGTATCCCTTTCACGGACGGGGTAGTCGTAGACTTCTGCGCAGCTGAAGATGTCGATGACTGTTTTTCTGGATTTTGGTTAGAGTCTCTTGAACGTTGATTAGACTTCTCCTTGGCAGCATCCTGACCGTTAATCAGTGAGCCCAGTCGACTTAATACCTTGATCTTCTTCTCTGCAAATTCTATCCGAGCAAGTTCATCCTCGATACTCTCGTTCTTTGGATCCAGTTGAGCCGCAGCCGTCAAATCTACAGTCACTTGACGTCTTCAGCACGATAATACCATTCCTTGCCTCCCTCAAATTCCCCAATTGTCGCCTCGCAATGGCTCTCCGCCAAAGTGCCTTTGCTCAGTAGTTTTCAGAAAATATATACCTTTGCGTTCTTAGTATCCTGACTCAACGCATGGGTGCAGTCCCTCTCAGCATCTTCCCACCTACTATCAGTCTTACCCCCAAGTTCCCGACCTCTCCAATTTGATATTCGTCATCGCGCGATTCGAATAATACACTGCATTCGACGGATCAACTTGAATCTACAACGTCACCCCTGAAACCCGAAATAGAATAGTTACCGCTATAGATCAGCCCCTGACATAGACTCGTGCTTTACCTTGTGAATATTTCTCCAGCGCCTCCTTGAATTTGCCCTGCTTGAACAACCCATTCCCTTGGTCCTTCAACTTCTCCGCCTCCACAGCACTCATCCTTATCCCACGCTGGCAAGACTAATAGCCCTGCACGTCTGCAGTACAATGCCCTTGTGATGGAGGAGGTATATCCCTCGCTATCGATCTGCCTCGGGCCGTCGCGCAATAAGTGTGAAAAAAGGTCTATCACAGAGAACGTGGCGATCAAAATGATCGGCGGCCCGTGGGGGTGAAGCACTTTGAATGATAGATGTCCAATCATAAAGACACGCATCGGCCCGTAGTCCCGGGAACAATTTCACAATGGGGCGATAGGAAAAATACAGGGTGGACAAGGAGGGCACATGACCGTGTCAGATGGGTGGGCAGACAGACCGACGGAGTGGCTTGATAAATTATCCATTTCTTATGCTTGTGTATGACGGGACGGGGTGGGATAGAGTTCGGAGTTGCACGAGGAAGTAAGGCGGATCTGGGCGCTAAAGAATAAACGAGCGAGATCCACATTGGGGGAGGAAATTTGGGGTCCGAGAAGGGGCGCGAGCGCGCGCGCATGTGCGGATAGTTGGGGATTCGGGTATGTAGTACGAAATGAAATCGGCTGTCCCGACTGATAGATAAGGAATTTATTTGGTAGCGCAGTTAGTTGCTCCTTGGTTGGTCTTCCCCAGAAACCCCGACATACGGACTTGTTCCAACGATTTTTTCCAGCGGTTTCGATCCCACGTCGCGTCACATCACAAGTGAATAAAGAACTTTGATGATGGTGACGCCCTTCCGGTGCAAATGGCTTCCCCAGATTTGTGGCATGCAACTGTAACTCGAGGGAGCGGATTTCATTGGTTGTGGTGGGATATTGCAACCGATCCGCGCACTGTGTCCCCCACGGAAATTCACCGCTGATCCATGATTTGCGACAGCGAAACAGGAACAAGGGGCACGTGGTTCCTAGTCTAAGAAAAAAATAATGGCATATAAAAGAATGGCCTCATCCCGCCTCCCTTGTCTCTCATCTGCACAGCTTCCCTCGAGCGGTCTACACAGCATACACAACATCCTTGAGAATGTATTCCTCGAACTATGCTCCCCAAATACACGTCCGGCTTAACCGTGCGCGGGCACAGTATGTCAAAATTGCGAGACAAAGGAAGTATTCGCCGGAGATATTCGTTCCGTTGGAGACGCCGCGACTGATGCTCACGTTCTCACAGGAACAGAGACGGCATTCCACGGGCTTCGCGGGGGACAGAATCTCTGGAAAGGAGCGCGAAACAGACGGCGAAGCATGCTGGATCATCTACCACAAAGACGCCCCCCTCGAACAAATCGGCTCGATCTCCTTATTCGAGTTCACTCCCGTGGACGCCAAAGTCGCCTCCGCAATGCTCGCATATACCCTCCTCGAGACACATCGCGGCAAGGGATACATGACCGAGGCGTTGAGCGAGATCGTGCGCTTTGCATTCGAGTCGATGGGATTGCAGAGGATCGAGGCGCGGATAAGGGTTACCAATGATGCGTCCAGGTCGGTGGTTCATAGACTGGGATTCAAGAATGTCGGGTGTGTGAGACAGGGAAAGTGGGCTTTGGGAGGGGACTCTGGGATTCAGATTGTTGAGACGGACGTTTGGATGTTGAAGAAATCTGATTGGGAGGCTCATGACAATGGTCTGTTGATTGTTGCGAGCTTGTAAGGATGGGTCGGGGAATGGAGTATTGGCGTAACGGTATTTTATGGCGCATGGACTGGAAAGATTGTATGGTTATGGGCGTATGTTAAGAGTGGGATCGATACTTTCTTTATCTGTTGAAGTTGCTCGATGTCTCAGCTCAGATCATATTCATACCCGTGGAGAAGCATATATATCAATGATAAGATATGAAACCAGAAATCTCCTTCAGTTCTTTGTATCTTAATAGAAGAGCGGAAGCGAGTCCTACTCAATCCGTTGCTTATTAATAACGAAGTTACTCTTTGCCGGGATGGAAGTGCATTGCGACATCCGGCTGTTCCGATTCGGACAGTCAATGGCCTGGAATAAACTTAACTTTGGCCCACCTCTTTGTTTAGTTGGACTTATTCGTTAATGAATCCAAAACATTGTATTGATTTCTAGAGTCTCCGTTAGACAACCTTCCACATTAAACCAAAATTTCCTTCCTACAGCCTCGCCTTCGCCTTATCCTTCATAGCCTTCTTCCTCTTCGTCTCCTCAATAAAAGCAAGAATATTCGGCAAAGCATCATTATTCCTATCCCGTTCCCTCAAAGCCTGACACTCCCTCAAATTCGCCTCATGCAATTTCCCCCTCAACGGCCCCCGAATCAACTCCCTCGTCGTCTTTATGGCACTCTGACTATACCCGGCCATCCGCTCCGCGACCTCCAACACCCTGTCCAGGAAACCCTCCGCTGGGAGGACCTTGGTGATTAGTCCGGCGGTGTTTAGTTCCTCTGCGGTCATGACTTCGCCGGCGATGAGCAGAGCCGCGGCCTTGGGGTGGCCGAGGTGCAGGGGGAAGGTCACGCTTGAGCAGCCTTCTGCGGCGAGGCCCCAGCGCATGAAGGGGGTGTGGAAAGTAGCGTGTGGGACAGAGTAGATTAGGTCGTTTAGAGTAAGCGAGGTCACGCCGATGCCTGAGGTTAGTGGGTGTATTCAAGTGCATGTACCGATTGCAGGACCGTTGACAGCAGCAATGAGAGGCTTGGGACTATCGATCATTGTGTTGATAAGTTCGCTAGAATTAGTATTTTCCGTGAAATGGAAATACTAAAGATCTGAGAACCGGTCCCCTTGAGCTCCCGGTCCAATGAAGGCGGAATCAGGGGACAAATCGGCGCCTCCGTGTCAGCTCATATTCAATTACCGCGAGGGATACCCGTTGTGTAATACTTTCCTCGTCCGGTTTGGACGATGATCTTCACATCGTCGCTGGCAATTGCCCATTGCAAGGCTGTGGTCCAGTCCTGCCGTCAGCACGCGCTATTCATACGCAGCAGGATCTACCCGACTGAGCTGCGGATTGAAAGCATTCCCTCGATGAGGACGGTTGAACTCGATGATGCACACTCCACTGGGTCGCACAGTAACAGCTATCGTCTCTAGGGTCGGCGATGAAGACATGTTTTTGAAGACTGTCAAGGAGAAGAAGCGGCTCGTGGAATTCTCCGTGTCAGGTCGTCAACGACTGTGTGGGGCCCGGGGGTGACGGTCCGGCGAGATCTCCTTTTCTGTAGATAAATATGTAGATAAATAAATACACCCCTGACATAAACAATCCTACGTAAATGTAACTTTCTTGCCCTTCAGGCGACGTGGAAGATCACCACTTTCCCACATTCCAGCTTGTCTGCCCCTTTTCTTCGCCTTCGTTCCGCCTCCGTGGCAGCAGGTACCTTACTCTCCCAATCCAGCGTTCTTGGCGCAGACTGTCCACGATGCACGCTCTTGCCTCTCTTTCTCTCGCGGCCGCGTTCCTGTCCAGCGTCAACGCATTCTATCTCCCTGGCGTTGCTCCCACCACATACCACGAATCAGACATTGTGCCCGTCTACGTCAACACACTGACTCCCTCTCTATCACAGAACGACCAACAACTCCGCAGCGTCATCTCCTATGACTGTACCCGTCTTCCCTGAGAATAATACTAATCCTAGACTACGACCCGAAATTCCATTTCTGTGTCCCCCCCGATGGTCCCAAGAAACAGTCCGAATCACTCGGCTCGATCCTCTTTGGCGACCGAATCTTTTCGTCCTCCCTATCCCTCAAAATGCTCCAAAATTCAACCTGCAACGTCCTCTGCACGACAAAAATCCCCGCCGCCGTAGACGGTGTCTCAGACGGCCAATTCATCAATGAAAAGATCGCGGAGAGTTATTCCATGAATTGGTTGATTGATGGCTTACCAGCTGCGCGCATCCACATCGATCCACAGAGTGGCGAGCGGTTTTACTCGGTTGGATTCGAGTTGGGCAGCCTGGATAATGCTGGGACACCGCTTTTGAACACGCACTATGATATCGTCGTGGAGTATCACGTATGGATCCCTTTTGTTGGGCTGGGGAGTTGATGGTAGACCGTGGCGAGAGATCAGTATCGTGTGGTGGGGTTTATTGTGCAGCCTTCGAGTCGGGCTGTTACGCTTGATGCGGCTGGGAATGCGAATTGCGAGACAGATCGTGCGCTGGTCGTTAATGAAAATACGGAAACGGAGGTTACATATACTTACAGCGTTGAATGGAGGGTAACATCACCTTGCTTGGGATATGTTAATGAGTAGTATTCCAACCAGAAATGGGCGACCAGATGGGATAAATATCTACATGTGTTCGATCCTCGAATTCACTGGTTCAGTCTCGTCAATTCTGCTGTTATTGTCATTTTCCTGACTGGAATGGTTGCCATGGTCCTTCTCCGCGCACTACACAAGGATATCGCAAGGTACAACGAACTTGGCCTCTGAATAACGATAGATACAATCAAATGGATATGCAAGAGGATGTTCAGGAAGATTCCGGTTGGAAATTAGTCCACGGAGACGTCTTCCGTCCACCCAAGCATACTCTCCTATTATCTGTCCTCCTTGGCAGCGGATCTCAATTATTCATGATGGTCGGCGCGACAACAAGTACTAATCCCTCAAAACTACTTTCTGACAACAGTCTTTGCGTTATTGGGATTCCTCTCACCTAGTAATCGTGGTGCTCTCGGAACCGTCATGATCATTCTATACGTCTTCTTCGGCTTCGTAGGCGGTTTCGTCTCCTCATACACCTACAAAAACCTCGGCGGTGAAAACTGGAAACTCAACATCGCCCTCACCCCGATCCTCGTCCCCGGGTTGGGGGGGGGGGGGGCCCCGGCCGCCCCCCCCCGGCGGCGGGGGGACGCCGAGCAGAAAGTGGGGGAGCGAGTATAGATAAGGAGCGAGAT
>Ga0302325_10021525_pt1 | contig 13501 bp, 12 predicted proteins | sample Palsa_T0_2_FD_201948 | JGI IMG/M metagenome (GOLD analysis project Ga0302325, IMG submission 201948) | Peat permafrost microbial communities from Stordalen Mire near Abisko, Sweden - Palsa_T0_2 | ecosystem: Environmental > Terrestrial > Soil > Palsa > Peat permafrost | place: Sweden: Abisko... | reverse complement strand
TGCTGCCTCCCGTAGGAGTCTGGACCGTGTCTCAGTTCCAGTGTGGCTGGTCGCTCTCTCAAGCCAGCTACCCATCGGAGTCTTGGTAGGCCGTTACCCCACCAACTAACTAATGGGACGCAGTCCCCTCTTCGCGCGGATTGCTCCTTTCATCGTCTCGGGATGCCCCGAAACGATCGTATGCGGTATTAGCTAACCTTTCGGCTAGTTATTCCCCACGCGAAGGCAGGTTGACCACGTGTTACTCACCCGTCTGCCACTGGGTATTGCTACCCCGTTCGACTTGCATGTGTTAGGCACGCCGCCAGCGTTAGTCCTGAGCCAGGATCAAACTCTCCATAAAAAATTATGGAGCCTTTATCCGGCTCTCAAACCCTAATGATTTGTACGAAATCTCGCGACCCAAAAGACATTGCCGATTGACGTTGTCTTGAAGCGTCGGAGACCCACAGACATTTGCGCTTGCTGCACTGTTCAGTTTTCAAGGAGCGAAACTACCGACCGCATGACGAAGGGCGGCGCCACCGACCAGGTCGGGGCATCGCCGCGTCAAGGGCCGACGGCTATCATATCGCTGCCCATACGGGCTGTCAAGGAATGATCGCGCTGCGGGGTCTAAGAGATATCGAATGCTCTTCGATCACGTCGACCTTCGGGTCAGCGACCTCACGAAGGTCCGCCACCTTTACGATACCCTACTCCCGGCAATTGGTTGCAGCCGCGTCGTCGAGGACGCCGATTCGATCTGCTACTACGTCCCGGGCGAGGAGCGCGCCCCATTCTTCGGCATCGACGTGGACCCGGACCACCGGCCGAACGGGAGCCGCCTCGCGCTCCGGGCAGCGAGCCGCGCGGAGGTCGACCGCCTGGCCGAGCTCGCTCGCTCCGCCGGGGCGGCAGCCTACGAGCCACCACACGTCTGCGAGGAGTACACGCCGTTCTACTATGCGGCGTTCTTCGAAGACGCCGACGGGAACAAGCTCGAGATCTGCTTTCGAGCCGCTCCTACCTAAGCGGCATCCCTCACTCGTAGGGTAGGCGCCATCCCTTGAGCGAGGACCGTCTGACCGAGCGCCGCAGCAGGATTGCGAGAGGCGCGAGGCAGCCGATAGGAGCGCGACACGAGGTCGCGCGACGAATGTGTCCGAGCTTAACGGGATGGCGCCTACATCTTGCGCGACATCGTCTTCGCCTGCATGTAGAGCAGCAGATAGTCGCGCCCGCCGGCTTTGCTGTCGGTGCCCGACATGTTGAAGCCGCCGAAAGGATGCACGCCGACCATCGCACCGGTGCTCTTACGATTGAAGTACAGGTTGCCGACGAAGAACTCGGCGCGAGCGCGCTCGATCTTTTTCTCATCGCTTGTGTAGAGCGAGCCGGTCAAGCCGAACTCAGTGTTGTTCGCGATGGCGAGCGCGTCGTCGAAATCCTTGGCTTTGATCACGGCCAGAACCGGGCCGAAGATCTCCTCTTGTGCGATCGTCGCGTCGGGCGCGACGTCCGCAATCACGGTCGGCTCGATGAAGTAGCCCGCGGCATCCGCGCGCTTTCCGCCCGCGATCAGCCGTCCTTCGGAGCGGCCGCGCTCGATGTATCCGGTAATCGACTTGAGCGCGCTTTCGTTGACGACCGGGCCCATGAAGTTCGCGGGGTCGCGCGGATCGCCGACGGTAATCGTGGCGACGCGCCGGCCGAGCTTTTCGAGAAACTCGTCGTAGACGCCGGCTTCGACGATCGCGCGCGAGCACGCCGAGCACTTCTGTCCTTGAAACCCGAATGCCGACACCGCGACGCCTTCGACCGCCGCATCGAGGTCGGCGTCGGCCGACACAATGATCGAATCCTTACCGCCCATCTCGGCGACGACGCGCTTGATCCACTTCTGGCCCTTTTGCGGCTTCGCGGCGAGCTCGTTGATCCGCAGGCCGACTTCTTTGGATCCCGTGAATGAAATGAAGCGGATCTCCGGATGCGACACGATGAGGTCGCCGATCTCGCTCCCCGAGCCCGGGATGAAGTTCACGACGCCCGGCGGCACGCCGATCTCGTGCAGCAAGTCGACGAACCACGCGGCGATCACCGCGGCGTCGCTCGAAGGTTTGAGCACGACGGTGTTGCCGCACACGATCGCGGCCGCCGTCATGCCGATCATGATCGCGCCCGCGAAGTTCCAGGGCGGAATCACGGCTCCGACGCCGAGAGGAATGTAGACGAGTTCGTTCTGCTCGCCTTCCATCGGCACGACGGGTTGCGGCTGCGCGTACCGCAGCGCTTCGCGCGCGTAATACTCTAAGAAGTCGATCGCCTCGGCAATGTCGCCGTCGGCTTCGGGCCAGCTCTTGCCGACTTCGTACACCAAAAGCGCGTCGTACTCAAAACGGCGCTCGCGCAGCTTTGCCGCCGCCTTGAAGATAAACGACGCTCGGTCTACGAGCGACCGGTGCCGCCAGGAGTCGAAGGCGCGCGCCGCGGCCGCAATGGCCTCAGCCGCCTGCTCCTTGGACGCGGCGCTGGTCACGCCGACGACTTCGCTCGGGTCGGCGGGATTGACGGATCGAATCCGCTTCTCCGTCTCGATCGTTCGCCCGTCGATCACGAGCGGATAGTGCCGACCGAGCTTGCTCTTCACCGACTCGAGCGCGGCGCGCATGGCGTGCGCATCGCTTGGGTCGCGGAAATCCTTAACGCGTTCGTTTTGAAAGGGCGTAACATCGGCGGAGGTCATCGTCGCAGTGCTCATATCGCTATAGTACCAGCCCTTCGAGGGCGCGCCTTCACCGGCGGCGAGATGCCGCCGGCGGGCCCCGCTTGGTTGGGGCGAGAACGGTAGCGACGTATGACGCAGCTCGTGGCCGTCGCGATCGCCGCGTTTTTCTTAGGGCTCGGGATGGCCGGCGAGCCGTTCGCCCCGCTTCACGCGCTGCTGGCCTTGACGATTCTGCTGCTGATCGCCGTCGCGCTCGACCGCCGTCAGTCGCCGCTTATCGTCTTCCTCTTCGGACTCTGCGGCGTGCTGCTGACCTGCGACCTCCAGCACGGTGAGATCTACCCCGGCACCGGCATCGTCGGTATCGGCCTCGGCGGCCTCGCCGCAGCCTCGCTCGGGCGACGAACGGCTCCAACCTTCGTCGCAGCGATCGGCGCGGTCGTCGGGACGGGCTTGTACTTCCTTCTATAAGGGGCTAGGTCGGCGCGCCGGCCGCCGCGCGCGCCCCGCCGCGCAGCGCTGCTATCAACCGTCCCGGATCCTCGGCTCGCATCAGCGCCTCACCGACGAGAAATCCGCGCGCGCCCGAAGCGCGCAGCCGCGCGACGTCCGACGGATCGCGCATTCCGCTTTCGGTCACCGCGAACACGTTTGCCGGCACCTTCGGCAAGAGGTGCTCGCTGACGGCGAGGTCCGTTTCGAGCGTTCGCAGATTTCGGTTGTTGATCCCGACCAAACGTGCCCCCGCCGCGACGGCGCGCGCCAGTTCGCTCTCGTCGTGCGCTTCGACGAGCACGTCGAGTGCGTAGATCGCCGCTTCTTCCATACACGCTGCGAGCGCGTCGTCGTCCATCCCGGCGACGATCAGTAGTACGCAATCCGCCCCGTACGCCGCCGACTGCGCGATCTGATATCGCGTCCAAAGGAAATCTTTGCGCAGGAGCGGACGCGAGGTCACGAGCCGCACGTCGTCGAGATATCGCAGCTCCCCAAGGAAATGATCGCGTTCGGTCAGCACGCTGATCGCATCGGCGCCGGCCGCATCGTAGATGCGCGCGAGCCCCGGCGGATCGAAGCTGCGCGCGATCAGGCCGCTCGACGGTGAGGCGCGTTTCATCTCGGCGACGATTGCTTCGCCCGATGCGCATTCTAACGCGGCCAGAAATCCGCGGCGCTGTCCGGCGCGCGCGAGCGCGCGCTCGCGAACCGCGGCATAGGGCTCGCTCCGTTCTTCCTGCTCGAGCGCGACCGCTTTCGCGGCGTAGATCGTCTGCAGCGTATCGATCATGAAGCAGTCGTGTGGGCCGTTTAGGTAGGGCTGGGCGTGGACGTCGGTGAGCTCGACGGCGTCGTCGTCGGCGTGGGCGTCGGAACCGGTTCCGGACCGACCATAACGGTCGACCCGACGGCATCGTGCCGAACGGTCACGTTCTTACCCGTGGCTCCCGCCGCAAAGGTGATTCTACGAACGTATACCCCGCCTCGGTTCGCGCGCTGCTGATTGGGATTCCATGTATCGTCGAGCGCGCTGACCGTTTCGTTGCGCCGCCCGACGAAAATCTCGGTGGTACGCGCACCGATGAAGACGTTGCCGCCGCTGGAGTCTGCGGCTCCGCCGCCGAAGTCGACCGCCCCGCGAACCGTTACCGGCACGATGGGCGTCAGCGCATCGGCATACGCATAGTTCGCCTGCTCGAAGTGCTCGCCGAACGCGGTCACGTTGACGTTGCCGTCGGTGAGGAGGTCGGCTACCTTGGCCGACACGTCGGCATCGTGGCCTGCGCTGTTGTTCAGCGTGATCGACGGTCCCGTTGAGTACGGCGATGCCGTTGCAACGGGCACGGCGAACGCGCCCACGCCGAAATCGTTGCCGCGAATGACGCACGAGCTGCAGGTGAGCGTTCCGCCCGGCACCACCGCACCGTTGACGTTACGCAAGCCGGAGACGATCCCAGCACCGAACGCGACGTCGCTCGCGCTCACCGTGGACAGCACGTCAATCGAGGCGTAGAACGCTTTCGATCCGGGGAGCGTGATCTTCGACGCGCCGACGTAGATATCGCCAAGCGTAACGCTGGCGGGTGGGGCAACCTCGAGCGTCGTGTATGCGCTATGCGCCGGCGCGTGCACGATCTGCTCGAAAAGCGTGTCCTCGCCGAGCCCGTTGACGAACGCGCCGTTCTTCGGCGAGGAGCCGAAATTTGGTCCGCTGATCGTCACGCTCGTGGGGACGACGATTGGAAACTTCTCGCCGTTCGCCGCATCGTAATCGCCGCTCGCAAGGGTGATGGTCACGCCCATTGGTGAGAGCGATTTCGCCGACGCGAGCACGGCGACGGCCTTGGTCAGCGTCTTGTACGGTTTCGCCAAGCTGCCGTTTCCGCTCGTATCGCTGCCGTTGTTGGCGTCAACGTACAGCGCCATCAGCGGCGCGATGGTCGGCGTCACGGGACCCGGCTGTCCCCAGCGCGTGCACGCGGTTCCGCTCACGATACCCGCGAGCGCCAATGCGGAGACAACCGCGAAGAACAGGCGCGCGAACCAGGGACTCTGCATTGCGCCCACCTTTGCCGCGCCTCGCCGAAGGACCTCGGGGAGTCCCGCTGCGCGCTCCTGAAGAGATGAAGCGATGATTGGGACGCCCGTACGCGAGATCGTCCGCGCCGTCGACGACGCTGCGACCGAGTGGAGCGACTCGACGAGCGCGCGACGCGCCGATGCGCGTGCGGCTGTCGCGGTAAGGACCGGATACTCGCTTGCTGCGGTCGAGTACGCATTCGATCGCCTCTTCGGCACGCTGCGTCGCGGCGCGCTCGAAGCCATCATCACCGAGGAACTCGGCGCGCTCGACGTGCTCGACGGCTTTACCGCACTCGCGGCGCGCCCGAGCGCGCGCGCGCTTCCGATCGGCCGCGTCTGTATCATTTCCAGCCGCACCACGATCGGCGTCGCGCTGCTTCCGGCGGTCTTCGCCCTCTGCGCCAAGTGCGACGTGCTGGTGAAGGATCGCGAGGATCGCTTGGTCGCGGCTTTTCTGGAATCGCTAACCGAGCGTCTTCCCGCGCTCGCCGGCGCGTGCGCGGCACACGCCTGGTCGAGCGAAGACGACTCCGGCGATTTGAGCGCGTTCGACGCCGTCGTCGCGTTTGGCAGCGATGCCGCCATCGCCGCGATTGCATCCGGCCTGCCGGCAGCGACGCGTTTTCTCCCGTTTGCTTCCAAAGCGAGCGCGGGGTACGTGACGCGCGAATCGCTTACGACGACCGCAGCCGCCGCAGCCATCGCGCGCGGTGCCGCAACCGATCTCGTGCTTTACGAAACCGAGGGCTGCCTTTCGCTACACGCGCTCTTCGTCGAAGCGGGCGGCAACGTCACGCCGAACGAGTTCGCGGACCTGCTCGCCGACGCGATTGACGACGCCGCGCTCAGACTCGCACCGGCGGACGTGGAGCCTTTTTCGACGGCGCAGCGCGCGATGGCACGCGACGCCGCGCTCTTCGGCGACGCTCGCGAGGTTTATTCCGGCGCGCACGGCGCCTTCTTAGCGGTCCTCGACGCTCCATTCGATGAGGCCCCGCTGCTGCTGTCGCGATCGATCGGCATTCGATGCGTCGATCGGCCGGCGGATGCGACGGAATACTTGCGCCATCACGGCATGACGCTCGAAGGGCTCGCGGTCGCCGGAACTCGGCCGGACGTACTCGACCTTGCCCTCGCAAGCGGGGCGTCGCGCATCGCGCCGTTTGGTTCGCTGCAAGCGCCGCCGCTGCGGGCATTTCACGGCGGCCGGCGACGCATCGCCGACTTCGTGCGCTGGGTCGGCGACGAATCGTGACCATTCCGGGACCGCGCAGCGCGGCAGCGACCGCGAGGCTCAAGGCGCGCGAGCAGCGCAACGTCACGTTTGTCTCCGACGATCTCCCAATCGTGTGGGAATCCGCCTCGGGGGCAACGGTGCGCGACGTAGACGGCAACGAGTATATCGACTGCACGGCGGCCTTCGGCGTCGCCAATACGGGGCATTGCAACGCGTATGTCGCCGACGCGGTCGCCGCTCAGGCCCACCGCCTGATGCACGGCATGGGTGACGTTCACCCGAATGCGACTAAGATCGAGCTTCTGGAGCGGCTCGCCGAGATTCTTCCGCCGTCGCTGGAGCGCACGTTTCTGGCCACGACGGGATCCGAGGCCGTCGAAGCGGCCTTGAAAACGGCTGTGCTCGCGACCGGCAAGTCGCGCTTCGCCGCGTTTCGCGGCGGCTATCACGGGCTCTCGATCGGTACGCTGGGCGTCGGCGGCATCGAGCGCTTTCGCACACCGTTCGCCGCGCTGCTCGCTCGCGAACCGTTGCTACTCGAGTTTCCGCGCGCCGCACCCGGGGTCGACGCGCGCTCGGCCGCGGGCGAAGCCGACGACCTGCTCGCGCGCGACGACGTTGCCGCGCTGATCGTCGAACCGATCCAGGGGCGCGCCGGCGCGGTCGTCCCCCCCGCGGGATATCTCGCCGAGCTACGCCGCGTCTGCGACCGGCGCGGCATCGTGATGATCGTCGACGAGATTTACACGGGCTTCGGACGCACTGGTGACTGGTTCGCGATCGATGCCGACGCTATCGTTCCCGACATTCTCTGCATCGGCAAGGCGTTCGGATCCGGCGTTCCAATTAGCGCTGCCGTCGGAACGGCGTCCGTGATGGATGCATGGCCGCACTCGACCGGCGAAGCGCTCCATACATCGACCTACCTCGGCAACCCGCTGGGGTGTGCGGCAGCGCTCGCAACGATCGAGGAGTTGCGGCGGCACGCGCTGCCGGAGCGTGCCGAGCGGCTCGGACGCGATCTTGGGGATCGGCTCGCGTCGCTGCTGCGCATCGAGCACGTCGTCGACGTACGCGGACGAGGCTTGCTCTGGGGGGTGCAGCTCGTCGACGCACCGCGCGCGGCCGCGACGGTCGGCCGCGCTTTGCGCGCCGGAGTCATCCTGCTGCAGTCCGGAGTTGACGGCGACGTGGTCACGATCGCGCCGCCGCTGATCATCGAAGAGGCCGCGCTGCATCGCGCGGTCGAGACACTTTCCGCCGCCATCGAGGAGCAACGATGAATCGCTATCGGATCGGCATCGTCGGAGCCGGCTTCGGCGTCCGCGCGCATCTCCCGGCACTAAAGAACCATCCTCGCTTCGAGGTGGTCGCGCTCGCTTCGCCGCGCAGCGCCGCGACTGCCGCCGGCGAGCACGGAGTTCCTCATGCGTTCGCATCGTGCGCGGAAATGCTCGCCGGGTGCGAGCTCGATGCGGCGATCGTCGCGTCCCCGCCGTTCGCCCATTACGACGACGTGCTGGCGGCGCTCTCCGCCCGCAAGCACGTCCTCTGCGAAAAGCCGTTTACAACGCGCCTCGCGCAAGCACAGACGCTCGTCGAAGCCGCGCACCTTGCAAAGACCGCGTGCGGGATCGTCCACGAGTTCCGGTTCGTACCGGAGGCCATCGCGCTCAAGGAGCTGATCGTCAACGGTCACCTCGATCCGCTGCGCAACATGGAGATCACGTTGCTGCGATCGAGCCTCCGGCGCCACGAACGCCGGCCGCGGGGTTGGTGGTTCGAGCGCGAACGAGGCGGAGGGCTGACGGGTGCAGTGCTCTCGCACTTGATCGATCACGCCACTTGGCTTGCGGGCTCGCCGCCGCGGCGTGCCATCGGTTTCCACCGGCGGGCCAACTCCGAACGCATCGACGAGCAGGGCGCCTTCGAGTCGAGCGCCGACGACGCCGGCTTCGCCCTGCTCGAATATCCCGGCGGATTAGTCGCGCGTCTCTGCGCCGACGGCACCACCGCTATCGAAGCCTATACGTGCGCCGTCCATGGCGAACTCCGCACCGCCGTTGCGAGCGGCCCGGCGATCCTCGATCTCACGCTCTACGCCGTCGACGGCGAGCACACCGAGGAGCTTCAGTGCAAACCATCGCCGTATCAACGGTTCGCGGCCCTGGGCGGCGACGTGCCCGCGCTCATGGAGTTGTACGACGAGTTCGTCCAATGCATCGAAGGGAAGCCCAACGCGCTGCCGAGCTTCGACGAAGCGCTGCGCACCCAAGAGACGCTTGCCGCGCTCGGCTACGAATCCTGACCGGTGAGGTGACGCCAGAGCATCCCGAGCGCGATCGTCGTCGCGCGCCCGGCGATCGTTTCGCGGTCGCCGGCTAAGTCTAGGCGCGCGGTCGCGCTGCGGCCGTCCGCGTCGTCCACCGCGAGCCAAACCAATCCCACCGGCTTCTCCGGCGTCCCGCCGTCGGGGCCCGCGATGCCGGTCGTCGCGACTCCCACCGCCGCAGACAAGCGCACGCGCACGCCGCGTGCCATCTCGCGCGCCGTTTCCTCGCTAACGGCCCCGTATCGCGCGAGAGTCTCGTCACTCACGTCCAACATCCCCGCCTTGACGGCGTTCGCATACGCAACGATGCCGCCGGCAAAGGTTTTCGACGCGCCCGGGACGGCAGTCAATGCCGCGGCGATCCGGCCGCCGGTGCACGACTCAGCGACCGCAAGCGTTCGATCCCGCGGCCGCAGGAGCGCGTGAACTGCGGCGGCCGGCGTATCGGCATCATATCCGAAGACGAATCCGTGTAGGCGCCGCGCGATCTCGGTCTCGAGCGGCGCGATTGCCGCCTGCGCCGCATCGCGCGACGGCGATTTCGCCATCACCTTGACGTCGGCACGGAAATCGTGCGCCAGCACCGCGATCTTCGGGTTCTCCGACGCGCGAAACAGATCGGCGATGCGATGATCGATCTCCGACTCTCCCAAACCGATCGTGTGGATCACGCGCGTGTAGATCGCCTCACCGCATCCCAGCCGCTCGCGCAGAAACGGCAGCAGGTGATCGTCGAGCATCGGCTTCATCTCGCGAGGCACGCCCGGCATGCACGCAACGAACTTGCCGGCTCCGTCGAAGGCAATGAAGCCCGGCGCGGTTCCGTGCGGATTCGGCAGCGGGCGGCTTCCGCGCGGAAGCTCCGCCTGTTTACGATTGTTCGCCCGCATCGGCCGGCCGAACCGCGCGAAGACCTCCTCCATGTGACGCAGCGCCGGCTCGTACAACTCGGTATCGAGCTGGAGCGCATCGCAGACCGATTCTTTCGTGAGATCGTCGACCGTCGGGCCTAGTCCCCCCGTCATCACGACGCCGTCGCAGCGCCGCAGCGCGGAACCGACGGCAAACGAGATCCGCGCGCGGTTATCCCCGACCGCGTGCGTTGCGTGCACGTCGATTCCGTTTTCCGCGAGTTTCGCAGCGATGAACGTCGTGTTGGAGTCGACCAGTTGCCCGAGCAAGATTTCGGTGCCGACCGCAATGAGCTCAACGCTCGGCATCGCTGCGTTCGAACCAGTCCGGGTACGTAAAACGGACTTCCGCGCCGAATCCGCGCGCGGCCTCGATCATCGCGTCACGCCGCACCTGCGACTCCTCCGGCCCCGGATGGGCCGCCTTCGTGCGCGCGCGGGCGACGGCGAGATGCTCGATGAAACGCGCGAACTTGGCGTCCATCACGCGCTGCAGCGCGTTCTTCAGCGCTTTCCCGACGCGCGGCGCGAGGCCCGTCGTCGAGATCGCGATGCGCACCGGGCCGGCTTTCGCGATCGCCGCCATAGCGACGAAGCCATAGGTTGGCTGATCGATGCAGCACAGCAAGAAGCGGTATCGGTCCGCGAGCCGGCGCAGCCGCGCCGAGAGCTCGCCATCTTGCGGAGTGGAAATCACGAAGAAGACGCCGTCGAGTTCCTCGTCGCGGAGTTCGCGCGGATCGTGAACCCGTCGGACCACCGCGCCGGCTTCGTCGAGCGCCGCACTCTTCTCGATCGCTTCGCGATCGTCTGGGGCACCGATCACGATGCAAGCTCGGCCTGCGAGATTGAGGCTAACGGGGAAAAACGGCCTCAGCATGACACCATTAATAGTCGACCGGGCGCAAGTAGAACTCGTTGATCGCCGTGCCGCTGACCATCGCCGTGGTCGGGAGATGGCGCTTCCAGTGGGTGGAATCGACGCGGCGCCGCACGAGCGCGACTTCGGCGGGATCGAATCCACGCTGCGCGAGCTGGTTGTCCGAGAAGCCGAGCAGGAGTTGCGCGAGAATCGCGTCGGCTCGCGCGTACGTGATTCCTAAGTCGGCTTCGTCGGTTTGATCGGCTTGGAGATCGGCGGTCGGCGCTTTCTCGATCAGCCGCTGCGGAACACCGAGATAGCGGGCCAGCTCCCAGACTTGGCTCTTGAAGAGGTCGCCGATCGGATTGACGGGGGGGCTGTCGTCGGCGTGCCAAGTGAAATATCCCAAGAGCCGCTCGGTCTTGTTTCCCGTGCCGACCGGCAATGCGTCGCGCTTTGCCGATTGATCGAAGAGCACGACCATGCGGGTGCGCGCCATGACATTGCCCCGACGGCGCGCGTCGGCATCAGGTTCGAACTGCAGGTATCCGTCGACCGCCGGACTGATGTCAATCGTCGCGCAGTGAATACCGAGCGCCTCCACGACGAGCTGCGCATCCTCCAAACTCGACGGATGCGACGTCCGATAGGGCAACCGCAGCGCGTAGACGCGCTCCGGTCCCAGTGCGCGCGCGCACAAGAACGCGGTAACCGCCGAATCCACACCCCCCGAGAGACCGACCACCGCGCGGTCGATGCCGCGACGCACGATCAGTTCGTCGCGCAAGAATGCCACGAGCCATTCGGCCGCAACCGGCGCGTCGATTCCCGGAGGTGAGGGCGCTCCAAAGGTGCGCTCGAAAACCGGCAGCGTCATGGCATGCGGCGCGGAAGCGGCAACTCGTCGTCCAGCAGCAAGTCCGGCAGAACGGCGCCTAAGTCTCCGAGCAACGGCAGCCGCGCCCGCGCAAGATCGACTTCACGCAAATCGAGATCGGCGCGCAGGATGCACGATTGCGCGGCCGGCGCCTGCACCACGATGCGGCCGGCCGGATCGACGATGCACGACGAGCCCGACATGCCTTTCCCTCCTTCGAATCCGGTCAAGCCCGCGTAGATCACGTAGACGCCGTGCTCGAGTGCTGCGAGACGCAGGATGTCGCGCCACTGCGCGATGCTCTCCAACTCGCCCTCGCCGGCCCGATCGACCCCGCGTCCCGGCGACGCGCTCGGAATCACGAGCACCCGCGCACCCTTGATCGCCGCGAGCGCGGGCATGATGGCGTGGCAGGCATCTTCGCAGATCAGGATTGCCATCGTTCCAAAGCGTGTTTTGAACGTCCCGAGTTTGCGGCCTCGGGAGAGAAAGCGCTCCTCGTCGAAAACGCCGTACGTCGCCAAGAACATTTTTCGATGCCGGTGGAGGATGCGCTCGCCTTCCGGTCCGACTTCCACGTACAGCGCGCTGTTGTAATACGTTCCCTCGTCGTTCTCGAAGAATCCGGCGACGATATCGGCACGTTTTCCGCCGGCGCCTCTCCAGGCCTGGCCCAGATCCCGCGCAAACTCCGATGCGGGCAGCGCCACGTCGTAGACGCCACCCTCCAGAAAGTATCCGGAGAGCGCTGCCTCGGGCAGGACGATGAGGTCGGGCGAATCCTCGGCGAGCTGCGCGAAGGCTTCGCCGGTAGCTGCGAGATTGCGGGCGTAGTCGCCTTTCGCGGGTTTGGTCTGCACGAGCGCGACGCGCATCGTCGACGCGTTACGCACCGCTGGCGCTCGTCGCCGTTTCCATCTGCTCGTCCCCAGGAATCTTTCGGCCAAGCTGCGCCGCGCACTCCTCCGCCGGATACGTCCAGATCTCGGCAAGCGTCGGATGCAAGTGCGGAATTCGCATGAAGTCGTCGACCGTCGCATCGTAGCGCATCGCAACGATGATCTCGTGGATGAGCTCGGAGGCCTCCGGCCCGAGAACCGCCGCGCCGAGAATGCCGCCGCGGTCGCGATCCGCCATCATTTTGACGAAGCCTTTCGTTTTGCCGAGACACTGCGCTTTTCCGTGCTCGGCAAAGTCGTAGCGTCCCCGCACGTAGGGAGTCCCAGCGCGCCGTAAGTCTTTCTCGCTCGCTCCCACCGCGGCGAACTGCGGATCGGTGAAAACCGTGTGCGCCGCGGCCAGGCGATACTCGGCCCGTTCGTTCGTGTTAAGGCAGGCGTTGCGCGCCGCCACCTCGCCTTGGTAGATCGCAACGTGGACGAGCATATACTCGCCGGTAACGTCGCCGACCGCGTAGACGTTCGGATTGCTGGTGCGCATGTACGAATCGACGACGATGGCGCCGCTGGGGTCGCCGGCAATACCGGCCTTTGCCAGGTCCAACCCGCCCGTATCGGGCGAACGCCCCAAGGCATAGAAGATTTCCGATGCGGTCGCTTCCTGCTCGGCCCCACCGCAAGCGTAGCGAACCACCTTCTCCGCGCCGCGCCGCTGCGCGCTCAGCAGCGACGTTCCCGTCACCACATCGATGCCGTCGTCGCGAAAGTATCCAGTCAACGCCTCGCCGACGTCGTCGTCCTCCGACGTAAGCAAATGCCCGCTTCGAATCAGGACCGTCGTTCGCGCGCCCATTCGCGATACGAACTGACCGAGCTCGCATGCCGTATATCCGCCGCCCAGAACGATGACCGACGCTGGGATCGCCTCCAACTCGAGCACCGAATCGCTGTCGAGGTAGCCCGTTTCGAGCAGCCCCGGCAGGGCGGGCGGAGAGACGACGCTCCCTGTCGCGATCACGAAGCGCGGCGCCTCCAACACCTCGTCGCCTACCGCGACTTGCGTCGGCGAGAGAAACCGCGCCGCTCCGCGGTAGAG
>Ga0302325_10021524_pt1 | contig 13502 bp, 11 predicted proteins | sample Palsa_T0_2_FD_201948 | JGI IMG/M metagenome (GOLD analysis project Ga0302325, IMG submission 201948) | Peat permafrost microbial communities from Stordalen Mire near Abisko, Sweden - Palsa_T0_2 | ecosystem: Environmental > Terrestrial > Soil > Palsa > Peat permafrost | place: Sweden: Abisko... | reverse complement strand
TAATAGTTCCGAATGCGAATGGCATATCGGGCTGGCGTGTGATTGCCAACAATGTAAGGCGGCGGATCTACTAATGGTGCGCGAAACTCCTACGAAAGAAACTTCCGCTGGATGACCGATGACGCTGAGGGCGGCAAAACCGTCGTGCTCGACCATTCCTTTGGCCACGCCGATCCCCCTGTCGAGTTCGGACGGATGGTCGCGAATAACTCCGTTCCTATCAATGTACTTCTCTAACCCGGCGTGCCTGTGGTAGTGCTCCAATGGGACCCCGGGCGGAGTCTGGGTCACGATGTCTTGGCTGTTCACGAACCGGAATACGTTCCTGGTCTTATTGAGCACAGCCCTCACTAGCCGGTCGTCGCCGACCACGGGCGAACCAATCGTGTACAGGGCAGAAGTCGCGCCTTCGAACTCTCGGTGCCAGAGGTCTTTGACACCGGCGCCCCGAAAAAAGACCCTCTGGCTGTATGTACCGCGCTGGTCAATGTGATGGGAACACCGGACAGCACGATGCGATTGGGACGTGGCAGCAACTAAATCGGAATCACACCCTAAAGCTCTCGGTGCCAGAGGTCTTTGACCTGGTCTTTGACCCCGGCGCCCCGAAAAAAGACCCTCTGGCTGTATTTACCGCGCTGGTCAATGTGATGGGAACACCGGACAGCACGATGCGATTGGGCCGTGGCATCAACTACATCGGAATCACGCCCTGAAGCTTAAAGCTCTCGGTGCCAGAGGTCTTTGACCCGGCGCCTGACCCCGGCGCCCGCCAAGAGCTCGTCCCCCCAAGGTCCACGTTGAGCTCCGCGACTCTCTCACCCGTTGCGTTCTTGATCTGGTTCTGCTGATCGTCGGTCAGCTTGATAATCAGTCTGTCTCCTGCCGTGGTGTTGCCTCCTGTTCCCTGGTTGGAACATTTGAGCAAATACTCCGACACAGACATGCCGGGACCAATTTCGCTGGGTCTGGCCCCGTAGCGAAAAATCAGGGCAGACGCCGTCCCCTTTAACAGGATCGAACCACGATCGAATGACAACATTGCGCCGTCGCGCAGCGCCACCACTGGCTCTTTGTTCTCTTCCACAAAATCTCGCAGCCGATTCTCACGAGTTGCCAGCTTGTTCGTGGAGTGTGGGTCGGCATCGACATAATGAGGATTTATCTGGAAATCAGTCAGCCCAAGAGCCTTAAATGACGGAGGTTTCAGGATAGGCATATCATTGGTCGTCTTAAGCGTGGGACACGCAACAACCGTCCCTGCGCTGGCGCCAAGATAGGGCATTCCGGTCCGCACCCGTTTCCGGATGACGCGCAGCAGATTGTGTTGATAGAGAGCGGCTAACAACCTGAAGGTGTTGCCCCCGCCCACAAACAACGCTTCCGCGCTCGCGACAGCTTCGTACGGGTTGGGGGCGCTGTGAACGGAGTGCAGAGTGTATCCCATCTCCGCGAAGCGGGCACGCATCCTGTTTGTGTATGCTGCGTGGTCGCTCACCGCATACGGGACGAAGAGAATGCTTTGAACACCGGTGAGGAGACTGCAGATCTCCGTTTCAGCGTGACAGAGGTAATCGCGGCCCTCCTGTCTGGACTCGCTGAGCAGCAGAATGCGCTTCCGGGAATCGTCGGGATGGCTCATGCTCGCTCCATTTGGGATGAGCTTTCGTGAGTAGCGTGGCTCGGAGCCCGGCCGGCCACAGGTTGCGATCGCCGGCAGGCGAACCTTCGTTCCTTTGGGAGACCGCGGAGACCCACCGTTGCGTTCCTCGCTTTGCTCATTTGGACCTTGCGGAGCCTGACACCGTACACGCCCCTCGTTGACCAGTGCTCATCCCGCCTCTGCTTCGCAACAGATGTCAATTCCAACTCAAGGTAGTGGGTCAGTTCAAACTGGCTCACTACCCAACTCTCGGTTCAGTCCGATTACGAGGAGAACTGCGACAGCTTGCCGCCGGACACTTGATCGAGGTCTTCCGCGGTAAGCTGACTCGCCGCCCCAAGTTCAATGTTTAGCTCCGCGACGCTCTTACCTGTGGCGTTCTTGATCTGGGCCTGCTGGTCGCCGGTGAGCTTGATAGTCAATTTGTTTTCTTCCATGTTGTTACCTCCCGACACAGAGTAACCGGCTCTCAGGCCGGTTTCCGTGGGGATTGGTTTCCTTTCGTTTCGTTGTTGATGGGCGGCTTTCATCCGCCCTCGACTAACGATACGGTTATTCGAATCGGGATGCCCCACATGTTCTGGTAGCGCCGGTTGAGGCGTCTCAGTTTAGGCGTCGTCGCGAAATAAACCGGACACTCCGCAAAGCGCGCGATGCGTTGCTGCTAACCACTCGCCTCACCCTTCGTGTCCCCGCCTGGCTGAACGCTGAAAGCTGATAGCTGAAAGCTCTCCCACCCCCCTTGCCCGCCAAGTGAGACAATGCAAAGAGGCACCCGCGCTCAAGAACTGCGTTAACGTTAACTGTGATGCGATTTGCCATCCTGTCCTTTCTCACGCTGCTTGGCTCTGTTGCTTTGGGCGCGCCCGGCGCGGATGCGGAACCGAAGATTGAGTTCAACCGCGATATCCGGCCGATCTTTTCCGACAAGTGCTATGCCTGCCACGGGCCCGATGCCGCCAACCGCAAGACCAAGCTCCGATTCGACGTCGAAAGCGGAGCCAAGATCGAGCTGAGCGGCGCGCGCGTCTCGATCGTACCGGGTGACGCCGCCAAGAGTGAAGTCTTTCGCCGCATTTCGTCCGATAACAAAGCCGTCCGCATGCCGCCCGCGTATCTGGGGCGCGATAAACTCAGCGATCGCGAAATCGAAGTCATCCGCAAGTGGATCGATCAGGGCGCAGAGTGGCAGCCGCACTGGTCCTTCATTCCACCTAAGCGCGCCGCCCTCCCCGCGGTCCATGACGCCGATTGGCCGCGTAACGCGATTGACAACTTCGTCCTCGCTCGATTGGAGCGCGAGGGTCTGAAGCCTTCGCCCGAAGCCGACCGCCCCACGCTCATCCGTCGCGTTACCCTCGACCTTACCGGTTTGCCGCCTACGCCCGCCGAAGTCGATGCCTTTGTCAACGATTCTTCTCCGAAAGCCTACGAGACTCTGGTCGATCGTCTGCTCGCTTCGCCTGAATATGCAGAGCGCATGGCATTCCGCTGGATGGAGGTGGCACGCTACGGCGACACCAACGGCTATCAGATGGATGGCAAGCGCGACATGTGGCGCTGGCGCGATTGGGTGATCAACGCGTTCGCGCAGAACATGCCCTACGACCAATTCACCATCGAGCAGTTGGCCGGCGATTTGCTGCCCAACGCCACGCTCGACCAGAAGATTGCCTCCGGCTTCAATCGCAACCACCGGACGAATTCAGAAGGCGGAATCGTCCCTGAGGAGTTCCGCGTCGAGTATGTTGCCGACCGCGCGCAGACCACCTCGATCGTCTGGCTGGGGCTCACCTTCGGCTGCGCCCGCTGCCACGATCACAAATACGATCCCATTAAACAGAAAGATTTCTATAGCCTGTTTGCCTATTTCAACAGCGTGCCGGAAAAAGGATTGGTCTATAACTGGGGCAACGACGAGCCGCTGATTCAGGCGCCGACTCCGGACGAGGCTCGCCAGCTCAAAGCGCTCGACGACAAAGTTGCCGCGCTCGCCGCCCGTTACGACTCGCTCGCGCCCTCCATCGGCCACGCCCGCCAAGCGTGGGAGCGAAAGATGGCCAACGCGCGCACCGCCGCACCGTGGACCGTCACCGCCGGATTAGTCTATACTCAGCCAACCGGCGAGGAGCAATTTGACGGTAAACGCGTCATCCAGGCGCCCGATGGCAAGTTCGCGAACTTCAACTACCTCGATCCCTTCTCCTTCGCCGCCTGGATCAAGCCCGATAAACCGGACGGGGCTATTCTTTCGCACGCCGAAGACTATGCCGAGGGCAGCGGACACGGGCTCTACCTGATGGGTGGCAAGCTCAGGCTGCACATCATCTTTCGCTGGACCGACATCGGCATGCGCGTCGAAACCGTGAACCCGGTGAAGCTGCACGCCTGGCAGCACGTCGCCGTTACTTACGATGGCAGCCGCTACGCCGCCGGTGTGCGCATGTTCATCGATGGCCAACCCCAGCAGCTGAAGATCCTCTTCGATGACTTGAACTGGCCCATGGATTTCAAATTCCCGTTCCGGATCGGCGCGGGCTCGGGCATGAATTATGAGGGCTCCATTCGTGACGTACGCGTTTACAAGACCTGCCTCACCCCACAGCAGGTGAGCACTCTGCCCATCGACGATTCTTTGAGCGCCATTGCCCGCCTGCCCCGCGCGTCGCGGACCGCTGCGCAATCCGAAAAGTTGGAAGAAGCTTTTATCGAACAAGGGCTGCCGCCGGCGGCCCTCGAGGCGCGCCGCGAGTGGTTCGACGCCAGCGACGAACGTCAAAAGTTCTCAAAAAGTCTGCCCACCGTAATGGTGATGAAGGATAGCCCCGAACCCCGCCAGGCCTTTGTGCTCAAGCGCGGCGCCTATGACGCTCCGGGCGATAAGGTGTCGCCCGGCGTGCCCTCGTTCCTTCCGCCGCTCAAGCCCGAGTGGCCCAAAAACCGGCTCGGCCTGGCGCGATGGCTGGTCGATCCGGGCAACCCGCTCACCGCGCGTGTCACCGTGAATCGCTTCTGGCAAAGTTACTTCGGCACCGGCCTGGTGAAAACGATAGAAGACTTCGGCTCGCAAGGGGAATGGCCGATTCATCAGGACTTACTCGATTGGCTGGCCGTCGAGCTTTCCTCGGACGGCTGGAACGTAAAGGCAATGCAGAAGCTGATCGTGATGAGCGCCACTTACCGGCAGTCTTCGAAGGTTACTCCCGACCTGCTGCAGCGCGATCCCGAGAACCGCCTGATGGCTCGCGGGCCTCGCTTGCGGCTTGGTCCGGAGGTGATTCGCGATGAGGCTCTGGCTGTCTCGGGCTTGCTCGTCGAGAAGATTGGAGGCCCGTCCGTCAAGCCCTATCAGCCGCCAGGCCTGTGGCAGGAGCTCGGCGGATCAGACGGCTACGTGCGCGGCAAAGGCGAAGATCTGTATCGCCGCAGCCTCTACACGTACTGGAAACGCACCGTGGCGCCGCCCTTCATGGTGAACTTCGATTCGCCCAACCGCGAGGTTTGCACGGTCCGCGAGTCGCGAACCAACACGCCCCTGCAGGCCCTGAACCTGATGAACGACGAGGCTTTCCTCGAAGCCTCGCGCAAGCTTGCCGAGCGCGTCATGAAGGAGAGCGGCCCGCGGCCGGAAGCGCGGGTTCGTTATCTCTACCGTTTGGTGCTCTCCCGCGATCCGAGGCCACAGGAAACGCAGGTTGTGCTCCAGGCCCTGAATGGATTCCGCGCCCGATTCGGCCAGGATGGCAAGGCTGCCGCCGATTTCGTCAGTTATGGCGATGCCCCTCGCGACCCAGCGCTGGATGTGCCGGAGCTTGCCGCCTACACCGCGGTCTCTAACTTAGTACTGAATCTCGATGCCGCCGTAACTAAGGAGTAAGTAAGAAATGGATCACTCAGCCGAAATCTGCCGCTGTATGACGCGCAGGCATTTCTTTGGCCGCAGCACAACCGGTATCGGCATGGCCGCTATCGCCAGCCTGCTCGGCCGGAACCTTGAAGCGGGCACGGCGCCGGCGCACGCCGCTCACGGCGGCCTCGATGGCTTCCCCAATTTTGCTCCCACCGCGCGCCGCATCATTTATCTGTTTCAATCCGGCGGCCCCTCGCAAATGGAACTGTTCGATTACAAGCCGCGCCTCGCCGACTTCGCGGGCACGGATCTTCCCGAATCCATTCGCAACGGCCAGCGTCTGACCGGAATGTCCGCCTCGCAGGCCAGCTTCCCCATCGTGCCATCCAAGTTCAAGTTCGCTCAGTATGGGCAGTCGGGCGCGTGGGTGAGTGAATTGATGCCTCACACGGCCAAGATCGTTGATCAGATCACGATCGTGAAGTCTATCTACACCGATGCCATCAATCACGATCCGGCGGTCACGTTCCTGCAAACCGGCTCGCAAATCGCCGGGCGCCCTAGCATGGGCTCTTGGGTGTCTTACGGCCTCGGCGCCGAGACCGACGATCTGCCCGCCTTCGTCGTGATGATTTCTCCCGGCTCCGGCACCGGCGGCCAGCCACTCTACGACCGGCTGTGGGGCGCGGGCTTTCTGCCCAGCCGCTATCAGGGCGTCAAGTTCCGGTCCGTTGGAGACCCCGTCCTGTATCTCTCCGATCCCCGCGGATTCACCAAGCAGGACCGCCGCCAATATCTGGATGCGCTCGGGACGCTGAATCAAATGGAATCCGAGCAGTTCGGCGATCCCGAAATCGCCACTCGCATCGCGCAATATGAGCTCGCTTTCCGCATGCAGTCCTCGGTGCCCGAGCTTACTGATATCTCAAAAGAGCCGCAAAGCACATTGGACCTATACGGCCCCGACGTAAAGAAGCCGGGCACCTTCGCGTCCAATTGCCTGCTCGCCCGCAGACTTGCCGAGCGCGGCGTTCGCTTCATTCAGCTCTATCACCGCGATTGGGATCACCACGCCAAGCTTCCCGCTGAATTGCCGAAGCGTTGCCTCGAAACCGACCAACCCGCCGCCGCGCTCGTCGCCGACCTCAAGGCGCGCGGCATGCTCGACGACACGCTCGTCATCTGGGGCGGCGAGTTCGGCCGCACTGTCTATTGCCAGGGCCGGCTCACACCCGGCGATTATGGCCGCGACCATCATCCCCGCTGCTTCACTATGTGGATGGCGGGCGGCGGCATTAAGCCAGGCCTGGTGCTCGGCGAGACCGACGATTACTGTTACAACATCACCAAGAATCCCGTGCATGTCCACGATCTGCAGGCGACCATCCTGCATTGCCTCGGCGTCGACCACACCAAGCTGACCTTCAAGTTCCAGGGCCGCCATTTCCGGCTTACGGACGTGCACGGCAACCTGGTCAAAGAGATTTTGGCCTGATGGCCCTGGTGGGGCAGGCGGTTTCTGCCAGCCTGCTCTCGTGTTAACAGGGGTCCAGCGCGGACCGGCAGGCGAAACCGCCTGCCCCACCAGAATGTCATCGCGAGGTCCGTCGGCATGGCGTGCATGTTATTCTGAGGCTGCTCTCCTATACGCTCCGGACACGCCTTACGTGACCTCTGGCATTAACGCAGTCCTGAACCGCATCAAGAATTCCGCCGCCGTGCGGCCCCTCTTCAACCTGGTTCCGATATCAGCCAAGGCCCGGCTCCGAAGGCTGGTCGACTGGTCCACTCAACCCGGCCTCAAGACTCGGCTGCTCCGCGAAGCTACCCAGACCAACTCCCTGCTGTCTCTCTCCATCTACGAGGAGCATCGCCGCGCCGTGGCCGCCGCCGATCCGCGGCATCTGGTCGCAAGCGGATTCAAGCAGTACTCACAGCATGATGAAGACGGCATTATCGAGGAAATCTTCCGCCGCGTCGGCGTCACCAATCGCACGTTCATCGAATTTGGCATCGGCGATGGCACGGAGAATTGCACCGTCTATCTCCTTCTGCAAGGTTGGAACGGTCTTTGGATCGACGGCGGAGCCATCTCCTTTCAGGGAGCCGTTCGGCAGTTCGCCTACGCCCTTGCGGAACAGCGCCTCCGGATTCTCTGCTCCTTCATCACCGCCGAAAACATTCAGCACCTCTTTGCCGAGGCCGGCATGCCCGCTGAGCCCGATCTGCTGAGCATCGATATTGATAACAACGACTATTGGGTGTGGAAAGCAATTGTCCAGTACCGTCCTCGTGTAGTTGCCATCGAATACAACGCCACTTTCGGTCCCTCCGCCGATTGCATCATCCCTTACGATCCCTTCCGTATTTGGGATGGCACCAATTACTACGGAGCCAGTCTCAAAGCCCTCGAGCGTCTGGGCCGCGAAAAGGGCTACACGCTTGTCGGATGTAACTATACGGGCGTGACGGCATTCTTCGTTCGCGACGACCTTCTCGGCGACGCCTTCGTCGGCCCCTTCGTTTCGCAGCGCCTGTTCGAGCCCCCCCGCTACTTCATACGCATGTTGGGAGGCCACCCGCCTGCTGTCGGCCCACTGGTTCTTCCCCCGCGCGATGCCCGCTAGCGTCCCGTCCCAATCGAGCCCCATGCGGCTCAGCGCCGAGCTGCGTGGGGCTCGACCGAGGCGGCGTGTGCTATCATTTGTGGAGTAGTCCCGCTTCGAGATCAGATCTGGCGCTGTTCCGGGTGCAGTTTGGCGCTGCGGAAGCCGCTGGAAATTCAGGACTCCATTATGCCGAAAATGAAGACCCATAAGGGTGCGGCCAAACGGTTCAAGAAGACCGGTACGGGCAAGGTGGTGCGCCATCATGCCTCTGCCCGCCACATCTTGACCTCAAAAGCACGCTCCCGCAAACGCCGGCTGCGCAAGGGAGTCCTCGCCGACGAGGTCGACCAGCCAAAGCTGAGGACGATGTTGCCTTACACTTACTGAGGCAGCATCGGGTTCCGGAAGAGTTTCTTGGAGTAGATGCAGCGCGCCGCACGTGCCTGTCATCTCCCGTAAGCCGGCTTCGCGCCGGCGCCGTAAGCCGGCTTGAGGCCGGTACGATCTGAAAGGAGAAAAACGTGCCCAGAGTAAAAAGAGGTACCGGCCGCCGCGATTACCGGAAGAAAACCCTCCGCCTTGCAAAAGGCTATTTCCTCACAAAATCGAAGCTGAACCGCGCCGCGCAGGAAGCGGTGGAAAAAGCGCTTCGCTATGGCTATGTGGGGCGCCGGCTCAAGAAGCGCAATTTTCGATCGTTGTGGATCGTGCGCATCAATGCCGCGTGCCGCACTGCGGAGATTTCCTACAGCCGGTTCGTCAGCGGCCTGAAGCGGGCTGGAATTGAGCTCAATCGCAAGGTTCTGGCCGACATCGCGATAAACGACGCACCCGGTTTCCAGACGCTGGTGGAAAAGGCAAAAGCCGCCAACCAGGCGCAAGTTCAATAGGCCGGCATTCCTTACACCGCAATCCTTTGGTCTTCGCTCTACTCGACCCGGACGGAGCTCAAATAGCGATCCAGGTCTTCGATACTCGTCCGCATCCGATCCGTATCGCCGGCTAGGGCGGATTCCTCGATGGTGCTGCCTATTTCCGTGATGGGCTCGAAACCGTAGGCGCCGCCCGTGCCGGCCATCTGGTGGCCGAGTGTACGGATCATTGCGTAGTCGCCGCCATTCAACGCAGCCCGCAATTTTGCAACGTCGCCGCGGCGATTCTCGAGATAGCCTCCAACCACCGGCTTGAGCCAGGATTCCACCGAGACTTGAATTCGATCCACTGCGCGCGAAATGGGTACAAATCTGTCGATCGCGTCGATGAGCGTTGCCTTCCTGATCGGCTTCGTGAGGTGGTCGGTGCAGCCGGCCTCGAGACTGCGGTCTCTGGCCTCTCGCAAGGCGTGCGCAGTTAATGCGAGTATTGGCGTCGGGGCCTGGGCGTGTTCCTGTTCAAACGCGCGCATGGCGCGGGTGGCCGAGTATCCGTCCAACACGGGCATCTCACCGTCAATGAGAACCACATCGTAGACCTGTTGCTTGAATTTCTCCAGCGCCAGCGCGCCATTCTCGACTTCGTCAATGATGCAGGCAGAGTCCTTCAGATAGCCGCGGACCAGGAAACGATTCTCCTGGGCATCGTCGGCCAGAAGGATCCTCAAGGCTTGAGGGCGAAGCAGGGGGTGGGCTTTTTCTAAGGGCTTCCGGACGTCAGCTTCAGCCGCTCGCGCAGCCTCCGCGACCGAGAATCGCGCGGTGAAATGAATGCTGCTGCCCGAGCCCGGCACGCTCTCGGCCCAAATTGTTCCGCCCATCAATTCAACCAGGCGCTTGGAGATTGATAAGCCCAGGCCGGTTCCTCCGAATTTGCGCGTGATGGACGCGTCGGCTTGCGAGAAGCTGTCGAAGATCGTGGAAAGCCGATCGGCAGGAATCCCGACGCCGGTATCGGAGACCGCGAAGTGTAGCGCGGCATCTGATTTCAGGTCGCTGCCGGGTTGCCCCGGGTCGGGTTCCACGAGCACGGAGAGCTCGCCGCGATCGGTGAATTTGGTTGCGTTCCCGAGCAGATTCAAAAGTATTTGCCGGAGACGGCCTGGATCGCCAACCAAATACGCAGGCACTGCCGGTTCGATGCGGCTATTGACCGCGAGGCCCTTGGCGCGCGCACGCACGCCGGCGATATCAAGCGCTTCCTTGACGATATCCGCCAGATTGAACGCGATCTTCTCGAGCTCGATCTGCCCGGCTTCGACCTTCGAGAAGTCGAGGATGTCGTTGACAATGTTCAGAAGATTGTCGCCCGTAGCGCGGCACACGCGCACATACTCCCGCTGTTCGCCGCTGAGCTCGGTTTCCCACAACAACTCGGCCATTCCGAGAAGCGCGTTCATGGGAGTGCGGATCTCGTGACTCATGCGCGCCAGGAACTCGCTCTTGGCCTGAGTGGCGCGTTCGAGTTCGAGGCTTAATTTGGCAATCTTGTCACGAGCCAGAGATGCGTCATGCGCGTATTGAAGGAAGCTTTGCGCCTGCTGAAACCTTTGTTCTACGCATTCCACAACCAGGAATCTGCGCTTTCCGGAAAGCGCCGTTGCGGAGAAGTGAAGCTCGATTCCTCCGGCGCCGGTTTGGGTCCAAAAATCGGACGGTTGCGCCGAGCGGTTGCCGGGATTTTTCCAGAAATCTTCGGCATCGGGAAGGAAAACATCCAGAAATGGAAAGGCTTCTGTCAATGAGCCGGCGGGAAGCCAATCCGGCGACTGCCCGAGCAATTGGAATGAACCCTCGCCAGTTCGCTCAAATACCGCGTAGCCGAGCGCGCCGAGCAGAAATCCTTGGTTGTAGGCCGCGTTCACTCGATCGGATCCTCTGCGGCGGCATTCACGCTGAGCAGGCTGGCTGCAAGCGCCAGAAACATCTCCTCGACGCCGCTACCCGCCTTAGCGCTGGTCTCGAACGTGGGCCAGCCATATTCGGAGACGACTGTATCCTTGACCTCCCATAGATCGCGGAGATCCGCTTTATTCAAAACGAGGACAAACGGCAATGGACCGAGCCGTTCCGCAATGCGCTGCTGCAGCTCGACGGCCTTCTTAAGTGACGAGGCGCGGCAGCCATCCACAACCAGAATGTATCCGGAAGCGCCGCGGAGGTGCGAGAGATTGAGGGGCGTCAGCTCGTCCTCGCCCGCGAGATCCCACAGCATCAGCGTGACTGAGGCCGATCCAACGGTGACGTCCTTTCGATCGATCTTCACGCCGACGGTTGTCAGATAGCGCTCGCTGAAAATGCTGTCGACAAAGCGGCGAACCAGGCTGGTCTTGCCGACTCCGAACTCTCCCACCATGCAGATTTTCTTTTTCAGCATTGCCGGCCGATCATTCTCGAGTTACGGGACGCCGACTACGCGGAACGACGCGCTGCGGCAGACCATCCGTTCTTCTTCCGCCACAGCGCCGCAGGTTTCTTTCTCGAGATCTTCCCGTACCGCAATCAGAATGTCAGAGGGAACGCCGAAGGCGATCAGCGCCAAGCGAACATTTTCGGCGCGGGTTCGTGCCAACGCCGAATTGAACTTTTCGGATCCGACGGGGTCGTGATTGCCACGCACTTGGATCCGGATGGTCTTGCCTAAGGCTGTGGCGGCTTGGCTGAGGGCAAGCATCCGCGAACCCACGTCTTCGACGAGGAACCGCTCTTCGGGCAAAATCTGCGCGCTGCCGGTGGTAAAGCCGAAGGCCCGTTTCTCCAGCTCGTCCTTCAGTTCGGAAATCCGCCGCTGGGCGGCCAAGCGGGGAGCCAGCGAGTGGTATTCCTCCCAATGGAACTCGACGTTGCTCAAACCGAGACCCGCCGGCAAAAGCGACGCAGGATCGGCCGCCAGTGGATCGCGCAGTCCCCGGACGACGAATTTCGAGCCTCGCCGCTCAGCGTGAGTGAGCACGATGCCGGGTTCGTTTGCCAAGCGATGTGCAAAATCGGACCAGCGGCGCTCGATGGCGGCCGAATAGATCCACCACCCTACGAGAGCCAATAGCAATAGCGCCGGCACTCCGAAGAGGAGCAGACGCGCTGTCCAGGAACCAGACCTCCGCTTTTCGGCCTTGCCCTGCCCGACCAGGCAGGCCTCGAGTCGCGGGCGGCAGCTATCGAATTCCGCGGTGTCGCCGGAGAAGGCGCGGAGAGCCTCGGCTTTCTTTTGTTCGATGCCGTCGAGAGCGTCCTGAAAAACGCGGCTCAGTTTTCGCGGCGCGACGCCGCGCACGAAACCGGCCAGAATGGCGTCCGGGCCATAAGCGAGCACCACTCCGACGTCGCCCATGCGAATCGCTTCGAGGTTTTCGCTTTCGGCGCCGCTGACTGAATCGTGCACGAAATCCTGGATGGCGGTGAGCATCCCCGAAATCATTTCCGGATCCTTTGTCTCAGGAGACGCTTCCTCCGGCGGGGCCGCGACGTGCTCGAGCAGCAAACCGGAGTTGCGGTGGATGAGGAAGACTTGCTCGACACGGTACAGCAGGCTGCGTAGTACGACAATTTCGGCGTAAGGCTTACCGGTGCGGAACGACTCCCAGCGCCACTCGATACTCCTCCAGGAAAAGCTCTGCTCGAGTGTCTGGCTCAGGGCTTGGAGCATTCCGTCCAGCTCCGAGGTGATCGCCTTGCGGATGGCCTTGCCGAAGATGGGAAACAGCGCGTCGGCCAGCATCCGCGGATTGGACTGCACGGAGAGCTGGAGCGCCTCTTCGAGCAGCGGTTGCAGCGCACGCCGCAGCTTGACGTCGGAGCGGAGCCGGACTGCTTCCGCCAATACGCCGGCAACATCTTCGGCGCGGCGCGATGGATTCTCGAGGCGCTGGCGCAGTGCATCCCAGGCTACGCGATCCGGGCCAAGCAGGATGGCGCGCAGCTCTGTCAAAGGCTGATCGTCAGAAGATGCGCGCTTGCCTGCGCCGTCGGTGGGCATGGTGTCGGAACGACGCCAGGTTTAGCTGGCGCCCGTTACCTTGAACTGATCGGTGAGCCGGAGAGCTACTTCATTGAACAGCCCAGCCAGCGCGGCGCGATCGGTCTTGGCGTGCTGCAGCTCGTGCGCCCGGTGTTCGAGCAGAGCGATGAGCTCCTCGCCCTTATTACGGATCGCGTCGGTCAGTTCTTTGGATTGCTGGAGAAGATCGTTGCGGATTTCGCGCTTGGCCTGCGCTTCATGATTTTCGATCTCGCCGATTTTTTTCAGAATTGAGGTCGAGGCGGAGGATAGGTCCGCGGCCACGCGGGAGTGGCCCTCCGAGCGCTCGTCACGCTCGGTAATGAGGCGCGCGTCGAGGGCCGCGAGTTCTTTGTGGACGAAACTCTCCAGCGCTTCCAAATGGCGGCGCGTGGTCTCGCGCAGATCCAACGATTCTTTCTTTAGTGCTTCCTCCAGGCGCGAGAAGCGC
>Ga0302325_10021522_pt1 | contig 13502 bp, 14 predicted proteins | sample Palsa_T0_2_FD_201948 | JGI IMG/M metagenome (GOLD analysis project Ga0302325, IMG submission 201948) | Peat permafrost microbial communities from Stordalen Mire near Abisko, Sweden - Palsa_T0_2 | ecosystem: Environmental > Terrestrial > Soil > Palsa > Peat permafrost | place: Sweden: Abisko... | reverse complement strand
AGATCGGCGAACGCGTCGGCCTCTCGTCGTCCTCGACCGTCCAATCGCACTTGAAATCGCTCGAGCGCCGCGGGCTCGTCCACCGAGACCCGACCAAGCCTCGGGCGCTGGTCGCCGGAACTGCCGACGGAGCGCCAGAGCGATCGCGGGTCGAGCGCGCGGTGCTGCCGATCGTCGGCAAGGTAGCGGCGGGGACGCCGATCACCGCGGCCGAGAACCTCGAAGGCGAGTTTCCCGTCCCGGCCGAGCTCGCGCGAAAGCAGGGTTCGTTCATGCTTCGCGTCGCGGGCGACTCGATGATCGACGCTGGAATCCTCGACGGCGACCTGATCGTCGTCGCGCCGCAGCCCGACGCGCGCAACGGAGAGATCGTCGTCGCGATGCTCGACGGTGAAGCGACCGTGAAACGCTTCTACCGCGAGGCGCGCGGCGTTCGCTTGCAACCGGAAAACCGCTCGATGGAGCCGATCCGCGCAACCGACGTAACCATCCTCGGCCGCGTCGCCGCGGTGTACCGCCTGCTGTAATTCCGCCCGCTCCGCGGGTCCCCATACTGCCCAGGCAGTATGGCATCGCAGTGGATAAAGCCGTTGCGCGGCTCCGCGCGTTCGCCGCCGCTCCCGAGATGCTCGCGATCCGCTGGGCCCTCCCGTGGAGTTTCGCCGGTTTAGCCGCCGGGTTGATCTTCTTCATGGCGATTGCGCCGAGCGACGGCAGCGCGCCGACCCAAGCGCTTCCGCTCTGGGCCGTCGCGCTCTTGACGCGCTTCTATCACGCGTTCGCGCCGGCGTTCGGCGTCATGTCGGCGGCGCTCGTCGTGCTGCTGACGTTCGATCTCGCGCGGCGCCGCGACATCCCACCCGGTGCGGCGCTTCCGATCGCCAGCGCGGCGTTCGTGCTCTCTCTTCCTTATAAGCCCGCGCTCTCGTTTGAAGAGTTGCTCAAAGCGCTCGGCAGCAGCGGACTCTTTCTCGCGATCATCACGGCGCTCATCGTCGTCAACCTCTTAGCCGCGCTGCGCAAGCGTTTCGGAGCGCCCGTCGGAACGCTCGCGGCGGCGGTCGTCGTCGTGGCGATCGCCGGCTCGCTGCTCGCGCGCGGCATCTCTCTCAGCGCAGTGCTAGCGGCGGTTCTCGCGCCGCTCGGAACGCTCGGCGACAGCTTGGCTGCGCTGCTCATCATCACGCTGATCGAGACGTTGCTCTGGACCGTCGGCATCCACGGGCCTGCACTGCTCGCCGCGGTCGTTCTGCCCGTCTACATTCAATTACAGGCGCAGAACACCGAGGCGCTGGCACACGGCCTTCCGCTGCCCCACGTCGTGACGGTCGCGACGTTTCTGTTCGTTTTTCCGGGCGGCGCCGGCGCGACGCTGCCGCTGGTATTGTTGTTGCTGCGCAGCAGGGTACGTCGCACGCGTCGCGTCGCGATGGCGACGCTCGTTCCGGCCATCTTCAACGCGAACGAACCGTTGATGTTCGGGTTGCCCCTCGTCTCGAATCCGTACTTGTGCGTCCCCTTCGTGATCGCGCCGCTGGTGCTCGCGCTCGTGACGTGGGAGGCGATCCATCTCGGCCTCGTCGCTCGTCCGGCGCTCTACGTTCCCTCCAGCATCCCGCTTCCGTTCAGCGTGCTGCTCGCGACCAAGGATTGGCGCGCCGCCATTCTCGTCGCCGTCAACGTCTCGATCGCGCTTGCGATCTACGCGCCGTTCGTGCGGCTCTTCGATCGCCACGAACTATCCGAGCCCACCGGATGATCGAGGCTCTGCTCGGCCGTTTCGACGTCTCGCCTCCCGTGGCGAAGGCGGCTCGCGCGGCTGCTGCGCGCGTCGCGCGGATCGAGCGGCCGGATCTCGAGCGCGTGAAAGCCTCGGTGCTGCGGGCCTTTTTCGACGAAGGGCTCAGCGAAAGCGACCTGCGCGAAAGTTACGGCTACGGGTACGACGATCCGGCGCGCGACCGCTATGAGTCCTTGCTCTGCCGCATCTTCGGCGCCGAACGAGCGCTCGCGCGCCTCTCACTCGTAAGCGGAACGCACGCCATCGTCACCGCGCTCGAGGCGTGCCTTCCACGCGGCGGCCGGCTCGTCGCGGCGACGGGGAGTCCGTACGACACGCTTCGCAACGCCATCGCCGATGCATCCTACTCGCTCGTCGAGCGTGGAATTCAATACGACGAGGTCTCATCGTCCGCAGACGCCGAGATCGATCCGGCGGCGGTCGCCGAGGCGTCCGCAGGCGCCGACGTCGTCTTCGTTCAGCGCTCGCGTGGTTACGCGGCGCGACGCGCCCTCTCGGCGGAAGAGTGCGGCGCGATCGCGCGCGCCGTCAAATCGGTAGCACCGCAAGCGACGATCGTCGTCGATAACTGTTACAGCGAGCTCGTCGAAGATCGCGAGCCGACGCACTATGGCGTCGACCTCGTCGCGGGTTCGCTGTTGAAGAATCTCGGTGGGGGCCTCGCCCCAGGCGGCGCGTACGTGGCGGGCCGCGCCGAGATCGTCGCTCGCGTCGCCGCGCGCCATTACGCGCCCGGTCTCGACGCGAACGTCGGACCGACGCTCGGCTTCGGACGGGCGCTCGCGCAAGGACTCTTCGCCGCTCCGCACGCCGTTGCGGAGAGCCTTGCCGGCCTCGACTTCTTCGCGGCGCTCTTTGAAGATCTCGGATATCGCGCCGATCCTGCTCCGGGCGGGCCGCGTTACGACATCGTGCAAGCGATCGGACTCGTCAGCGCCGACAAAGTCGCGGCGTTCGCACGCGGATTGCAGCGCGCGATGCCGCTCAACGCTCGGTTCCGCCCCGAGCCCGGACCCGTTCCGGGCTACCGCGATCCGGTCGTGATGTCGAGCGGAGCGTTCGTCAGCGGCTCGACCCTCGAGCTTTCGTGCGACGCTCCGATGCGTCCGCCGTTCGTAGCCTACGTCCAGGGCGGGATGACGCGCGAGCACGCGATGCTCGGCGCGCTGCTCGCAGCCGAGGAGACGGGCCCATCGTAGCCATGCTCGTCAAGGAAACCACCCCCCTCACCCCGCACAAGAGATTCCAATGAACGCGAGGATACGGGCCTGAACGAGCGATCGGACGCGCGAGCGCGCGACGGCGAGGCTCCTTACCGCCGACGTTACGTCCGCGTCGCCGTCGATTTTCCCGTCTCGTATTCGAGCGAGGGCGGCGAGGCCAAGCAAAGCCGCTCCGCCGACATGGGCGGCGGCGGCATTCGCATCTCGACCGACGAGGACGTCACGCTCGGCGCCGTCCTCGCATTACGCTTTACGATACCAGGCGCCGATCGCGAGACGGTCGCGCGCGGCCGGATCGTGCTCTCGTTTTACAACGCCGAAGAGCAACGTTATTTCCACGGTGTTTCGTTCACGCACATCGATCCGCGCGATCAAGACGAGATCATTCGGTACGTCGCGAACGAAGTGCAGCGTCTCGCGCTCGAAGGGGAGACGGCCGCAGACTAGGCCGAGAGCCGGGCGCTATTCTTGCGCCGACGGGCCGCCCATGAAGCCGAAGAAGAAGTAACGGTTGCCGTCGCTGGTCTCGACGACGATGCGCTTGGCTTCCACGCTCGCGCGTTTGATCGTCTTGCCTTTGAGGTCGTCGAGCATCCGCTGCGTCTCAGCGAATTCCTCTTCGCGCAGCGCATCATCACCGACCGCCTCGAGATTTGCCAACAGGCTTTCGAGATCTTCGATGGTGGCGCGCCCAGCCGGCTCGGGACCCGTACCCATGGCCTCCATCTTCGCACTCGGCGTCCCACCTCCGCTCGCCCGTTCGGAGCGCCGGGGGACTTCGCCGCGGACGAACCAAAATGTCTCGGACGTGTACATCCTCGAAGTCGTCAGTGGCCCGCTGGACGGGAAAACGTGGGCCTTCGAGCGTGAGATCACGATCGGCCGCGACGACGGCGTGGTTGACGCGTGCATCAGCCTCGACCGCTACGTCTCGCGCCGTCATGCGTGTCTGCGCGAAAACGGCGAAGGATTGGTTCTGACGGACCTCGAGAGCCGGAACGGGACGAACGTCGCGGGCGAGCCGGTCGGCGACGGCAAGCCGATCGCGCCCGGCGAGCGCTTTCAGGTCGGCCATACGCTCCTGAGAGTGCGTCGCACCGAGAGCTGATGGCACGCATAGTACTGGGCGTGTGCGGCGGGATCGCCGCCTACAAGGCGGCGGCCTTGACGAGCGCGCTCGTGCAGCGCGGGGACCACGTCGACGTGATCATGACCGACGGCGCGCAGCAGTTCGTCGGTTCGCTCACGTTTGCGGCGCTGACGCGCAACCCCGTGCTGACGTCGCTGTGGGACGCTCCCGAGACGATCCCGCACATCGCGCTCGTGCGTTCGGCCGACGTCCTCGCGATCGTTCCGGCGACGGCCAACGTGCTCGCGAAGATCGCGCGCGGCGTCGCCGACGACCTGCTGACCAATGCAGCGCTCGCAGCGCGCATCCCGATCGTCGTCGCGCCGGCGATGAACGACGCCATGTACGAGCATCCGGCAACGCGCGAGAACCTTCGTCTGCTCGAAGCGCGCGGCGTTACGATCGTCGATCCGGAGACCGGTTTCCTCGCCGAGCGTGAGATCGCAATCGGCCGGCTTGCCGCCGCCGAGACGATCCTGGCCGCGATCGACGTCGTGCTCGCGCGACGGTCCGATCTCGACGGGGAACGCGTGCTGATTACCGCGGGGCCTACGCGCGAGGCGATCGATCCGGTGCGTTTTCTCTCGAACGCGTCGACCGGCACGATGGGGATCGAGCTGGCGCGCGAAGCGCTGGCGCGCGGTGCGAACGTCGATCTGATCCTCGGTCCGACCGCGCTGACGCCGCCGGACGGCGCAGACGTCGTGCGCGTCACGTCGGCCCAGGAGATGCACGATGCAACCTTGCCGCGGTTCGCCGGCGCCGACATCGCGATCGCCGCGGCGGCGGTCGCCGATTGGCGTCCCGTCGAGACGTTCGCGCAGAAAGTAAAGAAGCACGAAGGCGCGGCGTCGATCGAACTCGAGCGCACGCCCGACGTGTTGGCGGCGCTCGGCGCTCGGAAAAACGGAGCGTTTCTCACCGGCTTCGCCGCGGAGACCGAATCGCTTGAAGCCAACGCTCGCGTGAAGCTGCGCAGCAAGAACCTCGATGCGATCGCCGTCAACGACGTCTCGGCCGGCGCCGGGTTCGGCGGCGGGGAAAACGAGATCGTGCTGCTGTGGGGCGAGGACGGACGGCGCGAACTCGGGCGCGGCTCCAAGTCGGAGCTCGCGCGGCGCATGTGGGACGCGTTGCTCGAACTGCGCGGCACGCGAGCGTAACGGTGCTGCTCGCAATCGACATGGGAAACACCGAGACGAAGCTCGGCTTTTTCTTGCGCGACGGCGACGCGTTCGACTTGCAGAAGACCTGGCGCGTGACGACGGCGCTGCGCCGGACGAGCGACGAATTCGGCGTGCTCTTTCGAGCGCTCTTTCGGGGCGCCGACATACCGACCGAGTCGGTCGAGGAGATCGTCGTTTCGAGCGTCGTCCCACAGCTCGACCGCGAACTCGTGACGGCCTGCGCCGCATACTTCCCGCGCTCGCATGCGCCGCGCTACTTTCGGGCAGTAACGCAGACCTTGCTCGAGGTCGCGACGGATCGCCCGACCGAGCTCGGTTCCGATCTGCTGGCCGGCGCCGTCGCCGCGCGCTTGCTGTACGGCGACCCGGTCATCGTCGTGGGATTCGGGACGGCGACCACGTTTAGCGCGGTCGCCGGCGGGCGGTACTTGGGGGCGGCGATCGCGCCCGGCATCCAGATCTCGATCGACGCGCTGGCCGCTCGCACGGCCAAACTGCCGCAGGTCGCCTTGGAGACGACCGACGCCGCGATCGGCCGCGATACCGTGAGCGCGCTGCAGGCCGGGATCATCTATGGATTCGTCGGCCAGACCGAGGGGATCGTCGCGCGCATGCGCCGCGAGATCGGAGCTTCCGCGAAGGTCGTCGCGACCGGCGGCTTTGCCGACGTGATCGCCAAACACACGCGCGTGATCGACGCCGTCGAGCCGTACTTGGTTCTGCTCGGGCTGCGGGAGCATTACACGCGCGCTCACGCGCAATAGCAGCAAACATGGGCTTCACCGCTGAGGCAGAATAGGGAGCGGATGCCCGTGAGCCCGCTGCGCATCGGACCGATCGACGTCCAGCCGCCGCTCGTCCTCGCGCCGATGTCCGGCGTGACCAACCGAACGCTGCGCGCGCTGTATAAGCCGTTCGGTTTCGGCTTGACCGTCACGGAATTCGTTTCGTCGAACGCGGTGCAGTTCGGTAATCAGCGGACGCGGGAGATGATCGATCAGCACGGCGTCGAGAAGCCCGTCTCGACGCAGCTGTGGGGGAGCGATCCGGCGATCATGGCCTTTGCCGCCAAGGTCGTGCGCGAATGCGGCGCGGATATCGTCGACATCAACTTCGGCTGTCCGGCGCCGAAGGTCACCAAGACCGAGGGCGGGAGCGCGTGCCTGCGCGACGTGGAGCGCTGCGAAGCAATCATGCGCGCCGTCGTCGCCGCCGTCGACTGTCCGGTGACCGTGAAGATGCGCCTGGGGTGGAGCGAGGACGCGCTCGTCTACCTCGACGTCGCCAAACGCGCGGAGGCGGTCGGGATCGCGGCCCTGACCTTGCACGCGCGCACGGCGAAGCAGTTCTATAAAGGAAGCGCCGATTGGGCGCATATCGCCGCGCTCAAGAGCGCCGTCTCGATCCCGGTGATCGGCAACGGAGACCTGGGCGATCCGCACGATGCGCTCGCCAAGATGCGCGCGAGCGGCGTCGACGGCATCATGCTCGGGCGCGCGATTTTGGGAAATCCCTGGCTCGCCGGGCAGATCGTGGCATTGCTCGAGAGCCGCGTGCCGTTGCCGACGCCGCCCCCCGCGGAGCGGCTCCGCTTTGCGATCCACCACTATCACGTGATGGTCGAAGAGTGGGGCGAAGCGCGCGCCGTTCCGCAGATGCGCAAGCACCTCAGCCATTACCTCAAGGGTTTTGCGGGCGCGAGCGAATTGCGCGAGCGCGTGATGCGCACCGAGACCGCTGCGGAGACGCTCGCATGCGTCGAAGGTGCGATCGCGCGCCTCGAGGCGTCGTTGCAGTACGTCGCCGCGTGAGCGATCGGGAAACGAAGGCCGCAGACCCGCTCTACAGCGCGGCGTCGCCGCAGGCGCTCTATGACGAGACGTACGAAAACTATCGCCGCTTTCTGAACCCGCCGCTCGCTCGCGTGATGAAACTCTCCGGCTCGACGCTGGAGGTTCGCGCGCAAGGGACGACGATCTGGGACCACAACGGCAAAGCGTATCTCGATTTCGCCGGCGGGTACGGGGTCTTCACCGTCGGCCATTCCCATCCGCGCGTCGTCGCCGCGGTGCGGGCGCAGATGGACCTAATGTCGCTCTCCGGCAAGACGATGTTCGATCCGCTCGCCGGACGGCTCGCGCGCGCGCTGGCGGCCGTTACGCCCGGCGATCTCGAGATCTCGTTTTTCGCCAACAGCGGCACCGAAGCGGTTGAAGGCGCGCTCAAGCTCGCGCGCGCGGCGACGAAACGCACGAAGATCGTCGCGACGAGCGAAGCCTTCCACGGCAAGACGCTCGGTGCGCTCTCCGCGAGCGGCCGCGCGACGTTTCAGACGCCGTACGCTCCGCTGATTCCGGACGTCGTGCACGTCCCGTTCGGCGATCCCGCCGCGCTTGCAGCCTCGCTCGACGGCGCCGCTGCTTTCATCGTCGAACCGGTGCAAGGCGAAGGAGGCGTGCGGATCCCGCCCGAGGGCTACCTCTCGCGAGCGCGCCTGTTGTGCGATCGCAGCGGCGCGCTGCTCATCGCCGATGAAGTGCAAACCGGGCTCGGCCGCTGCGGCATGATGTTCGGCTGCGACCGCGACGGCGTCGTTCCCGACGTCATGACGCTCGCCAAGGGTCTTTCCGGCGGCGTCGTGCCGATCGGAGCATATGTCGCGCGAGCTCCGGTCTGGCAGGCCGCCTACGCCAACGCTCCGCTCCTGCACACGTCGACCTTCGGCGGCAATCCGCTCGCCTGCGCCGCGGCGCTCGCTGCGCTCGACGTGCTGCGCGACGAAGATCTCGTCGAAAACGCGCGCGTTCGCGGAGAGCAGTTGCTCGCCGGCGCGCTCCGTATCGCAAGCGAGTACCCCTCGGTCGTTCGCGAGGCTCGCGGGCTCGGGCTGCTCGTCGGCGTCGAACTGACGAACGAAGGATATGGGGGTACGATCATCCCCGAAATGCTCAAAGCCGGGGTTACCGCCGCCTGGACGCTCAACCAGCAGCGCGTCATTCGCCTCGAGCCGCCGCTGATCGTGACCGCCGGCGAGATCGATCGCGCGCTCGAAGCGCTGCGTTCGGCCGTCCACGTCGCCCACGACCGGCTCGGCGTCCTCGCGCTGCAGAGCTGAGAGCAACGCACCCTCATGCCATCGGTCGAAGTTTCGATCGTCGTCGATGCGCCTGCGCGCCGCGTGTACGAGCTCGCGAAGGACCAGGAGCGTTTCCCCGAGTTCATGCCCGACGTCGAATCGGTGAAGATCGTCGAACGCACGGCCGATCGCATCGTCTCGCGTTGGAAGACGCTCGTCGAAGAAGCTCCGATCGAGTGGACCGAAGAGGACGTCTTCGACGACGACGGCCTCAGCGTGCGTTACAAGCTCCTCGAGGGCGACCTCGACAAGTTCGAGGGAATCTGGCGCTTCGTCGATGGCGATGGAAGAACGAACGTCACGCTCGTCGTCGACTACGACTTCGGCGTCCCGACCCTCGCCGAGCTGATCGGACCGACGCTGCATAAAAAGGTAAAAGAAAACGCCGAGATGATGCTCGCCGGCCTCAAACGCGAAGCCGAATCGTCAGTCTAACAGTCAGATGTGAAAGGCGACGATCTCGTTGGCTCGCTGGTCGTGCGTCCAGAACCGGTCGCCGTCGCGCGCCAGTGAAACGGCGACGAAGGGCGCCTGAGCGACGAAGACGAGTTCGGGATGAGATGCGCGCGGTTCGACGTACGCGATGCGGCTGCCGCCGCGATCCTTGCCCATCCACGCGACGACGTAGAGGCGATCGTCGGCCCACGTCATCCCCAGGATCTGTTCGCCGATGTCGACCGTGCGTACCACGCGGTACGCCGGATCGAGTTCGAGCACGCGCTTGTTGAAGCGCTGGCTCAGCCACAGATGCTCGCCGTCGTAGGCTAAAAAAGATCCCGTGTCGTCGGGACACGGGATCGCTTGCGTCTTGAAACCGTGCCCCGGCACGTAGCGGCGGATGAAGCGGTTGTCGTCGTCGCCGTTCTCCGCGCATATGAAGCGCAATTCGTCGCCGACGGTCGTCGCGCCGACGGGCTTCCCGGGCGCGGCGATCCTCTCGAAGACACGGCCCTGACTAGGAATGATTCCATAAATATGGCCCGTCTCCCAAGAGCCGAGCCATACGTGTTCGCCGTCGTGGGCCAGCGCCTGAGGTTTCGGCGCCGGCGAGGGGATGCGGACGATCTCGGTGAGTTCCGAGAGCTCCGCCGTCGAAATCATCATGGACTTCACGTTTCGCGACCCGCTCTGTGGAGAACCTGGCGAATATCTTCAATGAACCGGGTCCGTGCGGTGCGAATATGGGCCCGTGAAGTTCTGCTTCGTGATCCACCCCACGTCGCTGGAAGACGTCGTGCGCTACGAGCCTGGGGCGGTGGGCAAGGGGCGCCCGCTGATCGAGAAGATCATGGAGTGGATGCCACCCTATGTCGCCGTCCACGTGACGGGCGTTCGCACCCCCGACGGGCGAGAAACCGAGGGCTGGTTCGTCGGTGCGCCGCTCCTGCCCGAGCAAATGCTCAACCTGCCGCGCGAGCAGGTCTACGAGAAGATTTTGGGCGCGATCCGCCTCGGCGCCGACCTCGGCGCGGAGATCGCCGGCCTCGGAGCGTTCAGCGGCGTCGTCGGCGATGCAGGCGTTACGATCGCCGAGCGTTCGCCGATCCCGGTGACGACCGGAAACTCGCTGACGATCGCAGCCGGCGTCAAGAGTTTGCTGCGCGGCGCTCGCGACATGGACGTCGATCTGCCGCGCGCGACGGCGGTCGTGATCGGCGCGACCGGTTCGATCGGTTCCGCCTGCGTCGAACTGATCGCGCCGCACGTCGAACACGTCGTGCTCGTCGCACGAAACTTGACGCGTCTTCGCAACCTGCGCGAAGCGATCGCGGAACGCGTGCCCTGCTCGCTGTCGATCGAGACCGACGTTCGCGCCGCGGTTCCACGCGGGCAACTGATTTTGACCGCCGCGACCTCGACGCAAGAGCTGATCGAGCCCTCGGATCTGCAGACCGGCGCCGTCGTCTGCGAGCTTTCCCTTCCGCACGACGTCGGCCGGCGCGTCGCGGTCGAGCGTCCCGACGTCCTGGTGACCGAAGGCGGAAACATTCGCGTGCCGGGCGAGCCGCGCTTCGATCGCGTGCGCGAGCGCGGGCGCGAGTTCGACACGGGCCTGGCACCGGGGACGGCGCTCGCCTGCATGTCGGAGACGATGGTGCTCGCGATCGAGAACCGGCGCGAGCATTACACGCTGGGGCGCGGGATCGACCTCGCGAAAGTGCGCGAGATCGACGAGCTCGCGACCCGCGACGGTTTCGAACTGGCCGACATGCGGGCGTTCGACAAGCCGGTCACGGCGGAAGCGATTGCCGCCATCCGAGCAGCGGCGCGCGAGCGGCGCGCCGCCGCGGTCTCATGAGCGAGCATCGATACGCGACGCGGCTCGAGTGGAGCGGCGCGGCGCAGGGATCGACCAAGACGTACGCGGGCTATTCTCGCGATCACACGATCGTCGCCGGCGGGAAGCCGCCGCTGCTGGGCTCGGCCGATCCGACGTTCCGCGGCGATGTTTCAAAGTACAACCCCGAAGAGCTGCTGCTCGCCGCGCTTTCGGCCTGTCACATGCTCAGTTATCTCGCGCTCTGTGCGCGCGAAGGAATCGCGGTCGTTTCGTATAGGGACGACGCGGTCGCGACCATGGTCGAGAAGGCCGGCGCGGGACGCTTCACGAGCGCTACGTTACGGCCCGTCATCGCGATCGACGACCAACGCGTCGAGCGCGCTACCGCGCTGCACGACGAAGCGCGCGCGCAATGCTTCATTGCGAATTCGATCAACTTTCCAGTCGAGCACGAGCCGGTCGTTCGCCGCATCGCTGCGGTCGGCGCATGAAGCGCATCGTCTCGGTCTCGCTCGGATCGGCGTCGCGCGATCACCACGCGCAGGCGACGCTCTTCGGCGAAGAATTCGACATCCGGCGCACCGGGACCGACGGCTCGCTCGATCGAGCGCTCGAGAAGATCCGCGAACTCGATGGTCAGGTCGACGCGATCGGGCTCGGCGGCATCGACGTCTATCTGTATGCGGGGAGGAAGCGTTACGCGTTGCGCGACGGCGTCCGCTTGCTCGAAGCGGCGAAGATCACGCCGGTCGTCGATGGGAGTGGCCTCAAAAATACCCTCGAGCGCGAGGCCGTTGGCTATTTGCGCAACGAGCTCGGGATCGAACTGCGCGGTCGCAAGGTGCTGATGGTCAGCGCGCTCGACCGCTTCGGGATGGCGCAAGCGCTCGTCGATGCCGGCGCCGACGTCCTGTTCGGCGACTTCATCTTCGCGCTCGATCTCGACAAGCCGGTGAGAGGGCTCGCAGAATTTGAAGCGCTCGCCGAAAAATATCTGCCGGACGCCTGCAAGCTGCCATTTCAGTTCTTCTATCCGACCGGAAAGAAACAAGACCGCGCTCCGCAGCCGAAATACCCCGAATATTACGCGGAAGCCGAGATCATCGCGGGCGACTTCCACTTCATGCGGCAGTTCATGCCCGAGCGGCTCGACGGCAAGATCATCCTGACGAACACGCTGACGGCGAACGACGTCGAAGAACTCCGCAAGCGCAACGTCCGGCTGCTCGTTACGACCACGCCCGATTTCGGCGGCCGCTCGTACGGGACCAACGTCGTCGAAGCGATCTTGCTCGCGCATCTGGGCAAACGATGGGAGGACGTCTCCCAAGAAGACTACCGGCGGCTGCTCGCCGAGCTTGCGTTGAAGCCGCGCGTCGTCGAATTCGCGGCTCCGGCCGGCGCTTGATCGCTACCCGGCGGCTGCCGCGCGTCCTCGGCCTCTTTGACGTAGTCGTCTTGGCCGGGGCATCGATGGGGCCGGCCTACAGCTTGGCTTCGACGATGGGGCCGATGATCGCGCAGGACGGGGCGCAGGCCCCGGTCGCGCTCGTGCTGCTTTCGGCGATCATGCTGTGCGTCGCCGTTGGATTCGCGCGCCTCTCTCGCGTGCATCCGAACGCCGGTTCGTCGTATGCCTGGATCGGCCAAGCGTTCGGCAAACGCAGCGGCGCCTACGGCGCGTGGCTCCTCATTCTCTCGAATTTCTTTGCGACGATGGCGACGGCGATACCGGCCGGAATCTACACGCTCGATCTCGTCGCCCCTTCGCTTGCGAACTTGCCGCTCGCGAACGCTGCCGTCGGGACGATCTGGATCGTAGCGAGCGCGATCATGCTGGCGTATGGCCTACGGCCGACGGCGCACGTCACCGCCGTGTTCTTCATCGCAGAAATCGGCGTGCTCGCGATCAGCGCGTGCGCGGCTGCATTTTTCGTGCACGGCCCGACTGCCGCGGTTGCATCAAACGGAGCGCCTCTGGTGGTCGGCGGCTTCGGCGGGCTCGTCGGAGCGATGGTGCTGGGCATCTGGATGTCCGATGGTTGGGAGGTCTCAGCATCGACGTCTGAAGAGACCGCCGGACCGGCGCGCACCTCGGGAATCACCGGATTAGTTCTCACGACGGCGATCTTGCTCGTTGCGATGATCGCGTATCTGCACGCCGGCCCGGTTGCCGGTTTCGTCGCGCACCAAGCCGACGCGATGACCTACGTCGCCGAGCAACTCGGCGGCGGCGTGTGGCGGATCGCCATCGTGGTAACGGTTCTGCTTTCGACGTCGGCCGCGCTCTGGACGACGATGCTCTACCTGTCGCGCAGCGTCTACGCGATGGGCCGTGACGGCGTCGTCGCCGTGAGGGTCGGCGAACTCGATCGTCGCGGGATGCCGCTCAACGCGCTCGTCTTCGTGACGGGCGGGCTCGTCGTCTTCACCCTGATGACCGGCTTTTCACCGAAAGTCGCCGACGCGCTGGCGCTCGTCCTCAACGGCGCGTCCGTCTTCTTGGGCGCATTGTTTCTAGGCTCAGCGCTATCTGCGGTTCGCATGTTTTGGGGAGAGCGGGGCGAGCGCTGGGGCGGGGTCATGATCCCGCTCCTCGGCGCCCTCGGGCTGCTCGCGCTCCTCGCGTTCTCGGTCGAGTATGCCGATGGGCCGACCCGGGCCATCGAGCTGGGCGGACTGCTCCTTGGGCTGCCGTTCGCGCTCTGGCGCGGCGCCGGCGCCTCGAAGGTTCCCCTGGGAGGG
>Ga0302325_10021521_pt1 | contig 13502 bp, 10 predicted proteins | sample Palsa_T0_2_FD_201948 | JGI IMG/M metagenome (GOLD analysis project Ga0302325, IMG submission 201948) | Peat permafrost microbial communities from Stordalen Mire near Abisko, Sweden - Palsa_T0_2 | ecosystem: Environmental > Terrestrial > Soil > Palsa > Peat permafrost | place: Sweden: Abisko... | reverse complement strand
TACCAAAACGACTACACGAGTATCGCGCCTACGCAATTGCTACCCGGCCAGCAGCTCTTCAATCCCGCGACGGTACCGGCGGGGTTCTTCCCTGACGTGGTGACCGATTACACCGGCAACCGTGCATTCGTGAACATCACTCCGCGTCTGGGCGTCGATTATCATTTCACTGACCGTGTGATGGGTTACGTGACCTACAGCCGCGGCTTCAAGAGTGGTGGGTTCGATATGCGCGGCAACGCGGCCGTCTATCCCGCGACTCAAGGCGGCTACGGGTCGGAGATTGCAGACAACTATGAGGCAGGCATCAAGACAACGCTTTTCGATAACACGCTGTTATTCGACCTGACCATTTTCTACGATCCGTACAAAAATGCGCAAATCCCCGTTCAGGAATTCGTCACGTATAAGGGTGCTCCTACGAATCTCACCGCGGAGCTCAACGCCGGAAAGCAGATCAACCAGGGCGTTGAGATTGAGTCGGTGTGGCGGCCGGTCAACTCGCTAACGTTGGGGCTCAACGCCGGCTACCTGGACTCTTACTACAAGGACCTTCTGATTGCCTGCAATGTATTCACGCTCACCCCGGGATGTGGTGGCAGCGTCTCGGTGGTTAACGTCGCCGACGCAAATCGCCCGATCAATGCGCCGGCTTGGACCGTATCCGGAAACGGCACCTACACTTGGGATCTGGCCCCTGGCTCATTGCTTGCCCGCATCGGTTACGATTGGCGCAGCTTTATCAAAGTCGCAGCCACATTCCAGAGTCCGACCGACCAACCGGCATATGGCCTGCTCAACGGCGGCCTCGCGTTCACCACGACGAGCAAGGCGTGGCGTTTCTCAATCGACGGCAAGAATCTCACTAACCGGTACTATCGTGTCGCCGGATATGATTTCGGCGGGGCGCCGATCGGGCCTGCCAATTCCTTCATCGGCGGCGTCAGTCAGATCGGTTACTACGGGCCGCCGCGGACCTATTCCGGAACCGTGACCTACCATTTTTGACGGGAGACGGATCATCTCGGGCAGTCAAAACATCTACCAGGCCGATATCGAGGACCACCTCTGGAGTGCCGATGGCCTCAAGCTGTATTGCCGCATCTATCCGGCACAGCACCCGGGTGGAACGCCGATACTATGTCTGCCCGGCCTGACTCGAAACAGCCGGGATTTCGTTTCGCTTGCCCGGCGCCTCCAGCCCAGGCACGAGGTCTTGACGCCTGATCTTCGCGGCCGCGGACTTTCCGACCGAGATAGTGATTCCTCTCACTATCAATTGCCAAACTACGTGAAAGACATCTGGTCGCTGTTGGATTCGCGTGGATTGAACCACGTCGTGGTAATCGGAACATCGCTAGGCGGACTCATGGGCATCGTCATGGCGGCGATGCGGCCGGCCCATATCGCCGGGCTCGTGCTCAATGACATAGGTCCAGAGATCGATTCGACCGGCGTGCAACGTATCGCCGGATACGCGGGCAAGCTGCCGTCGGTGTCGTCCTGGGCTGAGGCCGCCGCGCAGACGAAGAGCGTCTATGGCCTTGCATTACCCGGCCTCACCGATGAGGATTGGCTGGATTACGCGCGCCGGGGTTATCGCGAGAACGAGAACGGAGTGCCCGTTCCCGACGTGGATCCTAAAATCGGCGAGGCATTCAAGAATACGTCCGCAGCCGCCCCCGACCTCTGGCCGCTATACGCGCAGATCAAGGGCGTCCCCATGCTGGTAATCCGGGGCACGCGATCCGATATCTTAAGCGCCGCGACCGTCGCACGAATGGCCCGTGAGAAGCCGGATCTCGAGCATGTCGAAGTAGCCGACCGCGGGCACACACCGTTGCTGAACGAACCGCAGTGCGTGGCCGCGATCGATGCCTTCGTTGCCCGGTACGGGGAAGGTCGACCCTATGAAAAATGATCGAGGCTGCCTCAAGGACAAGGTGGCTGTTGTTACCGGCGGGGCGAGCGGTATCGGTAGGCAAATCGCTCGCACATTCGCCCAGGCCGGCGCCAAACTGGCCATCGCCGATCTTGACGACGAAGGCGCGAGGCGGGTCGCCGCTGAACTCAATCGCGAGGGTGCGCAGGCGATTTCTGTAGAGATCGATGTGATCGATGAGGCGCAGGTCAACCGGGCTATGGCCGCAGTAGTCGATGCATTCGGACGAATCGATATCCTGGTGAGCAACGCGGGCATTCAGATCGTCGCGCCGCTCCAAGAGTTGGCGTTTGCCGACTGGAAGCGCCTACTCGCGGTTCATCTGGATGGGGCTTTCCTCACTACGCGCGCCGCCTTGCGGCACATGTATCACCAGGGCGGGGGCAGCATAATTTACATGGGCTCCGTTCATTCGAAGGAGGCCTCGGTGCTCAAGGCGCCCTATGTGACCGCCAAGCATGGTCTCATTGGCCTTGCCAAGGTAGTTGCCAAGGAAGGGGCGAAATACGGCGTGCGGGCGAATGTCATCTGTCCCGGTTACGTTCGCACGGCTCTGGTCGAGAAGCAAATCCCCGAACAGTCTCAAGCCCTCGGGATATCCGAGGAGGCGGTAATCCACGAAGTCATGCTCCGTGAAACCGTGAACGGCGAATTCACGACCGTGAAGGACGTTGCGGACGCCGTGCTCTTTTTCGCGTCGTTCGAATCAAGTGCATTGACGGGACAGTCGCTCATGGTAAGCAACGGGTGGCACATGCAGTGATCGCCGGTCGACGCAGTGCACGGGTCGCTCACTTTCCGTGAGCGTCACATTGGCCAGCCATCCGTCCCGGTAATGGCGACAGACAAGCCCGCCGTGCCGTTCGAAAGGTAGTCCAGGCCGCAGCGGCAAAGACCAGTACATTGGCGACGATGACCGGCGAGGCATGGATCAGCAGGCCGTAGGCAATCCATAAGAGTGCGCCAAACATTTGAACGACGCGCAGCAGCGAAGGGCGGGCGAAAAAGTAAGACCCAACAAATACCGCGGTCGCTGACCAACCCAAATACTGAATGAGGAGAGGGCTCATGCCGCTTCGATCTCGGATCGAACGACCGCCGACCGCAATTCGCTGACATTCACCCGGTCAGTGCGATCCTTGGCCCATTCGGTAAGGTTTAGTCCGTGAGATTCAAAGAGATTACGGATGTCCCCGGCTCGCCAGTGAAGAAGTTGATCGAGAACGGGCACCATGATGCTGAACGCATTGTCGCTGAGCACGGTAGCGGTGGCAATTTGAGCCAGTTGCTTGTTCTCGGACACAGCGATTGTGAAGCCGTCGTGGTTGTTAACATGCAACATAACATGGACGTCGGAATTCCCATCACCTACATAGATTACTCGGTCCGCCGTTATACCTAGGCGATGCTCGAGCTCGTCGATTACCGCCACTTTGCCGTAACCGGCCGGCACCCTCTTGATGGCGCGTACTTCACCAGACCGCGGATCAAATTCCAGCTCCGTACCATAAATGTGTTCGGGCGGTAGCACGCCGTCAAGCGCCGCAATGACAATTTCGCGCGGCGCTGCGGATATCACGTAGAAGCTGAAGCGCAGCCCTTCCGCACCGCGATTCATGAAATCGACAAGAGCGGGGATTGCCCTCTTGAGGCGCACGCGACGACCCGCCTCCACCAAATGCTCGCGCCGCACGCCGCGGAACTCTGGGTCGTGACGAATCAAGTAAGCAAGTTCACCGCCTTGCTGCACGAGGTTGCTCCGTGCCAGGCCGGCGACACGGTCTTCAAATCCCGCTATTCCGAGCAGCTCGGTCAACACAAGTCCCGAATCATTGAAACTCAACGTTTGATCGAAATCCGAGGCGAGCAAATAGTGCTTCATTGGTGCTTCTGTCATGTGGAACCATCTCCGGACTGCAATCGCCTTGATTACCGGGTACCATAATCAACCAACGGACAACGGATGTCAGATGATAAAGAGTCTTGCCTTGGGTATTTCTTATCATGTGTTGGCACGGAGAAAGTGTGACGCAGATTGTGGTGCACACGAGCCGATCGATGGGCGCGGAACTTGAGGCGACAATTGTCAAAGGTGGCCTAGTATGACCGAGCTAATGGTCGCAGAGTTTTTGGTTCGTCAGTTGCACGCGCGATACCTCGATGCTGTGTGGCGCAAGGATTTTGATGCGTTCGGAGATTGTTTTGCGGAGGATGCCGAGTGGAGAATTGGTGGCAAGATCTTGCGCGGCCGCACTGAGATCGTCGGAAATCTCAAGCGCCTTATGCCCAATTTCCAGCGGGTTCTGATGACCTTCCGCACGCCGATAGTTCACATCGAGAATGGAACAGTGGCCAGCCGGACGTATGTCACGGAGCAAAACGCCTTTCTTGACGGACGCCCTGGCAACTCCATTGGTATCTACTTCGAGCGGTTCGTGCAGCACGAAGATCAGTTGAGATTCAAGTGGCGCCTCTTTCAGTTGCATTATCTCGGGAAAATGGACATCACGACCCCGCTCTTTGAGAATCCCGAGTTCGGGCCGCCGCCGGGTATGCCGCCCACCGATGCGCCGACCTACGATCACTCGGGATTGAGCACCGAAAGAAAGACATAGCGGCAGGCAGGCGACCAATCCGACGGTTTTACTGAGCGGTGCTTTGGGGCATATGATAGTGATGAATCGGTGGAGTCGATCCTGACTTTAAAGTGCTGAGGGGAGCAGGGGCATGGCAATCAAGGTACGGCAACTACGAGAGAACCTGTCATTCGGCGCGGCCATCACTGGCGTGACCATGGAGGCGCTCAAGGATTTCGCTGTCCGGCGCGAAATAAACGACGTCTTTCAGCGCCGCGGCTTGATCGTATTCGAAGGCATGGAGGAGAGCAGCCAGCTTCAGGTCGAACTGAGCAGCGTGTTCGGCGAGCTGAAGGACCATCCTATCCGCGGCGTCCCGCGCGCGATCGAAAACCTGGCCCCGGGGGTTATCGAGGTCATTTCGGGCCCGGGCCACAGCGCTATCGTTGAAATCCAAGGCAAACAATATGCCTCTTGGCTCCCTTGGCATTTCGATCATTGCTACAACAACGAGCTCAATCGTGCGGGGGTCCTGCGCTGTGTCAAGGCAGTCGCCGAAGGTGGAATGACCGGCTTCGCCGACGGAATTGAACTGTACAAGCTGCTTGCCCCTGAACTGCGCTCGCAGATCGAAGGGCGCGAGATTCTCTACACGATGCACATGGGATTGGGTGAGATGCGCTTCGGCCTCTCCCCGGGATTTCGGGAAATAGTGCAGCACCCGGGCCTGCAAGCGACCCTCGACTGCGCCCGCGGCACGCCGCGCTCCATCCACCCCGCCGTCTGGACTCGCTCCACGGGCGAGAAGGTTCTGCACCTATCACCCTGGATGGCCGTGGGCATCGTGGATCACGAGGACCCCGCGGGTGAAGAACTGCTGGAAGCGGTGTGTCAGGACATGATCGCGAAGATCAGGCCCTACCATCACAAATGGCGACCCACCGATATGTTGATCTGGGACAACTGGCGCATGCTGCACTCCGTGACAGGCCATGACCCCAGCTTGACGCGCTGCGTCCACCGCACAACCATTAAAGGCGATTACGGACTCGGACGATTCGAGCATGGTGCCGCCGGCAAATATGCCGTCCTGGAGGCGACGGTCTAGGGTCCGACCGTTGGAGTTGCACGATGCCCAACCATGAGCAGGTTCTCAGCGAGCTTCGCCGCGAACTTACGCAAAAGATCGTCAAATTCGCCCGTGAGGGAACCACGGATCTTGCGCCCGGGGTCATGGACGTCGACGTCTCGTTCTTTCTTGACCAGGCATTGTTCGAGAAGGAATTTAAGAAACTCTTCCGGGAAACACCGCTCGTCGTCTGCGTTTCGTCGGATCTGCCGGAACCGGGCAGCTATCTGCTGTTCGAGGAGGTCGGTGTGCCGATTCTCGTCATCCGAGACAAGGACGGCAAGGTGCGATCATTTCTGAACGTGTGCCCTCATCGTGGAGCCAAGATCGTTCGCGATGCCTGTGGCAAGCGAACCCGTTTTACCTGCCGCTTCCACGGATGGACGTTCGACACAACCGGCAAGGCGATTGGCATACCTGAAGAGAGTCAGTTCTGTGGAGGGATCGACGACCGCAAGCATCTTGTCGCATGCCCTGCCGAAGAACGCTACGGCCTCGTCTTCGTTCAGGCGACCCCGGGCTCGACCATGAATCTCGATGCGCACCTCGGCACTTTCGCAGCGCAGCTGCAAAGGCTTGGCATGGGCGGCGCCACGAGAGTCAAGGAAGACGAAGTCAGGATCCGCTCGAACTGGAAATATACGATCGATACCTATTTTGAAAATTACCATCTGCCCTCGCTGCATCGCGACACCTTTGCTCATGTCTTTGCGCACAATCTATGCCTGCTGGAAACATGGGGACCACACCAGCGCTTCACCTTTCCGCAGCGATCGATCCAGGAGTGGAAAGACAAGCCGGAGAGCGAATGGGATGTCGATTCCCTGCCGGCGCAGCATTTCATTTTTCCCAATACCATACTTACGCTCGGTTCGGTCAGCCGTAGCGGCTCGCTCGTCACCATGCATCGGCTCTTTCCGAAGGCCGTCGACGATATGACGACGAAGATCACATTGTTCTCCCCGAACGGCAAGCCGTCGTCCGCAGAGCTGCAGGAGATCGAATCAAACTTCAAATCGATCATGACTGCAGTGATCAATGAGGACTATTCCGTGACGAGCGAAAGCTATCTTGGGCTCTCCACTCTTCCGGCGGGAACCAAATTCCCGGTTGGCCGCCAGGAGATCGGTACACAGAACTTCCACCGCAACGTCGAAGCCGCAGTGCGATGAACCGGTTGAAGGCGCTTCGCCTGGATCTCGCTCCTGATCTGGTGGAAGCGGCGCGCAAGGGCGAGACCGCTCTTTCCGCCGCAGTGCTCCACGAACACAGATCGTTCTACACCGATGGGGAGCAGTTCGAGCGCGAGCGCGAACGCCTGTTCCGTACGATGCCCCTGGTTGCCTGTCTATCGTCCGATCTACCTTCTGCCGGCAGCTACCGCACCTTCGACGATACCGGCATTCCGATTTTGATAGCTCGTGGCGGGGATGGCCAAGTTCGCGCATTTTTGAACATCTGCCCGCATCGCGCATCACGGCTTGTGCGCGACACGCAGGGACAATCGAACCGATTCACTTGCCGCTTCCATGGATGGACGTTTGATAGCTCAGGAAATAATGTCGGAATTCCCGAGGAGCGTTACTTCTGCGGCGAGGTCGACGCTCAGAAACACCTGGTCGCGTGTTCTGCCGAAGAGCGGCATGGGCTGGTTTTCGTGCAAGTTGCGCCCGGTTCAAAAATGGATCTTGATGCGCACCTGCAGGGGCTTGATGCGGATTTTGCCGTGCTCGGACTGGCGTCGGCCGAAGTGACCCATCGCGATCTGCTGCCCGTTCGTGCGAACTGGAAATATGGTCTCGACACGTTTTTCGAGACCTATCATTTGAGGTCGTTGCACCGCGAGTCCTTCAGGGGTTTGTTTTCCCCCATCTGTGTCTTCTACACCGCGGGTCTGCATCACCGTTATACATTCTCCCCATTGGGCATTCAGGACTGGGTCGGCCGCGCGCGGGACCAATGGCCGGTGGATTCGATCCCGTTGCAATATTTCCTGTTCCCGAACACCATCTTGTCGGTCGGCTCGACCAGCCCGAGTGGATTGACGGTGAGCATGCATCAGATCTTCCCGCAGAGCGTCGATCACTTCGTCTCGAAACTCTCCTATTGCGTCATCGGCGGAGTGAAATCGGAAGAGCAGCGGGCGGAAATCGAGCGTGCCTACTCCGTCTCACGGTCCGCTCTGGTTAATGAGGACTACTCCGTGGCGGCGGAAGCACATGCAGGACTGGCGGCACTCCCGCGGGAATCGACGCTGCCTATTGGAAGGCAAGAAATCGGCGTCCAGAACTTTCACCGGAACCTCAGGAAAATGATCGGCACGGCATGACGCCGAATTCTCGGAATTGGCCGCAACCCGTGGTCGAATTGGCCCACGGAAGGCTATCGCTTGCGTATGGCGCGACGTGCGCTTTCCTAATGGCGTTCGCCATCGCCAATCGTTCCGTCCGGCGGGACGGGTGTGATGTACCATTGCGCCATGCACCCGAAATATCCGAATATCTTTGAACCGATAAGCATCGGACCGGTGCGGCTACCCAACCGATATTATTTCTCGCCGCACGGCCTGCCGCTGACGGTGGGCTGCGGCCCATCGAACGACCTCGTCGCCTATTGCACCGAGCGGGTACGCGGCGGGGGCTGCGGTCTCGTGATTCTTAGTTGCACGGTGCATGACAGGGGGCGGCATTACCAGCCCTGCCCCTATCCGAAACAAAGCATCGGAGCATTTAAGGCGCTGGCGGACGCCGTTCACGCAGCGGGCGGCAAGATCTTCGCCCAGCTTTGGTACAACTGGAATGCGCCCGGTCATTGGCAGCCGCTCGCGCCCGCGGCACCGACGTTGGCGCCTTCTCATTCGCAATATGCCTATGGCGGGATGAGCGGCGGCACCCGATCGATGACCCGCGAGGAGATACGGCTGATGGACGAGTGCCATCGTCAGTCAACGGCCAACCTACGTGATGCCGGATTTGATGGCATCGAGATTCATGCATCGCACTCAGGATTGGTGGAACAATTCCTCTCACCGTACTTCAATTACCGCGACGATGAGTATGGCGGCAGCCTCGAGAACCGAATGCGCCTGCTTGTGGAGACGCTGGAGACCACCCGCGCGGCGGCCGGGAAAGATATGGCCGTCGGCATGCGCTTCAACTGCGACGAACTCGTCGAAGGCGGCTATCACACTGACGACGCATATGATGTGTTGCGCAAGGTTTGCGCGCGAGGCCTGCTTGATTTCGTCGACCTCGACATCGCAATGGAGCCGCTTCAGCTCGCGTATGGCATGCCGACAGTCTTCGTCGAAGAGCATGTCTACAAGCCCTATGTCGAAAAGGTCCGGGGCGCAGCGGGCGACGTTCCCGTGCTTAGCGTGCTCGGCCGCGTGACGCGCATGTCCGATGCCGAGGCCGCGATCGCCTCGGGGGTTTGCGATATGGTCGGTTCGGCCCGCGAACTCATCGCGGAGCCGCGGTTCGTGAAACATGCGTATGACGGAACCGAGGAGCTTGGCCGCACCTGCATCGCCTGCAATTGGTGCCTGGGCGGCATGGCCGACGGCGCCTTTGGCTGCTCGATCAATCCGGCAAGTTACCGCGAAAGAATGTGGGGAGTGCAGACGTTCGCACCGGCCACCAGAATTTCAAAGGTGGTGGTGATCGGCGCTGGACCCGCCGGCCTCGAAGCCGCGCGGGTCGCCGCGTTGCGAGGACACGAGGTCACGCTCTTCGAAGCTCGCGACGAGCTGGGCGGAGGCCTCGAGCTCTGGGCACGATTGCCGGGCCGTGAATTCTATCGCCATGCCATCGATTGGTGGCAGCGCGAACTTGTGCGCCTCAGCGTGACGGTTCATAAGGGCAAGAAAGCCACGTCAGACGATGTGCTTCGACTCGCGCCTGATGCCCTCGTGGTGGCAACCGGCGCGCGTTTCAGCAAGACAGGCCGAACTGGCATCGCCGACCGCGATATTCCCGGCGCGGACCGGCCCCATGTCTTCTGTCCCGAGGACATTCTGCAAGGCAAGGGGCATCCATCCGGCAGGGTCGTGGTGCTGGACGGCGAGGGCACCCACGCCAGTATCGGCGTCGCCGAGCTTCTGGGGCGAGGCGGAGCCGACGTCACCATCATCTCTTCCAATTTCGCGCCCTATTCTAATCGTGTTCTTTTCGCGTTCGAAAGCGAACTCGCCGTCAAGCGCATGATCGAGGCGAATGTCCAATTCAGGCCCGCCACCTGGGTACGTCAGATCAGGGAACACGACCTTTTGCTTTTCGATGTGAACAGCGGGCGCGAGTCGACGATGGACCGTGTTGATGCGGTCATTCTGGCCACCGGCCGGATATCAGTCGATGGGATTGCACGTGAGTTGGAGGGCAAAGTGGCGCAACTCTTCACCATCGGCGATGCGCTGGCCGTACGCCCACTCGCCACGGCCGCGTTCGAGGGGCAGAAGTTCGCGCGGCTGATCGGAGAGCCGGGCGCGCCGAAAAGTGTGTCTGAAGCTTATTTCAGGTCCGACGACGCTGGCGTGTATCCGGCCCCTGCAGATGCCTGAATTTTCAGGATGCGAGAGCGTGAGATGAACTTACCGCACATCGGACTTGGTTGCGCTAACTTGTTGACGGCCACTCTTCCAGAGTTTATCGATACGGCCGCTCGCCATGGATTTCGTACCATTACCGTGCGGCCGGCTGCCTTTGCGGCAGCACTTGAAGCGGGATTCACGGAGGCAGAACTGCGCCGCCGCCTCGCTAATGCGGGTGTGCGGGTAACCATGATCGATTGTCTGAACACCGCTCTGCCGGGCGTACCGCCGGCGGATACCATTGACCCTGCTATGCGTTCGGCTTACGCGCCGGAGACATTTAATCCCCCGAATGAGGAGACCTGCTTTCGCGCTGCGCTGGCGCTCGAGGCGCGCGTCGTCAATGTCAACCACTACCGTGGCCATCTCCTGCCGCAGGAAGAAATGGCTGAGGCGGTCGGCAAGGTTTGCCGTCGGGCGGGTAAGCGCGGCCTGACGATAGCGCTGGAGTTCATAGCCGATACCGGGTTGCCGAGTCTGCCTTTCGCACAAGCGGTGAGGGAGGCGTGCGGTGAGCCGAACTGCGCTATCGTGCTGGACTTCTGTCACCTGGATCGCTCCGGCGGCACCGTAGACGATGTGCGTCGGCTGCCACCGGGCGCCATCGCGAACATCCAGATTAGTGATCGTACACCGCCGCCGCCAGGGAGCGTCTATGTCCCAATGACGGGCCGTCAAATGCCCGGAAAGGGCAGACTGCCGCTACGCGCGCTAATGGAAGCGGCCCTTGCGAACAGTCCCGATGCGACAGCCGATATCGAAGTGCTCAACGAAGAGCTTCGTGATCTGCCCATCGAGGAGGCCGCTGCTCGACTTGCAGCGGGACTAAGGGAATGGCGCGAGACTCTCTCGCGAGGACCGTAGGACCAGAGCTCGCAGCATGCCGCTTGCAGTCAGGCTTTGACCACGACTCGGGCGCGGGCGATGTTCAGAGCCCGGGCATAGGGTGAGCCGTCCGGCTTGCGCTGCGAGGCCGCCCGCAGCACGGCGAAATATGTCCCTGCCTTGGAGAACCTGTAGGTGGTCTTCACCGTGGCGCGTTCCCCGGATTCGTCAGCAGATATTTGTCCCTTGATGGGGAACTCGCCGCTGCCCTCGAAGTCCCACTCCGCGTCGACGACCTTGCCGCTACCGGGCGGCACCTCGACCACGCCTGTGAATTCGACGGGCGTACCAACCGCAACGTCCGCACGCGCGCCGCCATTTGCGGTCAATGTCACGACGGGCTGAACACCCTTGCGCTCATGCGCCTTCGCCGGCACTTCGACTTGGCCATCATTCATCTTGTAGACCGTACCGACTGGCGGAGGCGTACCCTTCTCCGCCCAGGCCGCCACATCGCGCAATGCCTGCTGCAGCACGCCAGTGTAGTTGGTGACGCGCGTGGCTTGCGGACCCTTCGATACTCCTCCATGGAGCGAATGGTCAAAGAACCAAAGTCGGAAGCTGTCATCGTATTTTGGGCCCTTGGCCTCTTTTACCTTGTTGCGATACCAGTCTGCGTTCCAGGGAAGCGCCATCTCGTCCATCAGCGTGTTGACTACGATCATCTTGCAATTGGGCCTGCCAGTTTGGATCGAGCCGGCGCCTGATTCGTTGTACTTCGGTCCCAAAAGAAGCGGACGCTGGGGATAAAGCGGCTCTCCACCCGCTCCACGGTACTGATCGAACACGTAAAAGCCCCAGTCCTTCGGCGGCACTTGATGGCGCTGATAGTACTGGGCCGCGAGATAGATGGAATTGTCGATCAACACCTCGTCGCCGACCTTGATGTCGTTCACGACCTTGAAGGCATCCTGGCCGATACCGAAGGTGACGAGCTCGCCCACGATTCCCGACACCGCGAACTTCTGACCGCTGCCGGCCCCGCTCTTGAAGAACAATGTCGAGCCAAGCAGGTACTCCCTTCCATGAACGGGATCGCGCACGCCGTTGGGCAAGCTCTCCATTTGAAAAGCGACTGGGACTGGGGTCTTGCCGCCTAGTCTTGCCAGGGGCAATCCCAGCTTCTCGGCTTCGTCGGGCATGATGATCTTGACCTCCTTCGTCTTGTGCTGAACGCGGGCCGCCTTCAGCGACTCAGGTGGATTGGCGCCGACATAGCCGGGGAGTTTCCAAAAATCCTCGAAGTAGGTGGGATCCCATTCGACCATGTTGTCGATGAGGACGGGCAACGCGCCCATGCCCAACTGATGATAAAAGGCCCACGACCGCGGGACAAATCCGAAGCGGGTAACTTCGCGAAGCGCATCGGCCTCTTCCTTGTTCAAGCCGGCGAACATGTCACCGCTGCCGCCGGGGTCCACCGCATCCACCACGCTCTGCCACTTATCCTTCAAGAGCCGCACCGCGAGCGCCTGGACGACAAACGTGTTGGGAAGGACCATTGGCGAGCCGATGATGAAGGGCACGATGCCGTCCCAGATGCCTTTGGTGTTCTCCGCCATGCTCATCGTCTTGAAACCGCCGCCGCTTCCGCCCCAGGCATAGCCGTACGGACGCTTGCCGCCGTACATTTCCATGGCGAGCTTGCGCCCGTACTGCGCGACGGCCGCGCTGCACCGATAGCCCTCGATCCGATGATCATCGAGCGGGTACATGTTGTTGCTGCCGAGGTTCGATTCGACCAGATAACCGCCGCTGGTTATTGCGAAGCCGATATTCCCGCCCGGACCGGCGGAACGCTGGGAACCGAGTTCACTGCCCGAAGTGGCCGCAACGGGTTGGAAGAAGCGACCCTCGTATTGCTCCTTGGGTGGGAAGTACATCGCGAACAGCGCATCGGTGCCCTTGAAGCCACCGTGCACGTAGCGGTGCCGCACGGGCGTATCGCGCCACTCATCGGTATCGATGAAGGGCTGCGCGAACAACGGATCGACCCAGTCCGCAGGCACGGGATTTGGAATATCGGACTTTGCGGGTACCGGACCTGGAATATCTGTTGCCGCGCCTACAGCGGGCGCCGTAGACACTGCAAGCGCGGACGCGACCAACAACATTGATTCTCGTCGTGTGATCATCGGAAACTCCCCGGTGATGCCATTTTTATATATCGAGCGCTTCGAAAGTCCGCTCTCATGTCACAACCACCCTCACGCGATCCAGGTTCATGACCCGCGCATAAGGCGTGCCATCCGGATGGCGCTGTGACCCGGCGCGCAGAACCGGGAAGTAGGTGCCAGGCTTGGAGAAGGAATAGGTGGTCGTCACGGTCGCGCGGCCTTCCGACGCGGCGGGCTTGATCTCTCCTGCCACTGGATAGTCGCC
>Ga0302325_10021520_pt1 | contig 13502 bp, 14 predicted proteins | sample Palsa_T0_2_FD_201948 | JGI IMG/M metagenome (GOLD analysis project Ga0302325, IMG submission 201948) | Peat permafrost microbial communities from Stordalen Mire near Abisko, Sweden - Palsa_T0_2 | ecosystem: Environmental > Terrestrial > Soil > Palsa > Peat permafrost | place: Sweden: Abisko... | reverse complement strand
CAGCGTGTGACAGCCGGAGCATCGCTGGTTGAACAGGACCGCGCCGTGATACAGGGCGGTCTGTGATTTGGGAACGTCGATCTTCTGTGTACCGCACGCCGCGGTGACGGCGGCCACCGCCGCCGCGGCGATGCCGAGCGCCACGATCTTCGTCAACCGGCTCATCGGGCAGAGATCATAATCGGGTCCCTGTGTACGCGAGGCGCCCTCCCCTGTCACGGCTGTGCGCGGTGCCGGCCGCGGCGCTCGTGGCGCTGGGGGCCGCCGCCTGCGGGTCGATCACGACGGTCAGCAAAGACGGGACGCTGAGGGTCGCGCTCGGCGAGTACCGGGTGATCCCTCAGGACGTGCACACGACGGCGGGCGTGCTGACGATCGTGGTGCACAACTACGGGCGGCTGACCCACGATCTGGTGATTTCGCTCAATGGGCAGCCAGAGATCTCCAGCAAGCCGATCGCACCTGGCCAGACCGCCGTCCTGGACGCCGCGCTGATCCCCGGCACATACCAGATGGCGTCGTCGATACTGTCCGATCAGGCGCTCGGCGCCTACGGCACGTTGGACGTCGGATCGTGACTCCGGACCCGGCCCCACTGTGATGGCGGACCGGCCCCAGCGTGATGGAGGACCCGGCCCCACTGTGATGGAGGACCGGCCCACGCGTGATGGAGGACCGGCCCACGCGTGATGGAGGACCCGACCGACGAGCGGCGAACCTAGTTGCACCCCGACGCCGGCTTTGCGACGCTCGCACAGCAGTCACAACGCGATCGTCCTCCTACGGCGGCAACCAGAGGTGCCGGCGCCGGGGTCCTTTTCCTGGACGGCGGCGCCGAAGATCGTGCTCGGATCGCAACGGTATACAAATCCGGCATGACTGCCAAGCCCGACCCTGAGCTGTTCCGTGAAGTCTTCGGGCGATTCGCCACCGGCGTCGCGGTGATCACCAGCGCCGGCGCGGCCGGAAGCGGCGGCGGGATGACCGCCAACGCCCTGTGCTCGCTGTCGCTGGATCCCCTGCTGGCGCTGGTCTGCTTCGAGAACCGGGCCCGGACGCTGCCGATCGTCCGCGAGGCGGGTCGCTTCGCGGTCAACCTGCTGGCGGCCGACCAGGCGGACCTGGCCGGCGTGTTCGCGTCCAAGCTGCCCGAGGCCGAGAAGCTGGTGAGCGTCGCTCATCACCTCGAACATGGCGTGCCGATCATCGACGGCTCGCTGGCCTGGGCGGTGTGTGAGCTTCAGGAGCTGATCGCCGGCGGTGACCACACGATCGCGATCGGCCGGGTGATCCATCTCGGGCTCGGCGGGGGCGAGCCGCTGCTGTGGTACGGCGGGCGGTACCACTCGCTGCACCACTCGGGCTGACGTCTGATGTCAGTGCTAGCCGCCCGTCCCGGCCGCGCGGATCAGCAGCACCAGCATGACCAGGGCCGCCAGCACCATCACCCCAAGCTCGCGCTGGAGGATGGAGAGCACGACGCCGCGCTGCTCGGACTCGGGCAGCTTGCCAACGGCGGCGGCGGATTCCAGGCCCCGGGAGTCGAGCACCATCTGGGCCGAGGCGACCCGCAGCTGCTCGGCCACGAACGAGACCGCCAGCGGCAGCAGCCCGTAGAGCAGATGCAGGCTGGACTCCTTCTTGCCGATCAGCAGCAGGACCCCGCCGAGCCCGGCCTCGATCACCACCGTCACCTGCCCCGCGCGCAGCAGCCGCCAGAACCACGGGCTGTCGGTCCCGCGGTGCCAGCACCACGCGCCCCACAGCCCCGCGCCGCCGACCAGCCCGATGCAGAGGATGCCCACGACAATGTGGACGAGCTTCATTGCGCGCTCATCAGAATACGCGGGACACTGTCGCAAAACCATTCACGCGGGACATAGCCGCATTTCGCACTAAGTAACACTGTGTTACAAGGTTCCTGACGCTGGTGATATAAGAGGGTCTGTGCTTCGAAGCTATCTGCCGGCGATTGTGTTCCTGCTGCTCGGCAGCGCCGTGGGTGGCTTGTTCGGCGTCCTCAATCTGCTGACCGGGGTGCGCAACACGCACCGCAAGCAGAGCAAGACCTCGCCGTACGAATGCGGGCTGCCGTCGGAGATCCAGCGCGGCTTCCGGTTCGGCATCAGCTTCTACCTGATCGCGATGCTGTTCATCCTGTTCGACATCGAGGTCATCTTCCTGTTTCCGATCGCCGTGCAGCTGCGGTCGTTCGGCACGTTCGCGTTGTCGGAGACGATCGTGTTCGTCGCCCTGCTGATGGTTGCGTTCGTCTACGTCTGGCGGCGAGGAGCCCTGGAATGGAAGTAAAACGCGAAGTATTAGGCCCCGCCCACCCCGAGCAGCCTGGCCAGGCACCCGCGGACTTCCGCGCCCGGCAGCTGCTGGCGCGTGACATGCTGCGCGGCGATCTGGAGGGCGAGGCGCTGGAGCGCTTCGTCGAGCAGAGCATCATGACCACCACGCTGGAGAAGGCGGTCTCCTGGTCGCAGGGAAACTCCCTGTATCCGATGACGTTCGGCCTGGCCTGCTGCGCGATCGAGATGATGTCGATCGTCGGCGCGCGCATGGACATCGCCCGGTTCGGCTGGGAGGCATTCCGGGCGTCGCCCCGGCAGGCCGACCTGCTGATCCTATCCGGCCGCGTATCGGTCAAGATGGCGCCGGTCATCCGGCGCATCTATGACCAGATGCTGGAGCCCCGGTGGGCGATCTCGATGGGCGCGTGCTGCTCGTCGATGGGCGTGTTCAACAACTACGCGCTGGTGCCGTCGGACAAGTTCATGCCGATCGACGTCCACGTGCCCGGCTGCCCGCCGCGTCCGGAGGCGCTGATGCACGGGATCCTGCGCTTGCGCAGCAAGATCCATGGTCACTCCCCCGACGGCTGGCGTGAGCGCTACGACGCCGTGGGCACCGAGGAGGTGCTTCCCGCCGGCGAGGCCGATGGTACCCGCGAGGCAGCGATCAACATATTTCCCGGAGGGGACACCGCCGGTGCCTGACGCCACCGGCCTGGAGCTGACAGCCCACGAACTGCGCGATCACAGCGCAGAGTCGATTCTCGGCACCGATTTCCAGCGCGGGCGCGCCGTCCTGCTGGCGGCCCCTGACCACATCACCGACGTGCTGGCCGCGCTGATGGGGAAGGGCTACACGTTCCTGGCCAGCCTGCACGGGGTCGACTACTACCCGGAGGAGCCGCGGCTGGGCGTTCTCTACGAGCTGCTCGACATGCATGAGGTCGACCGGATCACCGTCAAGATCCGGGTCGGCATCGACGATCCGCGGGTGCCGACCGCGACCGGGCTGTTCCCCGGCGCTGAGTTCCCCGAGCGTGAGGTCTATGACATGTTCGGCGTAGTGTTCGACGGCCACCCGGACCTGCGCCGCATCCTGATGCCCGAGGACTTTGAGGGCTTCCCCCAACGGCGTGACTTCCCGGTCGGGGGCGAGCCGGTGCTGTTCACGTTCAACGAAGAGCAGTCCTACGGGAAGTGGCAGTGATGGCGCACCGGACGGCCCGCTGATGGCCCTCGACACCGCCGACTACCGCAAGCGCGAGGAGTCGATCACCTACGCGGCGGAGACCGCCGGGCAGGGCCAGACGCACGAGCTGCTGACGCTGAACATCGGCCCTCATCATCCCGCCACCCACGGCGTGCTGCGGCTGCTGGCGACGCTGGAGGGCGAGGTCGTCCGGGACATCAAGCCGATCATCGGCTACGTCCACACCGGCATCGAGAAGACCGCGGAGCAGAAGTCCTACTGGAAGGTGATCCCGGTCATCGAGCGGATGGACTACCTCAGTTACTACTTCAACGCGATGGCGTTCTGCGGCGCGGTGGAGACGCTGGTGGACGTCGAGGTGCCGCCCCGGGCGCAGTACCTGCGGGTGATCCACCTGGAGCTCAACCGGATCATGTCGCACCTGGTGTGGCTGGGCACCAGCGCGCTGGACCTCGGCGCGATCTCCATGTTCTGGTACTGCTTCCGCGAGCGCGAGACGATCCTCGACCTGTTCGAGATGTCGTCCGGACAGCGGATGCACACGCGGTACTTCCAGGTCGGCGGCGTGATCGAGGACATCCCGCGGGGCTTCGCCACCAAGCTGCGCAAGTTCCTGGCCGACATGCCGACCCGCGCCGACCAGTACGCCGACCTGCTGGAGAAGAACCAGATCGTGCTGGAGCGGCTGCGCGGGATCTGCCCGCTGGATGAGGAGACGCTGTTGAAAATCGGCGTCACCGGCCCGCTGCTGCGCGCCGCGGGCAATCCTTGGGACCTGCGCAAGGCCGCCCCGTATTCCAGCTATGACAAGTTCGAGTTCAAGATCCCGGTGGGAACGGTCGGCGACAACTACGACCGCTACCGAGTCCGCCACGCCGAGATCTACGAGTCGGTGAAGATCATCAGCCAGGCGCTGGAGGGACTGCCCGAGGGGCCGTACATCACGCCGGACCGCAAGATCGCGCTGCCGCCGCGCCACGAGCTGGCCACCTCGATGGAGGCCCTGATCCACCACTTCAAGCTGGTCACCGAGGGCTTCCGGGTTCCCGCCGGCGAGGCCTACTACCCGATCGAGGGGCCCCGGGGCGAGCTCGGCTGCTTCGTGCGCGCCGACGGCTCGGCCAAGCCCGCCCGGGTGCACATGCGCGATCCCAGCTTCGTGCACCTGCAGGCGCTGGAGCCGATGGTGAAGGGTGCCTACATCGCCGACCTGATCGCCACGCTGGCAATGCTCGATCCGATCCTCGGCGGGATCGACCGCTAGATGTCTCCCGCGATTCCGGTACCGCGGTTCGCGCACGGCTCACGCGTCCCCGGCTGGGACGACGCCGTCGACCTGACCAAGGATCCGGCGGTCATCCCGGATCCGGCGACGACGCCGGTGCCCGACGACCTCCGCCGGGAGATCGAGTCCTCGATGGCCAAGTACCCGGACCGCCGCTCGGCGGCGATCCCGGCGCTGCACGCCGCCCAGGCGGTACACGGCTACTGCTCCCCGGAGGCGATCACCCAGGTGGCGGCGGTGATGCAGCTCACCCCGGCCTATCTGACCTCGGTGGCCAGCTTCTATGACATGCTGGAACTCCAGCCCCGCCCCAAGCACGACGACGTCTACATCTGCACCAACATCTCGTGTTCGCTGCTGGGCGCCGATGAGCTGTTCGACGCCATGGTCGCGGCCGTCGCCGGCGACGAGACCGTGCACGTGAGCTCGTTCGAGTGCCTGGGTGCCTGCGACATCGCCCCGATGGCGTCGGTCAACGGCGAGTACGTCGGCCCGCTGAACGCCGACGACCCGCAGCAGATCCTGGAGGACCTACGCGCCGGACGTCCGGTGCTGCCCAACAAGCAGATTCGCTACCGGCGCTCCGTGGACCCGGGAGTGCGTGCCGAACACGATCAATTCTTCGCACCCGACCATTCGGGACGCGCCGACACGGCCGGGCTCAGCGATACCGATCAGGCCACCGATCGTCTGGGTCCCCCGGCCCCGATCGAGATTCCCCCCCAGGAGTCTCCGCCACCGCACCCGGAGCAGACATGAAGCAGATCCTGTTCGACCGCATCGACGAGCCGGGGCTCAACACGCTGGAGGTCTATGAGCGCCGCGGCGGCTATCAGTCGCTGCGCAAGGCACTGGGCATGCCCCGTGAGGACGTGCTGGCGAGCCTGCTGGACTCCGGCCTCCGCGGGCGCGGCGGCGCCGGGTTCCAGATGGGCCGCAAGGTCTCGTTCCTGCCCCAGGGAGACATGGAGAAGTACCTGGTGTGCAACGCGGACGAGTCCGAGCCGGGGACGTTCAAGGACCGCGAGCTGATGCAGAAGAGCCCGCATATGCTGGTCGAGGGCGTCATCATCGCCGCCTACGCGGGATCGATTCGGCGGTCGTTCATCTACATCCGCGGCGAATATCAGCTGCAGGCCGACATCCTGGAGGCGGCGATCGCCGAGGCCGCCGAGGCCGGATACATCGGTGAGCGGATCCTCGGCTCGGAGTTCTCGATGTCGCTGGTGCTGCACCGCGGCGCCGGCGCCTATATCTGCGGCGAGGAGACCGGCCTGCTGGACTCGCTGGAGGGCAAGCGCGGCAACCCGCGGCTCAAGCCCCCGTTTCCGGCGATCGAGGGCCTGTACGCCGGGCCGACGCTGATCAACAACGTGGAGACGCTGGCCACCGTCCCCCACATCATCCGGATGGGCGGCGCCGAGTACGCCAAGATCGGCACCGAGACGTCGACCGGCACCAAGCTCGTCTCCATCTCCGGCGACGTCAAGCGCCCCGGCAACTACGAGATCGAGCTCGGCATCCCTTCCCGGGAGATCATCTACGGCCTCGCCGGCGGGCCCCCGAGCGGCCGGGACGTCAAGTTCTGGTTCCCCGGAGGCTCCAGCTCGCCCGTGCTGACCAAGGACGACCTCGACGTCCCCTACGACTTCGACAGCATGGCCAAGGCGGGCTCGATGCTGGGGTCCGGCGCCATCATCGTCGCGGACGAAACACGGCGGGTGCTCGACACCGCGCTGAAGCTGGCCAAGTTCTATGCCCACGAGTCGTGCGGCAAGTGCGTGCCGTGTCGTGAGGGCACCAACTGGACCCACAAGATGCTGGCGCGCATCTACACCGGTGAGGCGACGCCGATGGATCTGGACATCATGGCCTCGGTCCAGGAGCAGATCATCGGCAACTGCCTGTGCGTGCTCGGCGACGCGATGGCGATGCCGATCGGCTCGATGGTCGCCAAGTTCCGCACCGAGCTGGAGGCCGAGATCGAGGCCGCGCGGGAGCGCGCGGGCGGCGCCGACTCAGACGAGGTCGTCGGGCTCGGGGTGGCCGACGAGCACGCCGGACCGATACCGGTTCACTAGGTCCACTAGCTTCCAGTCGCCGCATGCCACGTCCAGATCGTAAGACCATTCAGCTGACCATCGACGGCCGGGAGGTGCAGGCCACCGAAGGCGCGATGCTCGTCGACGCCGCCAAACAGGGCGACGTCGAGATCCCCTACTTCTGCTACGAGCCCAAGCTCGGCCAGCCCGTCGGCGCCTGCCGCATGTGCCTGGTGGAGATCGAGGGCATCCCCAAGCTCCAGACCTCCTGCTCGACCCCGGTCAAGGACGGCATGGTCGTCCACACCCAGACCGAGCGCGTGCGCCACGCCCAGAACGCGATCGTCGAGTTCCTGCTCGTCAACCACCCGCTGGACTGCCCGGTCTGCGACAAGGGCGGAGAGTGCCCGCTACAGGACATCACCTTCGGCTGGGGTCTCGGCCGCAGCCGGTTCATCGAGCCCAAGCGTCACTTCGAGAAGCCGCTGGCACTGTCGCCTCTGGTGGCGATCGACCGCGAGCGCTGCATCCTGTGCTACCGCTGTGTGCGGTTCTCACAGGAGATCGCCGAGGACTACCAGCTGATCTTCACCGAGCGCGGCGCCCACACCTTCGTCGGCACGCACGATGGGCATCCCTACGTGGCGCCCTTCAGCGGCAACATCATCGAGCTGTGTCCGGTGGGCGCGCTGACCTCGCAGCCCTACCGCTTCCGCGCCCGCCCGTGGGACATCGAGGACGCCGGCGGGATCTGCACGCTGTGCTCCTCGCAGTGCAACGTGACCTTCACGGTCCGTGACGAGCGGGTCATGCGGGTCCTGTCCCGAGACCACGACGGCCATCCGGAAGTCGACGATGGCTGGCTGTGCGACAAGGGGCGTTTCGCCTACCAGGCGATCCACGTCGACGAGCGGATCACCCGGCCGCTGGTGCGCGACGGCGGCGAGCTGCGCGAGGTGTCCTGGGAGCGCGCGCTGGAGACGGCCGCCGGCCTGGCCAAGCACAAGGGCCGGGTCGGCACCCTGGTCGGCGGCCAGGCCTCCAACGAGGAGGGCTTCCTGCTCCAGCGGCTCGTCCGCGAGGCGCTCGACTCCCGCGACATCGACTCCCGAGGCCCCCGCGGGCTGAGCGCCGACACGGCGCGGGCACTGGCCGCTCCCGGCCTCCAGGCGTCGGTCCCCGATCTCGAGTTCGCGCACACGGTCCTCCTGCTCGGCTGCGATCCGCGTGATGAGTCGCCGATCCTCGAACTGCGCATCCGCAAGGGCGTGCGTCGCAACGGGGTCAAGCTGGCGATCGCCGGCGCCCGTCCGACGGCGCTGGAGGCCAACGCGACCATGAGTATCCGCTACGCCCCGGGCGCGGACGCGGAGTTCGCCGCCGCACTGGGCCGCGCGCTGGACGGTGCCGGTGACGTCGACGACGATGTGGTCGGGCTGGCGGCGCTGCTGCGCGAGGGTGGAGAGGACGTCGTGATCATCTACAGCGAGCGGCTGGGGCCGGGCGCGGGCGCGCTCCTGCGGATCGCCGACAGCCTGGAGCTGACCGCTCAGCCCGGCGCCGGACTGCTCTGCCTGCCGGCCGGGAGCAACGGGCGGGGCCTGCGCGAGGCGGGGGCGGTCCCCGACGCCGGCCCCGGCTATTCAGCGCTGGCGACCCACGGCCGCAGCACCGCCGAGATCGGCGCCGCGGCCGCCGCCGGCGAGCTGACCGCGCTGCACCTGTTCGGGACCGACCCGATCCGGGACCAGCCCGACCGAGCCCTGTGGGAGCGCGCGCTGCACTCGGCGGCGCTGGTCGTCGCCCACGCCTCGGTGCTGACCGAGGGCCTGGCGCAGCACGCCACCGTCATCTTCCCCGCCGAATCACACGCCGAGAAGGAGGGCACGGTCGTGCATCCGGACGGGCGCCTGCAGCGGCTGCGGATCGCCATCGCCCATCCCGGCGAGGTACGCGCCGGTTGGGCGGTGCTGGCGGAGATCGCCCGGCGCTGCGGCCTGGACACCGGCGCTCAGCGTTCGCACGACGTGTTCGAGCAACTGGTCGGCGCGGTGCCCGTCTACGAGGGACTGACGCTGGAGGAGATCGGGGGCCGCGGCCTGCGCTGGCCCGAGCGCCCGCAGGCCCAGTCGATGGCGCTGCGAGGCGGCGCGCTGGCTTCGCCGCCGCCGATCGCCCCCGGCCCGGCGGTGGTGGCGTCCAACGGGTGGCTGACGCTCGGCACCTACCGGCCGATCTGGGCCTCCCCCGAGGTCGAAGTCTCGCCGGCGCTGAAGTTCCTGATCCCCGACCAGCAGCTGGAGCTGTCGCCGCAGGACGCGCAGCGATTGGGGATCGACCACGGCGCCGAGGTGATCGTGACCCAGAACGGATCCCGGCTGAGCGCGCGGGCCACGGTGCGTACCGGCGTGCCGGTGGGCTCGGCGTTCCTGGCGGACGGTCTGGCGAGCGAGTCCGCCAACGCGCTGACGGAGCCGCTGATCGAGGTCCTGAAAGTATGACGGTCTACGGGCTGGTCAGCTACTTCGAGCCGTGGTGGGTGCAGATCATCAAGGCGCTGGTGATCTTCGGCGTGATCTTCGCCATCCTGCCGATCATCATCGTCTACGAGCGCAAGCTGCTCGGCCGCTTCCAGGGTCGCTACGGCCCCAACCGCGTCGGCCCCTTCGGGCTGATGCAACCGCTGGCCGAGATCGTGAAGTTCGCCGTCAAGGAGCCATTCCGGCCGACCACCTCGGTCGGCTACATCTTCCGGATCGCGCCGATGATCGCGATCATGACCGCCGTCTCGTCGCTGGCGCTGGTGCCGTTCGGCAACGTCCAGCACATCTTCGGCCAGCGGGTGGGGCTGTACGGGATCGACGTCTCGATCGGGCCGTTGTACGTGTTCGCGTTCGGCGGTATCTCGTTCTACGGGATCATGCTCGGCGGCTGGGCATCGGGCTCCAAGTACTCGTTCCTGGGGGCGATGCGGGGCGCCGCCCAGCTGATCTCCTACGAGGTCTCCCAGGGACTGGCGCTGGTCGGCGTGATCATCACCGCCGGCACGCTGTCGCTGACCGGGATCGTCCATGCGCAGGGAGGCATGTGGTACTTCATCCCCCAGTTCGCGGGCTTCCTGATCTTCATGACCGCGTCGTTCGCCGAGACCAACCGGGCACCGTTCGACCTGGTCGAAGCCGACGCCGAGCTCGTCGGCGGATACTTCACCGAGTACGGCGGCACCGCGTTCGTCGCCTACCTGTTCGCCGAGTACACCAACATGATCGTGGTCTCCGGAATCGCGGTCACGCTGTTCTTCGGCGGCTGGCTGATGCCGTTCGGGATCCATCCACCCGGGTGGGTCGACCCGTTCATCGTGCTGGCCAAGATGATGCTGGTGATCACATTCTTCATCTGGGTCCGGGCGACGCTGCCCCGCCTGCGCTACGACCAGCTGATGTCGTTCGGCTGGAAGGTGCTGCTGCCGCTGGCGACCCTGAACCTGCTGGTCACCGCGATTCTGGTGGTGGGATGAGCCGGTTGACGCCCACATCCGCAAGGAGCGACCGATGACCCCGTACGACCCCGGCGCAGACGTCGTCGAAGTGATCCGCGGCCCCGGCGCAGGGCCGGTGCGCGGCGCGTACCGTGTGTTCGGCGAGACCCTGCGCGGGCTGAAGACCACCTTCGCACGGCTGGTCGAAGGACCGCTGACGATCCAGTACCCGGAGGAGAAGACGCCGGTCTACCCGCGCTTTCGTGGTCGCCACAAGCTGCACCGCTTCGAGGACACCGGCTTGGAGAAGTGCGTCGGCTGCTCGCTGTGCGCCGCCGCCTGCCCGGCCGACTGCATCCGCGTCGTCGCCGCCGAGAACACGCCGGAGAACCGCGTCTCGGCCGGGGAGCGCTACGCCGCCGTCTACGAGATCAACCTGTCGCGGTGCATCTTCTGCGGCTACTGCGAGGTCGCCTGCCCGTTCGATGCGATCACGATGGGGCACGACTACGAGATGTCGGATTACACCCGCTCGGACCTGATCTTCACCAAGGAGATGCTGCTGTCCGAGGCGATTGAGCGGACCCCGCTGCGCCGGGAAGGCGAGTAATGCTGCGCATTATTTTCGGAGTTCGCTGGCGCGAACTCTCGGGCGCATTGAGTCAGGAGTCATTGTCTAGATGAGCGCCGTTCTGTTCTTCATCGCCGCCATCGGGGCCCTGGCCGGGGCGATCGGCGTTGTCATGTTGCGCAATCCGTTCTACAACGTGCTGTCGCTGGTCTGCCATCTGATCGCACTGGCCGCGCTGTTCCTGCTGCTGCGCGCCGAGTTCGTAGCCGCCGCCCAGGTGGTGGTGTACGCGGGAGCGGTGATGGTCCTGTACGTGTTCGTGGTCGCCTACGTCGGCGGCGCCGACGAACCGCTGCACCGTCCCGGCGGCGCGCTGAAGGTGCTCGGACCGCTGTTCGGGCTGGCGGTGGCGGTGGAACTGTGCATCGCCGTGCTCGGAACCGCGCTGAAGGGGATCTCCGGCAAGGGGGCGCCCTACGTCCCCGGCTTCGGCAGCCCGGAGCACATCGGCAGGCTGTTTTTGACCACGTACCTGTTCCCGTTCGAGGCCGCCTCGCTCCTGCTGCTGGTGGCGGCGATCGGCGCCGTGGTGCTGGCCCGCCGGCGCCGGGGCCTGGAGCCCGACGAGGAGCTCGACCCGCGGATGCACCCGAGCCGCCCGGTGTTCACCGGCACGATGGCCGAGGTGGCGGGGCTGCGCCCCGGCGGCGGGACGGGTGGGCGGGGTACCGATTCAGAGCGGCAGACGGAGCCGATCGGCGCCCAGACCGAGATCGGCGCCGGCACCAGCCGCCGAGAGGGCGGTTGGTGATGGCGATCGGCTGGTATCTGACGGTCTCGGCGCTGATCTTCTGCATCGGCGCCGTCGGCGTGGTCACCCGCCCCAACCCGCTGGTGATCCTGCTCTGCCTGGAGCTGATGCTGAACGCCGGCAACCTGGCCCTGGTCGCGTTCAGCCGCATGTGGGGAGGTGAGGACGGTCAGGTGTTCGCGCTGATCGTGCTGGTGGTGGCCGCCTGCGAGGTCACGGTCGGTCTGGGGATGATCGTGGCCATCTACCGCCGGCAGCTGCCGATCAACGTCGACGAGCTCGATGAGCTGCACGGGTGAGATGACGACCATGCCGGTGACCGCAGCGGTGGTGCGTCGGTGAGCGCCACCACGTTCGGCTGGCTGATCCTGCTGTTCCCGCTGGTAGGGACGATCGTCATCGCCCTCGGTTTCCGGCTCCTGCCCGGGGTCGCCGCCGGCTGGCTGGCGACGCTGGCGATCGCCCTCGCGTTCGGCGCGGCGATCGGGGCCCTGATCTCGCTGCTCGGCCACTCCGAGACTCATCGGGAGCTGACCTCGTCGCTGTGGAACTACGACGTCAGCGTCGGCGTCGACGCCAAGCTGTCGATCCTGGTCGACCCGCTGTCGATCTTCATGGCGCTGATCGTCTCCGGCGTGTCGACGTTGATCCACATCTACTCGATTGCCTATATGCAATCCGACCGCGGCTACAACCGGTACTTCGCGTATCTGAACTACTTCGTGTTCTCGATGCTGCTGCTGGTGATGGCGGGCAACTTCGTCTTGCTGATCGTCGGCTGGGCGTTCGTCGGCGCCGCCTCTTATCTGCTGATCTCGTTCTGGTACCGCCGTACCACCGCCACCAGCGCGGGCATCAAGGCGTTCGTGATCAACGTGTTCGGGGACGTCGGCCTGGTGCTGGGCACGTTCTTCATCTACCGCCACACCGGCACCGTCGACTTCCTGAAGACCTTCGCCGCCGCCCCCCATGTCTTTCACCACAACAGCACCGACCTGGTGGCCGGCTGTCTGCTGCTGCTGGTGGGGGCATTCGCCAAGTCCGCCCAGGTCCCGCTGCACACCTGGCTCCCGGACGCGATGGAGGGCCCCACCCCGGTCTCGGCGCTGATCCACGCCGCCACGATGGTGACCGCTGGCGTGTACCTGATCGCGCGGATGCACCCGCTGTTCGAGATCGCCACCACCGCTGCCGACGTCGGCGCCATCGTCGGTTGCCTGACCCTGATCGTGGCGGCCACGATCGCGATCGTGCAGACCGACATCAAGCGCGTGATCGCCTACTCGACGATGTCCCAGATCGGCTACATGATCATGGGCGTCTCGATCGGCGCCTACAGCGCCGGCCTGTTTCACCTGATGACCCACGCCTTCTTCAAGGCGCTGCTGTTCATGGCCGCCGGCTCGCTGATCAGCGCCATGGGCGGAGAGCAATCGCTGGACAGGATGCGGGGCTTCCGCCGGGCGATGCCGTTCACGTTCGCCTGCTTCGTGATCGGCGGACTGGCGCTGTCGGGGCTGCCGCCGTTCTCCGGCTGGCTGTCCAAGGACGACATCATCGGGTACCTGAACAACCGCGGCGGCGGCTTCGAGATCCTGGGGATCTTCGGCTATCTCGGCGCGCTGCTGACCGGCATCTACACCTTCCGGATGATCTTCCGCGCCTTCTTCGGCGAGCCGTGCGAGGAGGCCCGTGAGCTGGAGCAGGGACATCTCGTCCACCACGACATCCCCACCAACCCCCAGACCGGCGAGGCCGAGGACACCGACGTCGGCTTCCCCGGACCTGCGCACCACATCGCCGAG
>Ga0302325_10021518_pt1 | contig 13502 bp, 17 predicted proteins | sample Palsa_T0_2_FD_201948 | JGI IMG/M metagenome (GOLD analysis project Ga0302325, IMG submission 201948) | Peat permafrost microbial communities from Stordalen Mire near Abisko, Sweden - Palsa_T0_2 | ecosystem: Environmental > Terrestrial > Soil > Palsa > Peat permafrost | place: Sweden: Abisko... | reverse complement strand
CGAATCCGGAAGGCAGGCCCGCGAGCCGGGACTGACGAAAGCGACAGCGGCGTCCGAGCATGGACCACCCGCCTAGTCGGGTTCCGCGTGGCTGCCGCCTCGCATGGAACGCGGCAGTCCGTGCAGTCTCTCGACCGGGCACTGCGGAGCTACGTTCGCGGGCCGCACCGAGGTCGGTTGCAGCTAATAGATCCAGTGAGCGTCGAGATGACCATCGAGGATTGCCACAAAAGAACCGATGTCGGTCAACATGCTCTTCGCGGTTCCCACCTTCAGCGGCTGGTGCGCGCTCTTCGGGCGGTCGCAGTTGTGCACGATGTCGTGCCTGCGCTGAATTATCGTCCCGATACGGCGGAGCACCGCCGCCCCGGCTCTCTTATTCGCGTCAGTCTTTGCTGGAGCCGTTAGCGCTCCGTACTCGGCGGAGCTGATGCCCGCCAGACGCTTCCGGTTCAGCGCGACGTACTGAGGCGCTACGTCGATCCAAAGCTTCTGGCCGCGTGGCAGGTTTGGGTTGAGCAAGTCCCTGAGTCGCCCGAGCTGAAGCATATTGTCCTTCTCCATCATTGCCCGCGCAGCCCTACGCAGGCCCCAGTTCGGGCGTGACTTATAAGACGACAGAAGTGGACCGGCTGGCAAAGCGAGCTTTGCGTACCCGGACGGCAACGATGTTCCGTCACGCCGGCATTGCTTCATCGTGCGGGCCAGCGAGTCCACAAACGCATCGCAGAGATAGGCATCGAGGGCCCCGACGCCGAACGTGACAGCACACCGTGCGAGGTCCGACTGGCAAAAGGTCCTCCTCACATTGCGACGCCTCGTCAGAGAGCCGGCGCGCGCGCCCGAAGTCGTCATCGAAATGCCTCTTGGCGGTCGCTGGCACGCCGGAAACATCCCACATTCAAAGACTTGCGGGTGGCCGCCGGGGTGGACGTCGGCTTTCCAGCGTACGGAGCTTCGGCTGACAGGCGACACTGCCGCTGTGGACGAAACGGGGCAGCGAGTACAGGACGTGATCCTGCCACCTACCAGCGATCTTGAGGTAGGCCGGCGCGACGCCGAACCGTCTAAAGCCATTGCGTTCGAGCACCCGTTGCGAGCCGATGTTGTGTTTCAGAGTTCCGGCCTGGACTCGGTGCAGGCCAAGCTCGCCGAGCGCCAGATCGACGATCTCCCGAACCGCAGCGGTTGCAAGACCACGGCCGTTGTGAGCCGAGTCAACCCAATAGCCCAGGTTGCACGACTGGAACGGCCCTCGGACGATGTTGCTGAGTGTCACGCGACCGACGATGCCGCCGTCGCTGAGGATCACGTGCGGGGAGGACACGCCGCGCTCGTGCTCGAGCAGCGCGTCTTCGATGGCTTGCCGCTGGCCATCAGTGGTGAAAAACTTGTCCGACCGCATCGGCTCCCACGGCGCGAGAAACTCGCGGTTCATCCTGAGCAGCTCGGCGAGCGCCGCGGAGTCTTCGACTGTTGCGAGACGGATCACGGCCACACGAATCATGATCGCATCGGCCGGCGCCCAAAGGCCGGATTGCCGATGCACCGAGGACCAACCGCAGGTCGGTCAGACAGCTCGTGCTGGGAGAACGCTGCGGCGCGACCCGCTCCCAGCTGACGATCCCTGTCGCGTCTCAGGCGTACGCTCTCGGGCGCGTGCATTGCCACGAATCCGATCATCCCGACCTTCCCGGCACCGGCTACCGACGCACTGCCCCGTTTCGTCCGAAGCGGCAGTCTTTGGGTCGCAGCGTGCGTCGGTGCTCCACGCCCATTCGGGCAATGCCGAGGTGCTCGCGGTCTCCGCAGCGAGGGCGTCACAGGTGATCGTCGCGGGCTCACCACGGCAGCGGTGGCTGGTAATAGGCACCACACCACTAACTATCGCGCTACCCATGGGCTTCCAGCGTCGCGTGCCCCAAGGGCACCATCATGAGCTTCCTCGTCGCACCATCATCCGGATCAGGCGAGGATACGAACCCCGCGGGGCGAGCCCGACCCCGCGCCCGTCTGTGCCGGGCCACTCATAGACGAAACTCCCAAAGGGGGGCTCCATCGTCACGATGCGCGATTAGCTTCGCCTCCCCGCTTCCATACACAACCGTGTCGAAGTAGACCCAATTGCCATTCTTGTATTCAGCCGCTTTGCGCAGCCATCCACGCTCAGCAACCTGAGCGGCCTGCCAGCCAAACTGGATACAGCAATGCGCTGACCCAGGTCTCGCAGGATCGCCAGTGCTCTCAATCGGTGGGCCGCCGTACAGCGCGATCACTGCGTTTGCGTCCTCACCATACAACTCAGGTAAGAGGCCCGGTACGTCCTCGTGGAACGGAGCGTCGTGTTCCTGCGCGACGAGCGCTTCCGTGATGTAGCTCACGTCAATCGGTTCACCTGCTGCCGCAACAGTTGCAGCACGAACGATATCGATCTTCGAGCCCCGTGCTTCCATGCCGGTGGGCCAAGACGACCTGACTGAAGGCCGAGACGACGACTGCCCAACGCCCAGACGCTCTCTCCAGCCCATCACACACCCTCTTTCGTTGTCCCCATGTTGCGATTGACGTGAATTCTACAAAGCCGACCGAGCAGCCAAGCTCGCCCGAGCCGAGCCGAACGGCCGAGACCGAGGCCAGGGGGGGGACCTAGCGCCGGCGAAGCTCTGACCCGAGCCGAGGCTGCACGCGGCGCTGTGCGACTTTGGGCGCAGCGGGAGCTTCAGGGCGAGGCCTCCGAGTGCTACAACGAACGCGATCGGCTCCGTCGGGAGAGACCCGGAGCTGCCAACAAAGGGGCCATGACCGATCGACGAACGGCGCCTGCTCCGTCGTTAGCTACTGTCGACCGACCTGCCAGCACACGAGCGACGATGCCGCGGCCACCGCGCTCCCCCTGGTCGATCTCGATCACGGCGTCGCGTTGCAGACGCGGACTGTACGGACGCCTGCTCTGCCGCTGACGGGGCCACGGAGGACGCAACCGCTCGTCGTCCATTGCGGCAGTCTGCGCGTCGCCGGGCGCGTCGGTGCTCCACGCCTATACCGGTTGTGCGGCGGCCGTGGCCGCTTCGCACGGGCAGCGACCGCGTGAAGGTCCGGATCGCGGTGGCTCCTATCACGCGTTTGCGAAAGCGAGCTCCTGACGCAGCTGGGCCTGAAAGCGGAAGGCGGGATGCGGGCCAGGCGGTCGCGCGGGCCGCTTGGCTCTTCGCAGGTGAAGCCGATCCCTTGGCTACCAGACCCGCATCGGCGAGTCCGGCTGGTCGCGTCGCCGGCGGCCAAGCGCAACGCGTGGCGATCTACCGCGAACCCCCGCCTTGATCTTCGACGAAGCGACCAGCGCCCCGGACAGCGAAGCCGAGCGCGTGGTCAAGACCAACATGGACCGCCTCCTGGAAGGACGCACCGCCTTCGTCATCGCCCACCGACTCACCATCACCCCCGACGCTGCTCCTTAAGCGCCAAGGCCGATACGCATACCTCCAGGCCCAGCAACTAGACCGGTAGCGACACTACCTTGGGGGTCCCTGTGTCGGTGCCGCAGCGCCCTGTCCTTGCGCTGGGCCGTTACTCATACCGCCGCCAACGCTTCCGGCTTGGTCAGCATCGACCTCGAGATCTTCGACCGGCTCGGTCTCATCCGTTGGTTCGACCTGCTCGCGTGATTCCACGACTGCTCCCTTCATAGAGGAGGACGCCCACCGCCCACGACCCGTCGAGGCCGAACCATACGCCTATCACGCTGAGCTGTAAACCCGAACCCAAGCCAGGGTGAATAGGACTTAGTCCGTACAGATCGCCGCCATTTCGGGCGGACTCCCGGAATGCTTCCCGTCTCGCGTGCAAGGGGGCCACAACGACCTAAACGAGTTCGTGATCCCTCTCGGTCTCACGGGGGCAGTATTGGCGAGCCACCGACCGAACGGCCCGCAGCGGTCCCCTGATTCGTCGGCCACTGTTGCTTTCGAGACCGTCATCGCGCCCGATCCGCTGGCGCTTCCGCGTGGTAGGAGCCACGACCGGCTGGACCTCTACGCGCGCGCTCGGGGGGCGAAGCAGTCACGCTGGTGACGTCGACCAACCGCCGCAGGCGACCCCTATCGGACAGCCGGGGCCGCGAACCGAGACAACGAGCCGGCTGCCCCTTTCCATGCGGGGTAGCGGGGACGGCGTCGCTGGTGGACCCTTCCGGCATGACTACCTCCGTTGTTCTCGATGCTGCTGGTCGCCCGCGTTCGCCGGCGACCATGCCCGGCTTTCATCGCGGTTGCCCTCCGCGCAACAAGGGGCGAGGCGCTCAGTCTCGCGGAAAGCGATCTCGACCCCTCGCGCGGCAGCGTTCTCGTGCGCTGCGGTAAGGGCGGGAAACGACGCGAGGTCGGCATGGACCACTGGGCTTGGCAGCACCTCAACGCTTGGCTCGAGCTTCGAGTCGGGATGCGCGTCGGAGCGCTGGCTCTGCATCCTCGACGGACCCACCGAAGGACGGCCATGGTCGCCAACCGCCGCGCGGGCCACGCTGCGGCAGCTCGCAGCGTCCGCCGGTGTCCGTCGCCGCCTCGCGCCGCATCAGCTCCGTCACGCCCACGCCGGTCGAGATGGCGCGCGAAGGCGTTCCGCTGAACGTCATACAGCGCCAATTAGGACATGCCAATCTCGGCATCACGAGCATCTACCTCCAAGGAATCGACAGCAGCGAGATCATCGAAACCGTCCACCGACGACCCGCGCCCACGCTCCCAGCCAGCGCCGGACTCCGCTAGCAACCCTCGTCCATATAGGACCAGTCTCGAACCTCCGCCTTTGCGCCGTGGTGGGTAACGCGAAGGAGCGCTACCCGGCTGGGCTGTCAGCCGCGCGGAGCAGATCCGCGATGACGTCGGCGGGTTTCTCGCCGCGGGCGGCGGAAATGCGCTGTAGACGGTTGGCGTCTTCGCCCTCGATGCTCAGCACGATCCGGACCTTCGCGCTCGGATCCCCGTGATGCGACTCGACGAATCGTGGATCGATCGTCGCTAGATCCGCGTCGAAATCGCCAGGTTGGGGAACGAGATCTGTCCAGGGCGTCTTGGTCATCGATCGCTCGGAAGTAGCTTACGCTCAAGATCGGTGGAGTCCCAGCCGGTGATCCCAAGCCAAGTCGTCGGCTCGACGGTTCGCTCGATCACGAGCGTCAAGCAGCGCTGGCCATTCGTCCGGCCGACCAGCAGCCTTCGGCTTCCGGGATCGGGCGCGTGCGGGTTGCGGACGACGGCATGGGCGTTGCGCAGAAGCTGCTCCGCCTCTTCGGCGGAGATGTTCCGCGCGCCGAGCTTGCCGAGCGCTGCCTCGGTGAGCAGCAGTTCGATGACCTCGTCGACCACAACCCTGGCGTAGCGAACCGCGCCGACGGACTTCCGGCGACGCCGGCGCAAACCTCGAATCTCCGGTGTTGGTGTTCGTCCGAGCGGCAGCGCGGCGGCGTCGTGGACCTAGACTTTTCGTCGTGTTCTTCGCCGTTCGTCTCCAGCGAGGCGGTCCATGGGATTGGTCCCGCGATCTCCGAGAGCAGGACGGCTGGGAGGAGCACGCGCTTCATGGATTCCCTAGTCGACGAGGGTTTCGTCGTGCTCGGAGGACCGCTCGAGGGTGGTCGCGAGATCCTTCACGCAGTCTCCGCTTCGTCTGAGGAAGCCGTTCTGCAGCGACTCGCCAAGGACAACTGGGCGCGGACTGACGGCGACGTCGGTCGAGGCATGGACGGTCCTCCTCGACGGCCGGTCCGCGTAGAGCCGCGTCTCGTCTCTACCAGCAGCGACGTGGCCCACCTCCCATGCCTTCCCCCACCCGACCGCCGCCGGACTGCGACGCCGGCCCCGCGCTGTACCCCTAGGCGCAGGAAACGTGGCAATCAGGGACGCCTCAGAAAACCTGACCAGCTCTTTGCGCGGTCACCGAATGCCGGTGAACCAAGCCGCCCTGGCTCGCCGATTAGCCGCGGGTTGCGCCGACTTGGCCTGAGCCGGCAACCTCATTTGCGATGTCGGCGAGCAGCGACGACATCGCGTCTAGTGTGGCGGCGGCCTGCGGATTGATGTCGTATGAGCGGGCGAGGTTGCGTGGATCGTTGTAGCCGACGACGGCCGCCTCTTCACGCATCCAGACGAGCATGCGGAGCGGTAGCTCGATCCCGATCCGCGGGTCCTCCTGCATCAGGGGCGTGCCGGCACGCGGGTTGCCGAAGATCAACACGGCTTCGTCGGCCAACTCCATGCCGACGTCTCGGGCCGCCGCTGCATGATCGATTTGCGCGAACACCGTCAAGCCGCGACTCGAGATGGCATCGAGCAGTCGCTGCAGCGTATCGCTGTATCCGTACGCGCTCACTATCTCAAGCACGACCAGTATTGTGACGAAGCCTCTAACCGTGGCCAGCTCGCGCCACCGTTCCCCACCGCTGTCGGTCCATGCCATCCGACGGTGTCTACAACGCGAGGCGGCGGTTGACCCGCCCGGAGAACCGGGCCCCAGCGATCGCCGAACCGATGCTGGCCGCGAACTGCCCTACGTAGCCAAGCGCAACATGTGCACGCCGCTCTACCAGCCCTGCCCCTGGGCGGCCAGCGAGATCCCGACCCGTCGACCGAGCGTCGCGATGCGCTGCCGCGTGTCGTCCATCGCGACAGTGCGCGAGGCTTACAGAACGCGTGGATCGGTCTGAAACGATCGCGGGTTAGGCTGCTCGCTCAATGAGTGCGGACGGGCAGCCGGTCTTTCTCTACGACTTCAATTCGCCCTACGCCTATCTTGCCGCCACGCGGGTCGATGACGTTCTGCCCGTCGAGCCCCGTTGGCAGCCGATCGCCTTTGCGTTCGTGCTCCGTGCACGCAGGCGCAACCCGTGGTCCTTTGCTGAGCGCGAACGGCGCATTGGGGTTGCCGAGTGTGAGCGGCGCGCAGAGCTTTACGGGTTGCCGGCGATGCGTTGGCCGCCCGGCTGGCCGATCGAGAGCTATGGCCTGACCTGCTTGAGAGCCGCGCTCGTCGCGGAGAACGAGGGTCTGCTCAGGGAGTTCAGCCGTGCCGCGTTCGCGCGTAGCTTCGTACATGGCCTCGGGCTCAGAGAGCTCGAGGACGTGCTTGCCGTCGCCGATGAGGTCGGCCTTGAGCAGGAGACAGTCGCGCACGGGGTCACTGCCACAGACATCAAGAACCGGCTGACCGAAGCGACCGAAGCGGCGATCGCGGCTGGTGTCGCTGGCGTTCCCACCGTGCTCGCCTCCGGTCAGAGCTTCTGGGGCGACGATCATCTTGAGGCAGCCGCTGCGGCGATGCGCGAAGACGTCGTGTAAACGGTCGGATGACACCGGTCTCGGCATCGTGAGGATGAGTGTTCAGCGTGGCTTTAGTCCGTCGGTGATTAGCCGTGCGAGGCGGTGGGCTTGGCGCTCCCATTCGGGATCGTGGGTGTCGTCGGTGCGCCAGATCCCGGTGGCGGCTCGTAGGAGGTCGTTGGCGTCGACGTCGTCGCGCAGCGAGCGATCGCGGATCCCTGCTGCGAGGATCCTCGCGAGAGCGTTGGTCACTTCCGTACGCGCGCTGGGGACGGGGCCGGAGCCGGGGGCGTGGAGGAGGTCGTACATCGCGTGCTTGGTGCGGGTGAACGCTATGAATCGCTCGAACCATGCCGCGAGCGCGTCGGCGGCCGTTCGGCCGGCGAGCAGCGAATCGGTTTCGCCGAGCTGAGCGATCTCGTCGGCGTACACCGCCGCGACGAGCGCCTCGCGGGTGGCGAAGTGGCGGTACAGGGTGCCGACGCCGACACCGGCGTGCTCGGCCAGGGCGCGCATCGACGGATCCGCTGCGGTGTGGGAGAAGAGCTCCCGGGCGCTCTGGAGCAGAGCTTGGCGGTTGCGATCGGCGTCGGCCCGCATGAGCACAGCCTATAAGCGGAACGCGCGTCCGCTATCGTGGCGCTAAGCGGACGACCGTTCCGCATCGCTCATCGATCATTCGCCTGGAGGACACGCCATGGCCGACACTTCACCGCCGCTGATGACGCCGTTTGATGAGCACTCGACCGCGGAGGAGGTGCTCGCGGACGTGGACCTCACCGGCCGCCGTGTGATCGTGACCGGCGCCTCGTCGGGCATCGGGACAGAGACAGCGCGTGCGTTGGCCTTACGGGGCGCCGCGGTTACCCTCACCGCGCGAGACATGGCCGCCGGTGAGACGGCCGCCGCGCAGATCCGCCGCAGCACCGGCAACCGCGCCGTCGACGTTCGCCCGCTCGAGCTGGCCGACCCGGCCTCGGTGGCCGCGTTCGTCGATCGCTGGGACGGCCCGCTCGACATTCTCGTCAACCACGCTGGGGTGATGGCGATCCCCGAGCGCACCCTCACCCCCGGTGGTGACGAGTTGCACTTCGCGACCAACCACCTCGGTCACTTCGCGCTCGCCACAGGTCTCGCCGACGCGCTGCGCGCCTCCGGCGACGCGCGGATCGTCTCCGTCTCCTCCTCGGCCAGCCTGCGCTGCCCAGTCCTGTTCGACGACCCCACGTTCGCCTTCCTCGCCTATGACCCGTTTGCCGCCTACGGCCAGTCCAAGACCGCCAACACGCTGTTCGCCGTCGAGGCCGACCGGCGCTGGGCCCGCGACGGCATCCGCGCCAACGCGCTCATGCCCGGAGGGATCACCACCAACCTCCAGCGTCACGTCGACCCCGAAGCGCTCACCCAAGCCCGCCGCCAGGCCGGCGCCCCCACCGACCTCAAGACCGTCGCCCAAGGCGCCGCGACCTCCGTCCTGGCCGCGGCCTCCCCGCTACTGCACGGGCTCGGCGGCCGCTACCTCGAGGACTGCCACGAAGCTCAGACGCTCGCCTCACGAGCCGACAGTGACGGCCGGCACGGTGTCGCCCCCTACGCCCTCGACCCTGACAACGCCGAACGACTCTGGGACACCTCTGAGCGACGAATCGCCGCGCTGAAACCCTGAGCTCGACGCAGCAGGGGCATCGGCGCCGGCTTCGTAAGCTCGCCCTGAGGTGATGGTAGTCGACCTGGCTCTGCCCGACGACGCCGATCGGCATGTGTCAGTCTCCGCGGCGGGTGCACCGCCGTTCGTGCCACGTCGGCGACGAGCTTGACAAGCCGTAGCGCGGTGGTATAACAATCCGGCTCAACACCGCCAGTGAGCCGAAGCGGCGTCGCGCTCGCCGAAGCACTGCAAGAGCTCGCCGCGAGCGACGCTTCCGAGACAAACAACCCAGGGGACACGATGGCGCTCCGAAATGCCCGCCGCTCGATCGGCACCCGACGCGTGACGGTGCGGGCGTGCGGGGTCTTCGCTGCAATGCTGCTCGCGCCCGCCGTATCGCTCGCGGACGCGTCCGTCACGGGATCGGGCGGCACGATCGGCAGGTTCACGTTCGGCGGAGCGCTCACCGGGAGATTGACGACCCACCGCACCTGGAAGGTTCCCCCGGGCGGCCTGATAGTTGCCGGCTGCCAGATCACGACCACGTCGACCGATGCCGACCTGAACTTTTTCAACGCGAGACTGAAGCTGAAGGGTCATCTGGTCACGGTCAACGGCGGTAGCAGCGGAATCGCCGCCACGCTCGAGATTGACGTGAGCAAGGACGGCAACACGGAGTCGCTCGCAGGCCTGAACGCCCCGGCCCTCGTCACCTTCAACGCGTTTATCAGGGGTAAGGCCTACTCATGGCACTCGAACACGACCCCGACCTCAAAGATCGAGGGCGGCGGGACACTCAGGACCAACGCTAGGAACACCGCCGGGTCGGTCGATGCAACGCTCATCCCCGGCAGCCGGGCAGACCGGGGTGCTGCGCTAACGGTCAAGGGATCGTGGTCCTACTGCAAGCGGTTCGAGGGCTGAGGTCAGGCACGGACGTGGCCTTCTTCGCCCCGTCCGAGACAATCCCGATTGAGCCGGTGCCGGGCTGGAAGGGACTCGCGATGCATGGCGAGCGCATGACGCTGACCAGCTACGCGATCGCTGCGGGCGCGCCCGCGGTCCATGAACACGAGCATGTCGAAGAGGAGGCTTGGACGGTGATCGAGGGCGAACTCGCGGTCTGCGTCGACGGTGATGAGCGCGTCCTGGGACCCGGCGATGTTGCCGTGATCGCTCCGAACGTCCCTCATCGAGTTCGTGCGTTGAGGGCGACACGTGCGTTGGTTATCGATTCCCCGCCGCGACGTCAGCTTCCGGGCACCGCGCACTGATCGGCCGAGTCGCTCGCTCAGGCCTGGTCGCGCGGATGGCGGTGGGCGATCAGCAGAGCGCCCGCCAACCGCATGCCGGTGGGCGCTCTGACCGGTTCGGACGATCAGCGTGGCCTTAGGGGTCTACCGTCTCGGTATACGACACCGGAGGGCTCGTCGGTACGGGAGTGCTGCCGCCCGGGATGTACGTAGCCTGGATTTTGTAGCTGCCTGGCGAGAGGCTCTCCGTGTCGGACGATTAGGAGCAGTGCTTCGTGAGCGGGTGGAGTGGTCTCATGCATCGACGAGCGGCCGGCTCTCAAGAACTATGGATGTCTCGACTTGGCGGTCCGGGATCGTCCAATAACTGCGGAGCAGCGAGGCGCTGCGCTCTGGCTCGAGCAGCTCGAACCCATGGCGTTGATAGAAGCGAATCGCCCAGTCGGCAGCAGCCCATGTCCCGACAAGCATGCGGCGGGTACTCAGCGGTTGTAGATGACTCAGTAGCGCGCCACCGACGCCGAGCCGCTGCTGGCCGGGCAGGACGTAGGCGTGCCGGATCAGATGCACGTCGAGGACGGGTTGGATCCCCATCACTCCGATCAGGCGCCCGTCAGTCTCGTAGCCCCAGAAATCGACGCCACCGGCGATCTCGGCGTCCAGCTCATACGACGGCATGTATGGGTCCTGCCAGCGATCAGCAGGGATGACGTCTCGATAGGCCTCGGCCGCGGCATTGACGACGCTGAGCATGGCCTCCCGCTCGTCAGCCAGACAGCGACGAATCCTGAACACGGACCAAGTCTAGGTCGCCATCGGGCAGCGTTGCTATTCGTCCGATGCAGCAGCGTGTGGGCCGCAGGGTCGCGTCGGTGCTCCCACGCCTGGATCAGCCACGGCGAAGTCGTGGCCGCTTCGCACCAACAGCAGCCATCTGTCTAAGGGCGCCGACATGGCCGCTGTTTGGGCTTTAAGCAAGCCGAAGAATCCCTGCTTAGTTGGATGTTTCCACTTTCCCGCCCCGTCGACCGACTGGGGGCGCGGCGGTTGAGGAATCATCAGCGCCGCTCCGTACGACAGTGCTGTCGGGCGATATGGGGTTTGAGGCGAGCGCGTCCAGTAGCTGACCGATTGTCTGGTGGCGGAGGAGAGGGTGGCGCATGGGTGCTTCGCGCTGCACTTCGTACCTGTTACGGGTGCCCTGTTTCGTCTTTTTGATGTAGCCGCCTTCGACTAGCTGGCTGACGAGTGTGTGAGCGCCGCGTTCGGTGATCCCGACGCTAGCCGCGATGTCGAGCAATCGGCTGTCGGGGTCGTTGGCTATGCACAGCAGGGCGTAGCCGTGTTTAGAGACGAAGGCCCAGCCGGACACGCCAGACAGTCTACCGGGTGGGCCACGTTTTTTCTAGAACCCATGCTCCGGCAACATATTTCTGGCTTTTCTTGACAAGAAGAATACTTCGTGTAGTTTGGTTTAGGCAGCTTTAGGCAGCTTTCTCTCTAAGAGGGCAGGCGCACCCAGCCCTCTGTGCGAGTCGCCCAGCCGACTGGCGGCGAGCGTTACACCAAACAACAGATTGGAAACTGTCATGTCTGCTACCACGAATGGTCGCGACGTCGTCGAGGGTCAGTTTGAGTTCTGCCGTGAGTGCGGTCATATCGTGAACAAAGATCCCTACTGCCCGGGATGCGGGCATCCCACCCCAGCGGCCATGACTGCCGCTACCACCGCTTCGCTGCTCATACCGAGCTATCCGCCGATGCCCGCGGAACCGTCGGTGTCGCAGCCTCCGTGGGAGCCGCCGCCTCCATCGGGGTCGCAGCCTCCATGGGTGCCGCCGCCTCCATCGGTATCGCGGCCTCCACCGACTTCGGATCATCGATCGCATCTACCAGCGGTGCTGATCGTTGCCTCTCTGGCTGTCGTCGCGGCGATTGCGGTGGCCAGCGTAGTCTTGTTGACCGGGACCAGTACCAACGCCACCACGGCATATCGGCAGAAACTCACGGCCGCCTTGACGCCGCTGGTATCCGCCAATCGCCAGCTCTCGATCACTCTCCTTGCGCTAGAGGGCGCTCACACGAGCGCGGCGAAGACAGCCACGAGCCAGGCTCAGACCACGCTCATCGCTACCCGCGGCGCGGTGGGCATCCTCACGGCGCCGGCCGGTTCGACGCAGCTCTCCGAGCAGACGCAGCAGGCACTCACGCAAGAGGCCGGATATCTCCAAGTGGTAAACAACACGCTCGTAGACCCCACGGGCGGCGGCGCGTCGCAGCTGCAAACGCTTGCGTCGAACACCGCGAGCGCGTTGGTGCCCCTCCAGACGGTGGTTCCCAACGCGCAGACCAGTATCAGCGGCGCTGACACGGTCCTCAGATGGAGCCAGCAGCGGTCGGCAGTCGCGCGGCACCACCAGCAGCAGACCACTATCCAGCCAGTCCAGCCAGTCCAGCCAGCAGCAGTGCCACCACCCGTCTCCACCAGCACCGATTGCGGTGGTGGGCTCATTGCCGGGCCGAATACCTCGTGCCTGTTCGCCGAAAACGTACAGATCGCGTATGACGATGCGCCCGGCCTGTACGCGACCGTCCAGGCCTACTCGCCCGTCACCGGGGAAACGTACGCCATGAGCTGCGCGCCGGCAGGTGCCGGCATGACCTGCAGCGGCGCTAACAACGCGTCAGTCTCGTGGTGAACTGACAAACCGGCCACGGCGATGAGCACGACCCATGCGGTCAGCTGAGCGTCGCCGTGGTCACGCTCGGCCTTGCCTGCGCGATCGCGCTAAACGCGGATTGGCACGGATCGCGGCGCCCGGTTCTCCTCGGACGGGCCACCTTCGGTCTGCGCTCCGAGGCATGAATACGACCTACAATCGCGCGTGTGTACAAGGCGGGAACAACGCCTCGGTGTATTCCCCGGGATGAGCCTTCGACGACATCGCCGGGCGCATAGTTCGTGAGCCCGAATCGCTGGCAGCGAACGGAGCTTGGCCAAGGGGGAGCCGAGCGCCGCCGCCGCGTTAGAAGGCGTCGCGCCGTGGCCGGGGTAGGGCTGGTCCTCGTCGCTGTTGGGGCACTCGCCGTCGCGACTGGAGCGTTCAGCACAACCCACATCATCAAAGTCGTCCAAGTCGTTGTCACGAGACCCCTCCCTTCGCCCGCATCGACCACGAGCGCTTCCAAGGCGCTTACATCGTCGTTGCCCCCGGCATCTGCTGGCTCGAATGGCTCGTTCACGCCGCGGGCTTCCGCGAGCGCCGGAGTGCTACGTCGGGGTGCTGG
>Ga0302325_10021517_pt1 | contig 13503 bp, 10 predicted proteins | sample Palsa_T0_2_FD_201948 | JGI IMG/M metagenome (GOLD analysis project Ga0302325, IMG submission 201948) | Peat permafrost microbial communities from Stordalen Mire near Abisko, Sweden - Palsa_T0_2 | ecosystem: Environmental > Terrestrial > Soil > Palsa > Peat permafrost | place: Sweden: Abisko... | reverse complement strand
CTCAAAAATTTCCTTGAGCATGAAGTGCTTGTATCCGCCCTTTTCCGCCTGGATCGGGTCCCACAGAATCCGCTGCAGGGGCCGCTCGATCGGGTTGCCGTCGAAGTCCGTCAGCACCACGCCCTTGGGGGTGAGAACCGCCATATCACCGTCGGCAAGGAAATACAGATCGCGCGTGTGATGCAGGATGCCAGGCACGTCGGAAGCAACAAAGTACTCTCCGTCTCCCACGCCGATGACCGCCGGCGGACCGTTGCGCGCGACTACAATCTTGTTCGGCTCATCCGCGGACAGCACGCTGATGGCAAAAGCTCCGGTCAGCCGTTTGACCGTCCGGCGCACAGCATCTTCAAGGGGAATCGGCTTTCCGGCCTTCGCCGCCGTGGACAATTCCTGTTCAACCAGGTGTGCGATGACTTCTGTATCCGTCTCTGTTACGAATTTGTGCCCCTGGCCAATCAGCTCCTGCTTCAGCGCCAGGTAATTCTCCACAATGCCGTTGTGCACCACCACCAGCCGGCCGGTACAGTCACGATGCGGGTGGGCATTTTCTTCTGTGGGCCGGCCATGGGTCGCCCAGCGTGTGTGCCCAATGCCAAAGGTTCCGTGAACCGGCCGTTCGTGGAGCACTTCCTCGAGCTTGCGCAGCTTGCCCGGCGCCCGCCGCAACTGCAGCCCGTCGCCGTTTCCACCCACAGCGATGCCCGCCGAGTCGTAACCGCGATATTCGAGCCTGCGCAGTCCCTCAATAATGATGGGGACGACTTCCGTGCTGTTGCCGACGTATCCGACGATGCCACACATAGTCTTTTAGGGTACCCCAGGGGCGTCGCCCCGAAGAGACGACGAAAGTTGTAGACAATGGCTCTCATCGGTCCAGCCGCTGAAACAGCCGAACCGCTTATTCCAGACGGAACGAAAATTCCTCGATCACAGGATTCGTCAGCACTTCGCGCGCAATGCGCTCCACCTCGGCCCGGGCGGCCGTTTCCTCCATGCCGTCTTCCAGCGTCAGTTCGAAGTGCTTGCCCTGGCGCACATCCGCCACGCCCGCATAGCGCATCTTGCGCAGCGCGTTGTGAATCGCCTGGCCCTGCGGATCCAGAACCGTTTTCTTCAGGGTCACGTAGACATGAGCCTTCATTCTGCCCGATTATAAATCCAGGCCCATTTCGCAGTACTCCACGGCCACTCCGCTCATCCAAAACAAGAGACTTCTGCGATTAAGAGATACTGGAACTATCTATGACCAATTACCTGGAACTCCCCGTAGGCGAAAAAGCGCCTGAGGTGTTCAACGTCGTGATCGAGATCCCGGCGGAGGGCATCAACAAATATGAGTACGACAAGCAGCTCCACGTCTTCCGGCTGGACCGCAACCTTTACTCGCCCGTACATTATCCCGGCGATTACGGCTTCGTGCCCTCGACGCTGAGCGACGATGGCGATCCGCTCGACGTGCTCGTCCTCGTTGACGCACCCAGCTTCCCCGGTTGCGTGATGCAGGTGCGTCCCATCGGCCTGCTGGAGATGCTCGACCAGGGCGTACTCGATGAGAAGGTCCTCGCCGTCGGGAAGAATAATCCCCGCTACAGAGATGTCTGGAATTATTCCGAGATTTATCCCCACATGCTGAAGGAGATCACCCACTTCTTCTCCATCTACAAGGATCTCGAGGGCAAACGCGTCGAGATCAAGGGCTGGCAAGATGCCTCCCACGCGCGCGATCGCGTCATGCATGCGGCGCGAAACTTCGTCGAGACGAAGGAGAAGAAGTCCGTCGAAGTGGGCGCGAAAAGGTAGATCCTCTCAATCTGCGGTCGCGACGACAGCGTCCGGCCGTTTGCTCGTCATTCTCGAAATCAAGTAGAACAAGGGTCCGCATGCGGCGATGAGCGCGCCCAGCACCAGCGCCGGCATGTGCGCCATGTGCTCGTGGCGCGTGGCGAAGTCCGCGTAGACGATCAACGCCGTTGGCACCGCGCCAATCACGCAAGCCATCGCAAAGCTGCCTGCCCGAAAAGGCCGCTCGAGCGCCGGCTCGCGCAGTCGCAGCACAACAAGCGCGACGAATTCCAGAATCAGGCTGCTTCCATAAAGGATCAGATCGAGCGAGATGAGCCGCTCGAAGGTGAATCGCAAAGCGAGCGCCCACGCAATGGCGCACACCAGCACCGCAAACCAAGGCGCACCGCGGCGATTCCTGCGCGCCAGAATCCCCGGCAGCATTCCGTCTTCCGCCAACACCATGGGCAGGCGCGCATACGACATGGTCAGCGCGTTGAACATCCCCACCGACGTCAGCATCCCTCCGAACACAATCGCGATCCCCAGCCACGGTCCCACCAACGTCCGCCCAACATCGGCCCATGACCCTGTGGTGAAAGATGCAGCAGGAACGCCCGCGTATGCCATCGCCGCCAGCGGGATCACATACGTCACCGCAACCAGAGCTGCGCTCGCGACCATCGCCCGTGGATAATTCCGCCGCGGATTCTCCACCTCGCGCGCCACCGTCGACGCATTGTCCCAGCCCATGTAGTTCCACATCGCGACGAGAATCGCCGTGGTCAGCCCGCCTCCTTCGCCGGATCGCGCCGCCCAGGAAATATGGTTTGGCAAGTGGGCACCGTGCCAGAACGCCACGACGACAAGCACGATAAACGGCGAGAGCAGCAACACAAATAGTCCCACCGATCCATCGCCGACAGCGGGCGCGCCCAGCAGATTCCACACGCAGCACACCGCGATGAGCCCCAGTTCCCAGACCGCGCCATGCCACCCAGCAGTCCACGCTGGAAATAGTCGGCTCAGGTATAGCACGAACAGAGTCGGATAAATCGCCATGTCGAAAATGCTGGCGGCAAGCGACAGCCACGCTTCCTGGTAGCCCCAGAATGGTCCCATTGCGCGGCGCACCCAGACGTAGAATCCGCCTTCTTCCGGCAGCGCGCTCGCCAACTCGCCAATCATCAGAGCGGTCGGCAGGCTCCATAGAAAAGGCAGCGCCAACAGGATGATCAGCCCCTTCAGATACCCAGCGTCAAGGATGTCCTCGATCCCGTACGGTCCGCCGGAGACCATGAAAAAAGTCGCCGCCATCAGCGGCAGCAACCGCATAGCCCGGCCAGCCTGAGCAGTCTTTGCGATCCGACGATCCCCCACGAAACAGAAGTTGAGAATTTCGAATCTACTCTGCTTCTCCTTCCCTGAAAAGCAAAAACGCCACCCGAAATGGGTGGCGTTTCGCCCCGAACATTTCTGCCCGGCGTTACGACGCCTTGCGCCGCAATTCCTCGTCCGCGCGATAGTAGCTGCGCATCGAGCCATAAACCTGCACCGGGCTTTCCCGATCCAATTTCGGCGTAGTCGTGCCGGCAGCGTACTCGAATCGCACGCGACCGTGGTTGCGCCCCAGAATCGCTTCAGCCAGCGAGAACCGCTCTCCGGCGCTCACCGTCACCACGGCGCCGCCGCGGCCCAGCTCGCCGCTCAAACTGCGCGCCTGCTCCGGTCCCAACCCCATGCCCGCAAAGGAGCCCTCGAACGTCGACGCGGAATACTCATATTCGGGAAACAGTCCCAACGTTCCTTCCCCGGTCCCGAATTTCTGATTCGAAGCAGCAACCGAATTGCGATTCTTCGCCGTCTCCGCTGTGGCGCTGCCGTAGGTGCTGCTCAAATGATCGAGCCAACGGTCATCGCTCCCGCTTCCGCCTGTGGATGTTGCCCAAAGCGGGCTGGGCGGATCGTGGGGCAGCGTTTCCCGAAGATCGTGTTTCAGAGTCTGAGGAATTTCCGAGCCAGGAATCGGCCCGGGTTTCGATGCCCCTGGAAACGAGTTTCCCGACCCAGTAGCGAGACCCGCCGGGGTCACCCCCCCATCGCCCGAGGCTGGACCGCCCACGGAGCCATACAGCGCCGGATTCCTCTCCGTCAGTTCTCCCACGCCGCTGAGCTCGCCAACCGCCGCCTCCTGCCGCCCTGTTCCCGCGCGCGGTGTGCGAAACGCAGCGCCAATTTCCGCCGCTTTGAAGCCCTCATCGATCAGTTCATGGATGGCGCGGTAAGCATCCGAGCCTTCGGCAAAATATCCCACCACCATTGCATCCTGCGAGTCTCTTCCCATTTGCGATGTCATCGTTTTCTCCCCGATCCGCGTGGCAAAGGCCACCTGAAGGTGGGATGCGCGAAAACGGGTCCGCGCCGCGATCTGCATCGCAAACTCAGGGCAAGGCGATTTCCGGATTGCAGCGAGGCGTTCCGGGTATACTGACCACAACCCGAGCCGGAGAGATGGCCGAGAGGCTGAAGGCGGCGGTTTGCTAAACCGTTATAGGGTTTAAAAGCTCTATCGAGGGTTCGAATCCCTCTCTCTCCGCCAGAACCCCCCACCGATTCTCAGCATTTCCCTAAGTGATCACATCCTTCTCGCTGATCCCTTCGACCCCAAAAACTCTCCGGTAGCGTTCGATCTCAGCAGGCGGCCCCAGCGCTTTCGCCATGTTGTCCGAAAGCTTCACTGCGGGTCTGCCCTCGGCATCGTTCAGCTTGCAAACCAGCCGCGGCGGATCGAACCCGGTCCCTCCCTGCGGATTGCACCCGCGAAAATCGTTCGTCAGCAGCGTGCCCCAGCCGGAGCTGAAACGAATCCGACGTTCCGGAACCCACGTGCTGATGTCGCGAAAATCGCTGGCCCGCCGAAAATCCTCCCGCGAAGCGCCGCCCCGAATGCTCCCCGCAAAATACGCGTGCAGCTGCAGAATTTCATCCACATCCAGCGAATCGGAAGCAATGAACAGCTTCTTCCTCGGATCGCGCCCCCGCTCCTCGAGCCACGCGATGTATTCGTCGCCCGCCACAAATGGATCCTTGCTGTCCGCGCGCTGCCCCGTCCAGTTCGCCACCCAGTCCGGCGCGTTGCGCAAGAACTGCGTGGTCCCAAACGTATCCGGCAACAGGATCAGTAACTCGCCTCCGTAAGTCTTCTGCCAAAGATCAAGTAACCGGTACTGTGACGATTGCAGCTCGTCATCGTCCTTCGCCATCGCGGCCAGCGCCATGGGCAGCTCATGCGCATTGGTTCCGATCGCCTCCATATCGTGCTTGTAGGCCAGGTAGGTGTTCGATGTCCCCAGAAAGTTCACGCCCAGGACGTCGCGCATGGCGTTCACTACGTATTCCTGCCACAGAAAACTGTGCCGCCTGCGCGTCCCAAAATCGCTGATGTGCAGGTCGGGAACCCCGCATAGCCGCTCCATCTTGTCCCACAATTTCGACTTGGCACGAGCGTACAAAATATCCAATTCCAGCTCGCTCAGACGCTTCAAATGCGCGCGCGTGCTCATTTCGCTCATCGCCGCCAGCGCGTAAATCTCCCACAGCGTCGTCTCGGTCCACAAACCGTGAAATTTCAGCGAAAACTTTCCATCCTCAACGCAAAGCTCATAGTCCGAGAGACGAAATCCGTGTTCCAGCCAGTCCAGAAACGCCGGCTCGAAAATTCCACGCGTTCCATAGAATGTATTCCCAGCCAGCCAGATGATTTCCGACTTGTGAAAACGCAGCGTCCGGATCTGCTCCAGCTGCGCGCGCAGCTCATCCATGTCGATCGGGTTCGCGAACCGCTGATCCGGCGAGCGATCGATCATGGAAAACGTAACCTTCGTCGCAGGAAAGTGCTTCCAGATGAACTGCAGCATTAGCAGCTTGTAGAAATCCGTATCCAGCAGCGACCGGATGATCGGATCCAGCTCCCAGTTGTGATCGTGAGCGCGTCGCGCGAAATTTATAATCACAAATCCACCTTACCGATATCGAAGAGAATCGGCCACGGTGCTCTGTTGTCTCCGATGGATCATTATTCCGGTTGCGCGGTCTCGATGAGACGCCGGGCGTACTTCTCGACATACATGGCGGCGTCGGCTGCGCTCATCAGCCGGTCTTTGGTGGTTCCGTCTTCCGGATAGAGCGCTATTCCCACGCTGGCCGATCCGCGCAGGACGATTCCCTGAACGACCAGTGCCTCGTCGAGGCTGTGCTCCAGGCGGCGCGCAATTTCTTCCGCCTCGCCACGGTTGCGGATCGCCGGTACCAGGGCTGCAAATTCATCGCCGCCCACCCGCGCCAGTATGTCGCCAGGACGAAGCTGAGCCTTCATGCGCAGTGCCGCCTCCTGCAGATACTCATCTCCCACCTGGTGGCCGTAGCCGTCGTTCACCTGTTTGAACTTGTCCAGATCGATGTAAATCATCCCGAAGATTCGTTGCTGTCGCGCCGCCTCGGCGATCAGCGCTTCGATGCAGGTGTCGAACGAGAAGCGATTGTGAATATCGGTCAGCAAGTCGTACTCGGAACGATGAACCAGATCCGAATACAACCCACGCGTCTCCACCGCCAGTGCAGCCAGTCGTGCCCCCAGGGCCATCGCGACGGCAGGCGACGCGGCCACGTTCTCATCGAGCGCCGCACAAAGAGTTCCGTGCGGCAAGCCCGTTCGCGCGGGGATCTCTTCCCGCACCACGCCGGAAGGATCGAACCCAAATGGGCGTCTTCCCGAGGCCGACCCGTCCACGAACTCGCACCAGCAGGGCGCCCCGCCCAGTCTGGCTGAAACCAACTCGCAGATCTCCTCGATGATCTCGGGAAGAGGCCGCATTCCGTTGATGTCTTCGAGAATCCGGCTGCGCCGTCGCTCGAGCTGCGCCTCAGCTTCGATCCGCGTGGCCAACTCGGCCGTTTTGCCCTGCACCTTGCGTCGCAGAGTCAGCACCCAGGCCGCCGCCGCCAGCAGGACGAGCGTCAATAACCCAACCGCAACAATCAGATTACGCACCGTCAGCCCTGAGGGCCGCGTAACCACCTCGAGATCGTCCGGCGAGCGCAGCAGCAAATCGAACGGCACCTGGCCGTTGAATGGATTGGAGCTGTCCAGCATGCAAATACCGGAGACGCGCACTCCCGACCCCACCGTTACCCGTTTCATGGGAGGAATGGGAAGATGGCTGGCCGCATCGGGCAGGTGATAGATGGCCGAGAACAGGTGGCCGTCCGAACTCACCACATACTCGTCCTGCGCTGCATTTCGAACTTCCGTCACGACGGTTCCTCTAAGGGAGACCAGGTCGAAAACGTGCCGGCTGGCGGCCAGATCGTCCCAGGCCGAGGGCTCGGGCGCGATAGGTGCCCGTATCATGCGGTCCCGAACCTCGCCGCGGCTCAGGACGAGGAATCCATCCTGCAGTTGCGGAAAGCCGGTGGCATCGGCGATATCCCCCACCCGCAGCATCGTGTTGGCCTCAGTCATGATCCTCAGGCTGCGTCCGGCCTCTTCCAGCACCACCACCGAACCCGGCTGATAGTAGGTGATCGAGCCATGCACCCGCACACGGGGCGTCCGATCGACGACTCTGCGGGCCGTGATGATGTCCTCCATCGGTGTGATTGGCAACGACTGCGGATTCACCCCGCTCGGCGTGAGGATGCTGACGCTCGACAGAGAGGGAACGTAAAGCTTCACCCCGGTTTGCTGCTGCTTGCCGTCCAGTTTGGCGGTTGCGACGCCGGTGACCTCCACTTCGGCGTCCAGCATCTTCTCGCGCGCCTTGCTGTCATCGCTGTCCAGAACCGCGTCGATATACCCGCCGTTGCCAAGCATCTGCAGATAGGTCGGCCCATTGGCTCCCCATGCCGGATCGGCTGCCCTTATCACCGCCCGCACTGTCACCAGGGTGCAGTCGTGCTCATTGCGGATCAGCTCATCGAAATTCGTTCGTACCGGCTGCGGCAGGCTTCCATGGCTCAGAACGATTATGCGATCGGCCTGAATCCAGGGCCGAAAACTCTCCTGCGTCGTTCCCTCCACCAGCACGTGATCGCCCGCGGCCACCGTCGCATCGTTTGGAGTCCGGACATAAATCCCTCCGCCGCCGTCCTGGACGTAGAGCATGTTCTCGTAGCTGCGGTAGTAGAGAGCAGTCGCCTCAAACGCAACCGGCCAGTGTCGACGCGCGCCAGAGTTGCCCATCGCGTGGATCGCGGACAGACTTGTGCGAATGTAGGGCTCTGCGGCCCATCCCATCGAATTCCACGCCGCACCGATCATCAGCACGGCCAGCCACTTCTTCATCGCAGACGCCGATTCGGGGCGCTAATTGTCGATCCCCTTATTGTCTATCGGCTCTATCGGGGAGCGCTATAGCCCCTTCAGGGAGCGGTCCGATGTAACCGGCCGGTTTCATCAGCTCTCCGAGGCGCTCTTTCGGAACAAAGTCCATCCTCGGTAAGCTCGATCCTCGCCCGCGGCTTGTTAAGGCCAGCTAACACAAGACACTCCCTCGCCAATGCACATCCTCCGGTGGTAGTGTTCTCCGGTGCAAATTCCGGCACGTGCCGGCCCCGGGAAATGAGATCCATCCCTAACCCATTTTTCTCCCAGAGGCTCGTTCGCCCCTCCGCTCCCGTCCCCGGCCGTGACCGTTGCACGCGAGGTTAAGCTATGGCAACCATTGCAATCGATCCCCGTGTTAGCGGCCCCACCGCTGATTTCGTCTCTCAGCGTCACCAGTTGTACATTGACGGCCGCTTCGTCAGCGCGTCGTCCGGCAAGAGCTTTCCCGTCTTTAACCCAGCAACCGGCGACGTCATCGCCGAAGTCTCTGAAGCCGAGGAAGAAGACGTCAACCGCGCAGTGCTGGCCGCGCGGCGTGCCTTCGACGACGGCCCGTGGCCCCGCATGTCTCCTTCAGAACGCGGCCGCATGATCTGGAAACTCGCCGATCTGCTCGAACAGAACCTCGAGGAGTTCGCCGAGATCGAATCCCTCGATAACGGCAAACCGCGCAGCATCGCGCGCGTCGCCGATGTGCCCCTGGCCGTAGACATGTTCCGTTACATGGCAGGCTGGGCCACGAAAATCTCCGGCAAAACGCTGCCGCTTTCCGCAGGCTACGACTTCCACTCCTACACGGTGCGCGAGCCCATCGGCGTGGTCGCGCAGATCATTCCCTGGAATTTCCCGCTGCTGATGGCCGCGTGGAAACTCGCTCCCGCGCTCGCCTGCGGCTGCACCACCATCCTCAAGCTCGCCGAGCAGACGCCACTCTCCGGCATCCGCCTGGCCCAGCTCATCGATGAAGCAGGCTTCCCCGCCGGAGTCGTCAACGTGCTCACCGGCTATGGCGAAGGAGCCGGAGCGCCACTCGCCGCGCACGATCTCGTCGACAAGGTCGCCTTCACCGGCTCGACCGAAGTCGGCAAGCTCATCGTGAAAGCCGCCGCCGGAAATCTGAAGAAGGTCTCGCTGGAACTTGGCGGAAAATCTCCCGCCATCGTCTTCCCCGACGCCCCCATCGACCAGGCCGTTTCCGGCACCGCCAGCGCCATCTTCTTCAACCACGGCCAGTGCTGCTGCGCCGGCTCGCGCCTCTATATCCACGAGAAGGTCTTCGACCAGGTCGTCGAAGGCGTCAGCAAAGTGGCCTCCGACATCAAAGTCGCCCCCGGCCTCGACCCCTCTTGCCAGATGGGTCCCCTGGTCAGCGACGAGCAGTATCGCAAGGTCGTTGGCTACATCGAGTCCGGCATCAACGAAGGCGCGAAAGTCGCTGCCGGTGGTCCCGTCTCCGGCTTTGACCGCGGCTACTTCGTCCGCCCCACGGTCCTCACCAACACCAATCCGCGCATGAAGGTTGTTCAGGAAGAAATCTTCGGCCCCGTCGTCTGCGCCGTGCCGTTCAACGACCAGGACGTTGACCGCATCATCAAGCGCGCCAACGACACCGTCTACGGTCTGGCCGCGTCCGTCTGGACTCAGAACCTGAGCCTTGCTCACAAGGTGGCGCGCGGCCTCCGTGCCGGCACCGTTTGGATCAACTGCCACAACGTCTTCGACGCCTCCCTGCCCTTCGGCGGATACAAGCAATCCGGCTGGGGCCGCGAAATGGGCGAAGAAGTCCTCCACAACTACACCGAAGTGAAAGCTGTCACCGTCGCGCTTTGATCGTGGATTGTCCCCAGAGGGCGGGCGGAGGCGACGTGGCTTCCGCTCGCTTCCCCGTCTGCGTCAGAATTCGTACTCCGGCGGTTTGATGCCCTTGAGCCGCAAGTAAACCTCGGCTTGTCCGCGGTGGTGTGCCGTATGGGTGAAGTAGGCCCACAGCCATTCGCCGCCGGTCAGATTCCTGGTGGGATTGCCGACGACTGTGTTCATGCGGCTGTCCGGCATCTGCGGGATCGCCTGCTCGCAGAACGCGAAGGTGCTGGTGAGGAACTGCACGGCGGTGTCCTTGTCGACGTCGATCTTTGCCGTGTCCCTGGTCCATGCAGCGATAGGGGCAGGCAGAGGAGACGGTTGAATCCCGCTCGCCGTTGCGCATGCGTTCCGGTCCAGCGCAGCGATGTGTGCCATCAGTTCGCCGAAGCTCATCTCAATGGGAACAGGACGAAAGGTGTAATCGTCAGCGGGCATGGCGTTGGCGACGCCGATGGTGAACTCCCCCGAGGTTTTCCAGTGTTTCAGCAGGATGTCTTTTTCGGTGGACTGGGCACAGGCGGGAAGAGCGACTGCGAGGAGGATGGGGATCAGCGGGAATTTCATGCTCTCTCCGGAAACGGCTGGTGTTCGCGCCATTCTATCTCTTGCTGGCTCCTTTGCTGTCTTTGGAGTTGCGCAGTTGCCCTCGCGCCGATCAAATCGAGAACCCTTCCCCCCGGTGTGGCATCCTGTAAAGGCAGATGGCCGGTGAGCGTACACGTCGACTTTCCTTTGAACGAACCATCGCCAGCGCGCGCCAGACGATCATGCTCAGCGAGATCGCCAAGCTGGCGATCGATAGCTTTCGCACCGCAAAGGTGCGCTTCGTTCTCACCGCGCTCGGCATGGTCATCGGTACCGCATCGGTGATCCTGGTTGTGGCCATTTCCGCAACGGGCCGCCAATATATCCTCACTGAAATCCAGGGCATCGGCACCAATCTCGTCGAACTGGAATACGCCGGGGGCGGTTCCGGAGCCGTCACCAACCTTCAGTCCGATTTCCTTACCTTCGACGATGAACACACCATCGACGAACAGATACCGTCCGTCGCCGCATCGTCGGTCGTGCTGGAGATGCATCAGAACATCAGCATCGGTGGCGTGCTCCGCGAAGTTCTCGTTCTAGGCGTTGAACCGGAATATCGCCAGGTTCGCAATCTGGTCACCATCACCGGCCGCTTCTTCGACGAAGAAGACGAAACCGCCCACGGCAAAGTGGCCGTCGTGACCGAGCCATTTGCTCGAGCCATGTTTGGAACTCCGGGAGACGCCATCGGCCGTACCTTCCAGATCAGCGGAATCCCCTTCACCATCATCGGCACGTTCAAGGAACGCGTGGAGACCTTCGGCGAAACCGAGATCGCCGACCAGACCGTCCTCATCCCCTATTCCGTCGGCCGATATTTCAGCGGAACCGATAACGTGAAGCAGATGTATTTCTCCATTCGCGACCAAAGTGCCGTAGATGACGCCGCCAAACAGATCCTTTCCATCGTTCACAACGATGGGCGGCACCAGCCCACGTCTGTCTATCGAACGCAGACCATGACCGCGCTCATCACCCTGGCCGGTGAAGTGGTCAACGCCCTCACCGCCATGCTGCTGCTCGTCTCCGGCGTCACGCTCGCCGTCGGCGGCGTGGGCATCATGAACATCATGCTCGCAACGGTTCGCGCCCGCACCCGCGAGATCGGCATCCGCAAAGCGCTCGGCGCTACCCGGCGCGAGATCAAGCTTCAGTTTCTGATGGAGGCAATCTTCGTCTCCCTCTTCGGAGGCCTCATCGGTGCGGTCATCGGGCTCGCCATTCCCTTTTCGGTTCGATTTTTCACCAGTTACCGCGTACCCGTTTCCGGATGGTCCGCGGTCATCGGCCTCATTGCCTCGGCATCAGTCGGCATCATCTTCGGAACGCTGCCCGCTAATCGCGCCGCCGCGATGGATCCCATCGACTCTCTGCGGTACGAATAGCGGGCGCGCCAGTCCAGGCTTACTGCAATCTCAGTCGCGGCGAGGTCTGCACCGGCAACCCGCGTTGCCCGCGACTGGTAAACTCAAGAAGGATTATGGCGGCAGCGACCCAACTTCCGATTTCCGTCAGCGAGTATCTCCATACGAGCTACCGACCGGACTGCGACTACGTCGACGGCGTCGTGGAGGAGCGAAACTTGGGCGAATTCGATCATGCATCGGTACAAAGAGCTCTTCTCGTTTGGTTCATCCAGCAGGAAGGCAAATTGGGCGTTCGCGCCTACCCCGAGCTCCGCGTCCAGGTTTCCCCTACTCGCTTTCGCGTGGCAGATATTTGCGTGCTCTCCACGGCCGCCCCTCGTGAGCAGATTATTCAGACCCCTCCCGTCGCCATCATCGAAATTCTCTCGCCCGAAGACCGTGTCAACCGCTATTTGGAACGGCTGGAAGATTATCGCCGCATGGGCATTCGCAACCTCTGGGTCATCGACCCAGCTGGGCGCAGAGGGTTCGACTTTTCCTCTGGCAACTGGGTCGAAACCACCTCTTTTGCCGACCCAAACACCGGTATCCGGCTCGATTTGAATTCTCTGTTTTCCTCCATCGACGACGCCCTCGGCGATACCGGAAACAAATAAACCCTCCGCTTCTCTCCTTCGCCTCGCGTCCCTCAGCAATCCACAGAACCAGAACACAGGAATCCTTTGAGCGCCATTCGCAATATCGCCATCATCGCCCACGTCGACCACGGCAAAACCACCCTCGTCGATCAGCTTCTGCGCCAGGCGGGAACTTTCCGCGCCAACGAAACCCTCACCGAGCGCGTCATGGACTCGAACGAGCTCGAGCGCGAGCGCGGCATCACCATCCTCGCCAAGAACACTGCCGTGTTCTACAAAGGCGAGAAGATCAACATCGTCGACACGCCCGGCCACGCCGACTTTGGCGGCGAAGTCGAGCGCGCCCTCAAAATGGTCGACGGCGTCATGCTGCTCGTCGACGCCTCCGAAGGTCCGCTGCCCCAGACTCGCTACGTCCTCTCCAAGGCCCTCGAAGCGAAGCTTCCCCCGATCCTCGTCATCAACAAGATCGATCGCCCCGACGCGCGCCATCAGGAAGTCCTCAACGAGGTCTACGACCTTTTCATCGATCTCGACGCCACCGAGGACCAGCTCGACTTTCCCGTCCTCTACACCAACGCGAAGCTGGGGCAGGCCAGCCTTGATCCCACCGTTCCTGGTACCGATCTCGTACCGCTCTTCGATGCCATCCTCAGCACCATCCCCACCGGCAAGGGCGATCCCAACGGCCTTCTGCAGATCCAGGTCACCAACCTCGACTACTCCGACTATCTCGGCCGTCTCGCCATCGCGCGCGTCTTCCAGGGCACGCTCCATACCGGCGATGACGTAGCCATCTCCAAACGCGATGGCTCGCTACAGAAGACGCGTATCACCAAGCTGTTCAGTTTCGCCGGTCTCCATCGCGTCGACATCA
>Ga0302325_10021515_pt1 | contig 13504 bp, 9 predicted proteins | sample Palsa_T0_2_FD_201948 | JGI IMG/M metagenome (GOLD analysis project Ga0302325, IMG submission 201948) | Peat permafrost microbial communities from Stordalen Mire near Abisko, Sweden - Palsa_T0_2 | ecosystem: Environmental > Terrestrial > Soil > Palsa > Peat permafrost | place: Sweden: Abisko... | reverse complement strand
CAGCCGCTCGCCGCGCGCCGTCATCCTCCGCTCGGCCGGCCGGCGGTTCCTGGTCCCGGCCCCGGGCTCCGCGGCCGAGATCGACGCCGGCTACAACGCCGGGATTCAGCTCATGGAGACGCTGGGTGCTCTCACCGTGCCGACGGTCGCCGTGCTCGAGGGCGCGGCCATCGGTCCGGCGTGGAGCTTCGCGCTCGCGTGCGATCTGCGGATCGCGGTAGGCGGGGCGCGGGTCGGGAGCACCGAGGTCTCGCTGGGCCGCCTGCCCTACCCGGGGACGGTCCAGCTGCTCACCCGGATCGCCGGGGCAGGCCGGTGCATGGAACTGCTACTGCTCTCCAAGGTGGTCACGGCCGCCACGGCCAGGCGTGAGGGCCTGGTGCAGCGTACCTGCCAGGCGACTTCGGTGGATGCCGCGCTGGGCGAGCTGACCGAGTCGTTGCGGCTGGCCGGCCCGGTGGCCCTGTGCTACGGCAAGGAGGCGGTATGGGGCGGTTCGGACCTGCCGCTGCGAGACGGCGCGCGCCTCGAGGCGTCGCTGTATGCGCTGCTCCAGACGACTGCCGATCGAAGCGAGGGAATCCGGTCCTTTGCCGAGCGGCGGCCGCCCGTGTTCGTGGGCGAGTAACCGATGGCTGCCACCGAAGCGAGCCAGGTCGTCTGCTACGAGAAGGAGTGGACCGGCTCGCAGGGCCGCGCCATCGGCTGGATCACCCTGAACCGGCCGGCCGTGCTCAACGCGTACAGCGTCAAGATGAGGGACGAGCTACACGAGGTGCTGCGCGCCGTGCACGACGACCCGGACATCGCCGTGCTGGTCCTGCGCGGGGCTGGCCGGGCCTTCTGCGTCGGCGCTGACCTCACCGAGTTCGGGACCGCTCCGTCACCTGTCATCGCCCGGAAGGTGAGGTTCGCACGGGACGTGTGGCACCTGCTGGGTACGGTCAGGTGCCCGGTGATCGCGTCACTTCACGGTTACGTGATCGGCTCGGGCCTGGAGATGGCCATGCTGTGCGATCTGCGGATCGCGACCGATGACACGACGATGCGCCTTCCGGATGTCCGGCTTGGCATGATCCCGGCTGCGATGGGATGCCAGACGCTGCCCAGGACCGGCGGGCTGGGCCTGGCCCTCGACCTGGTCCTCACTGCCCGCGAGCTGTCCGCCCGCGACGCCCAGGCCGCCGGCCTGCTCGCCGACGTCGTGCCGCGCGCGCAGCTCGGCCAGGCCACGCGCCGCTTGGCCGAGTCGCTGGCCGCGACGAGTTCGCTCGCGCAGTGGCAGCTCAAGGCGGTGCGCAGGATGACGGACGGGCTGTCCGCCGCCGAGGCTCGCCGCGTTGAGCGGCATATCTGGGAATTGAGCGGCGGAAAGGAAGATGAGGGCCACGCAGCGCTATCCGAGGTGCTGGCCAGATTTGACGCTCAGTGGTCCTAACCGCCCACCGGTAGATCAATCAGGAGCAGCGGAATGAACCTGGCGGAGCTGATCGAAATCCCGGAGTCCATCGAGGGGGGCCGGCGTGCGCTGACGTATCTGGGCCGGTCTCTCACCTACGAGGAGATGGTCGGTGCCACGCACTCCGCCGCCGGGAAGCTGAGAGACCGCGGGTTCGGTCCCGCCAGCCGGGTCGCCGTGGTCGACATGAATACCCCGGCGCAGGCCTTGACCCTCGTCGCCCTAGCCAGGCTGGACGCCATCGGCGTCCCGGTCAACTCGCGCGCCAGCGCGGGCGAACTCGGGGTCATGCTCGACGCTGGTCACGTGGATGCCCTGGTCGCGGGGGACAGCTGCATCCAGCTGGCCGAGGCCGCCGCGGCGCAGGCGCGCGCGGGGCTGCCAGTTCTGGTAACGGACCCCTGGTGTTCGGGCTACCGACCGCTCGGCGGCGAGCGGCCAGCATCGTCCGGACACCGGGCCGCGGACGGCGGGGATTCCGAAGCCGAGCCGGGCGACCGGACCGTGCTGCAGCTGTTCACCAGCGGCACCGTCTCCACGCCCAAACCGTTCTCGTACACGAATGAGGCGCTCACGTCCTACGTCGCCGCGACCGTTGACCTGTTCAGCGCGAGCGAAGACGACGCGACGCTGGTAGCGGTGCCCCTGCACCACGTCGCGGGAATCATGGGGCTGCTGGGCGGATGGTTCTCGGGCCGCAGAGTGGTGCTGCTGCCGCGGTTCGACGCCGACACCTGGCTCGACACTGTCGAGCAGGAGCGGATCAGCCACGCCTTCGTCGTCCCGACGATGCTGCGGCGGATTCTGGATGCCTGGGCCGTGCGGCCGCGAGACCTGTCCAGCCTGCGCCTGCTGTCCTACGGCGCCGCGCCCATGCCAGCCGCGGTCCTGGAGCGCGCCATCACGCTGCTGCCTGCGAGCGTCGGGCTGACCAACGCGTTCGGCCAGACGGAGACCACGTCGGTGATCACGCTGCTCGGGCCGGACGATCATCGTCTCGATGGCGTCGAGGGGGAGGAGCGGGAGGCGCGCCGGCGCCGGCTGCGGTCCGCCGGTCGGCCTGTGCCCGGAGCGGAGATACGGATCGTGGACGACCGGGGCCTGGCGCTGCCCGTCGATACCGTCGGCGAGGTTGCCGTCCGGGCACCCTGGCTGCGTGGCGATGGCCACCGGGACTCCGGGTCGGTGCTGGAAGCGGGCTGGCACGCCACCGGCGACCTGGGCTGGCTCGACGATGGCGGTTACCTGTTCCTGGCCGGCCGTAAGGACGACCTAATCATCCGAGGTGGCGAGAACATCAGTCCCGCGCAGGTCGAAGCGGCGCTTGAGGCTGATCCCGATGTCGAGGAAGTGTGCGTCGTCGGGCTCCCGGACATCGAGTGGGGCGAGCGCCTGGTGGCCGCGGTCGTCCGGCGCAATGCCTCGGTCTCAGACGAGGAACTCAAGCGCCATTGCCGGGAGCGCATCGGTTCGCTGAAGACGCCCGAAGAGATCGTCTTCGTCGAAGATCTGCCCCGGAATGCGATGGGCAAAGTCGTGCGACGCGAGCTAAGGAGGAAGTTGACCGAATCCCGCGTGTAATAGAGATCTCGATGATTTAGCTGCCGTGCCGTTGTGACTAAGCGGGGCGCGGGGCTGGCAGGCGGTACCTGACCGGACGGTCGCAGGTGAGTTCCGGCTTGTCGCAACCTGGAGCGGCCGCCCTGCGAGGCTAGTCAAATTCCCGCTCCATGGCCGCAGATCTGCCCAGTTCGGACTATCCATAATGAGCCTGCTCCGGTAAGGTACACAAATGTATGCAGATGTCGACCTAGCAATATCAAGGTGCTTTGCGAACACAAAACCGCCATCGGCAATGGAGTGGGAGAGGTGATGGAACTGCGGACCGGCAGTCGCGGGGTCCTCGATGGAGTCCGGGTGCTCGAGGTCACCTCGGATTCGGGCGTCGCCTACTGCGGCCGGCTTCTGCTGCTGCACGGTGCGGCTGTATCGCGGGTCGCCGGGCCGGCCGGGGACGAGGCCGCCGACCCGACCTCACTCGACCTCTACCTGGGCGCCGGCAAGCGACTGATGGACCTCCAGACGAAATCGGCAGCCGCGATCACACCGCTGCTCGGCGACTACGACGTGATCTTGACCGGTCCCGAGGCCTACTCGCGGGAGGTCTGGGCGCAGGCGCCGCGCCGCGCCGTCAGCGTGTCGCTGACGCCGTTCGGCCGCACTGGTCCGTACGCCACATGGGCGGCGACGGAGAAGACCATGGCCCTGATGAGCGGCCGGATCCTGCTCGGACAGCAGCCCGGCGAGCCGCCGCGGAAGCTGCCCGGCAACCAATGCGAGTTCGTGGCCGGCGCGGCTTGCTTCATCGCGGTCGCGGCCGCACTGGTAGCGCGCGAACGCACCGGGAGCGGCACTGCGATCGAGCTAGCCAAGTTCGAGGTCGCGGTGAGCGCTGACAATGGCCTTTACAGCGCCTATTCCTATCTCGGCACCGTGCGGAATGCCGAGGACGCGAAATACATCACCGGATATCCGGCGCGAGTCTACGACACCATGGATGACCCGATATTCCTCGCACCTGGATTCGGGAACGTCGATATGCTGGCCGTCCTCGTCGAGCAGCCAGAGCTTCTCGAGCATCCGCTGTTTCTGAACCCGCGGGAGCGGCAAGAGCGCTCTTCGGACTTTGACGAGCTCATCCAGCCCTGGCTCGACAGCCATTCCGCCGCGGAGATCGTTGACCAGGCACAGTCGCTGCGGATGCCCTTTGCCCGGCTCAACGCCTTGAACGCGATCGCCGACGACGAGCAGTTGCGCAGCCGCGGGTTCTTCGACGTTATCCGCACGCCGCGGGCGGACCTGCCGGTGCCCACCTCGCCGGTCCGCGTCACGGCGCCTAGCTCCGGGAATGCGGAGCAGGGAGAGCGCCGGGCTGAACCGCGCGAGCGCGCGGGCGCCATCTCCGGGCCGAACCCCGCGTTGCCGCTGGCCGGGATCCGCGTGGTCGACCTCACCCGCGCGTACGCCGGGCCGATCGCGACCGCCATCCTGGCCGAGCTGGGCGCCGAGGTCATCAAGATCGAATCCGTCACGCGAATCGACATGCCAACCCGCGGGACGAATTACGCGGAGAACACGATCGGAGATCGCGGCTGGGAGCGAGCCGGCTTCTACCATTCCGTCAACAGCGGCAAGCTCGGGATAACCATCGACCTCTCCGCCGAGGATGGCCGGAAGCTTCTCGAAGAACTGATCACCCACAGCGACCTCCTCCTAGAGAACTCCAGCGCCCGCGTTCTGCCGAACCTCGGGTTCGATATCGATCGCCTGCACGAGTTGAACGAGGGGCTGGTCGTAGTCGGAATGTCCGCCTACGGGCGAACGGGCCCCAGGAAGGACTGGATCGGCTACGCGCAGGGGATGGAGGCCGCCTCCGGGCTGATGCGCAGCGGCGGCGGCGATGGCGACCGCTACTTCTCGTCGATCTGCGCCTATGCCGACTGGGTCCTCGGCCTGTACGGGGCTGCGGCCGCGGTCATCGGGCTGCTCGACCGGGCGCGGCAGGGCAGGGGCGGCGCATACGACGTGGCCGGTGTCGAGGGCGTGCTGGCCCACCTAGGTGACCTGGTCGTCGAGTCGGCGCGTAGCGGCGCCCCGCCCCCGCGGACCGCGAACGGGAGTACCCAATCCGCGCCGTCCGGCACGTACCGGGCTGCCGATCAGCGCCACGTGGTGGTCGATGTCAAGAGCGACGACCAGTGGCGTCAGCTGGCCGTGATCATGGAGTTGCCTGAGCCGGAACGGCAAGGTCTCGGCACCGCGTGGCAGCGAGTGGCGGCCAGGACGCGAATAGACGAGATAGTGACGGCCTGGATAGGAAAGCGGGACGCGGAAGACGCCGTTTCCCTCCTGCAGTCGGGCGGCATTCCGTGTGCCGTGGTGAAGGCGTGGGACGAGATACTGATGGACGCTCAGCTTCTCCATCGCGGATATTTCGAGGTCATCGACCACCCGGAGGTCGGCAACCGGCCGCACCAGCGATTCATGCCGGGCCTATGGGATGGCGTGAGGCGCCCGCCGCGGAGTCCCGCCCCGACGCTGGGAGAGCACAACGATGTCGTATTCGGCGGCCTACTGGGTCTGTCCCCGGCCGAGATTGCCGACCTGAACGGCCGCGGCATCGTCGGCACCGATCCGGTGAAGCTGCCTAGGCGTCTACGCGACAAGCCTCTCGACCTGGCCAGCCTGGCGGCAGACGGCCTGCTGCGGATCGATCCCGCCTACCGGGAGCGGTTGTCTGCGTTCTTCGGGCGCCCCATCGGCTCGCACGACGCCGCCGCGCAAAACCCGGCCGAACAGGCGGTGTAGGCATGCGACTGCCGCTCGATGGCGTGAAGGTCCTGGACCTATCTCAGATTTTCGCCGGCCCGACCGCCGGCCTGCACCTCGCCGACCTCGGCGCGGAGGTGATCAAGGTCGAGCCGCCCTGGGGCGAGATCGTCCGGGAGTGGAACACCGACGGGGACCCTCAGCGGCGGGCGACGGCCTACCTCACCGTCAACCGGGGCAAGCGCAACATCGCGGTCAACACGGCCGTGCCGGACGGGCGGGAGGTTCTCTACCGCCTCGTGGCCTGGGCTGACGTCGTGATCTCCAACACCCGGATGGAAGCGGCACGTCGCGGACACCTGGACTATGAGACCTTGCGACGGCATAATCCACGCCTCATATTCGGTCAGATCACTGGCTACGGGGTGACCGGAAAGGAGTCGGAACGACCCGCGTTCGACCTGCTCGTCCAAGCCCGAAGCGGCGTGATGTCGTTGCGCACCGCAGCCGATGGCCGGCCCTTGTCCGCGCCTTTTCCCATGGCTGATCTCTCGGCGGCGATGCTGCTCGCGATGACCATATGCGCCGCGCTTTACGCCCGTGAGGTCACCGGCGAGGGAAGCTTCCTCGAGACGTCGCTGCTCGACGCGGCGCTGGCCATGCAGCGCACGGAGATCGTCCGGACCTCTGGAGCGGTGTCGATACCTCGCCGCAGCTATGCGTTCTACAACGCCTGCCGGTGCGCGGACGGCCGTTACGTCATCTTCGCGACCCAGCAGGACCGCCGGTGGCATCAGTTTGCCAAGGCGATGGACCTCGAGCATCTCGCCGAGGATGAGGCCTTCGCCACCTTCACCGCACGCGTGCAGAACGGGAACGACCTCTACGCGATCCTGGAAGCGGCCTTCCTCACCCGGACCGCGGATGAATGGATCCAGCGCTTCCGGGATTGGGATGTCCCCGCCGAGCTCATCTACACCCAGGATGAGGTGCTCGTCGACCGCCAGGCCCGGGACAACGGGATGGTGATCAGCTGCCCGGACGACTACTTCGGCGTGGTGGATATGGTGGGTCCGTCGTTCCGGGTTAACGGCCGCATACCGACAGCGACTCCGGTGCCCGGCGGGGTGGGAAATGACACCGCGGAGGTACTGGGCCGCTGTGGCTTTGGCCGAGACGAGGTGGCGGATCTTGCCCGGCGCGGCATCGTCCATCTCGGGTCAGACCTCGCCCCGCGGGACGCGGGGGGTGCGTCCAGGTGAGCGCGGTAACGGCGGCCGACGGGAACGGCGTCCGGACCCTGACCATCTGCCGGCCCGAGGTGCGCAATGCGCTGTCCAGGGAGGTAGTCGACACGCTGCTGGCGTCGCTGCGCGACGTCGACCTGACCGGCGAGGTCGGAGCCGTGGTCCTGACGGGCGCGGGCGACGCGTTCTCCTCCGGCGCCGACCTGCGCGAGGTCGGCTCGGCCCGGCCCACGTCCGCGGCCGGGCTCGTGGCCCAGCCGCTCACGCCGCTGTTCCAGCTGCGGGAGGCGATCAGAACCTGCCCGCTGGTCGTCATCGCGGCGGTGAACGGGTCGGCCGTCGGCGGCGGCTTCTCGCTGGCGATGGCCTGCGACCTCGTGGTGGCCAGCGATCAGGCTAGCTTCTGGCTGCCCGAGGTTGCGCGGGGCCTGGTTCCAGTCGGTCCGGTCGCCGAGCTCGTCGAGCTGGTGGGCCGCCAGCGCGCGTTCGATCTGCTGGTCAACGGCCTGCGGCTGAGCGCGGATGAGGCGTGCTCGTTTGGCCTGGTGACGAGGGTGTCGCCCGCATCGCAGTTCGTGGCCGAGTACACGCGGTTCGCGGCCGAGATCGCCGGGAAGGACCGGCTGACCCTAGCCCTGACGAAACGGCTGCTGCGCCGGACCACCGGCCGGGATCGGGCCGAAGCGCTCGCGGCGGCCAGCGATACCTACGCGATATCGAAGCTGGCCGCCGTGCCGGCCGGCCCACCGCACCCTGGCTGACCGCCCCGTGACTCGAGACCAGGAGCGAGCATGCGCCTTGGGATGACCGTGACCGGCGCGTGGAACGCCGAGGAGCCGGGCGTCATCCTGGCGCGAGCCGTTGGCATGGAATGCGACGGCTGGAGGTCGGCGTGGATTCCCGCCGGCATCGGACCGGACCCGATGCTGCTCATGTCGCTCATCGCGGCGTCGACCTCGGTCCTGGAACTGGGCAGTTTCGTGGTGCCCGCGACATCACGGCATCCGGTGGCGCTCGCGCGGGAGGCGCTCACGATCGCGGCGCAAGCGGGCCGGACGCCAACCCTCGGCATCGGCCTGGGTCACCCGGAGCACAGCGCGTACTCCAGGCTGCCGGCCAGCGCTGCCCCGCTGACCTACATGCGCGAGTTCCTCGAGGTGCTCCGGCTGTGCCTGCGCGGTGGCCGGGTACGGTACTCCGGGCAGGCCTTCGAGGTCAACACCACGATCGGGCTGGAGCCTGCCCCGTGCAGCCTGGTGCTGGCGGCTGCTCGACCGCACATGCTCAGCCTCGCAGCCGATCTAACCGACGGGCTCGTCACGTGGCTGTCCGGACTGCGCCACCTAGAGGCCGCAGTCAAGCGCGTCGACCAGCGGCGCGCCACGCCGGCCCGGGTCATCGCGGGCTTCCCGATGGCCATCACCGCTGACGCCGAAGCGGCCGGGAGCGCCGTTGCGCAGCTGACCGAACGCTACCGGCGCCTTCGCAACCATCGCGCCACCCTCGACGCCCAGCCCGGCTGCGCGCCGGGCGATCTCGCGCTCATCGGTGACGAGCCCGCGGTAGCGCGCCGGATCGAGCAGCTCGCCTCGGTGGGAGTTACCGACGTGGTCGGCGCCTGGTTGCCCATCCCATCCGATCCGGATTCGGTCGCGCGCACCTACCAGTTCGTGACCGACCATGCCACACGCCAGCTTAAGGTCGCCGAGGAGTCACGATGGGAGTAATACCCAACCTCCTGGTCAGCGGAGTCGGACTTGGTGCGATTCTAGGGTTGCTGGCCTTCGGATTTGCGCTCAGCTATTGGCCGTCAAGACAATTCCACTTCGCCTATGCGGGGGTCGTCGTCGCCGCGAGCTATACCTACTGGAGTCTGACGATCCACGGCATCTCATGGATTATCGGCCTGGTGGTGACGCTCATCGTGTCGGCGGTGCTCGGCGTCGCCTGCTATGCGCTCGTGTATCGGCGGCTCACCGACTCCGGCGCGGTCTTCCTGTCCGGCTTTGCGCTCTCACTGATCCTGTCGAACGCCATACAATGGGGGTTCGGCAGCGTGCCCAGCCTGGTCCAGCCACCTTTCGCTAGCCTCGGGAACGTCGTCGAGGTGGGCGGGCTCCGGATTCCTATCCTAGTCATCGTCGAGCTCGTGATCTTCCTCGTGGTGGCCGGCGCGATCTCGATCGCCATCTACCGGAGCAGGCTGGGCGTCGCGGTGCGCGGCGTATCCTCTGACCCGGATCTCGCGCAGGCGGCCGGTATCAATTCCAACCGACTGCTGATCATCGTGTACGCCGTCGGCTCTATGGTCGCCGCGATCGGGGCGATCCTGCTGGCCTACCAGTCGGGCATCAGCCCCAATGACGGCTTTAACCCGATGCTGTTCGCCATTAACGGGATGCTGGTGGGCGGCAGGCGCAGCTTCAGCGGCGGCGCGGCCGGAGGATTTGGCCTGGGCGTGATCCTCCAGTTGTCCTTGTGGAAGCTGCCCTCCGCCTGGCAGACAACCACCGCGTTCGTGGTGCTGGTCATCATCGTCCTCGTCCGGCCGCAGGGCGTATTCGGCAGGAAGGTCGAGGCCTAGCATGGACTACGTCTGGGAGCTTGGCGCGCTCTGCGCGATCTACGTGATAGCTGCGGTGTCGCTTAACCTACTGCAGGGCACGATGGGCGTCATGACCATCGCCCAGGCCGCGTTCCTAGCCATCGGCGGATATTCCACTGCCATCTTGACCACTCGGCATATCACCACGTTCGTTCCGTCCATTTTTGTGGGTGTTGGAATCAGTGCCGTGGTTGCCATACTCCTGGCCTGGCCCGTGCTTTCATTGTCCGGGTTTATTTATACGATCGCATCATTTGCGGTAATGCTCACCGTCACCTCGTTGTCGACCTCATGGACCTCGCTCACTAACGGCTCCTACGGAATCCCCGGCATTCCGCAGCTCAGCGTCGGCGGCGTGACCCTGAGTTCGACGGCTTCCTCCGCGGTGACCTACCTGGTGCTAGCGGTTCTGATCACCCTTGGCTTCGCCCGCATCACGCGATCTCACTGGGGGATCGCTATGCGAGGTATGCGAGAGTCCGTCGCCGCGGCGCGATCGCTGGGTAAGCCGGTAGTCGGCATCACGTTCGGCGGCTACGTGCTGAGTGCCGCCGCCGCATCCCTGGCGGGGAGCCTGTACGCCGCCTTCACGGGTTATCTCGACCCGACGGTTTTCACGGTGACGACGGCCTTCCTGCTGGTGGCCATGGTCGTCATAGGCGGCCGTGGAAACGTCTGGGCGGTCGCCGCCGGCTCCCTGGTCATCAGCCTGCTACCCAATCTGCTGCCCTTGGTTACACCGCTGAGCGCATCGATCGTGGGTCCCGCGACACAAGTGCTCTACGGCGTCATCTTGGTCGCGTGCCTGCTGCTGCGGCCACTGGGGCTGGTGCCGGAGCGAAGCTTGCGGGTCCGGCCGAACGTCCTGCAAGGTTCGCTCAGCGCCCCACGGAGCTTCTCCGGCCGCGTGCGCCTGCTTGGCGGGGCGACGGCCGTCCGGGCGCCAGATCCCGTCGGGCAGCGAGATGCGGCCCAGGTGTCGGCAGCCGGCGCTGATCGTGCCAGCGAATCGGGCGCTGCTCCCGCGCGGCACGCGGTGGCGGCAGGCAAGCAGTCCGCGGCTGCGCCCACGCTCGCCGCCTCCAGCGACTCGACCATGCCCGCCCTGAAGGTCATGTCGCTGAGCAAGCAGTACGGCGGCGTCCGAGCGCTTTCAGATGTCTCATTCACGCTGGAGACTGCGGTCATTACCGGCCTCCTCGGCGCCAACGGCGCCGGCAAGAGCACGCTGCTCGGCATCATTTCGGGCTTCATCGAGCCGAATGCTGGTTCGATCGAACTGTTCGGCAAGGACATCACCCACGTCAGTCCCACAGCCCGGGCGCGCGCTGGCGTGGTCCGGACATTCCAGGAACTCCGGCTGTTCGAGGGGCTGACGACGCTGGAGAACGTTGTCGTCGGCGTTCCGGGCGTTGGCCGCATAAGGACCGGTCTCGGTCTTCCCCGCAGCGTGCTCCGGACGGCTGCGGACCTGCTCGAGCAGCTCGACCTGATGCGGCTGGCCAATACGCGGGTGCAGGCCATCTCGTATGGCGATCGCAAGCTGGTCGCCGTGGCGCGTGCGCTCGCAACCGGCGCCCGCCTGCTTCTGGTCGACGAGCCGTTCTCCGGCCTGACGGACCGGGAGATCGAGCGGCTGTGCGCGATATTCCGCAGCACGGTCAGCTCCGGAGCCACACTGCTCCTGATCGATCACAACGCTCAAGCCGTCACCAGCTTTGTCGACCATCTTCTCGTCATGGACCATGGCAGCCTCATCGCCGAGGGCAGCCCGGAGAAGGTGACGAGCGACCCGGCCGTCATAGAGGCATATTTCGGCCGACAGGTGGAGGAGGCAGACGGATGAGCCGACCAGCGGCGCTCCGGGCGGAAGGGCTACATGCTCGATATGGTCCGCTGCAGGTCTTGCACTCGGTCAGCTTGCGAGTTGATCAGGGCGAGCTTGTCGCGCTGGTGGGACCCAACGCCGCAGGCAAGACGACGCTCCTGCGCTGTATCGCCGGCTTCGTCAAGCAGTCGGCGGGGAAACTGGAGCTCGATGGCGTCCCGCTGACCGCCAGGACGGCTCGGCGAATCCAGCTTGGCATGGGCTACGTGCCCGAGGGCGGCCGGGCGTTCGCCGACCTTTCCGTGGCTGAGAACCTCGCACTCGGTGGATACCTGCTCTCGAGCAAGCGGGAGATCGAAGCTTCCAGAGACTGGGTCGTCTCCGTGTTCCCGGTGCTGGGCGGCAGGATGCCGCAGCTCGCCGGGACGCTCAGCGGGGGCGAGCGGCAAATGCTGGCCATCGGCCGGTGCCTGATGCTGCGGCCGAAGGTGCTGTTGCTGGACGAGCCCTCCGTTGGCCTCGCCCCGAAGGCTGCGGAGGTGCTGCTCGAGACCATCTATCGGCTGAGTAAGGACGAAGGCATCGCGATGCTAGTCGTCGAGCAACGGCTCCGGTCGATCTTCAGCGTCGCCAGCCGGGCGTATGTGCTGTCACGCGGCCGCGTGGCGGGCGAGATAGACAATCCAGATCCGAATCAGCTCCCGCCAGACCTGAGCGAGATCTTCCTCGGCACCTCGGGCGGCGAGCCAAGCGCAGGCTGATCCGGGATCGCTGGTTCGCGGCCTTGGATGCCGTCCAGCAGCAGCGGTAAACAGGACCGACGCGTACCGCCTGCCGGACCGGCTCTCATGTACGATCACGTACGCCATGCGGACCTCTGAGGCTTGGGACAGCGATCGTGATAGATGAAATGTTAGAACCATGCAGCGACATCCGGTCATGATCGCCCACGGATACGGCCCCCCTGACGAGGGCTCGGATGGGTCCTGAATCGCCTGAGCAACCTCGCCGCTAGATATGACAAATTCACCTTCGTCCGCGTGCAGAACACGCATGCGAAAATCCTGATACTCGACGAGATCTGGGTTAGCACCAGCTTCAACTGGCTGTCATTCCGCGGCGACCTGGCCAGCACCTTACGACGTCGGCGAGCGCCTCGGAGACTCTGTTCAACTGTTTGTTCGAGTGCTCGAACACTTCACGATCTTGTCGTCACCTGGGAGCCAAGCTGGGGAGCCATTCGGCGAAGAGTCGGCAGGAGTCTGGCGGAGTCTGGACGGTCATTTGCCCTGGGAAACGACACTTCGCGAACCTTCTAGACTCGTCCAGACCGGCTCGAGGCCTACTTCACACCGAGGAGGTCACTGGTTCGATCCCAGTATCGCCCACCAGGTCAGAGGCTATGCGGATCTCCATCAAGCCCACGGTGGGAGCCATTCCTGTAGCGGCGGCGCACGAAGGTCTCGGGGAAGAACAAGACCGAGGTCCGGGGCTCCAGAGATCGCGGCGTAAATGCGTTATCTGTTGTCCGCGAGGCCGGAATAATGGCCGTGCCGGCAAGTTTTCGATGCGCCCGTCGGCAGTGAGCCCGAACCGGGCCAGCCGGTAAGCTTCTTGGCTCCTGCCCAGTTCGACGAAGGTGGCGGTTAGCTGATCGCCAGACTCCGGAATGCCGCGATCGACCAAGGTGTGCAGGATAGGCAGGGTTTCATCGAAATCGCCTGTGCAGGCCAGCGAGTTGGCTAGCGACAATGCCGCGTTTATGTCTCCTCTGTCAGCGCGATCGTCGACGCCGTTTCCGGCGGCACGCCACTCGTCGACAGCCGGCCGTAGTTTGGCCAGTTGGTATTCGGCCATTGGGTCGCCGGCGTCGGCCAGACCGCGCAGTATGGCGATTGCCTCGTCGACGTAGCCTTGGTCCCCACCAGGAAGGCCAGTCGCGTCGCCACGCCCCAGCTCCGCGAGCCGGCGCCTTGTAGGAAGCTCTTGTTGAGCGCTGAACGGACTCCCAGGCGCCTCGCGTCGACGGCTGCCGT
>Ga0302325_10021514_pt1 | contig 13504 bp, 13 predicted proteins | sample Palsa_T0_2_FD_201948 | JGI IMG/M metagenome (GOLD analysis project Ga0302325, IMG submission 201948) | Peat permafrost microbial communities from Stordalen Mire near Abisko, Sweden - Palsa_T0_2 | ecosystem: Environmental > Terrestrial > Soil > Palsa > Peat permafrost | place: Sweden: Abisko... | reverse complement strand
GCCGCGAACGACAAGCCGGTCAGCCACTGCGCCTCTGCTCTCTTGGGGCTCTGGAAACGGGTGGACGGGGTCGCTTGGCGATGGTAGCCGGGGGGTCTGACATTTTCGGAAAGTCGCCGCTCCCGTAGCTCCGCCCAGTACGTATGAGCACCAGATCAGCCGCCCTTATGCCCGCCCGTTACCCCTCCCACGATAGCGAAGGACGCCAACATGCGCGTGCCGGTCCACCACCCTGGCCTAGCCCCCCGGGTGAACATGGTCCCGCCGCAGGATGGCGGGTGGCAGCCCGTCATCGCGCGGGCCGGCCGGTACTTTCCACGCGGCGTCTCCGCCGGGCTTTCGCGGGTGGCAGTGGCTGGCCCGCGACGAGGTTCACCTGAGCCCGGATCGTCGTCAGTGAGGTGAGCAGGTGCTCGCGGTCGGACTCGGCCAGGGTGCTGATCGCCTGGGTGATGACCGCGTGGATGGCCGGCAACTGCTGATCGACTACCCGTTGCGCGTCGGGAGTGAGGTGAATCAGGACCTTACGCCGGTCCGTGGGGTGGGGGCGGCGTTCGACCAGACCGCGGCGTTCGAGGGTGTCGACCAGCGAGGTCATGCTGGCGCTGCTGACGAGCAGCCGCTGGGCGATGACGTGCCCGGGGAGTGGCTCGCCGGCGCCGTCGAGGATGGCGAGGGTCTGGAACGCGCTTGCGGACAGGCCGTGCGCCTCGCGGGGCGGTCGTTCGATCTCGGCGAGGAGTGCCATCTGGGTTCTGGCCAGGTTCGCCGCGACTTCGGCAGCTGACCGGCTGGCGCCGGGGAACTCAGACTCGTAGCCGGCGGGCACCCGGATAGTCGGGATGTCAGGCATCCCAGCAGTTTAGCTCGAACTCTGATTGCTAGACTTCTAGCGATCTTGCTGTTACGGTCGCTGGAACACGCCCCGGTGGCGCCGATAAAGGAAGGCGAAACAATGTCCGATGCCAACAAGGCCCTGACACGTCAGTTCCTCCAGCGAATCAGTGCGGGAGACCTTAGCGCGGTCGACGAACTCGTCTCGGACCACTACGTCGAACACGAGCAGTTGCCCGGCCTCGCGTCGGGCAAGGCTGGGGTGCGGCAGTTGTTCGAGATGTTCCACTCGGCGTTCGACCAGGCCCGGGTGGAGGTTGACGACATGATCGCCGAGGGAGACAAGGTCTTCGTCCTGGCGCGGATGACCGGAACTCAGCGTGGCGAATTCATGGGCATCGCCGCGACCGGCAACCCTATCGACGTCAGCATCTGCGACTACTTCCGCGTCGAGGGCGGCGCGCTGATCGAACACTGGGGAGTCATGGATGCCGCCGGGATGATGCAGCAACTGACCGCGCACTGACCATCCAGGAACGCCAAGAACCCGGCTTGACCCAGACGTCGCGGGAGGCTACTGGGTCCGGGACGGCCTGCGTCGCCGGCGGTCACGGGCCCGCTGGCTCAGCGTGGTTTTCGCGTTGAACGCGGCGAGCAGAGCCTGGTCGGCGCGGGAGCCGAGGCCGGGCAGCAAGCCGATCTGGCGGGCGAAGGTGGCCCCGTCGTAGTAGATGGTGTTGTGCTGGACGAGCCCATCGGCGATCTCCATCACGTCGACGCCGCGGATGTCGACCCGGCGCCCGGTCGGGGCGATGTCCTGGAACGGGCCGCCGGTGAATGTGCCGGCCGCATGCCACTGGACCACCGCCGAGGTGTCGTCGGCCACGACCCTGTCGACGGTCATCGTGAAATCGGGGAAGGCGGCGAACAGCTCGCGGAAGAAGGCCCGGACCGCGTCGTGCCCGCGTTTCTCGCCGATCGCGACAAAGTCGTCGACGTATCCGGGCGCCCCCGTGGCGACGATGCCATCGGGGTCCCTCCTGCTGACAGCGTCGAAGGCCGCGCGGGCCACGTCAGCCGGAGTAGGTGTGGCAACGGAGCTCATAGCTCCTCCTTCTAGGCCGGCCGGGCCCTCTCGGCTGAGCCCGCTACCGACCATCATCCCCGCCGCGATCGCGTCCGTGGAAGCCCCCCAGCCCCGGCTCCCGCACCGAGGGTGATGAGCGCGGGGCGGCGGGGATGAGGTCAGAAGTCGGCGGCGGTTCCGGTGCCTTGGCGCTTGGCCTTTTCGTAGACGTAGCTGGCGGCGGCCAGGTCCTCGGCGGCTAGGCCGAGCGACTCGAACAGGGTGATCTCCTCGTCGCCGGCCCGGCCCGGGGCCGTCCCGGTGAGGAGCTCGCCGAGTTCGGCGCGGACCGGGTTGGCCACTCCTTCGGACCGGGCCAGCAGGTAATCCCCCGCTTCGTGGCTGACCGACTCGCGGCTGTCCGCGAAGATGGCCGCCTCGGCCATGGTCGCGGTGTCGATCTCCCGGTCGCCGGGCAGGCACGCGCCGACCGCGTTCACATGCGTGCCGGGGGAAAGCCATTCGCGGCGCAGCACCGGGTGCGCCGATGTGGTGGCGGTCACCACGATGCCGGCTCCGGCGACCGCCCCGGCCACCGTGTCGTGGGCGCTGACGGGCAGGTCCAGCTGGCCGGCCAGCTCGGCGGCGGCCTCGCGGGCCCGCGCCGGGTCACGCCCGGCGATGCGGATCCCGGTCAGCGGCCGGGTCGCAGCCAGGGCGTGCGCGTGCGCCCGGCCCTGCACGCCGGTGCCGATGATCGCCAGCTCGGCCGCATCCGGCCTGGCCAGCAGTCCGGTCGCGACGGCCGAGGTGGCCGCGGTCCGGATCTCGGTGAGCGCCGACGCGTTCACCAGCGCCAGCGGCTCCCCCGTGGCCGCCGCGAACAGCAGCACGCCGCCCTGGTGGGCGTCCTTGCCGAGGGCCGGATTGCCCGGCGTGATACAGATCGCCTTCAGCCCGTACCCGACGGCGGGACCGTACGCGGGCATCAGCGCCATGATGCCCGCCGCGTCCCGCGGCCGGACGATCGTGCGCAGCGGCTGCTGCAGCTGGCCGCGGGCCAGTTCGGCCAGCGCTTCGCGCATCATGTCCGCGCACTCGCGGTAAGGCAGCAGCTCATGGACGTGGCGGGCGGCCAGGACGAGTAGCTTCACGCGGGTCTCCAGCTGGGGTGGGCGCGCCACGGGAAGCAAGGGGCCGGCGCGGAGGCTGAGGCGAGGTCCGTTCGGTATAGGTTTTATGCGTGACTTACTCGGGAGACGTACGTGTCGGCGGACCGCCGGACACTCGTGAGATCGACGGCCTGACGGTGACCAAGATAGCCGTGGGCCCGATGGACAACAACGCTTACCTGCTCCGCGACGCCAGTACCGGCCAGGCCATCTTGATCGACGCGGCGAACGAGGCGGGCCGGCTGATCGAGCTGATCGGCGACACGCCGGTCGGCACGATCGTGACCACCCACCGGCACGGCGACCACTGGCAGGCCCTCGCCGACGTGCAGAAGCACACCGGCGCGGAGGTGGTCGCGCATCCCGCCGACGCGGACGGGCTGCCCGTCCCGGTCAGCCGCCCCGTGGAGCACGGCGAGGTGCTGACCTTCGGGGACGCCGCGGTGTCCTTCGTCCACCTGCGCGGGCACACGCCGGGCAGCATCGCCGTCGTCTACGACGCGGGCGGCCGGCTGTCCGGTGCGCCGCACGTGTTCACCGGGGACTCGCTGTTCCCCGGCGGCGTGGGCAAGACGAACTCGCCCGAGGACTTCACCTCGCTGCTCAACGACGTGAGCGAACGGCTGTTCGGCTCGCTTCCCGACGAGACCTGGGTGTACCCGGGGCACGGCAAGGACACCACGCTGGGAGCCGAGCGCCCCCACCTCGGCGAGTGGCGCGAACGCGGCTGGTAACCAGTTCCCGTTCCGTACCCCTTATTCCCGGCGAAGCTACAAATAACGTGATATTCATGTCGTTATGGGTGTAAACTCCGCGTATCACTGATGTGATCGGTCAACAGCCGCATCAGTTGTTGCCGGGGTGGGGGATCTCCCTGGCCAGCCAAGGGGGAAACTTGCGAAAATACGTCATCACGCTGGGGGCAGCGCTCGGGCTCCTGGCGTTGTCGGCCACCGCTATGCAGGCGGCGTCGGCCCAGGGAGTGGGCGGAGTGGCGCCGCCCGCTGGGGCGGTATCGGCCACGCCGGTCACCAGCACGCCGCACCTGAAGGCCACGGCCGACAACCCGACGCAGCAGATCCGCCAGCTCGTGCAGTGCGGCAACACGATGTACGCGGTCGGTTACTTCACCACGATCGTGCGGCAGAGCAGCACCTACACGCGCTCGGACATCGTCAGTTTCAGCGCCACCGCGCCCTACACGGTAACGTCACTGGCCCCGACGGTCGTGGGCAGTGACATCAACTCGATCGCCTTCAACGGCAGCAACTGCGCGGACGCCTATATCGGCGGCTCCTTCACCTCGGTCAACGGCACCAGCGTCAAGAACGTCGCCGAGATCAGCACGACCACAGGCAATGTCGTCACCGCCTTCGCGCACAGCGCGGCCGGCTCGGTGCAGACGATGCTCGGCGCCGACGGCCACATCCTGGCGGGCGGCTACTACACGTCCATCAACGGCAGCAGCGCCGACCCGTACTTCACCAGCCTGAACCCGGTCACGGGCAAGGACGACGGGTTCCTGAAGCTGAACATCTCGGGGAATTACAACTTCTCCGGCGTGTCCAGCAACGCGACCCGGGTGTTCAACCAGGCACTGTCCCACAGCGGCCAGCTTGATCTGGTCATGGGTGACTTCACCTCGGTGGGAGGGCTGCCGAGGCAGCAGATCTTCATGCTGAACCTGGCGACGAGCCCGGCCACCGTGACGGCCTGGAGCTCGCCGCAGTGGGACGGCAGCCAGGGCGAGGCCACTCCGTCCGATCCGGCCACCGGGTACCCGTACGAATGCGCGACCGTCGAACCGTTCTACATCCAGGCCGCGGCCTGGTCCCCGGATGACTCGGAGATCTACATCGGCACCACGGGCTACCATCCGAACGGCTGGCCGACCGGCGCGACGGCGCGGAACGGGCTGTGCGACGCGGCCGCGGCGTTCCCGGCCACCCAGGCTGAGGTGCTGGACACCTGGATCAACTACACCGGCTGCGACTCGCTGTACGCGGCCGCCGCGGACGCCAGCGCCGCATACTTCGCCGGGCACGAACGGTTCTCGATGAACCCCGACGACTGCGACGCGCTGGGCCCGGACGCCTACAACGCACCCGGCATCGAGGGCCTGCAGCCGGGCACCGGGAACCTTTACCTGAACTCGGCGGGCTCGGCCGGTTATTACAGCCGGGATCGCGGGCTCGGCGCGGACGACATGCTGGCGACGAGCGCGGGATTGTGGATCGCCAGCGACAACTTCGAAGGCAGCCAGATGTGCGGCGGCGTCGAGAATCTCTCCGGTATTTGCTTCCTGCCTTACGCCACGTAGGGAGCGCCCGGCGGCTGGCCGGTGCCTCACCCCCGTGGAGGCACCGGTCAGCGGCTTTCCGCCAGGTCAGAGGGCGTTGCAGGGCCGGCGGTAGCGGACTTCGGTGACGCTGCCGAGACGCTCGAGCACGTGGGTGGCGCCGTCCGGAGTGAATCCGGCCCGTTCGTAGAAACGGCGGGCCCGGGTGTTGTCCCGGAGTACCCACAGCACCACCGACTGGTACCGGGCCGCGCAGGTCCTGGCCAGAACCCGGTCCATGAGCGCCCGGCCGGTGCCGGTAGACCACGAGGCCGGGCGGACGTACAGCGCGTACAGCTCGGCGACGAGGCCGTCCCGGCCCGCGTCACTCAGCGCAGGCGGCCACGGCCCGGTCAGCACATCGGTTTCCGCGCCGAAGGACGCGTAGCCGACGACGCCTGGGTCTCCGGGTTCCCGGGTATCACCCGCTGCGGCCACGGCGACCATCATCCGCTGCCACGGGCGCGTCCGAAACGTCTGCCGGACCCGCGCGCCCTCGTCAGGCGCGGTCACCCGGTCGATGATCTCGAGGGAGATGATGCCTTCGTAGGCGGCGAACCAGCCGGCCCGCTCCACCGCCGCGATCGACGCCGCGTCCGCGGCCGAACCCGACCTGATCACCACCATCCGGACAAACTAGCGAATACCGGGATGCGCTAGCGAATCCGCAGGGCCAGGAAGAAATCCACCTGGTCACCCAGCGAGGACAGATCACGCCCGGTCAGCTCCTCGATCCGGCGGATCCGGTAACGCACGGTATTGACGTGGACGTACATCCGCGCCGCGCAGGCGTTCCACGAACCCGAGCAGGCCAGGAACTCCCGCAGCGTCGGCAGCAGTTCGGCCTTGTGTCCCTGGTCATAGGCCAGCAGCGGGCCGAGCAAGCGCTCGCGGAACGATCCCAGCACGCTGTCCGGGACGGTAGCGAGCAAGAGCTCGTGCGAGGCCACCTCGTCGCTGGTCAGGACCGAGACGGCCGTCTGGCTGCGGAGCACGGCGAGCCGCCGGGCGCTGCGCGCCTCATGCAGCGCGCCGGACAGCGCGGCCAGCCCGGCGGCAGGCGCGCTGATGCCCACGCTGAGCCTGACCCGGGAGCGATCGGACTCCAGCACCGGCTGCGCGGCACGCAGCCGGGCCGCGAACACGTGGCCAGCCGGGACCGCGTCGGCCGGGACGCTGCCGGCCGGGACGCTGCCGGCCGGGACGCTGCCGGCCGGGACGCTGCCGGCGTAGGGCAGCGGGATGAGCAGGATGATCTCGTCGCCGACCGGTCCGGTCAGCGTTGCGTCCGAGAGCGGCATGGCCAGTTCCTCGGCCAGTTCGAGGCGCCAGCGACCAGCGCTCGGCCCGGTCACCCGGCCCGACTCGGCGCACATCGCGGCGACGAGATACCGGCCGTCCGGCGGCATCCCGATCGCCCGCATCAGGGAGGCGATCTCGGCCGGGGCGGCGCCTTCACCTCCCCCGGACGCGAGCATGGTGATGATCGCCTCGGCTAGCTTGCGGTCCCCGGTCCGGCTGGCCTCGAGCCTGGCCCGCTCGAGCGCGACGTCCGCGGCGAGTTCGGCGACGGATTCACGCAGCTCGTGCGGCCAGTCCTGCTCCCGGCCCGCGCAGGCCAGGAACCAGCCGGTGATCCGCGGTTCGCCGCCGACGCCGAACAGTGAGTACTCGCTCGGACCGGTCGGCGGCGGGCCCGTACCGGTCACGGCGGGCAGCCGTTCGGCCTTGTTGTACGCGCAGGCCAGCTGGAGGGCGAGCGGCTGGGGCAGGGACGCTCCGGTGCCGCCCACGACCCGTCCCGTTCCGGTCAGCAGCCAGCACTCCGTTTCGATCTCACGACCCATCAGGCGGAACATCGCGTCCAGCCCGGCGCCTTCGGCCACCGCCAACAGCAGCTGCCGGCGCCGCCCGAGGACCCGGGTCATGGCGGTCTCCCGGTCTCCGTTCAGCCGCCGTCCCACCTCGTCGGCGACGGCGGCGAACGAGGTCTCCGGCGGCACCGCGAGCAGGGTGACACCGTGGCGTCCACACGCCTGGATTACCTCGGGAGGCACCTGGCGCAGTGCTTCTCCGGCCCCCAGGACCACGGTTCCCGCCTTGGCCAGCACGGTCACGAACCGCTCGGCATCGCCGGGCTCGCGGCACCACATCATGCCGGTCAGCACCAGGTCTCCCGGGGTCAGGTAACGGCCCGGGTCGGGCAGGTCGGTGGTGTAGACGTGCTCGATCGTGCGATCCAGGCCCGTGACGTCCGTCAGCAGCCGCAGACCCAGGCCCGGCACGCCGAGCAGGTCCCGGACGCGCAAGGAATCACCTCCCGACGATGGAGCGTTCCCGCGCACGATAACTGGTCATTGTTTAGTGAAAGCTACAAAACACCTCCCGTCAGGTTACCGGTGATTCATCTGGCTGCTGCTACCGGGCGTTCGGCCACCCCTGATTGGATGTTCGCATGGCGAACTTCAGTCCCCCGGCGTCCACCCTCGCCGCCTTCAACGCGGCGCCGCCCGAGGCCGCCGAGCGGGACCTCCTCGCCTGCTGCGCCTCGGTGAGGTTCGCGAAGGCCATCGCCGACGGCCGTCCCTACGCCGAACCGGACGCGCTCAGCGCTGCGGCTGGCACCGCATTCGCGGCTTTGAGCTGGGACGATATCGTCGAGAGCATGAACGCCCATCCGCGTATCGGCGACCGGCCGGCCGGTGCCGGCTGGTCGGCGGCCGAGCAGTCAGGCGCCGCCGCGGCCAGCGACCAGGTCCGGCAGGGATTGACCGAAGGGAATCTCGCCTACGAGAAACGCTTCGGCCACGTCTTCCTCATCTGCGCCAGCGGCCTTTCCGGGTGGGAGATGCTGGATCAGCTCCGGACCAGACTCGCCAATGATCCCGAAGCCGAACGGACAGTGGTGCGTCGGGAACTGCTGAAAATCACTCAGCTGCGGCTGGCGAAGCTATTGACGTCATGACGCTGTCCACGCATGTTCTCGACGCCACCACCGGGCGCCCTGCGCCCGGCGTCCGGGTCCGGCTCGAACGTGCGGTCGATGACGGGTGGACGCCGGCCGGTGAGGGGATGACGGGCCCCGACGGGCGGCTGCGGCTGTCCGGCGAACCGGGTGATCCCGGCGAGCCGGCCGGGGCCGACGGCGACCCGGGCGTCTACCGCCTGACCTTCGGCAGCGGGGCGTATTTCCGGGCGCGCGGAAGCGCCACGTTCTACCCGGAGGTCTCGATCACCTTCGAGATGACCGAACGGGCCGGGCACTATCACGTACCCCTGCTGCTCAGCCCGTTCGCCTATTCCACCTACCGGGGGAGCTGACCCGTGGCCGTCACGCTGAGCGACGAGGATGCTCCGCCGCCGGGGAAGGCCTGGTAGCGAGCGATGGATTTCCTGCGGCCAGCCTCCCTCGCCGAGGCGATCGCGGCCAAAGCCGAATATCCCGGCGCGGTGCCCATCGCGGGCGGAACCGACGTCATGGTCGAGATCAACTTCGACACGCGGCGGCCGGACGCCCTGCTTGACCTGAACCGGATCACCGAGCTGGCCTCCTGGGAGCCGGGCGGCGGCCAGGTCCGCCTCGGGGCCTGCCTGACCTACGCCCGGCTGATCGCCGAGACCGGCGGACTGCTGCCCGGCCTGGCGATGGCCGCGCGGACCATCGGGTCGCCGCAGATCCGCAACCGCGGCACGATCGGCGGCAACCTCGGCGCGGCCTCCCCGGCCGGGGACTGCCACCCGGTCCTGCTGGCCACCGGCGCGGCCGTGGAGGCCTGCTCGGTCCGGGGCACCCGGCTGATCCCAGCGGGCGAGTTCTACCTGGGCCCCAAGCGCAGCGCGCTGGGCGCCGACGAGCTGATCACCGCGGTGCTCGTGCCGATCGCGCGCGGGCCCCAGCAGTTCGCCAAGATCGGCTCGAGGAACGCGATGGTGATCGCGGTCTGCGCGTTCGCGCTTGACCTGCGCCCCGACACCGTGGGCACGGGTATCGGCTCGGCCGGTCCAACGCCGCTGCGGGCTCCGGCCGCCGAGGAATTCCTGGCCGGAGCGCTGGCCGAATCGGGGCTGTGGGAGTCGGCGGCGCCGCTGCCGGACCCGGTCGTCCGCCGGTTCGGCGAACTGGTGGGCCAGGCGGCGCGGCCGATAGACGACGTACGCGGCTCGGCCGCCTACCGCAGGCACGCCCTGTCCGTGCTGGCCCGGCGCACCCTGGCCTGGGCCTGGGATGCGTACCGGCAGGATCAGCGACCATGCGCGTGACCAAGCACGGGAGAGGGACACGATGCGGGTGACGATGACCGTCAACGGAGAGCCGGCCACCGCCGATGGCGTGTGGGAGGGTGAGAGCCTGCTGTTCGTGCTGCGCGAGCGGCTCGCCCTCCCTGGCTCGAAGAACGCATGCGAGCAGGGCGAATGCGGATCGTGCACGGTCCTGCTCGACGACGTGCCGGTGTGCGCCTGCCTGGTCGCGGCCGGCCAGGCCGCGGGCCGCGAGGTGGTCACTGTCGAGGGGCTGGCCGGGCGCCAGGCGCCGGTCGCGCCGGACCAGCTGCACCCCGTCCAGCAGGCGTTCATCGACGCGGGCGCCGTGCAGTGCGGTTTCTGCACGCCCGGGCTGATCGTTCAGGCCTACAGCTTTCTGCGGCAGAGCCAGCTGCGCCCGGGCGCCGGCCCGCCCGCGGACCCGGACATCCGGGAGGCACTGGCCGGCAATCTGTGCCGGTGCACGGGCTACGAGCAGATCCTGGACGCCGTGCGGCTGGCCGCCGCGCGGATGGCCGGAGACGCGACGTGACCGCGCCGACCGGGTTTGGTGGGCCGGTGGTGATCGAGAACTGCGCGATCGCGACGATGGACGGCCCGCGGGACGACCAGAGCGGCACCGAGCACCGCAGCGGCCACCTCGTGATGACCGGAGGGCGGATCACGGCGGTAGGCCGGGGACCGGCCGCCGAGGTTCCCGACGGGGCGACGCGGATCGACGGCGCCGGCTGCCTGGCCACGCCGGGCCTGGTCAATACGCATCATCACCTGTACCAGTGGCTGACCCAGGGCCAGGCCCAGCAGTCCGTCCTGTTCGACTGGCTCACCGAGCTGTACCCGGTCTGGGCCCGGATCGACGCCGACCAGGTCTACGCCGCGGCCACCGCAGGCCTGGCCTGGCTGGCGCTCTCCGGATGCACCACCAGCACCGATCACCACTACATCTTTCCCGCCAGAAGCGGCGGGGATGGCGACGCGCTGGCCGCGGAGATCAGCGCGGCGACCCGCGTCGGCCTGCGTTTCCACCCGTGCCGGGGGTCGATGGATCTCGGCCGGTCCGCCGGGGGGCTGCCGCCGGACGAGATCGTGGAGGACACCGACGCGGCGCTCGCCGCGACCGAGGATGCCGTCCGCCGGTTCCACGACCCCTCCCCCGGCGCCATGGTGCGGGTGGCGGCGGCGCCATGCTCTCCGTTTTCTGTCAGCTCGCGGCTCATGCGGGAAACCGCCGCGCTGGCCCGCGCGCTGGGCGTCCGGATGCACACCCACCTGGCCGAGACCCGCGAGGAAGACGCGTACTGCCGGCAGAGCCTCGGCCGCACCCCCGCGGAGTACGCCGAGGAACTCGGCTGGCTCGGCGAGGATGTCTGGCTGGCGCACTGCGTGCAGCTGGACGAGCCCGCGATCGAGCGGTTCGCCGCCACCGGGACCTCGGTCGCGCACTGCCCGAGCTCGAACGCGCGGCTCGGCGCGGGCATCGCCCCGGTCCGCCAGCTGCTGCGGGCCGGCGCCGCGGTGGGCCTCGGAGTGGACGGCCCGGCTTCGAGTGAGGGCACCTCCCTGGCCGGGGAGCTGCGCCAGGCCCTGCTCGCGGCCCGGCTCAGGGACTCCTGCGGCCCGGCCGCGCTGACCGCCCGGCAGGCCCTGTGGCTGGGCACCCGCGGTGGCGCCCGCTGCCTCGGCCGGGCCGACGAGATCGGCGCCCTGGCGCCCGGCATGCTCGCCGACGTGGCCCTGTGGCGGCTCGACACGCTCGCGCACGACGCGATCGCGGCCGGAGCTGACGGCGGCCAGGCGGGGGGCGACCCGGTGGCCGCGCTCGTCCTCGGCCCGCCCGCGCCGCTCGAGCTTCTCCTGGTCGGCGGCAGGCCCGTGGTCCAGGCCGGCGAACTGCGCACGGCCGACGTGAGCGCGGCCGTCCGCGACGTCCGCGCGGCGCGGCTCCGGCTGGCGGCCGGCCGATGACTCATCCGGCGAACGCCGCCACCCCGAGCGAGGCGGTCACCCGCGAGGCGGTCGAAGCTCCCGGGGGGCTTCGGGGTCAGGTGGGCGACAGTCCCGCTCGCCCGGACGGCAGGCAGAAGGTCACCGGCGAGTTCGCCTATTCCTCGGACCTGTGGCTGGACGGGATGCTGTGGGGCGCTACCTTGCGCAGCCCGCACCCCCGGGCCCGGATCACCCGCCTGGATATCGCCGCGGCGCTGGCGCTGCCCGGGGTCGCCGCCGTGCTTACCCACGAGGACGTACCCGGGTACAAGACCTACGGGCTGGAGCACAAGGACCAGCCGGTGCTGGCCATCGACCAGGTCAGGTACCAGGGCGAGCCGGTCGCGCTGGTAGCGGCCGACCACCCGGAGACGGCCCGCCGGGCGATCGCCAGGATCACGGCGGACTATGCCGAGCTCGCTCCGCTGACCGACGCGCGGGCGGCGCTGGCGCCGGACGCTCCGTCGTTGCACGACGGCGGTAACCTCGTCCGCCAGGTCCGGATCCGGACCGGCGACCCGGCCGCGCACGCGGACGTGGTGGTCACCGGGGAGTACCAGGTCGGCATGCAGGACCAGGCGTTCCTGGGGCCGGAGTCCGGCCTGGCGGTCCCGGCCGAGGACGGCGGCGTCGACCTGTTCGTGGCGACCCAGTGGCTGCACGTGGACCGGGCCCAGGTCGCGGCCAGCCTGGGGATGCCCGAGGACAAGGTACGCGTGACCCTGACCGGTGTCGGCGGGGCGTTCGGGGCCAGGGAAGACCTGTCCATGCAGATCCACGCCTGCCTGCTCGCCCTGCGTACCGGCAAGCCGGTCAAGATGGTGTACTCGCGGGAGGAGTCGTTTTTCGGGCACGTCCACCGGCACCCGGCCTCGTTGCGCTACGAGCACGGCAGCACGGCTGACGGCAAGCTCGTCTACGTCAAGGCGGACATCGTGCTGGACGGCGGCGCGTACGCGTCGAGCTCCCCGGCCGTCGTCGCGAACGCGGCCACCCTGGGTGTCGGTCCCTACGAAGTGCCGAACGTCGTCATGGACTGCTCCGCCGCTTACACCAACAACCCGCCGTGCGGCGCGATGCGCGGGTTCGGCGCCGTCCAGGCCTGCTTCGCCTACGAGTCGCAGATGGACAAGCTCGCCGCCGCGCTCGGCATGGATCCGGTGGACCTTCGCGTCGCCAACGCGATGCGGGAGGGGTCGGTCCTGCCCACCGGCCAGGTCGTGGATTCGGCCGCGCCGGTGGCCGAGATCCTCCGCCTGGTCCAGTCCCGGCCGCTGCCGCCCGCCTCGGGACACGACCTGCGCACCCGGCCGGGGGGCGTGTCGAACACGACTCACGGCGAGGGAGTCGTCCGCGGCGTCGGGTACGCGGTCGGGATCAAGAACGTCGGTTTCTCCGAGGGCTTCGACGACTATTCCACCGCGCGGGTCCGGCTGGAGCTGGCCGGCGGCGAGCCGACCGCGCAGGTGCATACGGCCGCCGCTGAGGTCGGGCAGGGCCTGGTCACCGTCCTGGGGCAGATAACCAGGACCGAGCTCGGCGTCGAGCGGGTGGTGATCCTGCCCGCCGACACCTCCATCGGCAGTGCCGGCTCCTCCTCAGCGTCCCGGCAGACCTACGTCACCGGCGGCGCGGTCCGGGCCGCCTGTCAGCAGGTGCGCGAGCAGGTCTTCCGCCGTGCCCGCGAGCGCTTCCGCGGCCAGATCCCTCCCGGCGGCGGAGAGCTCACGCTGTCCGGCGGCAAGGTGCTCGCCGGCGGCGCAGTCATCGCCGAGCTCGGCGACCTGCTCGGTGAGCCCGCCGAACGGACGGTGACCTGGCGGCACCGGCCCACCTACCCGCTGG
>Ga0302325_10021512_pt1 | contig 13504 bp, 11 predicted proteins | sample Palsa_T0_2_FD_201948 | JGI IMG/M metagenome (GOLD analysis project Ga0302325, IMG submission 201948) | Peat permafrost microbial communities from Stordalen Mire near Abisko, Sweden - Palsa_T0_2 | ecosystem: Environmental > Terrestrial > Soil > Palsa > Peat permafrost | place: Sweden: Abisko... | reverse complement strand
AGGCGGGCCTGCTGTCCGGCGGCGAGCAGCAGATGCTGGCCGTCGGCCGGGCCCTGGTGACCAGGCCGCGGCTGCTGCTCGTCGACGAGATGAGCCTCGGACTTGCTCCGGTGATCGTCGAGCGGCTCCTGCCCATCTTGCGCCGGGCTGCCGACGAGCTCGGCGCCAGCGTGCTGTTCGTCGAGCAGCACGTCGCGCTGGCACTGGAGATCTCCGACCGCGCCTACATCCTGACGCACGGCCGGATCAGGCTCGAGGGCGCCGCCGCCGACCTGCGCGAGCGGCATGAGCTTCTGGCCGCCAGTTACCTCGGGGAGACCGCCGCCTGATGAGGCGGTTTCCGGACCCACAGATACAACCATCGCCGAAAGAAGCCCAGATGAAACGAGTCAGATCGCTCAGCGCGGCGGCCCTCAGCGTCGTCGCGCTGGCCGCGGTGGGATGCAGTTCCAGCAGCTCGAGCACGCCCGCGGCGGGCGGCACCACGGCGACCGCCGCGGCGGGCAGCACGTCGTTCGGCACGCCGAAGAAGGCAACAGGCACCCCGTACGTCTTCGGGATGATCAACGACGAGACCGGCGCGGTCACCTTCCCCGAAGCGCGCCAGGGCGCGATCGCCGCCGTCAACTACGTCAACAACTACCTCGACGGCATCAACGGGCATCCGATCCAGATCGACGAATGCACCGGTGACGGCACGCCGGCCACCGCCGCGCGCTGCGCCAACCAGCTGGTGGCCGCGCACCCGATGGCGATCCTCGGCGCGGCCGACGTCGGCGGCCCCGCCTCGATCCCGATCTACGCGCACGCCAACCTGGCCTACCTCGGCGGCATCCCGTTCACCCCGGTTCCCGAGACCGCTGCGAACTCCATCCAGTTCTGGTCGGTCAGCGTCGGCGACAACGCGGCGGCCGCGGTGTACGCAGGCAAGACGCTGGGCGTCAAGAGCGTGGCGCTCGTCTACTTCAGCAACGCCCAGGGCGAGTCGATCCTGCCGCAGATCACGCCGGTGTTCAAGGCCGCCGGGGTGACCACGATCAAGGACATCCCGCTGTCGCCGACCTCGCCGGACCCGAGCCCGCAGGCCGCCCTGATCGAGAGCAGCGGCGCCCAGCTCGCCTACATCGACGTCCCGAACGGCTGCGGCAACGTGCTGAAGGCGCTGAAGAGCGTCGGTTACACCGGCAAGATCATGGGCATCGACCCGTGCACCGCGCCGCCGGTGATCGCCGCCTCCGCCGGCGGAGCCAACGGCATGTACTACGCGACGCCGTTCGTGCTGCAGACCGGGAGCGACCCGCAGGCGCAGCTGTTCGAGGCGGCGATGAAGAAGTGGGCCGCGCCCGGCACCCTGGTCGACTCGATCTCGACGGCCGGCTTCGCCACCGTGATGAACGTCCAGGCGGTGCTGAGCAAGATCTCGGGCACGCCGACCACCGCGAGCATCCTGGCCGCGTTCAAGACCGGCACCCATCAGAACTTCCTGTCGCACCCCTACACGTGCGACGGGCAGGCCATGAAGGGCGCCACCGCGATCTGCAATGACTACTACCTCATCAACCAGATCAGCAACGGGGTGATCACCCAGGCGAGTTCGACCAACTGGGTGACCTCGAAGGGGTACTTCCCCGGCGTATCTGGCTGATGACCGCAGTCGGGGTCGCAGGGTTCCGCCCGTCCCCCGTGCGGGCGGAACCAGGCGACCCACCTCCGCGCCGCGCATACCGACGAGACGTAACGAGACGTAACGAGAGATCATGGCCAGTTACCTCCTCTTCCTGATCCTCGGCCTGGGCTCTGGCGCCACCTACGCCATGCTCGGCCAGGGACTCGTCCTGAAGTTCCGCAGTGCGGGCGTGGTCGACTTCGCGCATGGCGCGGTGGCGATGTTTATCGCCTACGTCTTCGTCAACCTGCGCAGCTTCGGCGAGCTCGAGCTGCCCGTGGTGCTGATCCCGCACCAGATCTCGCTCAACGGCGGCGCCGGGATCAGCACCACGCTGGCCATCGTCATCTCCCTGGTGTACGCGGCCGTCCTCGGCCTGGTGCTGTACGTCATCGTGTACCGGCCGCTGCGCAGCGCCTCGCCGCTCACCCGCGTCTGCGCGTCGGTCGGCGTGATGCTCGGCCTGCAGGCCATCGCGGTCCTCAACTACAGCACCGAGCCCGTCGCCACCAACCCGATCTTCCCCAGCTCAGCGCTGTCGGTCGCGCACGTCACGTTCCCCGAGGACCGCCTGTTCTTCACCGGCGTGGTGGTCGTCATCTCGGTCGTGCTCGCGCTGATCTACCGGTTCTCCCGGTTCGGCCTGGCCACCCGGGCTGGTGCCGAGAACGACCGGGGAGCCGCGCTGACCGGCATCTCCGCCAACATGATCGCCGGCCAGAACTGGGTCATCGCGACGGTCCTGGCCGGCGCGGCCGGCATCCTGATCGCCCCGGTCGCCAGCCTCGACCCGACCTCTTACACCCTGTTCGTGGTGCCCGCGCTGGCCGCCGCGCTGGTCGGCCGGTTCTCCTCGTTCTGGGTCACCGCGCTGGCCGGCCTGCTCATCGGCTGCGCCCAGTCCGAGATCGCCAAGCTCATCACCGTCTGGACCTGGCTGCCTCAGCAGGGCCTGTCCGACGCGCTCCCGTTCGTCGTCATCATCGTGGTGATGGCGTTCCGCTCGCGCTCCGTGCTCGCCCGCGGCGGCGAGGCGGCCGAGCGCAACCCCTCGGTCGGCCGCCCCAAGTCGCCGCTGCGCACCGCCGCCGTCTGCTTCGTGGCCGGTCTCATCGTGCTGCTCGTGCTCAGCAGCGTGCTGCGTTTCGCCTTCATCTCCTCGCTGACCGTCACCTGTATCGCCCTGTCGGTCGTCGTGCTGACGGGTTACGTCGGCCAGGTGTCACTGGCCCAGATGTCGCTGGCCGGCATCGGCGGGTTCATGCTCGGCCACATCTCCGCCAGCTGGGGCATCGGCTTCCCGTGGTCGCTGATTCTCGCCGGGCTCTGCGCGGTGCCCGTCGGCTTGATCATCGGGCTGCCGGCCCTGCGGCTGCGCGGCGTGAACCTGGCCGTGGTGACCCTCGGGTTCGCGGCGGCGATGGACGCGGTCGTGTTCACTAACCTGTCCTTTACCGGCAGCACCGCTGGCCTGACGATTCCGCCGCCGCGGCTGCCCGGGCTGAACCTCGGAATCACCCAGGGCAGGGCTTATCCCACCTTCATCTTCGGCGCGCTCGTGCTCCTCGTGGTGATCCTGCTCGGGCTGCTGGTGGCCCGGCTCCGGCGAGGTCCGGCGGGCCGGATGCTGCTGGCGATCCGGTCCAACGAGCGGGCGGCGGGCTCGGTCGGGATCAACGTGGCCCAGGGCAAGCTGATGGCGTTCGGCCTGGCCGCGTTCATCGCCGGCATCGGCGGCGCGCTGACCGGCTACATGCAGGGCGAGCTGACCGCCGACAGCTTCGCCGCGTTCACCTCGATCAGCCTGCTGGCCATCGTGTTCGTGGCCGGCGCCGGGCGTATCGCCGGCGCGGTCGTCGCGGGCATCATGTTCTCGGCCGCCGGGTTCTTCGTCACCTTCCTCAACCTGCACCTGAACGTCGGCAAGTACCAGGCCATCGTGGCCGGCATCGCGCTGGTGCTGACCGCCGTCCAGAACCCTGACGGCCTGACCAGCACCTCGACCGGCAAGGGCCCGGCGGTGGCGCTGGCCAGGCTCCAGGACCGCGCCACCGGGGCCTATCGCAAGCGGCGTCCGGGCCCGGCCGTTGACCAGCCGGCGCCCCTCGACGTCGAGGGACCCGACGTCGAGGGCAACAAGCACGACATCCAGCATCCGGTTACCTGAGGGGCCCGGGCCTGACCACCGGGTCGTACGCCTCCCACTCACGGGCGCGCTCGTCGATCTCGGCGCGCACCTGGCCGTGCCGCGCGGCGGTCTCCTGGATCTCGGCGGCGTGCGCCCGCTTCTCCGCCATCGAGATGACCGACGTCGACAGGTCCGTCCAGGTCACCTGCCCGGCCGGGGTCAGCAGCCCGCGCGCGCCGCACGTCGCGCACGCCACCTCCGCACCCCGCAAAACCACCATGTCGAGGTGGCACATCGGGCACAGCCCCGGCGGCCCGAGGTAGCGCGCCTGGTCGAAGGGCACCCCGAGCTGCCCGGCGACGTTGCGCCCGAGCAGCGCCGAACGTTCGGTGGCACCGCGGTCGAGCACGATCGAGCGCGGCGTCCCGGCCCCGCCGAACTGCACCTGGTCGACCACGGCGATATGCATCGAGAACGTCGTGGCGTGCATCATCGGCAGGGTCAGCGTCTTCCACTGGGGGGTCAGGGAGCCGCCGACCGCGAGGAACCCGGCTACCCGCGGCTTAAGCACTCGCTCATCTATGCGGAACGGGACGGCCGGTTCCTGCCCCTGATTCCGCAGCGCCAGCAGTCCCTCGATGATCGCGGCATCGGCGTTCGGCCCGAGCAGCCGGTCGCCGAGCAGCTTGAGCCGCGCGGCCACCGTCCGGCTCATGACCGGGGTGCTCACGATCAGCCCGTCGCACTCGGCCAGCCGGTCCCACAGCCACCAGGCGTCGTCCGGCTCGGTGTCCTCGGCGCCGCCGCTGGGCAGCCGGAGCTCGTCGAGCCGGACCAGCTCGACCGCGGTGCCTTCGTCTTGCGCCGCCCGCAGCGCCGCCTTGAGCAGGATCTCGGCGCTGCCGTGGGGCTGGCCGCAGCCGAGCCCAAGCACCCGGTTCGGTATCCGCGTCATCGGCATCCTTCCTCCGCGGTCCGGCCGTCTTGCGAGATATCCTCTCACTCTGAGATAGTAACTTCCATAGAATGAGTGGAAGTTGGTGAAACCCGGCTTGATCGGAGGCGCCGCACATGGGCCGGCTGGAAGGTAAGCGGGTGCTCGTCTCGGGCACCGGCGGCGGGATCGGCCGCGCGACCGCGGTGCTCTGCGCGCGGGAGGGCGCTCACGTCGTGGGCTGCGACCTGCATCAGGAGACCTCGCGGGAGACGGTCGAGCTGGTGCGGGCCGCCGGCGGCCGGATGGACGCGATCGCGCCGGCTGACCTGTCCACCGAGGACGGGGCCCGCGACTGGGTGGACGCCGCCGCGGGCTTGGCGGGCGGCGTTGACGTGCTGGTGAACAACGCCTCGGCGATCCGGTTCGGGCCGATCGACGGGCTCTCCTTCGCGGACTGGTCGTTCACCATCCGCAACGAGCTCGACATCGTTTTCCTGGTCACCCGCGCCGCCTGGCCGCACCTGGTCGCGGCCGGCGGCGGGTCGATCGTCAACGTCGCGTCCATCTCGGCCTCGCGCGGCGCGTTCTTCATGCCGCAGAACGCGCACGGCGCCGCCAAGGGCGGCGTGCTCGCACTGACCTACCAGCTCGTGGTCGAAGGCGGCCCGCACGGCATCCGCGTCAACGCGGTCAGCCCGGCGATGACCCAGACCCCGCACACCGCGCCGCTGCTCGCCGACCCCGACGGGCCCGCCGCGAGCATCGCCGCCCGCGCGCCGCTGGGCAAGTGGGGGCAGCCGGAGGACGTGGCCAACGCGATCCTGTTCCTGGCCTGCGATGAGTCCTCGCACGTGAGCGGCGCGAACATCCCCGTCGACGGCGGCTCGGCGGTGGTGGGTTGACATCCTCCCTGCCTGAGGGCAGGGATTCCAGCTACTCACATCCGGTTAAGGAGGCGAGCAGGTGAGGTTCGCGGTTCACGGGCCCGGCATCCCGGCAGCCTCCCCGCGCAGTCACGGCGAGCCCCGCCGCGATATTCCTGGCTGCATTGACGTCAGCGTTACCGGCGTATCCGCAGGCCGTGCACAGGAATCGCGCTTGGCTCTCACGCGACTTCGGGTCCACCTGCCCGCACGCCGAGCACCGCTGGCTGGTAAAGGCGGCGGTGATCTTCTCCACCCGGCCGGGAGCCTTCTGCTCCAGCCGTCGTACCAGCAGGCCCCATCCCGACCGCAAGATCTCTCGGTTGAGGCTGGACTTAGCACGCACGTTCCGGCCCGGATTGGCAGCTGTCCCCTTCGCCGACCGCGTCATCTTCGATATCTGGAGATCCTCCACCCTGATCAGGTCGAACCGGCGCGCGATGTCGGTGCTAGCCTTCTCGGTCCAGTCCTTGCGCCGGTCGGTCTCGCGGGCACGCATCCGGGCGACGGCCAGCCGCACTTTCCCGCGACGGTTCGAGCCGCGCCGCGCCCGGGCGAGCTTGCGTTCCAGGCGCTGCCGTCTCGCCCGCTCTCGTGCCGTCAGGCTGGGGACGTGCAGCATCTCGCCGGTGGACAGGGCCGCAGAGACCGCGATACCGCGGTCGATCCCGGCGACCTGCCCGTTGCCTGGTGCCGGGAGCGGGGCGGCAATGGCCGCGAAGGCGATATGCCAGCGCCCGGCGCGGTCCCTTGTCACCCGGTAGGACTTAACGCCCGCAGGTATGGCCCGGGACCACCGGAACCGGACCCAGCCCACCTTCGGGATGCGGACCTCTCCGTTGTGGCGGGACAGGCGGCGTACGTCGCGGGATCCAACGGCGACGATCCGAAAGCCCTCGTTCTGGCCGGCCTTGCGCCAGGAAGGCCGACGGGCCGGGTTCGCCGGGTCGAAGAACGCCTTCATCGCCTGCGTGAAGTCCCGCAGCGCCTGCTGCTGGACCATCTGGGAGCCTGCCCGCAGCCAGTCGTGTTCCGCACGGGCGGCGGTGAGCTGTCGGCACTGCTCCAGGTAGCCGGGCGCGCTCTTGCGGCCGGGGTGCCAGTGCGCGTGCTGCTCGACGGCGAGGTTCCACACGTACCGGGTTTGCGCGCAGTGGTTCCGGAGCATCGCCTCTTCCTGGGCGGGCGTGGGGACCACGCGGTATCGGGACATGCGAACACACTAGCGAGTGCCACTGACATTTCTGGGGAGGTGAAGCGGCGTTTGCTTCCCTGCTTGACGGCCGGGGTCTCCACGCCGCGATCATGATGACGATGCCATGGCCTGGCCAGTTCACCGGGCGCTTGCTGCTGCGCGGTGACCCCGGCTACGAGCAGGCGCGCACCGGCCGCATCTTCAACGCACGCCGCCCGGACCGGTTCCCCGCCGCCGTGCTGCTGGCCGAAGACGACGCCGACGTGGTGGTCGGCGTCGCGCTGGCGGCCGAGCGAGGCTGGACGGTCAGCGTGCGCTCGGGCGGTCACTCGTGGGCGGCGTGGAGCCTGCGCGATGATGGGTTGCTGATCGACCTCGGACTGCTGCGTGACATCACCTACGAACCCGAGACCGGGATCGCGTGCGTGCGCCCGGCCGTTCAGGGCGGTCTTGAGCTCGCGCCGTTCCTTGCCGAGCAGGGCCGGGCGTTTCCCGGCGGCCACTGCGCCTCGGTCGGCCTCGGCGGCTACCTGCTGCAGGGCGGTCAGGGCTGGAACGGGCGGGCCCGCGGCTGGGCCTGCCAGAGCGTGACCGGCCTGGACGTGGTGACGGCCGACGGGCAGCTCGTGCACGCGGACGCCAGCCAGCACGCCGACCTGCTGTGGGCCGCGCGCGGCGCCGGCCCCGGCTTCCCCGGCATCGTCACCCGGTTCTACCTGCAGACGTATGCGGCGCTGCCGGTGATGTGGCACGACACCTGGACGTTCCGCCTGGACGACACGGCCGAACTGCTCAGCTGGCTGCACGACGTGCTGCCCCGGCTCGACCGACGGATGGAACCCGTCGTCGCGGCCACCCGGCTGCGCGACGTCCCCCTGCACGACGGCATCGCCCGCCCGGACGGGACGGTGGTGCTGCTGCACACGACGGTCATGGCCGCCTCCGACGAGGAGGCCCGCGCGCTGCTGGCGGTACTCTCCGGTGGCCCGCTGGCCGGCCGGGAACTCGGTCACGTGCGAGGCCGAACGACCCTGGCCGGGGAGAACCAGGCCCAGACGGCGCAGAACCCGGAGGGGTATCGTTACGCGGTCGACTGCACGTGGACTGATGCGCCAGCCCGCATCCTGGCGCCGCGGCTGCGGGAGATGTGGGGCGAGCTGGAGACCGAGCACTCGTTCTCGATCTGGTATGGCTGGGCGCCCCGCCGGGACCTGCCCGAGATGGCGTTCTCGGTGGAGGCGGACGTGTACATCGCGACCTACGTGATCTACACCGACCCGGCGGACGACGCCCGCTATTCCGGCTGGGTGCACCGCCGCATGGCGGAGCTTGCCGCCGACGGCTGCGGCGTCTACCTGGGCGATACCGACTTCACCCGCCGCCAGGACCGGTTCCTGGCCGACGAGGCGTACGGCCGGCTGGCCGCGATCCGCGCGGCGCGCGACCCGGCCGGCCGCTTCGCGACGTACCTGACGGCTGACGCCGGACGGCTGAACGTCCATGGCTGATCAGGGGTCCGTGGCTGATCAGGGGTCCATGGCTGACCAGCGCGCGGCCGGCGCCAGGCTCGACCACGCCGGCCTGACCGTCGCCGACCTGCAGGCTGCCGCCTCGTGGTTCTGCGACGTGTTCGGCCTGGTGCGCGAGCTAACGCTCCGGGTCGAGCCGCTGGACCTGAGCATCGAGATGCTGATCCACCCGGAGTTCGGCTACCGGCTGGAGCTGCTGCACCGGCCCGGTGCGCGGCCGGACCGCAAGCCGGCCACGCCCGCCGAGGCCGCGCTCCGCGAGGGGTACGGCCACGTGGCCTTCGACGTGACGGACCTGGACACCTGGTATGAGCGGGCGATCGCCCTGGGCGCCCGGCCCGTCATGCCGCCGGGCCCGTCGCCGGAGGCCGGGGTGCGGATGGCGTTCGTCGCCGACCCGGAGGGCAACCTCATCGAGCTGATGCACCGGCCCCGCTAACGGCCGTTACTGCGGACATCCCCCAGGAACCCGCCCGCGAACAGCGCGTCGACGTGCTCGCCGCCGTCCATGTCCGGATGCTATCGTCTGCGTCGGCAGGGCTGTAGGGGATGTGCATGGCACCCTACTGTCAGGTCCACGAATTCATCAGCCGCCGGTGCGCTGCTGGGCGGCCGGCATGGGGAAGGGTGGCACAGTGTCTGAGCACGTAGCTAACGACCTTGACAAGCTCAAGGGGATCGGCCCGAAGTACAAGGAGCTCCTCAAGGGCATCGGCGTCGACTCGATCAAGGAGCTGCGTCATCGCAATGCCGCGCACCTGAAGGAAATGATCGAGGAACGGCACGGCGCCGTCGTAGGCCTCTCCGAGCACGAGACGCAGACCTGGATCGACGAGGCAAAGGCCTTCGAGGAATAGTTCAGCCCGGTATCAGCGCCAGCCCGGCTCAGGCGGTGCTTGAGGCTGAGTCGGGCTGGACGGCGGCGGCCGCACCGGACGGCGCGGCACTGCCCGCGCTGGCCGCCTCCCTGAGCTGCTGTAGCCGCAGCTTAGACGGCAGCAGGACGATGGCGAGTACGACGCCGAGGCCGAACAGGCCCGCCGACACGGCGAAGGCAACGGTATAGCCGTGGGTGGCCGCGGTGGCCGCAGCGAACCTGCCCGTGTGGTGGGCGACCAGGTAGCTGGCTGTGGCGGTGAGCGCGATCGTGCTCAGCGCCGACGTGCCGATCGAGCCGCCGACCTGCTGCATGGTGTTGACCAGCGCCGAAGCCACGCCTGAATCCTCGCGGCTTACGCCGGCCGTGGCCGTGTTGATGGCCGGCGCGATGATCATGCCGAAGCCGAGACCCATGACGAGCAGGCTGGGCAGCACGCCGCCGGCGTAGCTCGAGGTCGGGGTCAGCTGGGTCAGGTAGCTCATCGCGCCGCCGCCAAGCACCATCCCGATGGTGATGAGCACCCGGGGCCCGAACCGGGGCAGTGTCACGATCGACGAGGTGTTGGAGCTGATCAGGATGCACCCGAACATGGGCAGGAAGGCCAGGCCGCAGGTGACCGGACTGTATCCCTTGACCTGCTGCAGGTAGTACGTCAGGAACAGGAAGACGCTGAAGATCGCGATTCCGGCCACGCCGACGGCGACGTAGGAACCGCCGCGGGTCCGGTCCAGGATGACCCGGAGCGGCAGCAGCGGATGGCTGACCCGCTGCTCGGCCAGGCAGAAGGCGGCGAGCAGCACGACACCGAGGGCCAGCGACCCCAGTGTCAGCGGGGCGGTCCAGCCGCCGGTCTCGGCGTGGGAGAAGCCGAAGACGATGCAGAACAGGCCCGACGACGCGAGCAGCGTCCCCGCCCAGTCCAGCCGCGGGCGGCTGGCGGGCTTGTTGCCCTGTATGTACATCAGCGCGCCGGCCACGGCGACCGCGGCGAAGATCAGGTTGACGTACAGCGCCCAGCGCCAGGACAGGTACTCGGTGAGGACCCCGCCGAGGATGAGGCCCACGGCGCCCCCGCCGCCGGCCACCGACCCGAAGACGCCGAACGCCCGGCCCCGCTCGCGCGGGTCGCGGAAGATGCTGATCAGGGTGCCAAGCGCGGACGGCGCCAGGATCGCGCCGAACGCGCCCTGCAGGGTGCGGGCGGCGACCAGCATGCCGAACGAGGTCGCGGCCCCGCCCAGCGCCGAGGACAGCGCGAATCCGATCAGGCCGGTGATGAAGACCCGCTTGCGGCTGTACATGTCGCCGAGCCGGCCGCCGAGCAGCAGCAGGCTGCCGAAGGCCAGCGCGTAGGCCGTGACCACCCACTGCCGCTCGCTGTTGGGGAAGCCGAGCGAGTGCTGGGCCGAGGGCAGCGCGATGTTCACGATGGTGGAGTCCAGGATCACCATCAGCTGGGCGATGGCGACGATGAACAGGATCAGCCAGCGATGGTCGTTCGCCGGCGGGGACTGGTCCTCAGCGGGCGATGCGGTCATGGGGACTCACTTCCTCCGGGTCCGGATCGCCGGTGATGAGCTCGGCCATCGCGTCGTCTAGGGTCTGCAGCAGGCGCGCCATCGTGGCCTGGTCGTCAGGCCCGAGCGCGCCGAAGACCTGCTTCATCAGGCGCGCGCGGGCAGCGCGCCCGACGGCGAGCGCGGCCTCTCCCTCGCTCGTCAGCGCGACGAGCAGGGCGCGGCGGTCCGTCGGATCCGGCTGCCGGGTAACCAGGCCGTCACGCTCCAGCGTGTCGACCAGCTCGGTAATCGTCCGCGGCGCGAACCCGAACTCGGCGGCCAGGACGCTCGGCCGGGCCGGTCCGCGGTGCAGTTGGGTCAGGACCTTGGTGCGGGCCAGGCTCACCCCGCACGCGTTCATGGCGCCGTCGAAGACCCGGCGCATCCGGTGGTGGACCTCTAGGTAGAGGTCACCCAGCTGCTCCGGCGTTGTCATCCTGCGGTAACCTCTCTGTAACAACCCTCATAATGAGGGTGCTCACTAAATATAGCATGGGCGCTATGAAGCTTGCCATGCTCGCGCCGATCGCCTGGCGCACGCCGCCCCGGCATTACGGGCCGTGGGAATCGGTCGCGAGCCTGCTCACGGAGGGACTTGTCGCGCGGGGCGTCGACGTCACTCTTTTCGCCACCCTCGACTCGGTGACGGCGGCCACCCTGGACGGCGTCTGCCCGCACGGTTACGCCGAGGACGCCGAGCTGGACGGCCGCGTCTGGGAGGCGCTGCACGTCTCGCATGCCCTGGCCAGGTCGGGTGAGTTCGAGCTTGTGCACAACCACCTCGACTGGCCCGCTCGCGTTCGGCGAGCACGCCAGGGCGCCGATGGTCACGACCATCCACGGCTTCTCCGGCGCCGGCATCCTTCCTGCCTACACGCGGTCGCGCTCGGCGTTCGTCGCGATCTCAGCTTCGGACCGCTACGCCGGGCTCGACTATGCCGCGACCATCCATCACGGTATTGACCCCGCGGTGCTGCCATATCACGCCACCGGAGGGGATCACCTGGTCTCGTTCGGGCGCATTCATCCCGACAAGGGGACGGCCGATGCCATCGAAATCGCCCGCCGCGCCGGACGGCCACTGGTGCTCTGCGGCATCGTGCAGGACGAACGGTATTTCGCCGACGCGGTGGAACCGCACGTCGACGGGGATCGGGTCGTGTATCTCGGTTCGGTCGGCCCGCGGCGCCGGGCAGAGGTGCTCGGCGGCGCGGCGGCCCTGCTGCACCCGATTCATTTCGATGAGCCGTTCGGCTTGTCCGTCGTGGAGGCGATGATGTGCGGCACCCCGGTTCTCGCCTATCGGCGCGGCTCGATGACCGAGGTCGTGGACGAGGGGGTGACGGGGTACCTGGCCCATGACATCGCGTCCTGCGCCGACGCGGTGCCGGACGCGGTGCGGCTGGACCGCGCGGCTGTCCGGGCCCGCGCCGTCGCGCGGTTCGGCGTCGACCGGATGGTCGAGGACTACCTCCGCACCTACGAAACGCTGCTCATGTCGGCCAGCACCTCGGCGAGCGGCGCGTAAGCCACCCCGATCCGGCTGTCATCTATGCCGTAGGGAATCCACACCAGGCCGTCGTGCAGGAAGGCTCCGCACGAGTACACGACGTTGGGGACGTAGCCGTCCTGCTCACCAGGCCCGGGGGCCAGCAGCGGAGTCCGCGAATAGCCCACCACCCGCGTCGGGTCATCCAGGTCGAGCAGCAGCGTGCCCATGACGTAGACCCGCATCGGACCGACGCCGTGGGTGAGCACAAGCCAGCCCTGGCTCGTCTCGATCGGCGGCCCGCAGTTGCCGACCTGCAGCATCTCCCACGGCGCGGACGGTTCCTGCACAAGCACGGGCGAGTCCCACACGTAACCGTCCGCCGAGCTGGCCAGGCTGGTGCTCTCGCCGTCGGAGCGGCACAGGGCGAGGTACTTCCCGCCCACCTTGCGGGGGAACAGCGCCATGCCCTTGTTCCGGGCGGCCGGCCCGGCTAGCCGGGCCGCGCGGAAGACCCGCAGGTCGGAGCTGATGAGCAGGCGCGGCGCGATCCGCCGCCCGTCGTAGGCCGTGTAGGTGGCGCGGTACTCGGCGGTCCCGTCATCATCGGTGAACCGGGTGAACCGCGCGTCTTCCATGCCGTTGCTCTCCTCCTCAGCGGACGGCGACAAGATCCGCTGCCCGAGGTCGGTGTCGTCAGCGAAGGAGGCGTTGTAGGCCGAGGAAACCACCGTGCGCAGCAGGTCGACGGTAGCGGCGGAACCCGCCCGGGTCAGCAGGTCACGGTGCGCCTCCGTCAGCGCGCGCTCGAGATCAGCGCTCTCGAACTCGGCGGGCAGGGCGTGCAGGACGGTTTCCGCGAGTTCATCGAGATGGCCCTGGTCAGCCAGGACGGCTTGCAGGTGCGCCAGGCGCCAGCGGGCGGGCGTCGTGGCCGCCGTGCAGACAGGCAGCGGCCGCGGCTCGAAAGACCACTGCGCGCCGGGACCGACGACGGCCGAGCAGAAGCCGATCGAGGAGATGTGCCCCTCACCGATGCCCCGCACGCTGAGCGCCAGCCGCGCCTGGCCGGCGCGCAGGCCGCTCTGGTCAGGGCCAAGTACCGCGCTCGGGTTGCACAGCGCCGCGTCCTCCGTCGCGTACTCCGCCGTGAAGGTCGCTCCCAGCAGCAGCGTGCGGGCGGCCGTCAGCTCATGCG
>Ga0302325_10021509_pt1 | contig 13505 bp, 10 predicted proteins | sample Palsa_T0_2_FD_201948 | JGI IMG/M metagenome (GOLD analysis project Ga0302325, IMG submission 201948) | Peat permafrost microbial communities from Stordalen Mire near Abisko, Sweden - Palsa_T0_2 | ecosystem: Environmental > Terrestrial > Soil > Palsa > Peat permafrost | place: Sweden: Abisko... | reverse complement strand
TACGCTCGCCTTCGGCTGCGATCGCGGCGGCGGCCATGTCGGTCGCGATGAAGCCCGGTGCGACCGAGAAGGCGACGATGCCGTCGCGCGCGGCGCCGCGGGCGATCGACTTCATGAGATTGCCTGCGGCGGCTTTGCTCGCGGCGTAGTCGGCGAATTCCGGCTCGGCACGGTGTGCGGCGCGCGAGGTGATCGTAACGATCCGTCCGCGGATTCCATGTGGGTTCGGGTCGTTCTCGCGCATGGATCGCGCGACGAGCCAGCATAAATCGGCGACACCGAACAGGTTGACGGCGAAGGTCTTGGCCCAACCGGCACGCCAGGCGGCAAAGTCGCTTCCGTCGAGCGGGTTCTCCGCGTAGATGCCGGCGTTGTTCACGAGGACGTCGATCCGGTGAAAACGTTCGAGGCAGCCCGCAACGAGCGACTCGAGCGCCGCGGGATCCGCGCTGTCGCAGCGCTCGCTCGAGACGCGCTCGTGCCCGAGCTCGGCCGAGAGCACGCGCGCGGCGTCGCTTGCCGAGGCGTAGGTAAAGTGTACGCGCGCCCCCGCAGCGTGCAGCGAACGGACCGTCGCCGCGCCGATGCCGCGCGTGCCCCCGGTCACAAGAGCCGTCATTCCTCGTAAATCTAGCCGCATGGACGCCCGTTCGGCGGCTCGCTTCGGCCGGCCGCTTGCGTGATCGCGTCACTTCCACGAACCGCTCCGGCACGCCCCGCTGCGCGCAATATCACTTATACGGCATCCGAGGAAGGCCGAAAATACAAATAATGAACGTCTTGATCATCGGTGCAACGGGCTATCTCGGAAGCGCTATCGACGAAGCCCTCAAAGCCCGCGGTCATCGGACATCGGGAGTCGCGCGCAGCGAGTCGGCGCGCCGTAAGCTCGTGGCGCGGGGGACGAGCGTCGTCGAAGCCGACGCCGCCAAACCGCAAACGCTCGTCGCGCCCGTTCGGGATGCCGACGCCGTCGTCTACGCGGCGAACATCACGGACGCGGACAATTGGAGCGTCGGCGCGAACGCGCTGCGCGCGATCCGCAAGGGCCTCGCCGGCACCGAGAAGACCTTCGTTTATATCAGCGGCGCCTGGGTCTACGGCGACACGGGTTCGGAGCCCGCATCAGAAAACGCACCGCTCAATCCGCCCCCGTTCGTTCTACGCCGTCTCGAACACGAACAACTCACGATGGAGATGACGAAAGTCGGCATCCGCGGGCTCGTCATTCGTCCCGGCATCGTGTACGGACGCGGCCAAGGCGTGCCCACGATGTTCGTGCAGTCGGCCCGCGAACGCGGCGCCGCCACGATCGTCGGCGACGGCCGCAACCACTGGGCGACGATCAACGTCACCGATCTCGGTTCGATGGTCGCGCTCGCCGTCGAACGCGGGCTGCCGGGTCGCGCGTACAACGCCGTCAACGACGACCGCCCCGAAGTCCGCAAGATCGCCGAAGCCGCAAGCCGCGGCGCCGGCACCGGCGGCGCGACCACGATGGTGCCGCAAGAATTGATGGGGCTCTTCGGCGACTGCCTCGCGCTCGACCAAGTCATTTCCTCCGAACGTGCCCGCGCGGATCTGCGTTGGTTTCCGGTCGCGCCGACCATCGTCGAAGAACTCGAGCGCGGCTCGTACCTCGCGGCGACCCTAGTCGGTTAGCCGGGGCCGCCTCAAAGGGCCCTCCCACCGGCGCTCCCAAACGTAGCGGGATGCGTGCCCGGAGTCCCTTGCGGTGATCTTTACCCGGCTGTTGCCGATCCTCGGTATCACGTTCATCGACATCCTCGGGTTCAGCATTCTGATCCCGATTTTGCCGTATTACGTCAAGCATTTCGGCTCGTCGACGATCGTGGTCGGTCTGCTGTTTGCGACGTTCGCGCTGTGCCAATTCGTCGCCGGGCCGCTGTGGGGCAACGTCAGCGACAACATCGGCCGCAAGAAAGTGCTGATCATCTCGCAGATCGGCGCCACGATCGGTTGGGCCGGGCTCGCGTTCGCGCCGAACATGTTCTGGGTCTTCGTCGCCCGCATCATCGAAGGCATCTCGGGCGGAAACATCAGCGTTACGCAAGCCTACGTGGCCGACCGTGTCGAGCCCGCGCAGCGGGCGCAGGCCTTTGCGTACGTCGGCGCGTCGTTCTCGGCGGGTATCGTGCTCGGACCGCTGATGGGCGGGCTGCTGCTCGCGCACTTCGGCTATCAGATGCCGTTTCTGCTCGCCGCTGCGCTACAAGTCGTGACGTTGTTCGCGACGATCTACGGTCTACCCGAAGACGTCGCACAGAAAGGCGACACCTCGAGCGCCGCAAACTTCGGCGACATCACGCGCTACCTCGGCGATCCGCTCATCTCACCGGTCCTCGTGCAGAAGCTCGCGTATTCGCTCGGACTGTACGCATGGTTCGCCGTGTTCGCGCTGCTGCTCAACGCGGTTGCCGGTTTCGGCCCGGTCGAGACGAGTTGGTTCTTTGCAGCCTTCGGCGCCATGAGCGTGATCTTGCAGCTCGGCGTCGTCGGCCGGGTCGTCGAGCGCATCGGCGTCCGCGCCGCTTCGAACATCGGATTCGCATCCGCGTGCATCTACTTCGTGGCCGCTCCCTTCATGCACAGTTGGCCGGCGCTGCTTGCGGTGCAGGTGTTCTTCGCATTTGGTCTCGCGCTCAGCAATGCGACGATTGCGACCTTGCTGACCGACGCTGCGCCCGAACGGGTGCGCGGAACGGTCCTCGGCGTCGGTTCGTCACTCGAAGCCGTTGCGGGGATCATCATGCCGACCGTCTCGACCGCCATCCTGATGTACTACGGGCCCGCCTGGACCGGCGCGACGTCGGCCGTCTTCTTGTTCGTGGCTCTGGTGCTGGGCGTAATGGCCCAGCGCCGGCAAGTCGCCCCCAAGGCCGAGGCACCGTCATAGCCGGCGTATAACAGTAGCGCCGTGGCAAATCCGTTCGTACATGTCGAGCTGCTGACGACCGACGTCGACAAAGCGAAGTCGTTCTATAGCGACTTGTTCGAGTGGAAGATGGAAGATTCGGGCGGCGCCATGCCCTACACCGTTATCGATGTGGGCGGGCAAACCGGCGGCGGCATGATGCGCGTTCCGAATCCCGACATGCCCTCCGCGTGGTTCCCCTACGTCTACGTTGAAGATCTCGAAGCCGCGACGACCAAAGTCACGACGCTCGGTGGAACGGTCATGCAGGGCATCACCGAAGTCCCCGGTTTCGGCTGGCTCGCGGTCATCGCCGACCCAACCGGCGCCGTCCTCGGACTCTGGAAGAACAAACCGGAGTAGGTACTCCCCCTGTCACGCTGAGCTTGTCGAAGCGCAGCCGGGACGTCGACAACACCATAACCACCACGTCACGTCTGCGCTTCGACAAGCTCAGCGTGACAAAGATGGGTGTTAGGCGGCGGAGCTTTTCCGCTTGGCAGTCTTTTTCGGCTTCTCGTCGGCTTCGGCTTCGGCTTTCGCGCTCGTGCGCGAACCGCCGCTGCGATCTTTCTTTGATGCTTCCAGGCTCTTTTGGAGCACGTCCATCAGGTTGACGACGTTATCGCGGCGCGGAGCCTTTGCGGGCGCGGCTTCGATCACTTGGCCGGCGGCGCGGGCTTCGATCATCGCGAGGACCTGATCGCGGTATTCGTCGCGGAACTGCTCTGGGTCGAAGGCCGCGGCCATCGTGTCGATGAGCATCATGGCCATCTTCATTTCGTTTTCGAGCGGCGTTTCTTGAGCCGGAAACTCGAGCGTCGATTGGTCGACGATCTCGTCCGCAAAATGCATCAGCTCGAGCACGAGCGCGTCGCCGTTGGGCTTGAGGGCGGCGAGGTGTTCGCGCGAGCGGATCACGACCTTCGCAATCCCGACCTTGCCCGAGGTCTTAAGCGCTTCGCGTAGCAGCGCGTAGGCATGGCGGCCGCGCTTGTCGGGTTCGAGATAGTACGGCTTGTCGAAGTACATCGGATTGATCTCGGCGAGATCGACGAACTGCACGATGTCGACGGACTGCGTCGCCTCGGGATTGACGCTCTTGAGGTCGTCGTCGCTGAGGATCACGTAGCGGCCCTTCTCGTACTCGTAGCCGCGCACGATATCGTCGTACGTGACTTCTTCCCCGTCGAGCGAGCAGCGGCGGACGTTGTTGATCCGGCCTTCGTCGGTCTTGTGCAAGAAGTTGAAGCGCAGATCGTTCGTGCGAATCGCCGTCTGCAGCTTCACCGGAATCGTCACCAGCCCGAAATTGATTGCTCCGGACCATATCGCGTGCGCCATTACTATCTCCGTTGCTTTAATAATGCTCTTCGAGCGGCGGCCTAGTGCCAGGCCTTTTGGGCCTTCTTGAGCGCGGGCTCGAGCTTCTGTTGTTTCCAGGATTTGCCGCCCCAAAGCGCTGCTCGCTCGGCGAGAAGCGGGGGAGCGTTCTTCAGCGTGAAGCGCTCGAACTCTCCCTCGGTCGTCTTGGCTCGTTTGCGGACCATGGCCCCGACCTCGTCCCACCCGAGCGGCATCGAGACGGGGGCCTTGGCCCGGGCGCGGACGCTGAAGGGCGCGACGAGGGTCTTGCCCTTGCCGATTTGGACGTAGTCGAGGTAAACCGTGCCGGGCGGCCGCTTCGCGGGCATCCGCTGCAGGGTCGTCAGGCTGGGCAGGCGGCCTTGGAGCGTCCGAGCGACCAGTTCCCCGAAGCCCTTGCAAAAGTCGTAGGTGTACTGCGGGGCCAGCGGCACCGCGACGTGCAGGCCGGACCCGCCGGACGATTTGACGACCGGCACGAGCCCGATTTCGCCCAGCGTGTCGCGCAGAGCCACGGCGACGCGGGCGAGCGTCGCGAGCGTGCACCCCTCGCCCGGGTCGAGGTCGAAAAACAAGAAGTCCGGATTGTCGAGCGATGCCGCGCGCGACGTCCAGACGTGCAAGACGATCGCCGCGAGGTTGGCGACGTAGGCGAGCGTGGCTTCGTCGTTGCAGAGGATGAACCGGACCGTGTCGCTGCGTCCGAATTCGCTCTTGACGGTGACCGTGGGAATCCAGTCGGGCAAATGCTTCGGCGCGTTCTTTTCAAAAAACGACGGCCCGTCGATACCGTCAGGATAGCGTTGCAAGGTGAGCGGACGATCGCGCACCTCGGGCAGCAGCACGCTCGCCGCCGCGAGGTAATACGCAACGAGGTCGCCCTTCGTGTAGCCGTCTTGCGGCCACAGCACCTTGTCGCGGTTGGAGAGCGAGAGAGGACGCCCGCCTACCTCGATCGTTTCGGTCGTGCGTGCCATCAGGCGACGTCGTCGCGCGCGCTCGCGCGTTCGCGCCCGATATCGGCCGGCTCGCGATCCGAACGCAGCGCGACGAACACGGGATGGCGCATCAGCCCGTCGCGCGTCCACTCGCTAAACGAGACTTCGGCAACCAGCGCCGGTGTGACCCAATGCGCTTTCGTATCCGTTTTGGGCGGCGGTTTCGCGAACGGCGAGGTCTTTCGTTCGAGGGATTCGAGCTTGGCCGAAATCGCGGCGAGTTTCTTCGCATCGAAGCCGCTACCGACGGCGCCGCAGAATGTAAACTCGCCGTTCTCGTAGACGCCGACGAGCAGCGCGCCGAATGCTTTACGGCTGCCGCGACCTTCGGTCCATCCGCCGACGACCGTCTCTTGGCGCAGCTGCGTCTTCACCTTCACCCAATCGCGGCTCCGGCGCGTCAAATACTTCGAGTCGCGCAGCTTGCCGACGATGCCTTCGAGACCTTTCGTGCGCGCTAATTCGAAGAGCTTCGTTCCCGTGCCGTCGACGTGTTTGCTCAACATCACGGGCCCTTTGCCGGTCATGAGTGCTTCGAGCGCGGCCTTGCGCTTCTCGAGCGGTTCGTTACGGAGATCGCGACCATTCCCGTATATCAGGTCGAAGGCGACGAACGTGACGGGCTTCTTATGCGGCTGCGTTCGGCCAAAGCGGTCGAGCCGTTCTTGCAGCGCGCCGAACGACGGCTTGCCGTCCGCATCCAAGACGACGATCTCACCATCGATGAGCAGCGGGCGTTCGGAGAAGGCCTCGGCGAGATTCGCAAGCTCCGGAAATTTCGGCGTGAAATCTTGCCCGTTGCGCGAGACTAGCGCCACGCGACCTTCGGGATCGATCTGCGCGAGCGCGCGATATCCGTCCCACTTCAGCTCCCAGAGCCATTTCGGATCGTCGAAAGGCTCGTCGATCGGCGTTGCCAGCATCGGCGACTCGATGGCCGGCATCGCTTCGCGCCGGCCCTTGAGCACCGGCTTCGCGCTTGGGGCGCTCGCTTTGTTCGACTGCCAGTGCGGCGCGCGTGGATCCTTCGCAAAATCCGCCAGCGTCTTGCCGCTCTTGACGGACTCGGGATGATCCTCGATTTTCCATCCGGGATCGACGAACTCGTCGCGCTCCTTGATCAGCAGCCACGCATTCTCTTCACCGCCGCGGCCTTTGATGTGCACGAGCGCGAACATGCCGTGAAGTTTCTTGCCGAACAGCTCGAATTTGAGCGAACCCTTGGCGATCTGCTCGGTCGTGCTCGTGCCCTCGGTCAAGCGGTACGTGCCGCGATCCCAGACGACGACTTCGCCCGCGCCGTAGTTTCCTTTCGGAATCACGCCCTCGAACTCGCGGTAGTCGAGGGGATGATCCTCGGTCATCATCGCGAGCCGTTTGTCGCGCGTATCGAACGACGGGCCTTTGGGGATTGCCCACGACTTGAGCACGCCTTCGTCTTCGAGCCGGAAGTCGTAATGCAGGCGCGACGCGCGGTGCATCTGCACGACGAAGCGCTGCCGTTTTCCGCGACTGGGCTTCGTCTTCGGCGGCGCGTCCGACGGTTCGGGTGTCTTCGAAAAATCGCGCATCTTCGCATATTTTTCGAGCTTGGCGCCCTTGCGTTCGCTCACGTCGGAATCGTACCACGCCCGCAGATTTTCCACCCCCCTCTGTCATCCTGAGCGAAGGCGCGCAGCGCCGAAGTCGAAGGACAGACGAGTCACGGCGGTCCTTCGACTGCGCGCCTTCGGCGCTCAGGATGACAAGGGGGGTAGTTCGCGGTCCGTTAGCGCTGCGTATGCACCAAGTAGTGGTCGTAAAAGGTCCGCCAGTACCACAGGCCCCACGCTCCGACCGCGATCGAGAGGCCGCAGAGCGCGTACGTGACCGGGCGCGGCACGCGGAACGCGCCCAGCACGACGAGCGGAAACAAGAACGGCTCGAAGTCGAGGGCGTGCCGCATGCCCCACTGCGCTCCGCCGTTAGCGTAGTACGAGAACGACGGCACCGCGACGACGATCGCGGCGGCCCAGAGCGTGGCGAGCAGCTTTCGGTCGCCCCGCGCGAAAAGTGCGAGCACGAGCGCGGGGCTCGTAAGCTCGATCGACACTTCACCGTAATCCGGTGCGAACCAGGGGTAGTGATCGAGGTACGCCGGCAGCGACGTGAAGAACGCCTGCAGCTCGTAGGGCACGTATTCGAGGCGGAACGGCGAGCCCGTCGAGTCGCCGATTTGATCGGCGTGAAACCATGCGACGTACCCGATGTCGCTCGGACCGCCCCAGCGCGCGTAGTTGTACCACACGTAGAGCGTTGCCGCCGGAACGACGACGCACGCGAGCGCCCCGAGGGCCGGTACGCGCCGCGATGCGGGTAACGTCGCAAGCAAGTACGCGCCGATCGGTAGGATCGCGAGCACCACGGTGAAGCGCGATCCGGCCGCCAGGATCAGCAAGAGTACGACGAGCCACGCGCGTCGCTTCCCCAACAGCTCGGCGACACCGAGCGTCGCGAACATCACCGCAACCGTATGCGCGACGTACCACACCGCGCCGTACATCGCGCACCACGCTAGCGACGTCCCGAGCGCGAAGAACGCGGTCGTCCACGTTGCGATGGCGAGATCCGCACCGAGCCTGCGCGCGACGAGCCACGCGGCCGCGATCGCGATGCCGGCGGTCACGCACGCGAACGACGTTTGATTCGTTGCGGCCCCGAACACGGCGACGACCGGAACCAGCAAGAGCGCCGGTACGGGCCCCTCGATGACGTAGTGCTTTCCGTGAAAACCGAGCGCGTCGATGTAGGTGCCCGGCCAATCGATCCACACGTGGCCCTTGAGAAACGCCGCCGCGAGCAGCACGTCGTTGTTGTAGACGCTCGAGTCGAACCGCGAGAGGCCAAGCAAGGTCGCGGTCGCGATAATCGCGGTCGCCGCGAATTCGAGAAACTCCGTGCGCCTCACTCAGTCGCCCGTGCGCATGACGAGGTTCCACCACCAGACGCCCCACGCGCCGACGACGGCCGAGTACACGCAGAGACCGATCGCCCACGCCGGCATGCGCTTGCGCGCCGCGAGCGCCATCAAGACGAACAGGTACGGCTCGAAGTCGAGGGCATGGCGCATCCCGAACTGATACCATCCGTTGAGGTAGTAGAGAAAATCGGGCGCGGCGACAAAAATTGCCGCGAGCCAGCAGGCCACGACGAGCCGCGCGGGCTGACGTGCCAAAAACGCGAGGATCAAGGCCGGGCTCGTGAAGGTGAGCGCGACACCGTTGTTGTCGACGTTGAGCACCGGCCACTGCGCTTGCTGCAGATATTGCACGAGCACGGGGCCGCGAATGAAGAACGAGTAGAGCTGGTAGGGCAAGTAACTCAGACCGAACGGCGATCCGTCCTTTTTGCCCCACGAATCTTGATGGAAATAGAGCGTGTGGCCGATGTCGTAGAACGTGCCCCACGACGCTTCGTTGTAGCCGATCCACGCGAGAAACCCGAGCGACAGCAGCGCGCCGAACGCGCGGAAGGCCTTGCGGATGTCGAGCGTGTTCGCGAAGGTTTCGCCTCGAGATTCCGCCGCGACCCGCGCGAGATCGCCCGTGTAGAGTGCGTAGGCGAAGAACGCAAGGCTGAACAGTTCCGTGTTGCGCGAAAAGACCGCCGCGATCGCGCACATCCCGACGATCCAGCCGCGCCGCCGCCCGCTCAGTTCGAGGAACGCGGCGAACGTTGCCGCCATCGCGCACAGGTGCGCCATGAACCACACGTCGCCAAGCTCCGCGCACCACCATACGTCGGTGCCCGCGAACAAGAACAACAAGAGAATGAGGCGCGGCACACGCCCGAGGCCGAGTCGCACGAGCAGCTGGTGCGCGAATCCCATAATCGCGGCCGTCACGACGATCGCGACGCTCGTTTGGTTGGCTTGATCGCCATAGATCAGAACTAACGGCATCATCACGACCGCCGGGAACGGCGCATCGACGGTGTAATACTTTCCGTTGTAGAGCGCCGCGTCGAGCCACCGACCCGGCCAATCGATCCAGATGTGCCCGTGGCGCCAGGCGTCGGCCAGACGCGTGTAGTTGTTGAACGACGTCGAGCGAAAGTGCGACGAGAACAGCATGACGACGTACGCGATCGCCACGACCGCGAACAGCTCGCGATGTGCGCGCACGAACGAAAGCGCGCGCACGACGGCCTTCGGCAGCGCTCGCGGCTTCCGCGCGGCCGCGGGCAGCGTCGTCATTTTCGGTTCTTCCTGCGCCGACATCTTGACGCTTAGCCTCCCGGTATCACGGGCCGCGGGAAGAAATGCAGCCAGAACCAGATCCCATACGCCGTCGCGGCGATCGAGTAGGCGATCAAGGCCCGTTCCCACCACGGCAACGTCACGCGCGCGGCCAGCAGCATGAGCACGAAGAGGAACGGCTCGAAATCCAGCGCGTGCCGCATCCCGAACTGGGCGTAGCCGTTGACGTAGTACAAGAGCGACGGCGCGGCGGAAAGGATCGCCGCGATCCACATCGCGCGTACGCTGACGTACGGTTCGCGGGCCCACAGCGCGAAGATCAGCGCGGGGCTCGTCCAGGTCAATGCGGTGCCGAAGCGCAGCGGATAAATCCATGGCGGAAAGTTGAAAAACTTCGGTGTCAACACGAAGAACGAACGCAATTGGTACGGGATGTGCTCGAGCCCGAAGGGCGAGCCGAACGGGGAACCCGCGCTCTCGTCCTGATGGTAGAAGATCGTGTGGCCCGCATCCCAGACGACGCCCCAACGCACGTAATTGTAGGCCATCCAGAGAATGAAATAGACGGCGATCACCGCCGAAAACGCGAGCAGCCGGCGCATGCGTCCATCGAACGTTTGCCGATACGTGTCGAGGTTGCCGAGGTACGTCAGGTAGGCGAGGACCGGTAAGGCGCCGAGAATCGTGAAGCGTGAGCCGAGCGCGAGAACGTAGTACAACGCGACGAGCCAGCCTTGCGGTCTATCCTCGCTCAATTCCATCAGCGAAAGCAGCAAGAAGGCGACCGCGGCGGTTTGCGCGAGGAACCACACGTCGCCGAACACGGAGCCCCACCAGAGATCGGTGCCTGCAAAGATAAACGCCGCGATCCACATGGTGCGTCCGAACTGCACGTCGAGGTTCTCGCCGATGCGCCACGCCGCGAAGCCCGCGATACCCGCCAGGATCACCGACAGCAACGTCTGGTTCGCGGCCATGCCCTGCCACGCGACGAGGGGCAACAGCAAGAGCGCGGGCACTGGATCGTTGACGACGTAACGCTGCCCGTTCCAAAGGACCGCATCGATGCGCTCACCCGGCCAATCGACCCATATGTGCCCGTGTAAGAACGCGTCGGCCAGCCGCACGTAGTTGTCGTAGGGTGTCGGCGCCATGTGCGAGGGCAACGCCGTAATGGTCAGCGCCACGAGCCCAAAGAGGCACGCTCGAGCGAACGGCCCGAGCGAGCGGCGCGCGGCAACTGCGGTCATCGGTGCGCCATTCTCAGCGAGGCGCAGCTTTCACTTCGAAATTCGATAGGCAAAATACGTGCTGCGCTTGATGGAGGTGACCTTCCAGCCCGGGAGCGCGAGATCCGAATCGAAGCCGATCACGTATACGGGCCGGCCGGACATACCCGGTAGGTAGGAAAGGTACTGCGTCGCGCCCGCCGCCACGACGATGCGGTTACCGAACGAGCCCTCGACGTACGACGCGTAAGCGAGCGGCGTCGCATAGCCCCACGCAACGAGCAGGATCGCGTTGTCGGGCGTATAGCCCCGCACTTCTTTGGTGAAATCGGGGCCGAACGTGTCGCTGCGCTGGGCGAGCAGCTGCACGCGGTCGGGTGCCGTCGTGGTGAACGAAATTGCAAGCGCGACCGCGGCGACATACCGGCCGACGCTGCGGTTTTTCAGCTCGAAGAGACCGATGACGTACTCGAACGCGAAGCCGATCGCGATCGCCGCGCACCACACCGTGAGCAAATAGTATCGAGAGGGCTCCTCTAAATCCGTGTACGATTCGGTGTACGGAACCGGCAACAGCGCAGCTACGACGATCGCGATGCGGTCGAGCCGGCCCGAGCGCAGCAGCAGAAACGCACCGATGAGCGCGAGCATCGCGCCGAGCCAGCCGTATGCGTTCGCGATCTGCGCGCCGAGCTGCGCGGCGAAGTGCGGGTACGCAAAGAGGTCGACGAACCCGGCGAAGCCGCCCGCGACGTGAAAATCCGCGCCGGTGACGAAATGAACGAAATTCGCCGGAGTCGAGGGATCGCCGTAGTTCAAAAACGGCGTGCCTGCCGGCAGGCCGATGCCGACGACCGGATCGAGATGGTGCGCGTCGACGAATGCGCTGCGCAGCGGCAAGTAGGCGTAGGGCAACAGTCCGAGCGCCAAGCCCGCGACAACGAGCGCGATGGAGCGTGGGCTTTGAAACTGCTTGCGTGCGACGATCGGAAGCGCGAGCGCCGGCAGCAGCAAGAGCGCGATGCCGTGGGTCGCGACGGCGAGGCTGAAGCAGAGCGCCGTGATGAAGAGATCGCGGCTTCTGCCCTGGTCGAACCAGCGCAACGCGAACCACAGCGCGAGCACGCGAAACACGAGCGCGACGTCTTGAATTTCCGCATGGGTCGCGACGCTCCACGGCACGTCCGCGAGCGCGAAGCCGAGCGCACACACCGCGGCCGGAGCCGCTCCGATCTCAAAGCGGCGCGCGACGAGATAAAACAGGCCGACCGACGCCGCGACCGCACAGGAACACATCGCGTTGACGCGCCACGCGGCATCGCCGAAGGGCAGCAGATGCGAGAACGCATAGCCCAGCAGCACGAACGCGGGGCAGCCGGGCGGATGCGCGATGCCCAGAATCGCGGCGACCGTTTGCAACTCGGCCGTATCCCACACGCCGTACGATGGCGGCAAGGTCGCGACGTACACCGCGAGCGCGCAGAGTGCGAGAAGGGTCGCGATCGCGCCATCGCGACGCTGCGTCACTTCAATTCCGCCAGCTGCCAGCGGCCTTTGATCAGTACCGAGCGCGCGAACTCTCTTGGATCGTAGATCGCGTTCACGACGACGTAAATGTGCTTGAAGCGTTTGCGCCACGCCGGATAGTCCGCCTTGTAATCGGGCGGCCAGCCGCAGATCAGGCGGCGCGCACCGAACTGATGCGCGACGAACGCCGAATAAAAGAGCGGCGTCGCGTAGTTCCAGGTTGCGACGAACAACGATCCGTCGGGGGTGACGGCCGCGATGTCGGTTCCGATCGCGGTCGCGTCGGTGTAGGCGTTCGTGCGGTGGACGTCGTCGTATGCCGCGCCGGCGTTCGGCCACAATGCCGCGATCAACATGCCTGCCGCGATCCATTGCGTCGCAAGCGAACGATCCCGAACGATGCTGCTCGCAATCCAGGTCGTGCCGAACGCGGCGAACGCGACCATGACCCAAAGCGCGGGCATCGCATAGCGCTGGACGTCCGTTTCGATCCGATAGTTCGCAGCGAAGGTGATGTTTGCGATCGACAGCGTCGACAAACCAAGCGCGAGCCGGCGGTCGTTCAGCACGAGAAACACGAAGCCGGCGGCCGCGAAGGCCAGCATCACCCACGTGAATTCCCAGACGACAACATCGTGCCACAGCCCGAAGGCTTTGACGATTCCATCCGGGCTCGCAAGCTTGATGAAGGTGCGGCCCGGTTGGAAGGTCGCGCCCGTGACATAATGCCAGAACGCGGGAAGCGATGACGGCGATCCGTCATCGAACATCGCGCTTCCCGAAAGACCCAGATCCCAGTCGGGGTCGAGGTGCCGGCTTTCGATGTACGCGCTGCGCAGCGGAATGTACGCATAGAGTGCGAGTGGGGCAAGCAGCGCGCCGGCAACCCCGAGCGCCGTTCGCAGCCGCATCTTGCGCAGCGCAGGCCACGCTAAGATCGCGACACACGGAAGCACGAACATCGCCACGGGATGAACCGCGAGCCCGAGGCCGCACGCAAGGGCGGCCGTTAGCAGCGCTCGATTCGAGCCGGTTTCCCCAGCGCGCCGCGCCGCAACGACGGCGAGCGAGATGCAAAAGAGAACCAGATCGTGGACCTCCGCGCGAACCGCGCGCATCCAGGCAATATCGCCTGCCGCAAATGCAAATGCCGCCGCAACCGCGGCCGGAGGGCTCTTGGTGACGTCGCGAACGAGCGCCCAGAGGAGGCACGC
>Ga0302325_10021508_pt1 | contig 13505 bp, 10 predicted proteins | sample Palsa_T0_2_FD_201948 | JGI IMG/M metagenome (GOLD analysis project Ga0302325, IMG submission 201948) | Peat permafrost microbial communities from Stordalen Mire near Abisko, Sweden - Palsa_T0_2 | ecosystem: Environmental > Terrestrial > Soil > Palsa > Peat permafrost | place: Sweden: Abisko... | reverse complement strand
AGCGCAGCGAGCGCGAGGTCACGGTGGTCGAAACGGGCGCGGACGAGACGGTCGATCGCCGCCTCGCCGAGGCGCTGCTCGATCCCTGCTTGCAGATCGCGCGCAACGCCGTCGCGCACGGCATCGAGCCGCCCGCGTTGCGCGAGGGTGCCGGCAAGCCGCGCGCGGGGACGATTCGATTGTCGGCGCAGAAGTCTACGGGGCGCCTTCGCCTCACCATCGCCGATGATGGTGCGGGGGTCGATGCCGCAGACGTGCGGCGTCGCGCGGTGTCTGCAGGCATGTTGGCGAAGGCGCTCGCAGAGCGCGCGGATGACGACACGCTGCTCGCGCTCCTTTTTCTGCCCGGGTTCACGACACGCGACGCGTCGGACTTGCTCGCCGGTCGTGGCATCGGCCTCGACATCGCGCTCGGGGCGGTGCAGAAGCTCGGTGGCCGCGTCCACCTGTCGAGTCGCAAAGGCGAAGGGTTCAGCGCGGCGGTCGAGGTCCCCGTCGAGAGCGGGTTTGCCACGGTGCTTTGGGTCGAAGCTGGCGGCGAGACCTACGCGTTGCTCGCGGCAGACATCGCCAACGTGAAGCGTGTGCCGAGCGGCAAGGGTGCACCCCATCTCACGACGTGCATCGGGGACGGCCCGCGCGCTCCGGGTCCCCTTTGCCTCGAGCTCGCCGTCCACGGCGAGGAGCTCGCTGAAGTCACGGTCGATGCCGCGTTGACGCTCGAAGAGCTGCTCGTCCGCCCGCTCACGCCGCTCGTCGCAGCGATGGGGCCGTTCGCCGGGGCCATCGTGCGGGGGGACGGGACCGTCCGGCTCGCGCTCGATGCGCACGCTCTCGCACCTCGTGCGCGTGCTCTCGCTGCCGCAACACCGCACCATCGCGAAGCGTGATAAAAATCCGTAGTGATCGTCGAGCGCATGACCGAAGCGGATGTGAGCGACGTCCTCGCGATCGAGACGGCGTCGTTCCGCGAGTCTCGCCCAAGGCTCTCGGAGCGCAGCGTCGGGACGGCCATCAGCGATCCGAAGAAACTCAGCGCTTCGCGCGGCGGGCGCCTCGATGCGGCGCAGATCCGTGAGGAGCTCGCACGCCCATGGGCGCGCATGTGGGTCGCGCGAGGCGAACGAGGCGCTCCACACGCGGTGGCGTTTCTCCTCGCGTGGCACGTCGCCGATGAGCTGCACGTGCTCGACGTAGCCACGCACCCCGAGCTCCGTCGCCGCGGTTACGGGCGCGCGCTCATGCAGCAATCGCTAGCCTATGCGCGAGAGTGCGCCATCCGGCATGTGCTGCTCGAGGTGCGCCGCTCGAACGGGCCGGCAATCCGGCTCTACCGTGACTGCGGGTTCTTCGCGATGGGGCTCCGCAAGAAGTACTACCCAGACGACGAAGATGCGGTCGAGATGGTCCTCGTGCTCGACGAGCGCGGGGAGGTAGAGCACCGCCCCGACGAAGTGAGCGTGTGACAGAGCTTGTCTGTCGACTATGCTCCCCGGGTGCGAAAAGACAGCTCCTCTGGTCCGCGGCTCGCGCCGCGATGGGTAGCCCTCGCGGCGCTCGCTCTCGGCCTTCCACTCGCGACCGCGTTCGCGCAACCGAGACACGGTGGAGGCGGTGGGCACTTGCTCACGACGGCGTCCGCGTCGGGCTCGTCGTCGGCTCACCCGCACGGCAACACGTACGTGCCCGCGACGGGCCCGCTCGCCGCCGCCCACGACGCGCTCGCAAAAGGTGACTACGCCGAGGCCGAGAAAGTCCTGAAGGCAATCACGGGCGCCGCGCGTGGCGATGCGCTCGCCGAGCTCGCACGCGTGCAGACGCTCCAAGGGAAGTACACCGAAGCCGAGGCGACGTGCGGGCAGCTCGCGTCGGCGGGACGGGCCGCGGATGCAGCAGCCCTCAAGGCAAACATCCTCTTTCACACGGGCAAGCGCGACGACGCGATCAGGCTCCTCGAGGCCAACAAGGGCGCAACGGGCGCAGGCGGTCGCGAGGTGCGCCTCGAGCTCGGCGAATTCCTCATCCTGATGGGGAAGCGAACGGACGCCGAGGTGCCGCTGATGACGCTCCCCAACGATTATCGCGCCGACACCATCAAGGACGAGGATTCAATCGGCATGTCGCTCGTAGGTCGCGCCACCGAGCTCATGCGCGCGTGGCACAACGCCGACGACTCGTACGGCACTGCCGAGAAGGACGACCCGCGGAACATTCGCGCCCACATGTGGCACGCGGGCCTCGTGCTCACCAAATTCAACATGGCGAGCGCCGAACGGCACATGAGGGCGGTGCTCAAGCTCGAGCCGAAGAACCCCGACGCGATCGTCGGCATGGCGCGCATCAAGCTCGCCCAGACGATGGACTTCGACGCGGCCGAAGCGATGATCAAGGACGCGCTGGCCATCAACCCGAAGCACGTCGGCGCCCACGCCGTCCGTGCGGGGCTCGCCTTGCACGACATGGATATCAAGACCGCCGAGAGCGAGATCGCCGCGGGGTTTGTGACCGATCCCAACGACCTCGATCTTTGGAGCTTGAAGGCCGCGGCGCGCTTTCTCGCCGACGATCGCCAGGGCTATGAGGACGCCAAGAAGGAAGCCCTCACGCGGGACAAGGAGTACTCGACCTTCTACTCGACGGTCGCCGAGTACGCCGAGTGGGAGCACCGCTACGACGACATCATCGCGATGATGAAGGAGGCCGTGAAGGTCGACCCCGAGGACGGAGCGGCGTGGGCCCAACTCGGCTTGATGGAGACGCGGCGCGGCGACGAGCAAGACGGCCTCCTCGCGCTCAACAAGGCGTACTCGAAGGACAAGTACAACGTCTACGTCTACAACACGCTCGATCTCTTCGAGTCGAACTTCGCCAAGGACTACGATCTCGTCGACGAGGGGCCCTTCAAGATTCGCTACTTGAAGAAGACCGAGCCCGTGCTCCGGCGCTACGTGACACCGATGCTCGGCGAGGCGTGGGCATCAATGAAGGCGCGCTACAACTTCGTGCCCGCCCAGCCCGTGCAGATCGAGATCTTCGAGCCCGGGCAGAACGGCAAGATCAAGGACTCGCGGCAGCAGTTCAACGTGCGCATCAGCGGATTGCCCGGCGGCATGCTCCAGGGCGTCTGCTTCGGTCACGTCATCGCGGCGATGGGGCCCGGGGCCGAGCCTTTCAATTGGGGCAACGTGCTCTGGCACGAGCTCGGGCACGTCTTTGCGATTCAGCTCTCGAAGAATCATGTCCCGCGTTGGTTCACCGAGGGGCTCAGCGAATACGAGACGATCGCGCGGCGCCCCGAGTGGCAGCGGGAGATGGACCCCGAGCTCTACGTCGCGCTGAGCCACAATCGCCTGCCAGGCGCGGTCGATATGAACCGCGTCTTCACGCACGCCGAGAGCGCGGAGGACATCACCGTCGCGTACTACGCCGCGAGCCAGATGATGGTCTTCACCGTCGAGACCTTCGGCATGCCGAAGGTCGTCAAGGCGCTCGAGCTCTGGGGGCAGAACCAGACGACGGCCGATGTCATTCAGAACGCGTTCGGCGTGCCCGCGGCCGAGTACGACCGGCGCTACCACGACTGGCAGATGAAGCGCCTCGAGCGTTACAAGGGCCAGTTCATCCCCGACCACCGGATGACCAAGACGCTCGACCAGGCCAAAGACGCCGTCGCCAAGAACCCGAACGACGGGGACGCGCTGGTCGACCTCACCATCGCGTACGTCCGCGCGGAGGACGAAGACAACGCCAAGGCCACGCTCGACAAGGCGCTCAAGACCGACCCGAAAAACATGCGCGCGCACTATCTCGCGTTCAGCTTCGCGGGCAAGGACATCCCAGCCGCGGAGAAGGAGATCGCCGCGATTCAGTCGCTCGGCGGTGACGGGTACTGGGTGCGCGGCAAGCTCGCCATCATCGCGAAGATGAAGAAGGACAAGGTCGAGTACAAGAAGCAGCTCGAGGCGGCCTATCGCTTCGACCCGACGCAGGAGGCTCCCCTCGGCAACCTGCTCGAGCTCGCGCTGGAGGACAAGCGCGAGGCCGACGAGATCGACATCCTGCGCAAGGCCGCGTTGATCGATCAGCACGATCCGAAGCTATGGGCCGCGCTCCTCAAGCACCTCGTCGAGGGGCAGCAGTGGGAAGAGGCGCGCAAGGTTGGTGAGGGCGCCATGTTCGTCGCCATCTACGACGAGCACGTCCACATGGACTACGCCCGCGCGCTCGCCGCCCTCGGAGACCACGACCGCGCGGTGTTCGAGGCCGAGAGCGCCCTCTTGTGCGAGCCGAACGCGGAGGACGCGGCGACCGCGCATGCGATCGCGGCCGAGTCGCTCGTCGCGCTGAAGCGCAACGCCGACGCCAAGACTCACCTCGACGAAGCCAAACGTCTCGACCCGAACAACGCCGAGATCAAGAACGTCAAGCTGCCCTGACGGTCACGTGCCGGTGACGGCGACGCTCATCGACGTGCACGTGGTCGACGTGCAGACGTACGCCTTCACGGTTCCCGTGCAGGCCTTGCCGACGAAGCTCGCCGAGTCGCAGTGATTGTCGTGATCGCAGTTGGTGAAGGTGGGAGCGGTCGTTGCTTGGTCCCACTTCCAAGGCGCCGCACCGTTGATGCGCCACCCATTCACCGTCGAGGCGGTCAGCTTGCCGCCGGCGCACGCAATCGATGGAGGTGACGGACTAGCGGAGTCGGCAGCGGACATCGAGGACATCGACGCTACGGCGAGAATGACACTGGTCACGACGACGACACCGAGAACGTTCGAAACGCGCATCTGGGGCTCCTTCGACGCCAATATAGCGCGACCTGCCCGTGGAGACGAGGGCGACTACACCGCGGCCCCGGCCGTGTGGCGGCTCACGCTGTCGCCGTCTTCTTCGTGCAGCTCGCTGAAGATGAGCGACGAGAGCACGGTGAGCGCGCCTAGGACGAGGACCGCGAGGTGGATGCCGTGGATCATCTCCGTCGGCTCGGAGCGAAGGCGGTCGGGGATGAAGAGGGCGGTCGTGAGCGATGCGGCGGCGACGCCGAAGCTCATCGACATCTGCTGCATCGTGCTGGCGATGGTGCTCGCCATGCTCGTGTCGGCCTCGGCGACGTCGGCGTAGACCAGCGTGTTCATGCTCGTGAACTGCAATGACGAGAGGAACCCGAACGCGACAGCCTGAAGGCAGATCACGACGATGGACGTGTGCGGGCCCACGGTCGCGAAGAGGCATATGAGGAGACCAAGGAGGACCGTGTTCGTCAGCAGCACGCGCCGATAGCCGAACCGCGTGAGGATGAGAGGCATCGTCATCTTCAAGCTGATCGCCGCGAGCGACTGCGGCAGAATCAAGAGGCCCGACTGGATGGGCGTGTAGCCGAGCCCGACTTGGTAAAGGAGCGGCAGGAGAAACGGCATGCCGCCGACGCCGAGGCGCGTGCCGAAGCTCCCTAGGATGGAGGCCCGGAGCGTCCGGATGCGAAACAGCCCGAGCCGCAAGAGCGGATGCGCTGCGTGCGTCGCGTGCCAACCGTAGGTAAGGAGCAGCACCGAGGCGAGAGCAAGTAGGCCGCCCATCGCCCGGCCGCTCAACGTGTGCTCGCCGAAGATCTCGAGGACGTACGACAAGAGTGCGATGCCCGTGCCAAAGAGGAACAGCCCGACCCAGTCGAGCTTGTCCATCTTCGCGGCCCGGTAGTCGGGCAGGTGGCGGTAGACGAAGAAGAGCCCCAGCAGCCCAATGGGCAAGTTGACGAAGAAGATGACGCGCCAGTGGAGAAACCCGACGATGAGCCCTCCCGCGAGTGGGCCGATCATCGGGCCGACGAGCGACGGAATCGCGACGAAGCTCATCGCGCGCACGAGCTCCGACTTCGCGAACGCGCGCACCATCGTGAGGCGGCCGACCGGGACCATCATCGCGCCGCCGCACCCCTGGAGAATGCGGCACGCGACGAGAACGTGAAGATCGCTCGACAGCCCGCACAAGACCGACCCGAGCGTGAAGATGCCGATGGCTGACGCGAATACGACGCGCGTCCCGAATCGATCGGCCACCCAACCGCTCACGGGAATGAACACGGCGAGACTCAGGGTGTAGCTCGTGAGCACCGACTTCATGCTGAGCGGCACGACGTGGAGCGCAGCCGCCACCGCGGGGATCGCCGTATTGAGGATGGTCGTGTCGAGCGCCTCCATGAAGAAGGCCACCGCGACCATCCACGGCAAGAGGCGCTTCACTGCGTCAGTCAGGGCCGGCGCCATGGCGCCTGACACTATCAGGCGAACGTGCGGTCGAGTCGCCGGGCCGCGCGCCATGCTGCGGCCGCCTTCCCCCGCTGACCAAGGGCGCGGAGGAGCTCCGAACGTGTCGCGAGCGCGTGCGCGCGCGGGGTGCTCGATGCCTTCGTGAACGTCGCGAGCGCCCACTCGATGAGCACGAGCGCGGCCCGCGTCTTCCGCGCGTCGCGCGCGAGAAAGTCCGCTTTGCGACGGCAATAGTCGATCCGCGCGTCGTCCTTCATGCGCTTCTCGAGGTGCGCGAAGAACGCGCGCTTCGTTTCTGCATCCCACACCTGACTACGGACGAGCAGCTCGATGGGCTTCACGATGTGGTATTCTACGTCATGGGTAAGTCGATACCGCTGGAGCTCGTCGAGAAGCTCCCCAAGACTGATCTTCACGTGCACCTCGACGGCTCGCTCCGCCTCGAGACGATCCTCGACCTCGCCGAGCGGCAGCGCGTCGAGCTCCCGGCAACGGACGCGGACGGTCTCCGGCGGTTGATGAACCTCGGGAAGAACTGCGGCTCGCTCGTCGAGTACCTCAAGGCGTTCGACGTGACGCTGCGCGTGCTGCAGACCGAAGAGGCGCTGACGCGCGCCGCCTACGAGCTCGCCGAGGACGCCGCGCGCGAGAACGTTCGCTACATGGAGGTGCGCTACTCGCCGATGCTCCACACGCGCAAGGGGCTCTCGCTGACCCGCGTCGTCGAGGCGGTGCTCACGGGTCTTCGGGCCGCGCAGACCGATTTGCGCATCGAGTCGAACGTCATCTTGTGCGGCATTCGCAACGTGTCGCCCGAGAGCTCCCTCGAGATGGCCGAGCTCGCCGTCGCCTACAAGAATCGCGGCGTCGTCGGGTTTGATCTCGCGGGCGCCGAATACGACCACCCCGCCAAGCATCACCTCCAAGCCTTCCAGCTCGTCAGGGACAACAACATCAACGTCACCATCCACGCCGGCGAAGCGTATGGGCCCGAGTCGATCGCGCAGGCCGTCCACGTCTGCGGCGCGCACCGCATCGGCCACGGCTGCCGCCTCCGCGAAAACGGCGACCTCCTCCACTACGTCAACGACCACCGCATCCCGCTCGAATGCTGCCCATCATCCAACGTGCAGACGGGGGCTGTTCGCGATCTCGCGAGCCACCCGCTCAAGCTGTATTTCAACTTGGGCCTGCGCGTCACCGTCAACACCGACAATCGCCTCGTCACCGACACCACCGTGTCGAAGGAGCTGTGGGCGTGTCACAAGGACATGGGCCTCGGCCTCGCGGAGCTCAAGCAAATCATCACGAGCGGCTTCAAGAGCGCCTTCTTGCCGTTCCACGTGAAGCAGCAGTACTTGCGCATCGTCACCGAAGAGCTGAAGTCGTTCACCGACGAGGGCCTCCCCGACCGCAGCAGCCAAGTAGACGTAAGCAAAGCTGCGCCGTCTGCGAACTGACTCAACGCTCACGTGGCCTGTCGCGTGACTCCTGGGGGGCAAGGGGGCAAAGCCCGCTCGCCCGCAACCCGCAACCCTCCTCCCAGGTCGCCAGACAGCGCCAGCAGCCCGCAACTCTCCTCCCAGGTCGCTAGCCTCTTAGTTACACGAACTGCTGCAGGCGCTGATGTCGCAGGACTCGGTGGCGGCCATTGCGGTTTCGCATGGGATCGTGAGGCAGCCTTCTAAGCAAGTGCAGTTTTCGTTTTGGGGGGTAGCGCCCTTGCACGTGTTGAGGCACTCGCTGTCGGTCGAGTCACTGCAGGCGTTCAGCGATGCGAGAGTCTGCGCGCTGCACACGCCGTTCTCACAATCGGTGCAGCTCGAGGTCGCGACGCCGGGTTGGGCGTAGTACTGCTTGCACACGGTCAGCCAATCGAGGCCGGCCTCGCCGTCGACGGTGCCGTCCGCTCCCGCATCGCCTGCGTCGCCGGCGTCTCCGCCGTTGACCTCGACCACCTGGCACCCAGCGACAAGCGCCACCGAAAGAACGAGGCAGGCCATGCGTTCGAGCACGGCCGGAGCTTACCCTGGCCCGTCGCGCGAGTCGGGTGCAATCCCTCGAGACAAAGCGGTATCATGCTCGGCGATGCCGCGAGCGGACGCGCTGGATGTCGGAAGCGTCGTGGGCGGCAAGTACCGCATCCTCGGGCTGCTCGGCGAAGGCGGGATGGGCAGCGTCTTCGAAGCCAAGCACATGGCGATCGGCCGCGTCTTCGCCATCAAGGTCCTTCACGCGACGCACGCGGACAGCCCGATGATCATCAAGCGCTTCGAGCGCGAGGCTCGCGCCGTAGGCACCATCGGCCACCCGAATCTGTGTACGGTCTTCGACTTCGGGACGCTCACCGGTGGCAGGCCGTACATCGTGATGGAACGGTTGCACGGGGAGACGCTCGCCGCGCGCATCCGTCGAGAGGGAGCGCTGCCGATGGGCGAAGTGCTCGACAGCGTGCTGCAAGTCCTCGCCGGCCTTGGGGCCGCCCACGCACGCGGCATCCTCCATCGCGACATCAAGCCCGACAACGTTCTCCTCTCCCGAGACCCTGCCGTCTCTCGGCTCCTCGACTTCGGCGTCTCGAAGGCCCTCGCGGGAGGCGAATGGGACGAGCCGAGCGCCGTCACGCACACGGGCGTCGTGATCGGCACGCCTCACTATCTCTCCCCCGAGCAGGTCCGCGCGCGACGCGATCTCGATGCGCGTGTCGACATCTACGGCTGCGGCGTGCTGCTCTACGAAGCGCTGACGGGCCAGCGCCCACACACCGCGCGCCAGTACAATCCGTTGATGCTCCAGATCCTGCGTGGCGACGTGAAGCCTCCGCGAGAGCACCGCTCTGACCTTCCACCGGAGCTCGAGCGAATCATCATGAAGGCGATGGCGAGCGAGCGTGACGACCGACACGCCTCGGCCGAGGAGCTCGCGTCCGACCTCGCGCGCGTGAGGGAGTCCCTCCACACGGCCCCAGTGCCGGCGAGTACCACACACGAGATACCCGTCTACGTGGACTCGACGACCGCGCTCCCGACCAGCGCCGAGGACGACGCCACGACGCACGTGGATCTCGATTTCGAATGAATCTCGATCGCGCGATGGAAGTGCTCGAGCGTGCGGCGAGCATCGCAGAAGGCAAAACGCACGACGCGGTCGTGCGAGCGTCGCTCGACGACTTCATGGAGCTCGCGAAGCTCGATGCGAGCGCCCTTCGTGCGCGCCTCGACCGCGTCGTCATGGGCGATGATCCCGAAGCCGGTCTCGACGCGCTGCTCGACGGCGGCGCTCTCGAAGCGCTGTTTCCCGAGGTGCAGGCGATGGTCGGCTTCGGCGACGGCGAGTGGCGACACAAGGACGTGTGGAAGCACACGAAGCAGGTGGTGCGCCAGGCGACGCCCCAGCTCGAGGTGCGCTGGGCTTCGCTCTTCCACGACATCGGCAAGGTCAAGACGCGCAGCATCACGGCCGACGGCAAGGTGCACTTCTTCGGGCACGCCGAGGTGGGCACGCGCATGTTCGAGAAGCTCGACCATCGCATGCCCCTCTTCAGCCCGGAGCCCGCGTTGAGAGACACCGTGCGCTTCTTGATCCTCCACCACCTCCGCGCCAACCAGTACGATCCGAGCTGGACCGACAGCGCCGTCCGGCGTTTCGCGCGCGAGCTCGGCCTGCACCTCGGGGAGCTCCTTTGCCTCGCGCGCGCCGACATCACGACCAAGCGCCCCGAGAAGAAGCGCCGCGGCCTCATGCAGATCCAGGAGCTCGAAGAGCGCATCAAGATGCTCGCGCTCGAGGACAGCAAGCAGCCCGACCTACCCTCGGGCGTGGGCGACGCCATCATGAAGGCGTTCGCCATTCCTCCGTCGCGCATCATCGGCGAGATCAAGAAGAAGCTCGAAGACGCCATCAGCCGCGGTGAGATCGAGCCGCGTCTCGACAACGAGGCCTACGTGGAGCTCATTCGCAAAGACAAGGCGCGTTTCGGTTTGTAGCGCCCGACCCGCCTCACTGAACGCGCGCGCGAAGCTTCGTCGTGGCCGCCGAGAGCGAGCCGTCCCTGTGCATGCACGACCAGCAGTCGCGCGTACCGAGGAAGCCGCAACCACTCGTCGGCGCGTACGTCTCGAGGACTGCCAGCGCTCGCGCATCACCTTGGGTGGCAGCTCGGTCGAGGAGGGCCTTCTTCCCCTCGCAGCTGCTGGTGCTCCGCAACTCCACCGCAATCTGGAGCGCGGGGCTCGCCTTTTGGATGATGTCCGGCCGCAAGAGCGCGTGGCGGGCGCGCTGCGCGGCTGGCGTCTGTGGACCCGCATACGCGGCGTCGTAGAGCACGTCAGCGCCTTTCGGACCCAACTTGCCCGTCTCGAGCAGCGCGAACGCCGCGCTCTCGTCGTCGCGCGTCGCCAGGGCGGTCTTCAGCGCATCGTGAAGCTGCGCGTCGGACTGCGCGGACGAATCCGCGGCGAGCCACGCCTCGGCGTCGGCGAGCGCGGCCTTCGTGTCACCTTTGGCGACGTGGGCTTGAAAGAGCAAGTGATGCGGCTCGGGCCGCGCGGGCTGGTCGTTCGCGAGCGTCCGCGCCCTTGCGATGGCGGCGTCGTAGCTTCCAGATCCAAGCTCGCCTTGCGCTTCCTTCAGCTCGCGGTCGAACTGCCCATCGGGCTCGACGGGAGCCGTTGCTTGCCCGCTCGACGACGACGGTTGCCCTCGCGGGAGGCTGACGTAGGCGACGACGGCGACGACCGAAGCAAACGTGGTGACCGCGAGAACCCACAGCAGCGGCACGAGGACCCTCGAAGGCACGACGCGCGTCACTTCACCCGCGAGCGACTTGGCGTGCGTCTCGAGCGCCAGCACCGTCGGGTTCGCGAACGCCCCGCTCGACTGGGCAGGCAGCGCCCCACTCGACATCGGCGGCAAAGCCCCGCTCGAGGCACGTGGCTCCGCTCCGCGACTCTCGATCGCGTCGAGCGCCGCGATCACGTCGCGCGCCTCCTGAACCCGGTCATTCAGGTCCTTGGCGAGGAGCTTCATCACGAGCGCCTCGATCTCCGGTGGGGCGAGCGCGTCCGGTGGCAGCGGGGGCACGGGCGCGCTGATGTGCTTGCCGAGAAGCTTCACCTTGCTCTCGTCGTCGAAGGGCCTGACGCCGGCGAGCATCTCGTACATCACGACGCCGAGCGCGTAGAGATCCGCGCGGCGATCCACCTCCTGCCCGAGCGCTTGCTCGGGTGGCATGTACTCGGGCGTGCCGTAGACCATTCCCAGCTTGGTCAGCGCCTGCTCCCCCGAGCTTGTCGCGGCGCCAATCCCGCCGACGGGAACTTTGGCGATGCCGAAGTCGAGCACCTTGACGAAGTCGGGGTCGCCGTCGCGCGCGACGAGCATCACGTTCTCGGGTTTCAGATCGCGGTGAACGATGCCGAGCCCGTGCGCGCGCGACAACGCGCCCGCGATCTGCCTGACGACGTGCACGGCACGCGCGACCGGGAAGCGACCCTTGGCGATCGCCTCTCGCAAGCTCGCGCCTTCGATGAGCTCGAGCACGAGAAAGAACGAGCCGTCGTCGAGCTTGCCGAAGTCGGTCGCGCTCGCGACGTTCGGGTGCTCGATGTGCGCCGCGGCCATCGCCTCGCGTTCGAAGCGCGAGACCACCTCCGTCATCTTGCTCATCTCGGCGTGAAGCACCTTGATGGCCACGCGCTTGTGCATGAGCGTGTGCTCCGCCTCGTACACCGCGCCCATGCCGCCCTCGCCGAGGAGGCGCTCGATGCGATAACGCCCGCTGATCGTCGAGCCGACGATCCCGGCTGGCTCCGCTTTGGGCGTAGTCGCCGTCATCGTGAGCTTAGTCTACGCCGATGCCGAGCGATAGCGCGACCGAGACGACGTCCGTGCCACCGCTCATGTAGTAGCTGCCCCAAAATCCGAAGCCGAGCCGCGCGCCGAGCTCCATCAAGAAGACGACAGGCTTGCGGATGCGATAGGACGCGCCAAGGATGATGGGCACTTCGAAGAAGCCGCCCCCGGCCTCGTCGGTGATGACACCCGTGACGCCGAAGCCCGTCGCGAACCAGGCTCGCCACACGCCGCGCGGCCACGGTGGCACCATCTTCACGCGCAGCCCGGTCGAGACGAGCTCGCGCGTCGCTCCGCCGCCAGCGGCGGAGCCGCCAATGGGCTCGCTCACCTCGCCCGTGACCCACGCTCCGACGCGGAGCAGAGGGAAGATCGCGATGTGCCCGTCGAGCGTGAGCCCGCCTCCTTCCGCCACGCTGCTCGCCCCCGGTTGCGTGCTCGCGAGGAACCGCTGCTGAAACGTCGCGAGCGCACCGAGGTCGTACCGAATCTGCGCCCGCGCTGGTGCCGCGACCAGAACGACGACGAGGCAGCACAGCGCTCCTGCCACCTCCCGCACCCGAGTGCCCTTCGGGCTGTCGTCCCGCCTGCGGCGGATCCTCACCCGAGTGCCCTTCGGGCTGTCGTCCCGCCTGCGGCGGATCCTCACCCGAGTGCCCTTCGGGCTGTCGTCCCGCCAGCGGCGGATCCTCAATTTAATTCACCGCGTGCGGCTTTTGGTCGAGCTGTTCGAGGGTCACGCGGAGCTCGGCCGCGGACTCGCTCGAGGGGTCCATCTCGAGGGCGCGCGCCAGATCCTCGCGAGCGGCGGCGTTGGCCCCCAGGCGAGCCGCGAGCATGCCGCGATCACGCACGAGCGCCTTGTCGTGGGGCGCGAGCGAAACGAGTCGATCGACGACGAGGAGCGACCGGGACAGGTCTCCGCGCGACAGATAAATGCCACGCAGGTTCATGAGCCACCGCGAGAGGAACACGCGGCCGGACGCACGGACGAGCATCTCGGGCGTCACTTGATGCGTGCGGCCACCGCGCGCGCCAGCTTGCCCCGCCACGCGCTCGAGGAGAGCACGCAGGGCGACGTCGTCGAGAACGGAACCGCCAAAGAACGGGTCGACGAGGACCTCGTCATTCCCACTGAACACCCGCACGAGAAAGTGCCCGGGAAAGCTCACGCCGTCGGCGCGTACGCCCGCGCGCCGCGCCACCTCGCAGTAGACGAGGGCGAGCGAGATCGGGATCCCCCGCCGGCGGTCGAGCACGTCCGGAAGGAGGCTGTTACGGGGATCGTAGTAGTCAGTCTCGTTCCCCGCGAAGCCGAGGGTGCCGTAGAGATGTTGCGAGATCGTCTCCGCGACGACGCGCGCGCTCGCGTTTTGCAGCCCGGCT
>Ga0302325_10021505_pt1 | contig 13505 bp, 11 predicted proteins | sample Palsa_T0_2_FD_201948 | JGI IMG/M metagenome (GOLD analysis project Ga0302325, IMG submission 201948) | Peat permafrost microbial communities from Stordalen Mire near Abisko, Sweden - Palsa_T0_2 | ecosystem: Environmental > Terrestrial > Soil > Palsa > Peat permafrost | place: Sweden: Abisko... | reverse complement strand
GACCACGGATGCCGGCCGTTCAATGACTTCACCGGCGGCGATGCGGTTGACGAGCGATGGGGATAGCTGCTGAATCGGATTTCGGGTCACAGGTCGATTATAGCGAATTGATCGTACGTTCAAAAACCAAAGAGGAAAGTTAACCGCGAAGGCGCGAAGAGCGCGAAGAAAAGATCAATTTTTGCGTCTTTCTTCGCGTGCTTCGCGCCTTCGCGGTGAAAAATCTTTTACGCGATGGATCGTACAACTCCGCCATCGACGCGCAGGGCCGCGCCGTTGGTGGCCGAGGAAAGCGGGCTGGAAACAAAAGCGACGAGATTCGCGACTTCTTCCGGCGTGGCGAAACGCTGCAGCAGCGATGACGGGCGGGCGTGCTTGAAAAATTGTTTCTCGAATTCCACCGGGGCGACCTTCTGTTTCGCGGCGAGATCGGAAACGAATGTCTTCACGCCTTCAGAAGCGGTGGGACCCGGGAGCACCGCGTTGACGGTCACGCCCGTGCCGCTGGTGGCTTCGGCGAGGCCGCGCGAGATGGCGAGCTGGGCGGTTTTGGTCATGCCGTAATGAATCATTTCCATCGGGATTTGCAGGCCGGATTCGCTGGAAATGAAGATGATCCGGCCCCAGTTCTGCTTGAGCATCTTCGGGAAATAAGACCGGCTCAGGCGCACGCCGCTCATGACGTTAGTCTGGAAAAATCGTTCCCAATCGGCATCGGAAATCTCCACGAACGGCTTGGGCTCGAAGATGCCGGCGTTGTTGACCAGGATATCCACGTGGGGCACGGCAGCGAAAAGTTTCTCGCACCCCTTGGCATCGGAGACATCCGCATCGACGCCGGCCACGCTCGCCTTGGGATAAGCCTTGCGGATTTCGCCGATGGCCTGCGAGACGCGGTGGGCGGTGCGGCCGTTGATCGTGACGTGTGCCCCCTCGGCGGCAAGCCGTGATGCGATCGCCAGCCCGATGCCCGCTGTGGAACCGGTGACGAGGGCGGATTTCCCAGTGAGTTGCAGATCCATGTCGCTCCTTCCTGTGTAACTGAATATGGTATGGTGGACCGCACCGAGGAAGTCAAAGCAAAAGTTCATGGAGCATCTGGAAGGACGACAATCCGTGCTGGCCGCACTGGCGGCGCGGCAGCGAAAATTTGAAGTGGTGCTTGTCCACCAGGGATCGCACGAGGAAAAGATTCGCGATGTGATGGACGCCGCCGCGGCGGCGGGTGTGCCGGTGAAAAAAGTCGCATCGCGCGAACTGGATGCGATGGCTCACGGCGCGACCCACGGCGGGGTGCTGGCCGTCTGCTCGGCCAAGCCGCTGACCACCGGCGCCCAGCTTCTGGAGATGCTGGATCGGCTCGACCATCCGCCGATGCTGCTCCTGCTGGAGGGGATCGAGGATGCGCGCAACCTGGGATTCACGATTCGCAGTGCCGAGGGTTTGGGCGCGGCGGCTGTGCTCATCAAGAAGCACGTCTGGGATTTCGACGCGGTCGAGATCGCCCGGCCCGCATCCGGGGCATTTGAACGCATGCCGCTGGTGAAGTTCGAGGATGTGGACCTCCTCCAAAAACTGCGGCAGCGCGGCCTGAGGGTCATCGGCTGCATCGCGGGGGTGCGAAAAACGATTTACGATATGGACCTGGCGGGTGGAATTGTCCTTTCAATCGGCGGCGAAAAACGCGGGCTTTCCGGGGCGGTCCGTGGGATATGCGATGATTTCGCCACGATCCCCACCAACCCCGGCGCGGCGTCGCTTCCCCTGTCGCATGCGGCGGCGGTTGTGATGGCCGAGGCGAGGCGGCAAAGGGGATAGTTTCGAGGCGAATTCCGGGCTCACATGGCCCGGCTCAAGATGTCGAAAAATATGTGACCTTTTCCCCTCAGCCGGATATGATTATGGGTCAGCAGCTTACGGAGAGATGAAATGGCAAAGGCTAATGTAGACCCGGCCGAATTGCGGCGATTTTCGCAGGACTTAAAGCGATTCAACGATGAGCTTCAGGGGCTGATGCAGACCCTGGGGGGCAAGCTCCACGGCCTTGAGGCGACCTGGCGCGACCAGGAACAGCGCAAATTCACCGAGGCGTTCGACCAGACGTTCAAGGCCATTGGCACGTTTCTGTCCAACTCGGCCGAGCATGTGAAGTTTTTGCAGAAAAAGGCGACGGCCGTCGAGGATTACCTCAAGCAGAGATAAACCGGCCCGTGAGGCAAACCGGAGCGCCTAATGTCCACCGCCCAAGTTGATTCCATTGATCCGATCAGGGATTTCCGGGTTTACCTGATGAAATTCCGGGAGATGGCGGGCCGGGCGCTGAGCGATGCCGATTCGGATGTGAATCGCATGATGCGCTGGCTGGAAGGGGAGGGGGCGAATTACTGGGCCGCGCAGGCGCGCAAGCGGCAGGAAGCGGTCGTCAAGGCGGAAGAGGCGTTTCGCCAGAAGCGTTTGTACAAGGATGCCAGCGGTTCCACACCGTCGGCCGTGGAGGAAATGAAGGCCCTGAAGATCGCCAAGGATCGGTTGCAGGAAGCGGTCACCAAGCAGCAGAACGTGAAGAAATGGACGCGCGAACTTCAGAAACAGGCGACGCTCTACCGCGGGCAGGTTTCGCAGTTTTCCAACGACGTGGCTTCCGGTATTCCCGAGGCGTATGCGTTTCTGGGCGCGATTCTCGAACAACTTGATAAATACCTGGACCTGACGGCTGCCACCAGCGAAGAACAGGCGGCCGGTGCAGGTGCTGATGGGGCGGGCGTCGAGGCCAGCGGAGCCTCTATGTCTCGTGCGGCGGATGAAGGGCCGGCGGAGAAGTCGGCATACGATCCGGCGCTGCTCCGGGCGGCAATCCCTTCGCAGCAGGCGATGGCCGGGGCCAAACCGATGGAGGCCGGGCCGATCCGACTGGCAACCGGTACGGTCAGTGCGCCGCAATCGGAAGCGGTGTCCAAAATCGCCGCCGGCAGCGCACCGGCGGATGGGCAGCAGGTGGTGATCGCGGTCGATGCGACGCGAAGCATTCACGTGCTGATCGTCCGCATCGATCAGGAAGGGGCCGCGTGGTATCTCGGTCCGGTCGAAGCCGGGCCCAATGCGGAATATCATAAAGTTCCCGCGTCGAAGCTGCTGCAGGATCGGCCCGACCTGGCGGAAATATTGAAAATGCCGGGTGGGTTTATGTCGGTTATTGGCGGCCGCGGTGTCGAGGCGGTCTTCGATTCGTCGAACCAGAGCGTGCTGAAGTCCGCCTGAGCACGGAGAAAGACCAGCAGGAGAAAAGTCATGGGAGTCCCCGAAGGTCGAGGCGCGCTGGGAAAAGCGATGAAGGAATTGATCATGCGCTGGCGTGAAACCAAGGGCCATTGGCGCGACAGCAACGCTCACGCGTTTGAGACACGATTTATCGTGCAGTTCGAAATGGACGCCAAGCAGGCCGTGAGCGGAATGGACACGATGGCGCACGTTCTTCAGAAGATCAAGGCGGATTGCGGAGAATAGAAAGGTTACCTTGATAGACCCGATTTTTGGCGATAACGATCCGTTGAGTTTTCTGGGCGAAACCCCGCCGGAAGAACCACCGCCGCCTCCGCCGCCCGTGGCCTCGGATGGCGAGGGCGAGCACGAGGAACCGTCCGATGAGCCCAAGACCACCCGCGATCTTCAGCGCGGCGCGCTGCAGGAGTTGATGGACCTGGTCAGGGAATGCGCCGAGCAGGAAGCGCAGATCCAGACCGAACTGCAGACCACGATGGCCGAGACCCGCGGCAGCGGGCAGAAGCAGCTCACCGATTCCGAGCGGAAATACAAGAATCTCCTCGATCAGCTCCAGGCCAAGGTGCAGGAAAACCAGGCCAGGATCGAAGCACGCTACGAGCAGGCGATCGCCTCGGTGAAGGTGGCCGACCAGAACGTGCGCAGCCGCGTGCGCGCCGATTTCGAGCTGGCCCAGCAGCAGATCAAGAAGGAATACGACCAGGGCATCTGGATGGCCGAGACGGCCCTGGAAGCCGAAGAGGGGAAGGCGTCGGAAGAGCTGAAAACCGCGACCGAACTGTCCGCAGGCCAGAGCGAATATCTTTCCGACAATGAAAATCAGCTCACCGCGCTGATGATGCGCTACAACCAGAAAACGCCGCCCACCGAGGCGCTGGCGTCGATCAAGGAGGCGGAGGAGAAAGCCGATCCTGCCCAGTCGTTCGCGAAGCATCGCGAGATCATCGACCGGCAATTGAAGGCGCTGGCAGCGCTTTCGCTGCCCAAGCTGTTTGTCGGCGCTACGCCGTTCCTGATCGGCGTGATCGTGCTGGTGATCGCGGCGGCGGCGGTTCAGGTCATTCACGGGAATTTCCTCGATCCGTGGTGGAACGGGTTGGCGGGCGGGCTTGGTGGGGCGGTGGTAGTGCTGATCGTCCTGTTCGTGCTGGCGCGGATGATGGCCCGCAAGTCGGTTGTGGCGGTGGTGACGCCGCTGCGGCAGGCGCTGGATGCCGCCCATATCGCCAACGAAAACCTGATCAGCAAGGCGACGATGGAGCATGACCTGGCGCTGAACAAGGCAAGGCGTCAGAACAAGACCGAGCTTGCCGCCGCTCGCGACCGCGCAGCGCCGGTGCTCGACAAGGCGCAGAAAAAGCGCGACGCCGCCTTGCAGGCCGCGATGGCCGAACTGCAGGCCAAGACCGCTCAGGCCGAATTGCAGCGCAAGAACGCGACGGCCGAACTCGAGCAAAAGAAAGCCCAGAAGCTGGAGGAGATCAAGCGGCTGTTCGATTCCGAAACGCTCAAGGCCGGCGACCGCACCGCCGCCGCCGAAGCCGCCGTGCGCGAAAAGCACGCGGGCCAGCGCGCCTCCCTGGAGCATCGCTGGAACCACGGGCTCCAGAACATCCAGGCCCCCATGCGCGAAGAGGGGAACAATTATCCCGCGTGGAACGATCCCATCTGGGATTCTCCCAAGTGGAAAGGCGCCACCAAATTCCCTCCGACGATCCGCTTCGGCCAGCTCCAGGTGGATCTGAAAACGATGGTGGCGGATATCGCCGGCGAAGCGCCGTTTACGCTGCCGCTGCCCGAATCGTTCAGCGTTCCGGCCCTGATGGCGTATCCCAAGCAGGCGTCGATCATGATCCACACCGAGCGCACCGGCCGGATGGATTCGATCCGCGCGATGCAGATGATCATGACGCGGCTGCTGACATCGCTTCCACCGGGGCGCGTGCGGTTCACGATGATCGACCCGGTCGGGCTGGGGCAGAATTTCGCCGGGTTTATGCACTTGGCGGATTACGACGAAGCCCTGGTCGGTGGACGAATCTGGACCGATGCCGATCAGATCGACCAGCGGCTGGCCAACCTGACCGAGCACATGGAGACGGTCATCCAGAAATATCTCCGCAACGAATTCGCCACGATCGATGACTACAACGCCCAGGCCGGCGAGCTGGCCGAGCCGTATCGATACCTGGTGATCGCCGATTTCCCCGTGAATTTCAGCGATGAGTCGATGCGCCGCCTGAGCAGCATCGCCAGCACGGGTGCCCGCTGCGGCGTGTATACGCTGGTGATGCGCGACACGCGCGTCAGCACGGCCGGTGGCTCCATGCACGTGGACGATGTCGAGGCCCACAGCGTCAATCTTGTTCGCCAGGGCGACAAATTCGTCTGGCGCGATCCGGTGTTCGATAAGTTCCCGCTGTCGCTCGATCCCGCGCCCACGGATGATGAACTGAGCAAAATCCTTCACCTCGTCGGTAAAGGCGCTCGCGAGGCCAAGCGCGTGGAAGTCGCGTTCGATCTCATCGCCCCCAAGCCGCCGCAGTTCTGGACGCTCAAGAGCGACGGTGACGTCGGTGTAGCCGTGGGGCGCTCGGGCGCGACGCGCGTACAGATGTTCCGCCTCGGCAAGGGCGTCGCCCAGCACGCGCTGGTCGCCGGAAAAACCGGCTCCGGTAAATCGACGCTGCTGCACGCGCTGATCAGCAACCTGGCGATGTGGTATTCGCCCGATGAGGTCGAGCTGTATCTGATCGACTTCAAGAAGGGCGTTGAATTCAAGACCTACGCGATGCACCACCTGCCGCACGCGCGGGCGATCGCCGTCGAGAGCGACCGTGAATTCGGCCTGAGCGTGCTGCAGCGCATCGACGTGGAGATGGGCCGCCGCGCCGAACTGTTCCGCCCGTTCAAGGCGCAGAACCTTCAGATGTATCGCGAATCTTCGGGAAAGAAGATGCCGCGGACGATGCTCATCATCGATGAGTTCCAGGAATTTTTCTCAGAGGACGACAAGCTCGCGCAGGATGCGGCTTTGCTCCTGGATCGCGTCGTGCGTCAGGGCCGTGCCTTCGGCGTCCACCTGCTGCTGGGATCGCAGACCATCGGCGGTTCTTCCGGCCTTTCGCGCAGCACTATTGGCCAGATCGGCGTGAGGATCGCGCTGCAAACCAGTGAAGCCGATTCGCAGATGATCCTGGGCGACGGTAATTCCGCGGCCCGCCTGCTGTCGCGCCCCGGCGAGGCGATTTACAACGATCAGAACGGCGCCGTCGAGGGGAACAGCCCGTTCCAGGTCGCGTGGCTGCCCGATGAGCAGCGCGATAAATATCTCGACCTCGTCAACGTAAAAGCCAAAAATGAAATGGAAGTCGTCGAAGCGCCGATTGTCTTCGAAGGCAACGAGCCGGCCGATTACCGCATCAGCCCCGGGCTGGCCCAGCAGCTTGCCCCGGAGAAATACGCGGCCAACGTCGTCGCCCCGCTGGCGTGGCTGGGCGATCCGGTGGCGATCAAGGCGCCGACCGCGATCACGCTTCGCCGCCAGAGCGGGTCCAATATCCTGATCGTCGGACAGAACGAGGAAAGCTCGCTGGCGATGACGGCCCTCTCGATGGTGGGGCTGGCTTCGCAGCTTTCGCCAAAGACCACCAGCTTTTACCTGCTCGACGGCACGCCTGCCGATGGGCAAAACTTCGGTTATCTCGCCAGCGTGGCGGCGGCGCTGCCGCACCGCACGAAGGTGGTGGATTACCGCGCGGTGCCGCAGGCGGTTCATGAGATCGCCCGCGAACTCGCCCGGCGGATGTCGAGCGAAACGTCCAATCCACCGTCGATCTTCATCGTCGTTTTCGCGCTGCAGCGATTCCGCTCGCTCCGCAAGAGCGAGGACAGCTTCAGCTTTTCCGCCGGCGACGAAGACAAACCGATCGATACCGGCAAGGAATTTGCTGACATCATGCGCGACGGGCCGGCCAACGGCATTCATATCCTGACCTGGATCGACACGGCCACGGCGCTGGACCGCGCCGTCGAGCGAAGCTCGATGCGCGAACTCGACAACCGCGTCCTCTTCCAGATGAGCGCCACCGACAGCAGCAACCTGATCGACTCACCCGCCGGCAACAAGCTGGGGAGCAACCGCGCCCTCGCCTACAGCGAAGAGCAGGGCTCGATGGAAAAGTTCCGCCCCTACGCTCTGCCCAGCGCCGAGTGGCTCGGCGAGGTGAAGGAGAAGCTGATCGCCAAGGCCAAGGCCAGCGGCATCGCTCCCGGCGAAGCACCGCCCGACCCGGCTGAGGCGCTCGCGGCCGAGGATGCCGAGAAGGCCAAGGGGAAGGAAGACTCTTCGGAAGATTCCAGCGATGATTTTGGCGATCTGGGAACCGATGACGACAAGGACGCGGCCAATTCAGTGCCCTGACCGCTGGCGGTAGATTTCTTCCAGCCGATCCATGTGAGTTTCGAACGACAGCGCCGGCCGCAGGGCCAGGCACGCGTCGCTCATTTCCCGCCGGGTTTGGGGATTCAAAAGATCCGTCATCGCGGCAGCCAGCGCATCCACATCCGCGGAATCGGGCAGGATGTGGCCGTGCTTTGCCTCGACCATGATCTCGCACGCGCCATTGAACGCCGTGCTGATGACCGGCACGCCCATAGCCAGCGCTTCCAGCACGACGAGACTGCACGAATCGTGGCGGGTGGGCAACACGAAAAAATCGGCGGCGGCGTAAAAATCCGCAGAGCAGGTTGTCTGGCCGGCGAAGATGATATTTTTTTCAACGCCTAGCTTTTGTGCGAGTTGTCGGCTGCGCGTGGGATCGTCTTTGCCGACGACCAGCGCGCTGATCGGCGAAGTTTTGGCGATTTTCGCGGTCGCGGCGATCAACTCCCCGATTCCCTTCCGCTCGAAGTGCTGGGCGATCATCAGCGCCACCGGCGTTTCCGGCGCGATTTCGAATTTTCGCCGGATCGTCGTTCGCGCCGCCACGTGTTCCGCGGGATCGAAGGTATTCAGATCCGTTCCGTTGAACAGCTTTATAAGCTGGCCACCAATGTCGGGATAATATTGCAGCACCATTTTCTTGACGTAATCGGACAGGCACAAAATCACCGGGCGATCCGGACCGTGGATCAGCTTATTTTCCACCTCGGCGTAAAGCCGGCGCTTGCGGTTAAGCCGATTGGCCAGCCCCCCCAGCGCGCGAGCCGCGGCGTTTTGGGCGGCCAGGTGCGTCTGCAGCGCCGCCGCCGCCATCCCCGAATGGGGATGATAAATATCGCATCGCCGGATCGGCAGCATGGAATGGATCAAATCATATTTCTTCCCGGAAAAATGCCGGTCGAGGTAGTCCAGAAACTGGAGATATCTTCCCGCGCGGGTAGCGGATTGCGCCGCGATGGGGACAAAATTCACCCCGGGGATTTCCCGGCCGAATCGCGTGGAGACCAGATCGACCCGGTGCCCGCGCCGCGCCAGCTCGGCGGCGATGTCGGCGGTGTATCGCTCCGCGCCGCCGCGATGCTCCTCCCCCCGGAAAATCACCAGCGCGATATTCATTGTCCGATTCTCATGACCGCGTTATACCTTATCTCCATGAGCGCACTTACCCAATCCGATCCCTACAAATCCCTCCTGAGCCATTATCAAACGGTCTCCTCGCTGCACATGCGCGATCTTTTCGCCAAAGACCCGAAGCGATTCGAGAAATTCTCGTTGCGATTCGGCGATATTCTCCTGGATTTTTCCAAAAATCGCATCACCGATGAGACGCTGCGCCTTCTGCTGGAGCTGGCCCGGTGGGCGAAAATTGAAGAGTGGCGCGACCGCATGTTCCGCGGGGAAAAGATCAACATCACGGAAAACCGCGCGGTGCTGCACATCGCGCTGCGCAACCGGTCCAATCGCCCTATCCTCGTCGATGGACAGGATGTCATGCCCGGCGTCAACGCCGTGCTGGCGCACATGCGGGAATTTTCCGAAGCGATCCGATCGGGGAAATGGAAGGGGTACACCGGCAAGGCGATCACCGATGTCGTCAACATCGGCATCGGCGGCTCCGACCTGGGGCCCGTGATGGTCACCGAAGCGCTTCGGCCCTATTCCAAGGCGGGCCTGCGCGTGCATTTCGTCTCCAACGTGGACGGCACCGACATCGCCGAGAAATTGAAAATCCTTAGTCCCGAAACATCCCTGTTCATCATCGCATCAAAAACATTCACCACGCAGGAAACGTTGACCAACGCGCACACGGCCAAGGACTGGTTCCTCGCCTCGGCCAAAAATCCCGCGGCGGTGGCGAAACATTTCGTGGCGCTTTCGACCAATGAAAAAGACGTGACGCAGTTCGGCATCGACAAGCAGAATATGTTCGAGTTCTGGGACTGGGTGGGGGGGAGATATTCGCTTTGGTCGGCGATCGGGCTTTCCATTGCCGTGTTCATCGGCATGGATAATTTCGAGCAGCTTCTGGCCGGGGCGTTCGCGATGGATGAGCATTTCTGCGCCGCGCCGCTGGAAAAGAATCTGCCGGTGATCCTGGCGCTGATGGGCGTCTGGTACAACAATTTCTTCGGCGCCCAGACCGAGGCGATTTTGCCGTATGACCAGTACATGCACCGTTTCCCCGCATATTTTCAGCAGGGAGACATGGAATCCAACGGCAAGAGCACTGACCGGCAGGGAAAAACCGTCGATTATTCCACCGGCCCGGTCATCTGGGGCGAGCCGGGCACCAACGGTCAGCATGCGTTTTACCAGTTGATTCACCAGGGGACGAAACTGATCCCGGCCGATTTCCTCGCGCCGATGGAATCGCAGAATCCGCTGGGGCAGCATCACATCATTTTGTTATCGAACTTCTTCGCGCAGACCGAAGCGCTGATGAAGGGAAAAACCGATGCCGAGGTGCGGGCGGAACTCGCGAAGCAGGGAATCACTGGCGCTGCGCAAGACGAGCTGACCCCGCACAAGATTTTTACCGGCAATCGGCCGACCAACAGCATCATGTTCCGCAAACTGACGCCGCTGACGCTGGGGTCGCTGATCGCCATGTACGAGCACAAGATTTTCGTGCAGGGAATCATCTGGAACATCAACAGCTTCGACCAGTGGGGAGTGGAGCTTGGCAAGCAGCTCGCCAAGGCGATTTTGCCGGAGCTGGAAAAGCCGGGCGAAATTACCAGCCACGACAGCTCGACAAATGGTTTGATCAATTATTTCAAAAGCAGTCGAGGCGGGTAAGACCGAGGTGGAGATGGAGATTCGCCGCGCCACCGCCGACGATGTGCCCGCCGTTTTGCCGATGGTGGCAAAAATCTGCGCCCTGCACGAGGCGTGGGATTCCGCCAAGTACGGGTTTCTCCCCAGCCCCGAGCAGCGCTATCGCCGCTGGCTTTCGGCCAGGCCCGCCGACCCACGCGCAGTATTTCTCGTGGCCGAGCGCGAAGGGCGGCTGGTCGCGTTTCTTATCGGCGACGTCGAGGATGAGATCCCCATTTATCGCGTGCGCGAATTCGGATTCATTCACGATGTCTGGGTCGAGGAGGAATATCGCCACGAAGGCATCGGCCGGCAGATGGTGATGCTGGCGATCGAGCAGTTCCGGCAGGTGGGCGTGCCCCAGGTTCGCCTCGACACGGCCCTGGCCAACGAAGCGGCTCGAAAGCTCTTCGCGTCCTGCGGGTTTCGCGTCAGCACAATGGAAATGATCCTGGAAATGTGATGGATGCTAGCCCCATTCAAACCGCCCGGGAATTTCACCGCGCCGGCCGGGCGACCGAGGCGCAGCGCATCTGCCGGGATATCCTCGCCGCCGATCCCAATCATGCCAGCGCCTTGAACCTGCTGGGCGTGATGACGGCCGAAGCGGGCGATGTGGACGACGCGATCAGGCTGATCAGTAAGGCGCTGGAAATCCAGCCGGGTTTTGCGGATGGGCATAACAACCTCGCGGCCCTGCTCAAGCGCATGGGCCGCATCGACGAGGCAATGGAATCCTACCAGCGCGCGGTTCGGCTCGATCCAGGTCAGGCGGAGATTCATTACAACATCGGGAATATTCTCTACTCACTCTCCAGGTACGACCCAGCCGTGGAGGCGTATCGTCAGGCGCTTCGGATCAGGCCCAATTATGCCGATGCGCACAACAACCTGGGACTCGTCCTTGCCGAGCAGGGGGAACTGGACGCCGCCATCGAGGAATGCCGCCTGGCGCTGCGCATCGACCCGGGCAACCCGCACGGGTACGTCAATCTTCTCTACGCGCTGTATCACCATCCGGATTGCGGCTGCGAGCAATTGCTGGCCGAGACCCGGCAATGGTCGCGGCGAATCGGCCGGACGGCCGAATTCTCGCCGCCCGAAGGTGGCGAGCCGGCCCGGCGGCTGCGGGTGGGATATCTCTCCTCACTGCTGAACAAATCCGCCGATGCACACTTCATTGTTCCGTTGCTGGCCAATCACGAGCGCGGGACGTTCGAAGTTTTCTGCTTCACCTGCACGCCGCGCGAGGATGAAATCACCCAGCGGATCCACTCGCTTTGTGAGCACTGGGTCGATTTGCGCGGCTTGCCCCCGGCCCAGGCGGCGCAGGTGATTCGCGAGCGGAAAATCGATCTGCTGATCAGCATCGGCCCACCCGCTGATACGTGCGCGACGATCGCCGCCACCCGCTGCGCCCCGGTGCAGATGACCTGGCTGACGTTTTCCTCCTGCACCAGCGGGCTGGATTCGATGGATTACCGGATTTCCGATCCGTATCTCGATCCGCCCGGAAAAAAGGAAACGTTTTTCTCGGAAAAAACCGTGCAGTTGCCGCGGACGGCCTGGTGTTACGATCCGCTGATCGAATCTCCCCCGGTGGCGCCGCTGCCGGCAATCGCCAGTGGCTTTGTCACCTTCGGCTCCCTAAACCGCCTCAGCAAGATCAATTCGCGGACGATCTTGGCTTGGGCCGAAATTCTTCTGGCGACGCCCACATCGCGGCTGCTTATTCTGGCTCCGCCGGGCAGCCATCGTCAGCGGGTGATCGATGAATTTGAAACGCTGAAGATCAAGGCTGATCGAATCGAATTTGTCGATCGCCGGCCCCGGACGGAATATCTCCAGCAATATCAACGCATCGATATCTCGCTGGATACATTTCCCTTTTCCGGCCATACCACCGCGCTGGATTCGCTCTGGATGGGCGTGCCGGTGGTGACGCTGGCGGGCCGGACGACCGTAGGGCGCGCCGCCTGCAGCGCGCTGCAAAATCTGCAGATGCCGCAGCTCATCACCCAATCCCAAAAAGAATATGTGGAGATTGCGGTGCGATTGGCGGGCGACATTGCCGCGCTGCAGGAAATGCGATCCGGGCTGCGCGGGCGAATGCGGGAATCGCCGCTGATGGATACGGCGGGTTTTGCCCGCGATATGCAGCAGGTTTATCGGCGCGTCTGCGGTTGGGAGAAATAAAACAGGGGCGGCAACGCGCCGCCCCTGTTAACGGTGTGGGAGATGCAAAAATCGTGTGCTCAGGCCGCGATCCGTCGCCGACGCTGATTCATCAGGCTGCAGCGAATATTCACGTCTTCATCCGCTTCGAGGTGCAGTGTCTGAGTTGCCGATGCGCTGGGAATATCGGTAAACATCGCAGCCTGGGCCGTGAGGATCTGCACGCCGAAACAATTGAGCTGGTCGAAAAACACGATCTCCACCGGGGACGCGGCAAACTCGTTAATACCGGCGACGGGCGCAGTGCTGAGCGCAAATGGGGCATGCTCAAACTGCTGAATCGCCACGGCGGGGTGGGCAGGCGCGCTGTCGCCGATCACCGACCAGTTTTCCAAAGCGGGATCTATGAGCCGCTGCACCGGCTGCGGTGGGGCGGCCAGCGGCGATTTGGTCAGGTAAACGATGTCGGTCTTCGCCGAGCAGGAGGCGATATTCGCGCCGCCGAGCTGGTATTCGCCCAGCGTCGCGCGAACTTCCTGCCGCAGGGCGACCGATGCCGGTCGAACCTGGTTTGGAAACCGCACGATTTTCGCGGCGGCGTCCACGAACCCGTTATCCGATGATTGCATGATGAGTGCCATAACTGTCTCCCAATACCGTATTTCCCTCTCGTCAGCGGGCATGGCCCACCGCGAGCCATATCCCAGCGAATATTTCGATCCTATTAAATACAATCACAATGTCACGACCGGCACTATTCAGATCGGTCTGATTGATGGCGCTAAGCTGC
>Ga0302325_10021504_pt1 | contig 13506 bp, 9 predicted proteins | sample Palsa_T0_2_FD_201948 | JGI IMG/M metagenome (GOLD analysis project Ga0302325, IMG submission 201948) | Peat permafrost microbial communities from Stordalen Mire near Abisko, Sweden - Palsa_T0_2 | ecosystem: Environmental > Terrestrial > Soil > Palsa > Peat permafrost | place: Sweden: Abisko... | reverse complement strand
GGTCACGACGACATAGAGCCAAGCATGAGGATTCACGTATTCGAATTCCTTCACGGTGCCCCTGACGGTGACGGTCTTTTCATTCTCGAACATCGACGCCGAGTGGTGAGCGAGCGCCGGCACCGCACCGATCAAGAGCGCAGCAATGCAAACCGCGGAACTCAACTTACTCACCGCACGCATCTCCATCGAAGGTCGCATGATCGCCGGCATTCGAACACTCCCGGCAAAGCCCGCACCGGGCGTCGGTACGAATGGTTCGCATCGAAACGGTTCGCGGCGATGAAGAAAGCGCTTGCGCGCCGCCTGCGCGCATCCGCTCGCAGACCCCGCGTCGCGATCACGACGGGCCTGTCATCGCCGCTTTGGTTCTGTTTGTGGCACTCGCACCCCCTCCCCGCTTCGTCCGCCGATTTTCTCGAGGAAAATGGTTTTTTTGGTGTCACCATCGCGCGACGCTCCCGAATGGACGGCTTCCTGCGGCTACACGATCTGCAGAGCCGGCAGGGGCGTGACGTCCTCGCGGCGCCTTTCCAAAAAGCTCTCGCACGCGTGTCACAGGACAATTATATGTACCGCCGCTGGAGCTCGAGGCGATCGGCGATGCGCACATGAGCGCCCGGGACGTTTGCGGCAAGCAAAGACCGCCGGATCGCTGCATGATCGTGCTGGAAAACAACAACTGGGTCGGCAAGTCGCAGTGATCGGCGCGAACCGTCATGATCGAAAACGAACACAGGAACACTCAACGGCACCGGACCTTGAAGGCCGGCAAGATCATTCTGCATCACGGCACCTCGGTCATCGACTGCACCGTCCGCAACATCTCGGCCACCGGCGCCTCGATCACGCTGCCGAACGCTGCAACCGTCCCGGCGGATTTCGAGCTTCAAATCGACGGCCAAGCCCGGCCTTGCAAGGTGGCGTGGCGCCGCCTGGATCGTATGGGAGTGAAATTCAAGTAGCGGCGGTCGCGGTGCCCTACGCGCTGCACCACTGGAGACTGGTCCGCGTGGACACGGCCCTATAGCTCCGACACCAAGCTGCGCACGGGGGTCAGCGCGCTGGCCTCGAGCTGTGTCGCCGGCATTCAGCCTTATGTCGGGCACGGCCGGCGGCCGACCCGGCTGCGCCGGGAAGGCCCGCACAAGCCAGCCTCGGTCAAGACACTGGCGCTCGGCTCGCCGAAATAGGCCCGGCGCACGATCCCAGCCTGCGGTGCGGCCGGCGAGGTCGTCTGGATTCCGGGTTCACCGCTGCGCCGCGCCCCGGAATGGCGACCGGCGGCCCCGCGCGCTGCGTGTCATTTCTTCGCCGGGTGATTGACCCCGACGTTGAGGGCCGCCGGCGCCGACGACGAGGAGAAGCTGGTGATGTCGCTTCGCGCCGTCCGATCGCGGTGGTGCACTACGGCCACTTTGCCGGATTTGGCCGGCGCCGCCTGAGCGCTGATGGGGGCGAGCGAACCCGCGCACAGGATCGCGACGGTTGCTGCGGTTAACAGAAGGTTCTTATGCATGGCGTTCTCCTGCTGATTTCTTTTTGGCGTGCGGAGTGAAGCTTATATGATAATGGGGCCAAATGATTATTATTCTACTGGAATAAATCCCGGATTCGTTGCGCTGGATCAATTCTTCGTCACCGCGCGAATATCATGTTTATTGCGGCGCAGCTAAAACCCCTGTGATTTATTGCAGCGCAGCCAAAACCGGCCCGGTAAACTCGATGGCGATCTCGTCCGCTGCCGCAGCGCAGCAACCCGGCGGCGATCCGGGAGCCTAGGCACTTTTCTGCTGCTTCTTCATGTCGTCGAACCACGGGCAGATGCCTGCCATCACCTCGTGGTTGCCGGGCAGCACCTGGACCGGACGGCGCAGCCCGCGCTCGGCATTGGCGAGCCGCATGGCGCGCGCTTCGGCGCGCTGCTCGGGCGTCAGCCAGGCGCGGTCGTGGCCCCATATGCTCGGGCCTTCCTTGCGCTCGGAGGGTTGCCAGGAGGCGGGGTCGATGTCGCGGGCGCCCCAGCCGGATTCGGTCATGAAGCCCGACGGGTTCCAGGTGTAGAATGAGGTGACGAAATCGCCGCAATGGCGTCCGAGCGTCACGGCGAGCCGGCCGTCCTCGCCGCCGGCGAGGTCGTAGCCCTGGCCGACATCGTCGAAGCTGAACAGCTCCAACATCATGTGGTGGACCGCGTTCTTGCCGGTGGCGGCAAAGGCGATGCTGTGGTGGCGCGGGTTCACGTGGAAGAAATAGAGCTGGTAGGGCCGCAGGAAATAGTCGCTGAGGCGGAACCCGAGGACGTCGCGGTAGAATTCCATCATCTCCTCGATGCGTTCCACATGCAGCACCACATGGCCGAGCCCCAGCGCGCCGGTGCGGAACCCGGAAATGTTGCGTCCGGGCACGAACGGGTCGGCCGCCGCCTCGGCGCCGTGGAAGAACTCGAGCCGGTTGCCGAGGGGATCGCGTACCACCAGGAGATCGGCGACGCGGCGTTCGTCGGCCAGCGTGCGCACCCCGCGCGCCGCCTCGATGCCGTGGGCGTCCAGATGCGCCCCCAGCCGGTCGAGCGCGGCGCCGTCGGCGACCTCCCAGCCGAAGAAACCGATGCCCTCGCCGCCGTCGGCGTTCACGATCAGCCGCTGCTTGCGGTCGTCCATGCGCAACGCCAGCGTGGAACGGCTGCGGTCGACCGCCTGCAGGCCTAGCAGCCGCGTCCCGTAGCCCGACCAATCGTCGATGTCCTTGGCGCGAAGGCCGACATAGCCGAGGGATTGAACGAGCATGCGACACCTCTCCCGAGTCCGCTCTCTAGTCCGCGTCATGCGTCGGCAGCCCGACGCACCGCCACTCCAAATCTACCAGAATTTTTACAGAATTTTCGCCCGCGCCGACGCGATTGCGCATCTCTTCCTAGCCGTTCACGGTCTGGACTCTTATGGAGCGCCACCACTTGAGTCTACATTGATGTGATTCGCCGCTTGGTCCAGCAGGCCAGCTGCGAACGCCGGGGCGGGGTTAGGGGTGGGGGCCCCGGCGCCCAGTTTTGTTTCCGAGTCATCGATCGTTTCGGCGGCGCGCTCGCCCCTGGCCAGGAGCAGGAGCGCGTCGTCGCCGGGGATTGCGGTCCTGCCGAGACGGTGGGACAGGGGGTAAGGGGCAGCGGATGCCGGACCTGATCCGGACGAGCGGCACGGGGGTGCCACCGAACAGGCGCAGATGCGCGACGCTCGCTGCCTTGTGCGTGCCCCGCGCGTCGGCCGTGCTCGTGAGCCTCACTCTCGTGGGCTTTACCGGCGAGGCTGCGGCGCAGGCGGACCCCGTCGCCCTCGGGCTCGCCTATCTGGACGCGCTCAAGTCGCTCGATCAGCACGAATTGGCGGGGCTCGCGCTGTTCATCGGCGTGCTGTTCTTCGCGGTGGTCAGCGCCGTGCTGCTGGTTCGCACCTATGACCGCCTGGGCGCGCAACGCGCCCGCACCAGCGCCGTGGTGGCGTCGCTCGCGGGCGAGATCGACCGGCTCTACGATCTCATCCTGTCGGAGCCGCAGGTGGTGGTCGCCTGGAACCACAACGCCGCGCCGGAAATCATCGGCGACCCCACGATCATCGCGCCGAATCTCGCGGTCGACCAAGTCTTGACCTTCGCCGCCTGGCTGCGTCCCGAACAGGCGCTGCATCTGGAATCCCATGTCGACCGGCTGCTGGGGCGCGGCGAGAGCTTCACCATCTCGCTCACCTCCGCCTCCGGCCGCTACCTCACCGCGCAAGGCCGCGCCATCGGCGGCAGCGCGGTGCTCAAGCTCCAGGACGTGAGCGGCGTCAAGCGCGACCTCGCCGACCTCGCCCATCATCACCAGCAGTTGCAGGCCGAGGCCGCCGCCCTGCGCGCGATCGTCGAGGCGCTGCCGGCGCCGGCATGGGTACGCGACGCCGATGGCCAGATCGCCTTCGTCAATTCCAGCTATGCCCGCGCCGTGGAGGCGCCCGACGCCGGCAGCGCCGTCGCCGCCGGCCGCGAGCTTCTCGACGCCGCGACCCGCGCCGAACTCGAGCGCGGCCGCATCGAGGGCACGCCCCTCACCCGGCGCGCCGCGGTGATCGTCGCCGGCGCGCGCCGCACCTTCGATGTCATCGACGCGGCGGTGGCGGGCGGCAGCGTCGGTATCGGTCTCGATGCGACCGAGGTGGAGACGCTGCGCGGCGAGATCGCGCGCACCATCGTGTCGCACCGCCGCACCCTCGACCAGCTCACCACCGCGGTCGCCATCTTCGGCGCCGACCACAAGCTGGCGTTCTACAATTCCGCCTATCGGACCCTGTGGGACATCGAGCCGGGCTTCCTCGACGAGACCCCGACCGATTCCGCCGTGCTCGATCGCCTGCGGGCGGCCCGGCGGCTGCCGGAGCAGCAGGACTTCCGGGTCTGGAAGGCCCAGTTGCACGAGGCCTACCGCGCCACCGAGCCCAGGGCGTTCGAGTGGCACCTGCCCGACCTGCGCACGCTGCGCGTCGTCACCACCCCCAACCCCGACGGTGGGGTCACCTATCTGTTCGACGACGTCACCGAGCGGCTCAATCTCGAACGGCGTTTCGACGCCCTGATCCGGGTCCAGCGCGAAACCCTCGACAACCTCTCCGAGGCGGTCGCGGTGTTCGGCAGCGACGGCAGGGTGCGGCTGTTCAACCCGGTGTTCGCGAACATGTGGGGGCTGGCGCCGGACGCGCTGGGCCAGCGTCCCCATATCGAAGCGGTGATCGCGTCGTGCCGGGCCTACCACGGCGAGGAATCGACCTGGCAGACGCTGCGCACCGCCGTCACCGCGCTGGAGGACCGCAACCCGAAGATGCTGCGCATCGAGCGCACCGACGGCACCGTGATCGACTGCCGCACCGTGCCGCTGCCGGACGGGGCGACGCTGGTCACCTTCCACGACGTGACCGATTCCGTCAGCGTCGAGCGGGTCCTGACCGAGCGCAACGAGGCCCTGGTGGCGGCGGACGCCATCAAGATCGATTTCGTCCAGCACGTCTCCTACGAGCTGCGCTCGCCGCTCACCAACATCATCGGCTTCACCCATTTCCTCGACGATCCCGTGACCGGCCCGCTGACCGGGAAGCAGCGCGAATATCTCGGCTACATCACCGCATCGAGCAACGCCCTGCTCGCCATCATCAACAACATCCTCGACCTCGCCTCGATCGGCGCCGGCGCGATACGGCTCGACCTCGAGCCGGTCGACATCCGCGCCACCATGCACGCCGCCGCCGAGGGCGTGCAGGACCGCCTGGTCAAGAACAACATCCGGCTCGACATCAAGGCGCCCCCCGACATCGGGACCTTCGTCGCCGACGAGAGCCGAATCCGGCAAATCCTGTTCAACCTGCTCGCCAATGCGGTCGGGTTTTCGCCGCCCGGCGAAACCGTGGCGCTCACCGCGCTGCGCGCCGCCGAAGCCGTGATCTTCGCGGTCAGTGACCACGGCCCCGGCATTTCCAACGAGATCAAGGACAAGGTATTCGACTGGTTCGAATCCGATACCCAGGGAACCCGGCATCGCGGCGCCGGCCTCGGGCTCTCGATCGTGCGCTCCTTCGTCGAGCTGCATGGCGGCAAGGTGCGCATCGAATCTGTTCCGGGGCAGGGTACGACGGTGGTATGCATTTTTCCGGTCACGGTCGCGGCTTCCCTCAGCGCCGTCGGATAGGTGGATGACGGCGCGGACAGCGATGCAATCGAACCCAACCGGCGCGGCGAGCTTCACGATCGCGCTGGCGAACGAGGAAGCCACGCGGCGCCTCGCCGTCGACCTCGCGAACCTGCTGGCGCCCGGCGACTTCGTCGCGCTCGCGGGCGACCTCGGGGCCGGCAAGACCACGCTGGTGCGCGCCATGATCGGCCATCTCGCGGGCGATGCGGCGATCGAGGTGCCGAGCCCGACCTTCACCCTGGTGCAGACCTATGAGCTGCCGAAATTCCCCCTCGTGCATGCCGACCTCTACCGGGTGTCGGGACCGGGCGAACTCGCCGAGCTCGGCATCGACGACCTTGCCGGCGCGGTGGTGGTGATGGAATGGCCCGACCGCGCCGCCGATGCGCTGCCCGCCGACCGCATCGACATAGCGCTCGCGCTCGGCCCGGAACACGAGCTGGAGCGACGCGTCGCCCACATCGCCGGACAGGGCGCCGCCGCGGCGCGGGTCGCCCATCTCGCCGCGCTCTACCGCTTCCTCCATGAGGAGGGCTACGAGGCGGCGGAGCGCAAACGGATCGCCGGCGACGCGTCGAGTCGCTCCTATGAGCGCCTGACCGCGAACGGGCGCAGCTTGATCGTGATGAACTGGCCGGCCAAGCCGGACGGGCCGCCGGTGAAACGCGGGCTGCCCTACAGCGCCATCGCCCACCTCGCCGAGGACGTGAAGGCGTTCATTGCCCTGGCGCAGGGGCTGCGCGAGCGCGGCTTCTCGGCGCCGAACATCTATGCCGCCGACTGCGAGGCCGGCCTCGTCGTTCTGGAAGATCTCGGCGCCGAGCTGATGGTCGCGGGCGACCCGCCCAGGCCGGTCATGGAACGCTACGGGCGCGCGGCCGACCTCCTGGTGGCGCTGCATGGGCTCGATCTGCCGGCGGTGCTGCCGATCGCCCCGAAGGTCGAATATCCGCTGCCGGGCTACGACCTCGATGCCTTCCTCATCGAGGCCGAGCTTCTCGTCGACTGGTATCTCCCACACCGCGGCGGCGCCGCCTCCGCCGAGGCGCGCGCCCATTTTCAATCGCTGTGGCGCGACGCGCTGCGGCCCGTGCTCGAGGCGCCCAAGACCTGGGTGCTGCGCGACTTTCATTCCCCGAACCTGCTGTGGCTCGACGCGCGCGAGGGCGTCGCCAAGGTCGGCCTGCTGGATTTCCAGGACGCGGTGCTGGGACCGGCGGCCTACGACCTCGCCTCGCTCCTCCAGGACGCCCGCGTCGACGTGCCGGAAGAGGCCGAGATCGCCCTGTTCGGCCGCTACGTCGGGGCGCGGCGCCACGCCGATCCGGGGTTCGACGCCATCGCCTTCGCCCGGCTCTACGCGACGCTCGCAGCGCAGCGCGCCACCAAGATCCTCGGCATTTTCGCCCGGCTCGACCGCCGCGACCTCAAGCCGCAATACCTCCGCCACATGCCGCGGGTGTGGCATTATCTGCGGCGCGCCCTGGCGCATCCCGCGCTCGAGGCGCTCGACGGCTGGTACCGCCGCAACGTCCCGCCGCCGGAATGAAGTTTGTTCCCCTCTCCCGCTTGCGGGGGAGGGCTAGGGAGGGGGCAATTCCAACGGCACAGACCAGCCCTCGAGAGCCCCCTCCCCAACCCTCCCCCGCAAGCGGGAGAGGGGGCAGAAAGCGCTCGATCACGCGGATTGGAGCATTAGTTGGCGGACCGGTCCGGACTGCGCGAAGGTAATAGTGGTAACGGCGGCGAAAGAACCCGCGTCACATTCCTGTTGAGTTGGCCGAACAAACTGGTTTGATTCGTTTCGAGGTCGCAATGACGAGCACTGCCCGATCCGCCGTTCCGCGCACCGCCATGGTCCTGGCGGCCGGCAACGGCATGCGCATGCGTCCGCTCACCGATCGCACGCCCAAGCCGCTCATAGCCGTCGGCGGCAAGCCGCTGATCGACAACGTGCTCGATCGCCTGGCCGCGACCGGTGTCGAGACCGCCGTCGTCAACGTCCATTATCTCGCCGACCAGGTCGAGCGCCACGTCGCCGGACGGCGGGCGCCGCGCATCGTCATTTCCGACGAGCGCGCCGACCTCCTCGATACCGGCGGCGGCGTGGTCAAGGCGCTGCCCAGCCTCGGCGCGGCGCCGTTCTTCCATCTCAACTCCGACACCATCTGGATCGACGGCGTGAAGCCCAATCTGGTCCGCCTCGCCGAAGGCTTCGACGCCGCGCGGATGGACGCCCTGCTCCTGATGGCTGCGACCTCCAACAGCGTCGGCTATGCCGGCCGCGGCGATTTCGCCATGGCCCCGGACGGCCGGCTGCGCCGCCGCACCGAGCGCGAGGTGGCGCCCTTCGTCTATGCCGGCGTCGCGATCCTCTCCCCGGCGCTGTTCGCCGAGGCGCCCGGCGGCGCGTTCTCGCTCAACGTCCTGTTCGACCGCGCCATCGAGGCCGGCCGGTTCTACGGCCTGCGGCTCGAAGGGGTGTGGATGCATGTCGGCACGCCGGACGCGATCGCCGCGGCGGAGGCGGCGATCCTGGCGAGTGCGGCGTGAGGGATTGAGCCGCAGCGGAACTACCAAGGTGCACAAGGCGAAGCGCCCACGCGCCCATCAAATCACCGCGCTTGACCCTACCAATTCGGTTTTGTCGGATGCTTCGAGCCATCACCGTTTGCAGGTGCAAGCTTCGGAGCGAGTTCCCTCAGCTCCTTTGGAAGTGCGTCTAATTCCGTGCTCTCGAAGGTTCGTCGAAGATATCGGGTCGCTATGAGTGCGGCGGCTTGGGCTTGTTGGAAATCGCGCCTCGCTTTCACGGGCTCCCGGTCCTCGCGCGAGGACACCCAGGCCTTGTGAAGGGCAAAGGCTCGCGGATCGATCGCCACCATCCGGACCGGATAGCCGCGCTCATCGATTGCAACAACTTCCATTTTGGGCGAATTGACCAGCCATCCGAGACCGAAAATTGCCGCGCCCTCCAAATCTTCAGGGAGGTCCGTCAGTGCCGGTTTCGATTTGTCACGTGCCGGGTCTCTCGCTTCAGGCCGGATTAAATCAACGAGGTAGCCATCGCGATTTGCCGCGCGGAAGCTTCGCGGATGTATAGGCGCGAAGGAAGTATCCACAGCACGAAGCAGGCCGATGAGACCTGCAGTGCGGACGCCGGTAAGTGCCAGGCTGAGGCGCCGACGCACATCGTAGAGAAGATCAATGTCAAGTGACGCAACGAACTCACTTTCCGTCTGCACACCCGCTTGAGCTTCATAGGCATACAAGGCACTTGTGCCGACGATCGTCAGGTGTTCCCCGAGCAGCCCCGCCTCATCACATGCTCTAAGTATTCGCGCCGCAATTACCGGCACCCGGCCGAGGCCCAGCGCCCGGTTGACCGGGGCTAACTCGTCCAGGCGATTGGCAAGACCTGCGAGCCGGTCCTGATTTTCGGCGCGGCCGCTCCCAAATGCTTGGTAGATGCGTTCTGTCTCGACGTCGCGTCGCCCGAGAGACCTTTCTGTTTGCCCGATCTTTCGGAGAAGGTAGTCCGTGCCATTCCGCTCGCCCCACCTCATGCTTCCGGCGAAGCGATGTTTTGCTTCGTGGTGCGCCTGCCGCCACGTATCGAACACCTGTTGAGTGTCAATCAACTGGCGGCGCTGTTCTCCTCTCAGTTCCTTGATAGACATGTATTTTCCACTTTCAACCTGCCTGTCGATCGATGTAGTGGAAAAGACAATAAATTCAAACTGCTGGGATAAATAATCTTCATCGGCTTCTCCCGCCCTCAACCCCCTGTGAGAACGAGGTTTTCCACTGTAGCTACGAGTCTGGCGGCTGCCGGTGGAAAAATCAACAAAGACTGGCGCTTAGCCACCAACAGACGGCCCTCGATAAGCGCCACAACCTGGTCCGCCTCGCCGAAGGCTTCGACGCCGCCCGGATGGATGCCCTGCTCCTGATGGCGGCGACCTCCAACAGCGTCGGCTATGCCGGCCGCGGCGACTTCGCCATGGCCCCGGACGGCCGGCTGCGCCGCCGGACCGGGCGCGAGATGGCGCCGTTCGAGCGGGGAACGAAGGTCAAGCGCAGAATAGCTTGCAACATTCAGGTTGAATCGCCGCTGCGGAAGCCGCGATCATTGCGAGTGCAGCGTGATAGACTCGCGCGATTCGCAATCAGCGTGAAACCCTGATCGTCGCCCGCTCCGCTCCCTACTCCTTGAAAAAGGAAGGATCGGGAAGGGGATCGCGGGTCGCACGGACCGCGCCTGTGGTGCGTCCGCGGGGCCCCCCCCCCACCCCCCCCCGCAAGCGGGAGAGGGAGAAAGAGCACCATGAACCCGCGCGTGTTCACCATTCCGCCGTCGGTGCCGTTCCTGCCGGCGCTGCTCGGCGCGTTGAAAGATGGCCGGCTGGTCGAGGGTCTGTCGGCGGCCGATCCGCTCGCGCTCGCCGGCGCCACCATCTTCCTGCCGACGCGGCGGGCGTGCCGGCTGGCGCGCGACGCGTTTCTCGATGTGCTCGGGGTCGAGGCGGCGCTGCTGCCGCGCATCGTGCCGATCGGCGACATCGACGAGGACGAACTGGTGTTCGCCGACATGGCGACGGGGGCCGCCGCCGTTGATGCCCTCGACCTGCCGCCGGCGCTGGGCGGGCTCAAGCGCCGCTTCATGCTGGCGCGGCTTGTCTATGCATGGGCCGGACGGCTGGAGCCGCGGCCCGGCGAGCCGTCGCTGATCGTGCGCCACCCGGCGGCTGCCCTCGCGCTCGCCGACGATCTCGCGCGGCTGATGGACGACATGATTACGCGGGAGGTGCCGTGGCAGCGCCTCGACGGGCTGGTGCCCGACCATCTCGACGAATACTGGCAGCTCACCCTCAAGTTCCTGCGGATCGCCAGCGAGCAGTGGCCATCGATCCTCGCCGCGCACGGCGCCATCGAGCCGGCGGAGCGGCGCGACCGCCTGATCGCCGCCGAAGCGCGCCGCCTTGCCGCGGCGCCCGACGCGGCCGTCATCGCGGCCGGCTCGACCGGCTCGATGCCGGCCACCGCGCGCCTGCTCGCGACCATCGCGAGCCTTCCCCGCGGGGCGGTGGTGCTGCCGGGCCTCGACACCGCCCTCGACGATGCCGCGTGGAACCTCATCGGCGGCGCGGCGGCGGAGAACTCGCCCCCGGTCGCCGGCCACCCGCAATTCGCCATGCATGGGCTACTGGCGCGCATCGGCATCGAGCGCAGCGAGGTCGTGGCGCTGGCGCCGCCGGCTCCCCATGGCCGCGAAGTCCTGCTCAGCGAGGCGCTGCGCCCGGCCGCATCAACTGACCACTGGCGCGGCACCCTGGCGGCGGCCAATGCCGGCGGCGGGCTCGACCGGGCGATGGAAACCGTCACCGTCATCGAGGCCGCCAATGTGGAAGAGGAGGCGCTTGCCATCGCGGTGGCGTTGCGCGAGGCGCTGACCTCGCCGGCCGGCACCGCGGCTCTGGTGACGCCCGACCGGGCGCTGGCACGCCGGGTCGCGGTGACGCTGCGGCGGTGGAACATCGCGGCCGACGATTCCGGCGGCGATCCGCTGGCGGAAACCGCGGCCGGGGTGTTCGCGCGGCTGGTCGCCGCCGCGGCGCTGGACCGGCTCTCCCCGGTGGCGCTGCTGGCGCTGCTCAAGCATCCGCTGGCCCGCCTCGGGGCGCCACCCGGCGCCCATCTCGGCGCCATCGCCACCCTGGAGCGGGCGATCCTGCGCGGACCGCGCCCGCGTCCCGGCGCGGCCGGGCTCGCTCATGCGTTCGCGACCTTTCGCGCCGAGCTCGCCAAGCTGCGTGCCGATGAGCCGTCGCAAATACACCGCTCCGAGCCGCGCGCGCGGCTCCACGACGGCGCCCTCGAACGGGCGGGCGCGCTCATCGTCCGCATCACCGCGGCGCTGGCTCCGCTGGAGAGCCTGGCGGACGCGGGCGAGCAGGATTTCGCCGCCCTCGCCGCCCGCCACCGCGACGCCGTCGCTCAGATGAGCCTCGCCGCCGACGGCGCGCCGGCGGCGTTTGCCGGCAGCGACGGCGCGGCCCTGGAAACAGCATTCTCCGACATCGCCGAGAATGCCGAGCCGTTGATGGTCGAGCCCGGCGACTATGCCGAATTGCTCGGCCTCGCCATCGGAGACCGCGTGGTGCGCCGGCCCGGCGCGCCGGACAGCCGCATCCGCATCTATGGCCCGCTGGAAGCGCGCCTCACCGGCGTCGGCCGCGTCGTCGTCGGCGGGCTGGTGGAGGGCGTATGGCCGCCCGACCCGCGCACCGATCCCTGGCTCAACCGGCCGATGCGCCATGCGCTGGGGCTCGACCTGCCGGAGCGGCGGATCGGCCTGTCCGCCCATGACTTCGCCCAGCTGCTCGGCGCCGAGGAGGCTTTTCTCACCCGCTCCGCCAAGCTCGCCGGCGCGCCGACGGTGGCTTCGCGGTTCCTGCAGCGGCTCGCCGCGGTGGCGGGCGAGGCGCCGTGGCTGGCCGCGGTCGCGCGCGGCGAGCGCTACCGCCATCTCGGCCGCAGCCTCGACCAGCCCACGGCGCCGCCGCGCCCGGTGTCGCGCCCGGAGCCGCGGCCGCCGCGCGAGGCGCGCCCGACCCGTCTCTCGGTCACCGAGATCGAGCACTGGCTGCGCGATCCGTACACCATCTACGCCAGGCACATCCTCAAGCTGGCTCAGCTCGATGAGGTCGATCAGGCGCCCGGGGGCGCCGATCGCGGCAGCGCCATTCACGCCGCCATCGGCGAATTCACCAAGATTTATGCCGACCGGCTGCCCGAGGATCCCCATGCGGAGCTGCTGCGCATCGGCCGCGCGCATTTCGCCCCGCTCGACGATTACCCGGAGGCGCAGGCGTTCTGGTGGCCGCGTTTCGAGCGCATCGCCGCCTGGTTCGCCGATTTCGAGCGGCAGCGCCGCACCCGGGTCGCGTCGGCCCGGGTCGAGATCCCCGGCGAATTGGCGATCCCCGCCGGCGACCGCACCTTCCACCTCACCGGCCGCGCCGACCGCATCGAGAAGCTCACCGACGGCAGCTATGCCATCCTCGACTTCAAGACCGGCACCCCACCGTCCGACCGGCAGGTGGAGATCGGCGTCGCCCCGCAGCTCACGCTGGAGGCGGCGATGCTGCGGGGCGGCGGATTCCGCACCATCACTGATCCCAGCCCTTCGATCTCCGCGCTCGTCTATGTCAGGCTCAAGGGCGGCGAGCCCGCCGGCGAGGAACACGTCGTCGCTTTCAAGGGCAGCAATCCCGATGCCAAGGCGAACGAAGCGCTCGCGCGTCTCACCACGCTGGTGACCCGCTTCGAGGACGAAACCACGCCCTACCGATCCCTCGTGCTGTCGATGTGGACGCAGCGCTACGGCACCTATGACGACCTCGCCCGCGTCAAGGAATGGTTGCTCGCCGACGACAGCGAGGAGGGCGAGCCATGAGCCCGCACCAGATTCCCGAGGCCGTGCGGCGCAAGCAGGCGGAGGCGTCCGAGCCGTCATGCTCGGTCTTCGTCGCGGCCAATGCGGGCTCGGGCAAGACCCATGTGCTGGCGCAGCGGGTGATCCGGCTCATGCTCGACGGCGGCCCCGGCGGCGTCGATCCCTCGCGCATCCTCTGCATCACCTTCACCAAGGCGGCGGCAGCCAACATGGCGGCGCGGGTCTACGACCGGCTGCGGAGCTGGATCGTCCTCGACGACGCCGCGCTCGATGCGGCCATGCGCGAGATCGGCGTCATCGCCATCGACGCCAGGAAGCGCGCGCGGGCGCGCGC
>Ga0302325_10021503_pt1 | contig 13506 bp, 15 predicted proteins | sample Palsa_T0_2_FD_201948 | JGI IMG/M metagenome (GOLD analysis project Ga0302325, IMG submission 201948) | Peat permafrost microbial communities from Stordalen Mire near Abisko, Sweden - Palsa_T0_2 | ecosystem: Environmental > Terrestrial > Soil > Palsa > Peat permafrost | place: Sweden: Abisko... | reverse complement strand
GAAGAAAAGGATAATCAATCAATTGAAACTGATCACAGAGCAGGGGCCTTCTTGGGCTTAGGTAAGAATGATACAGCTGGTGAGTACATGCCTCGGATCAGGGAGCACGTACTTGCTTTCAGAGACGCAACAGCTTTTCGGGAATCGACTCACCTCTCTTTTCGAACATGCCAATATTTTTTCCAATTATCAAGTGATTCGAAGTCACATAATTCTCTTGAATTGCGGCAGGATAAACTTGTATTGAGGTGAGATGTCGTTGAACCGAAGTTTAAATGATCCCTGCAAACTAATGTCACCCAGCCAACACGCGAAGAAGTAAACACTGACAGGGACTCCATATTCATGTGGCTCAACCTCAAGCAAAGATTTTGTGCAACGATTCAGGATATCGATGAAACATTGATTGGCATGGCTCTAGATCCACGACTAATGCCAGGTGTGGCTGCGGAAATGCGCTCTGTTCGATCCTCTGCCTCTACGCCTTCATTACGATCGAGAGACGACAGCATTGGGCCCTTTGGAATGATGGATGCACCCGGAGGAAACGTCAGGGTGGTGGTCAGAGTCAGAGGATTTCTTCCTAGAGGTAAAAGACGCGTCGTGGAACTCTTTTGGACTTGGAATAACGTGTCGTGTAGAGGTTGAGCGAGGCGCAGAATGCCTGATCAAAATGAATCCAGTGACCCAAGCAACATCACTCCTCGTACCGAACGATACAGATCCCGCCAACACGCGGTCGAAAATGCGAAAAGTTGTTGAAGAAAAGACGTTTACATTCGATAATTCGTTCTGGAGTCATGATGTGGAGGATGAGCATTATGCACATCAGGAGGATGTTTACAATAGCTTGGGAGAGGAGTTCCTGGATCACAATTTCGAAGGTTATCACACATGCATATTTGCTTATGGTCAGACTGGCTCTGGCAAGAGTTATACTATGATGGGGACTCCTGAACAGCGGGGCCTGATTCCACGAACCTGTGAGGATCTCTTCCAGCGAATTGAAGCTGCCCATAACGAAACTCCCAACATCTCCTACAACGTCCGCGTTTCCTACTTCGAAGTCTACAATGAGCATGTTCGCGACCTTCTCGTCCCCGTCCACCCTAACCAACCTCCATATTACCTCAAGATCCGAGAATCACCGATAGAAGGGCCATATATTAAGGACTTGACGGATGCACCCGTCAAGAACATCTCCGAGATCATGAGATATATGAAGATGGGAGACGCGAGTCGAACAACAGCAAGCACGAAGATGAATGACACAAGTAGCAGAAGTCATGCTGTCTTCACCATTATGTTGAAGCAAATCCATCACGACATGGACACAGACGAGACCACGGAGAGAATGGCACGTATTCGGCTTGTTGATTTAGCAGGTAGTGAGCGGGCGAAAGCAACGGAGGCCACCGGAGCACGACTTCGTGAAGGAAGCAATATCAATAAATCTCTCACGACTCTAGGACGCGTGATTGCTGCGCTCGCTGATCCAAAGCAACATCGTCCTGGCAAAAGAAATAAAGATATAGTTCCATACCGAGATTCAATCTTAACTTGGCTGCTCAAAGACTCGCTAGGAGGAAACAGTAAGACAGCTATGATAGCATGCATTGCGCCCTCTGATTACGATGAGACGCTGTCCACTCTCCGCTACGCTGATCAAGCAAAGAGAATCCGCACTCGTGCTGTTGTCAATCAGGATCATGTCTCAGCTGCGGAGCGGGATGCTCAAATTGCAGCAATGGCTGAAGAGATCCGGGTTTTGCAGCTCAGCGTTTCTGACAGCCGCAGACGCGAGAAAGAGGGCAAAGAGCAAGAAGAGAAATTAGAGGAGTACCAAAACAGAGTGGTTACTATGCAACGCATGATGGAGGAGCGAAGTATGGTTGCTGAAGGAAAGATTCGCAACCTTCAGACGGAGAATGATGCATTGAGACTCCACTTGAAGCTCGCTCTGGACAGCCTGAAGAATCCTATTGAAGTTCGCTCCGCGAGGAGCAGTGTGCAAGGAGGCAGTAGAAAAGGAAGCATGTTCAGCGGAGGCGAGAGGGGTGAGGACGAAAAGGAGAACGACGATAAGACTGAAGTTCCTGATGATGAGTATGCAGACGATGATGAGGGAATCTATGTCTCTGTCCATGAGGAGCGAGCAACTGAAGTTCAGGGGTATATGAAAGAGCTCCTGAAGGATCTGGGAATGTTCAGGAAGAAGATTGGTGATGACAAGAGTCGGTTCATCACGCCATTGGGCCTGAGGGTCAACTAAGCCTCTAAGCATGGAATCCGAATATGGGCTCACATACTGGCTCTATCAATGATGGGACTAGTGGTATAAAAAGCAACTGTGAGGAACTGTTTGATTTGCATACTTTGAAGGACTGTCTGGGTTCATGCGGAGGGAAAATGGGTAGCGATGGTGTTTGGAGTACGTCCGTAACATGAATGTATTGCGCTTGTGAATTATGAATCCCTTTTCAACTTCAAAAACCTCGATATTATCAAATGGTCGCAGTTGATCTCAATGTTTTACACAACCCTCTTCATTAGCTCCTCATAAGAGGAGCAACTGGAGTGGAGCGAGGACTGCGAGCCTCTCGGCTATTTTTTAGTGCCCGCTTTTAGGGTGTTTTATCGACAGCTGCTGCATCGAAGCAACTTTGTTTCTGCCATGGGTTTGTCTCAACACATTCAACTACCGTTCTTTATTCCGGAATCTTCGTACATGCTTTGTTCCGTGGAGATTTCGTTACCCTCCCCTATACGAGCTTTCTCTTGTATCGTTATTAGTGACTCGAGAACCATAAATACTCTCCTTAAATCTACCACACGAGGCTGTCATTTAGGCTGACAATGGCGTTACGACCATCACTACTGAGCTTGTCAACAGCCGCCGGAGCCAGTGATACTGGATCTCCCGCTGACCAGCGTGATGATGCGAAGAAAAATATGCTGAAGGCGATGCGACCATTACCAACGCAGCATTATTGGAATGTCTACTTTGATAGGTATGCTTCTGTTCTGTTGACAGACTGAAGGAGAAGCTGTGGACAAAGCTGAATTGAGCGGAATTGAGCTGACTATTATTGAAGACAGCAGAAGGACCAACCCAAGTCCACAGATGAAACTTACACTGCCACACTCGAACAACTCGGCTCACAAATCGAGTCTGTCCAAGACTTCTGGCGATATAACAATAATACCCCCGTGGACCAGATCAAGATGCGCGAGTCAATCTATTTATTCAAACAAGGTTTCCAACCAGTCTGGGAAGACCGAAGAAATATAAATGGAGGAAGTTGGACCTTCAGGGTTCCAAAGGCCAATGGCCCAGACTTCTGGACGAGAGTGCAGTTGATGGCGATTGGCGAAAAACTCCAAAGTTGTCTGGATGTTGGTAAGAATTGCAGATGGCCTGTCAATGAATTTGAAGTGACTGATGAAGGTTCAGGAGATCAACTTTGCGGTGTCGGGCTCTCTGTTCGATTCAACTCTCACCTCATCTCCATCTGGCATCGTGATGCCTCGAAACAAAAGTCGATCGATGCGATACTTGCCACCGTGTTGGAAGAACTTCCAGCGGAACTGAAGCCAAAACCCGATAACTACTTCTACAAGAAGCATTCCGACCATGCTGGGTTCAAGGCCCCAGCCACAACCACTGTTGCATCAGCATCTACTATCGATGTGCCCAAAGCATGATACCCTGAGGATGAATGATTACGGAGTCGTGCGATGACATATGGTTGCCATATATTGCATTTTGAGTTTTGGAAAGGTGTTCTGAGTTTCTTGCATATTTGACGGCGTTTTTAATATCAGCTCTGAAGCGAATATGTCCATTCAGACAAAGTTCATAATCAATCAAGCAGAACGCCCCGATATCCATGACTACCAATTGCTACCATTGTACTCCAAGAACTCCAAGTCCATGCCTGACCCACTCCCAGCGTTCCCATATCTCACATATTTCATTAACATCATCAGCCACTTCCTCCATTATTACCTCCAAACACCAGCTCTCCTCATGACCCCCTCGAATTCATCTTTCTCCACACCCTTTCCCACACCCGCGCCTCCATTAGCCTCCAAGATCATATCCCTCAATAAGTCTTCCTCCACATCCTCCTTCAGCGCCTTCGCAACCCTCTTCAACGTCGCCAGCGTAATCTTGTCCTCTCCACCACCACCACTCGTGAAAAGTCGAAACGCCTCATCTACCTCTTGTGTATGTGAGTCCGATGTCCGATCTCGGTTGTGGAATTTTAGGGCGCAGATTGCGAGGAATGAGGGGTATTCTGCGAAACCTTCATCGTCCGGGTCAAGAATCGAAGTAAACTCAGCAAGTTCTGAGGGACTTGGTGGGATTCCTAATGCACTTCATCTACTCTATCAGCATTTCTCACGACTCGACTTGGAATTGTTGGTCTCAAGAAAGAGAACTGGTGGGGCAGGAAAAGATATATAGGGGAGAAATACATCATCGCTCGCCGCACATCCCCAATCGGAACAACCTTTGCTTTCTCTCCTTGCTTCCTCTCTGCAAAGAGCTCAAATGCTTCCTTTATCTCTGTCTCTTCGGCGTTGGTGATGTTATTCTCTTTCGCAAGCTTGGATTGCCTCTGCTTAGGCGCCGATGCTTCAGCAGGGGAGGGGGCGCGCCGTTTCGCTGGCTGGGGCAATAATATTAGCAGGGTTTCAAAGGGGGATTAGGTGGTGTGTAGGTACCATGGCGAATTGCAGCGTCTCCGAAAGGCAATGGAGATTGTTTTTCGATGACGGCTGGATGCCTTGCGACAAGGCTGAACCAGGATGTTCATTTGTCTTGGCATTTAAGTAAGGTTGGACTAGCGACCGCCGCTAGCAAGAAGGTTGCCTGCTAAAAATTCTCTGGTCCTTTTAACATTTGCATCAATAAACGTCAATCTATCGAGTCCGCTGGGTTGTAAAGCCATACAGATATTCAAGAGGATTGACATGCTCGAGTGTCACTCTGTTTGTTGACGGTATGTGAATTTATTGCAATCTTTGTGGGAGATTGGGGATTTTGATCAGCTTCAAAAATAAATGCTAGAGCTCACCGTTGTCTCAAATCCAGAGCGCGTGAGTGTGGACAGTGAAGCAAGAGGAATATCCGGTCGAGATTTTGATTCTTCGAGACCTTCCTTGGGTTACTTAGCCATTTGCTCATCACGAGTTGGTGTTTAGTACTTTCTGGAGACATTTTAAATTTAGTCCTATGAGAGCAAGTTTTCCGCATTTATGAAGCTCTGCTAATTAAGTTTCTATTATGCTTATTCTGTGCCTCCAAATATGTTTCAAAAGAATCATTGCTCATGAAGTCTTTTCTACCTCCGTTCCCTTCCACCATCCATCCGCATCCTCGTGAATCTTAACACCCTCAGTTTTCTTCCTAGCTTCCTTCTTCCGATTTGTGTCAAACCCATATCTCTCATCTCTATCCTTGATCTTCTCCCCATGATACCTGTCCCCATCAGATTCTCTCTACTGTGCTCTCTCCTCGCCTCCTGGCTAGGGTTCGGCGAACTGTCATTCACCTGCTCATCTTTTGTGAAGCTCATCAACTCCGGCCTCCCAAGCGGCAGCTTGTCACCCCGATCAACCTGCCAGAAATGATACGTCTTGCGGTACAGCCTGGTGACTTCTTTCATCTCTTCTGTCTCGGCGGTCTCCCATATTGCATTTGGGACATTGGGATTAAGCATTATGAGCATGCCGCTGTGAACTTGCTCTTTGTCAATCAACAATCTCCCAACTACCGGGGAATTCTGGTAGGTGGCAGAGAGGCAAGACTGGCGTACCTCAAATTCATGAGAATGCCAAAGCCTTCCCTCTTCTTTTTATCAAGTGTCACATATAATTTTGGCGTAATCATATACTCTACGCTAATCAATCTCGTGAGGTTGGCAGGAGAATCATATATCAGGTATTGTCTGACCTTTTGCTAATCATCAGTTATCACTTCTCACGGCAAAACTCCAAACGTGGAGAAGAGAAAGGGATCAAACATCAGCGCTCAAATGTGTGCAGTAATGACTAGCCTCCACCGAACGAGTGGGATCAGAAGCATAGGCATGAAAGGCATTTAGGTGGGCGCAAATTGCTTTGATGGGACCAAAGGACTGCGTTGCTGCGGCGCCAGTCTCAAGGACAGAGTCCTTGGCTGTTTTGGGTGGACCCATGACACCGTGGGTCATTTGAGAGGTCATGGTTGTGCTAGGCTAGAACTGCTACCGGTAGTTTTGAGGTCTGGGGAATTGGTCAAGCCGAGATGGAAGGAGGCTTTAAAACAAATTGAATCTTCAGGAGTTGAACTGTAGAGAGATTGACGTCATGATGATGTTCACATGATATTGTGCTTGGTGGCTCGATATGGACAAGAAAGGCGGCACTTCCTATTCCAGCTGTCATTGTCCAACTTTACTTGGAAAAATGAAATTTAGAACTACATTTTCCCTCCATCTCGAGGTAGACAATATTTTTTTGGGTCAGTCAAGGATCTGAGGTCTGACTTTTGTGCAATATTATGTAGAAAAAAAAAAATTGTACCTCCTTTCAGAACTTCGAGATTGGCGGCGGTCTAGGAGATCTCAGCACCCTCAATATTCAGACTAGCCTCTGCATTTCTACTTACTCACTTGAAGTTGTTCTTCATTTCTCGTAGCTTAGCCATCACCTCCACAGGATCTGTCTTGCCGGTAACTTTCTGAATCTCGGGGTCCTGTTTGTTGTCAATGGGTTAGTTCAAATGAGGTGTGCGCGGCATATACATACTTCTACTCTCATGAAAACATTATGTTGCTACACGAATCAATCAATACAGATCTCTTCCATTTGACGGTTCTTTCATTACCTTCTCATCGCCAATAGTAAATTTGCCCTGCGTCTCCTTGTTCTTCTCGGCAAAGGCCTGTAACTTCTTAAGTGGCTCGCTCTGCAACACTGAGATACCGAATTTAACGTTTGATTTGGTGTATTCATGTCCGGGCTTAAAAAATCAGCCAAATGATTTCAATGAGGGCATAATATGAACTTACATAGACTTTGGTATCATCGGGAACTCCAGCCAGAGTCTTGTTTAAAGCGGTGTGCATTTCCTCTGCGGTTCCTTCAGAAAATTTACCACAACCTGTAAGGAGGAAATTAGAATCACAAGTATTCCTAATCATCTATCTCGGTCATAAATCACCTCCATGGAACAAAGTATCTCCAGTGAAAACTGCCTTTCCCGTATTGTCCTCCATGAAGAAGCATATGCTGTCCTGTGTATGGCAGGGAGTATATAAAGCCTTCACAATTATATCACCAATCTTGAAAGTCTCCCCGTTCTTTGGTGTCTTGGTAACGCTTTGGCAGTCTTTGCCTCCAATAATAGGTTTGCCTTTGAATTCAGAGTAGGATAACTACGAGTATCAATTAACATCAATCTGCTGAAGCTGGAGGAGTTCTTCTATCTTACCATTCTATCATTACCACCTGCATGATCACCATGGCTAGATTCTAATTAGCTAAACTTACCTCAACCGCCCTCGGCGCTAGGGACATACTGATGCGTGTTGACAATGGCGGCCAGATTTATCTTCCCAGACTTGACTTGCTCCTTCAGGACTGGTGCCACCCTGCCATTTCATGTCAGAACTTCCTTCTTGTCTTATTGTACTGGATTATACGCACTCGTCCGGGTTTGCCGGGTCGATGATCACAGCATCCTTCGACTTGTCATCAACAACAAGGTAGGCGTAATTGTCACCAGTACCGGTCCCTACCAATCTTGAATTAGCATCTGTGTGACATCCTGGAGAAAGGCAGAGGCATTAGCCATTAACGTGGGAGCTCACACATAGGAATCGATTGGATATGCATCGCGCGAGTTAGAGTAAGCTGTGCCGGGAGTTAGAAGCTTCTTGTCCGTAGATGTGGGAACGCATACACTAGCCGTAAGGGTTCGTAAAGTCCTTGATAGAATTGGTCTGGTAAGAACTGAGAAGGGCATTGATTGCAAATAAACGTCTCGCAGAGCTGCTTACGGTGAAGTTGTCGTCATGCGGAGTAGAAAGGGTGGACTTTGAAATCCTTATCTAATCTTAACGCCGAAACAGGACGGGAGAAAGGAGTCTGGAGCAGTTTCCTCATACCTTCAACCATCATCGCATCACCAACAACGCAGAAATCGCTGTATCATCTGTCTTCAGATGAAATTCATTCCACCGGACGCACTGACAGTGCTTCCTGTCACCCAACGACTCTCCTCCGAACATAAGAATCTGCGAATTGAGTCAATAGTAACCTACTGAAACTCTCGAGCTACGGACGACATGACTGGTACAATGTCTGGTACCTCTCCCACTCTCGCAGCCGCTGGTGTGATCTCGGTGATAGGCTGAAAGTCTGCGAGAACATCCGACTCGCACTCCGTCCACATATCTGTTGAAACTGGGCCTGAGCTGACAGTTGACTGTGATGCCATATTTTTTACCCAATTCTGTCGCCCATACTTTACTGATGCCTTCAAAACCAACTTTAGTGCCGGCGTACACAGTTTGCTGCGGCATACCCATACGAGCGGATGCCGAGCTCACAAGAACGATTCTACCGCCACGAGCAATATGCGGCAAGGTCAGCTGAGTTAGGAAGATGGGGGCTGGCAAGATGTCAGCGATGAATCAAGAATGTGGGAAACCCAATTAACCTTTTAAGCTAACGTCCGTTTGAGACTGATAAAACCCCTCTGTCATATCCTCCATATAGCAGTCATCACCAGTTGCGGTGTTGTGAACAAGGTTGTCAATCTTTCTACTTTCTGATACTGTTAACGCAGCCTTGAGTCCTCGACAAGTTTCTTGAGATCTAGCATAAAAGCAACATTTGCTTAGACAAGCGCTGCTATGCTGCCAGCAGCCTCGATCTCTTTGACTACTTCCGCTCCTGCAACTGCACCCTGTTGGAGAAGTACGGTTCGCAACTACATTTGCTCCTTGTTTTGCCAAGTCAATTGCAATCCCTGCTCCGATGCCCCTACTGTCTCATTAAGTATGAATACGAGGGTGGCTTGATCATACCTCGAGGAACCCGTCACAATCGCTGTCTTTCCACTCAGCGTTCCCAGCATCCTTGTTGATTGCCTGGAGGCTCAGGACAATTCCCTTGTGTATTCTTTTTTAAAATTCTCCAGTATTCCACTTGTCAAAGAAAGATTCTCTTGTTGAAACTGGAGAAGAGTAACTTGAAGCTCAGAAATTCCTCAACCCCACTGCTAAACCTTATCTGGACAAAATAGCGCGCTAACTGCGCCGTCCAAGGATTGATTGGCCTATGGGATGGCACGACTGTACTTTCGTACAGCTTTGGAAAGAGCATAGGTGCTGCATGAGAGAAGTGCGAGGCTAAAATACGAAGAGTGGTATCAATGATGGCGCTAAATGTATTGAACTGATTTCCAGCCATTTGGAAATTTATAGTACAAGCAATGCCAGAAGTCCCCATATTCCACCACCTACTCCAAATTGTGTGTACAGGATAAATATCATCATCCCACCAGTAAGACAGAAGTGGAAGTCCTTCCGACCAAGATGTGCCTTAATTTGAACATAATACCCCTTTCCGAACTGTTCAAGCTGATAGTCGAGATAGTCCAAAAGGCCTGGCTGAGTCCATGTATCCCAGTTTACATCATTAATAAACTTTGGCAGCTTTTCAACTCTCCAGCGCCAATAGGGTGTCAAATTCGACGTTTCATCGAGAGGCCGCTGTGATGTTATCCAGTGCCGCCAGCAATGTACGGATTTCAATGCGCTTTCTTTGTCCGTATTGTACCATTCTTGATGGTATATTTTATGCTCGGTGCACATAAACTTCTTCCTGCTATTATTCAACTCGGCCATAACAAGTGATTCAACCATTGAATAGTGATCGAAGGCATTCCGGTAGCCTTGTACCTCCTGCAATGCAAATCCACACTTCTCCCAATCTTTCCTCCTTTGCTCTGGATTACTGTCCGACTTCCCGATTTTTACGTGGTCTGGCGCATATTCAGGCGACTCAAATATGTAAATCCAACCGGACTTCTTGCGTTCCTTGGGATCCTTGTATGATTTTCTATTGCTCGCAATGCATTTGCAGATACTGCTGTTGATTGCGCGTCTATCTTTTGGCTCTCGTAGCTGTTTGAATCTCGGTCGATTCGATGCTGAATTATTCTTGCGGCTATCTGAAGAATCTGCAACTTGCAATTGGTCGCTACTTTGAGTCGATGTGGTTGTCGGCAAGATGTGGTGGTCGGAAGAGGCACGGTCAATTTCCATTTCACTATTCTGGGATTCGTATGCACCTGGCACTTTTAGCTTCGTATCCAGCTGCAGTTTTAGATTCGCATCTAAATTGTGAAGTCGTTGCATACTTGGTCTCGATGCCGGTGAAGTTTGTTTCGCAGGATCAGACGAAGAGGCTCTATGTCGCCGAGCGAGGCTCATCGAGTGTGTATCTGTTGTCAAGTGATCAAAGGCTCCTGCCATTTCTTTTATATCTTCGTCCCGAATTTCGACCCCAGATACAAGCTCACTCGGAGATCTCCTCTGGATAGTCTGACTTGCCGTCTCTTTGCTAAATATCAGCCCAGAACTGGAAGGGTTTGGGGTCGTTCCCGGCGGTGATATCGGAGATCCGGGTGTCATAGGTGTCGAGGGACTGGCACTGAAGATACTTCCCCTACCGGTCGAACATCTACTGGAGCCAGAAGACTTAGAGCCCCGGGAAGGTGCAATCGGACGTTCTGGGGTCTTTGGGACCGCATTTAGACCGGGTGGTGAGAGGGCAGGAGTCTCCATTTGAGCAAGCAGAGGAGGATTTAGTCTGCTGGAGACGCGTCGACGACTTATTTCTTTAGAAGTTGGCATTTTGGGGATGCAGTATGTGCAAAATGGATCGTCAATAATAATTCGAACACGAAGTGACTTCTCAGTGACCATATCAGCTACCCAGTGATTCTTATCTCTTGACACAAGTCCGTACCCCTCACGCACATGGGTGACGGGTCGGTCCTGTATCGCCAATAGGCAAGGCGCAGACCGAGCTTCAATATCTGAATGTCCAATCACAAATGGGACATTCTCGCTCAATGTTGGTGTTACTGCAGATGCGCAGGAACCAACAGAGCAAGGATTCGACAAGGCCATCGGTGACACATTTGAGGCGCAGGCTCCAACGATTAGCCTCGCTGTTTATAGTAAAACTTGCATTAGTGATGCAAATTCATGGCACTGAGCATTGAAAATTACTCATATTGTATGTGCTTCGGGTCGCTCTTACGAGACGTGTCTTGGTGATTTTGGGTGGTGGCAAGGCCCCTTTAATGGTCTTCAGACTGACAGAAACCACGAGGATGGTGGCAAGCTGCCATCTGAATGCAATCACTGCTTATCTTGACGGATCAAGCCCTTGAGCTTGGAAATAATTGTGAGAGATACTGAAGTTGTGTTTTGAGGGCTGCCGAAACAATTTTTATTCCGATTCACATTCCACGAACTTATTAGGATTTGCTCTACGCAAGGCTCAGAATGAGTCGCATCACCTCATCAAAGTGTCCTCTCAACCAAGTTAGTTACCCATAATCTCCTTTTTCATGACCCTCAAAGTTTCTCATGCTGCACGCCCCCAGTAGTCCGAATTTCACAAGCTTCTTGCCCTCAAAGTATGTAACCAAAGCTGTTCGCCATAAGCGAAACCAACCCATAAGTTGGCAATTTCCAGGGATAATTTGTGAGCAGATTCAAGCCAAGTATCCCTTTCAGTGTTATAGACAAGGGCACCGCATTAACCGTGGACCGGGAGTCCCTTACCCCTTCCCTCATCTGTGACGGCTCCTCTAGGTAGTAAAATAGAGCTTTCCCACCATACGACTCCGCAATTCTGATGTTAGGAAAACGCTATATGACAGTCGAAAGGAATAATCGCATCGACTCTCTGAACGCTTTTGGAGACTGCTCCGTCAAAGGAGTGAAGCCGAAGTATTTACAGAACAGCTCAGCATCCGAGGCGGTTTTGAATGTGGCGAGAACCTTGTTATGGAAGTAGTTTTGGGGGATAATTCCAGCTAGGGCGTCAAATACAATCTCTTCTTGCCCAATATCCCTAATGATGATATTCTTGCAGCATCCGTTTGGGTATGGATTCCTAAGTCGTTATGAAGTTGGCAAAAGCTTCCTATCTCTAAGAGGAGTGAAGTTAACCATAGGCTCACACTTCTAAACTTTCTCTTCTTGGTTCAACCAGCGCAATTTCTCCAACCTCTCCTCATACGTTTCAGCTGAGATCTCCGCGGTCAGGGCTTGGTCCATGTACTCTCGAGGAATTAAAAGGGCAAAGGTCCGACACTTGGCGCGCCATCTGATTGCAGGATTGCGCGATTGAAGAGAGGCTTGCCGGACAGTATGTGCAGATGAAGACTTCCGCTCCCATCACTTACCCCGAACGCTGTGACGTTGGGTGTGTCGCCTTTACAGTCATGGATATGACTTTGAAGCCATTGGAAGGCATGCCGTTGATCTACCAGACCGAAGTTGCCGAAATGTTCCGGGGCTTCGTGAGACATTGAGCCTTTAGGAGCTCTAGGCTCGTGCTCTGAAGCAAGATCTGAGGGAGCAGTGAAACCGAAGATAGTTAGACGGCAATTGACTTGGACTAGGACAGTCGTACGGCCTACTTTCTTGGCAAGAGAAGAGAGGGTTTCAGGCATGTATCGTAGATTAGAATTAGATCCATTCATAAAACGTCCACTATTTGATATCAGAAAACGCCATTCTTTGTAACTGGAAACCGAGTGCTCAAGAGGCTGGCGGAGATTCAACATACCCATGAACCCACACCATGACTGGTAGTAGACTGGGACTTCCATTATCTTCTCTTTCCTGCAGAACCTCGGATGTAACAGTAATATTCAAATTAAGGCATTCAAATTTATGAAGCTCGATAATAGGTGCGGGTATCGCCACCTGTACGATTAACGAATAAGGGGCCTATGGACATTTCGGCCTAAATGTTGTAGCACCGAAAGGGGAAGGCAATGAGTGTTGTACGCAGCTTTGAGTCCTGTGCTTTGAGACTGAGTCATATGAGATAACTCGGAAAGACACGATTACGGAATCGACGTTTTCCTCGGTCACCAGATCAGCCCCCAACTTAGAGCAAGGATGTTTAATGTTCTTCATAATGCACGAGATTTCATATGATTCATACACTCTTGATATATTTTGCATCGGGAAAGTAAAAGTATTTAAGCTTACTTCGGGCACAGGGCGAGCAGTCATCCACCGCCGCTCACCGCTTCGGCTTCTGCTGGGCCGGCTTGCACACCCCACACAGAGTAGGTAACCGACCTATCGCCCCGACCTCCAGGATATAAACCTGAGCATTCATTGCAGGACTAAATTGATTGGGTGTCTAGGCTTTTCAAAACAACATAAATATTGCACTTTTTATCTCCTCCAG